>Ga0307479_10000306_pt1 | contig 45191 bp, 41 predicted proteins | sample atmos_gasesECM4C_FD_203743 | JGI IMG/M metagenome (GOLD analysis project Ga0307479, IMG submission 203743) | Hardwood forest soil microbial communities from Morgan-Monroe State Forest, Indiana, United States - atmos_gasesECM4C_515 | ecosystem: Environmental > Terrestrial > Soil > Temperate...
GGCGCGGGAAGGGCTGGTCCTGGAGCTACAGAACGCGATCAGCCGGGCGAAGAAGGAAAACGCGGTAGTCGGAAAGAAAAATCTGCTCATCAAGAGTGGAAATGGAAACGAACAAGGATCGCGCGCCCAGGAGCGGACGCGACCAGTGAATTTCGACGTCATCCCCGTGACGCTGGGAAATACGAATGAGATGTACTTCATGATTGTTTTCCAGGAAGCCCAGCCGAAAGTTCCGAAGGAAACGGAGCAACGCCGATTGCGGCCCAGCGAAGAAATACAAGCAGTCACGAGGCGGACGGCAAAGCTCGAAGAGGAACTGGCGGCGACGAAAGAGTATCTGCAATCCGTGATCGAAACGCAGGAAGCCACCAACGAGGAGTTACAGTCCGCAAACGAAGAGATTCTCTCAAATAACGAGGAACTGCAGAGCACCAATGAAGAAATGGAAACGGCGAAAGAAGAATTGCAGTCCGCCAACGAGGAATTGACGACCGTCAACGACGAACTGCGGAGCCGCAACCTGGAAATATCGCAGATCAACAATGACCTGATCAATTTGCTGGCGAGCATCGATATTGCGGTGATCATGATTGGCAGCGACTTAACAATCCGGCGCTACACCCCCAAGGCGCGCAAGTTTCTGGGCTTAATTGCGGGCGACATCGGGCGGCCGCTTTCCAATATCAACCCGACAATCGAAATCGCCGATCTCCAGGCGATGGTTTTGCTAGTGATGTCGAACTCGGACACTTTGGAGAGAGAGCTGACGGACCGTACTGGCGTTCATTATCAGCTCAAAATCCTTCCGTACCGGACAACGGAAAACAAGGTTGATGGAGCGGTGATCACCATTGTGGACATTGCTCCGGACCAGGCCGGGCCGGGATCGCCGAGTGGGGTTTGATGGAGCTTTTGGGCGGCTAGCGGCAGTCACTCCAAAAGCTGACCAGCCCTGCAAGCGGCCCTAGAAGAATCCACTCCTGAACGAGAAGGGCGCGAGAATGGCGATCGAAGCAATGCAATTACCCGCAGAGCCGATTGCCTCTGAAAAGGAAGCGGGGTCTGTTAAATAAGAATCGCTAGCGTCCGGCAGGAATTCATATTCACATCGTGCATGCAAAGACAACCGGCGGCCAGCGGCCGCCGGTTGAAGAAAAGGAACGGGTCTAAAGACCCGCCACTACAAAATCAGGGCTGAGAATCCGGACGGCGCTTGAGTGTAGGGCGGTCGTCGTCGGTGCTATTGGGATCGTTGCCGTCGGGCTGCTTTTTGGACTGCTCGGTCTTAGTGCGCAAGGTGGGCTTGCCGGGACCGTTGTCCGTTACTTTGCGCGCGAACATGATGTTGCGCAAGCGACCCTTGACAGAATCAAACTCGGAGCTAGTAACAATGTATTCATTTCTCGCCGGCAGGATGCGGGCAATCTCCTTTTGCGTATTCTCGATGCGGTCCGGAGTCGGGGGATGCGTCGAGAACACCTTAGGGATGGTACCCGGGCGGCGCTTTTCGTCGGCCTGGATGCGCTCGAAGAAGGTTACGTAGGAGTTCGGGTCGTAGCCGGCTTTGTACATGTACTGCAGGCCGAGGAAGTCGGCTTCGCGTTCCGCGTCGCGGCTGAACTTCAGGAAGGTCAAGGGAATCGCCAAGTTCAGGCCCTGGTACATGGCGTAGCCGGCCATGCTGTAGGGGATGAAAATCATGGCCGGGATAGAAGCCAGTTGCATGAGCTCGCCCTTGGTGGCGTTTTTCGTCCCGTGGCGAGCGCACACATGGGCTATTTCGTGAGCCATCACCCCGGCGAGTTCCGACTCTTCCTGGGCGCGCAAGACCAAGCCGCTGTTTACGTAGAAGAAGCCGCCAGGCAGCGCGAAGGCATTCACTTCATCGGAATCGATCACTTTGATGGTGAAGGGCACCTTGGCATCGGAATTACGCACGAGATTCTGACCAACACGGTTGACGTATTCGGTGACGACGGGGTCATCGATCAGCTTTGAAGAACGCTCCACTTCCTGCGCCAAAGCTTTGCCAAGGGAGATTTCCCGCTCTAAGGAAAACAGATTCACGCCCTTGCCAACGTTGCGGTTGCCGATGGCTTCGACGTCTTCCTTGGAATTCTTGGGAGTCACGGTATCCTGCTGCGGGACCGGCTGCGTGCCGCTTTGCGGCTGAGTCTGCTGTTGCGTCTGCGGCTGGGTTTGCTGCTGTGCGGGTGGCGGCGTTGTTTTTGCAGGGTCTTGAGCCGGCGGCGGAGTTGGAGGATCTTGACTTTGCGGGGCGGCGAGGACCGAACTCGCCAGGAAAGCGCTAACCAGCGCCAGCTTCAGGCTCTGCCGTACTATCGTTTGCATATGGCGACCTCCGCCTATCCCTAGTATACACCCACAAAACCCGAGCAGGCACATACCGTAACTTGACTGACTACTAGGATGGTAGACCGCCCCAGAAGGTTTCCTATGCCCGCAAGTTCCCGCAATATTTCGTGCGGAGCGGCACCCCGAATGGCGAAGGCCGGGCTGGAAGGGAGACTTCCTCTCCGGCATACTGAGCGGATAGCACTTGCATGGAGGGTAGTTGACACACTTCGCGTCGCACTCTACAGTCAAAGCTAATCACCTATGAGCGCTCCGAAGATACAGATCGGCCAACTTTGGAAGAAAGACGGCACGAAAGAGATTTACCTGGTGACGAGGCTTTATTCCGAGGCCCTGAATACCATGGTCATTTTGCGCAAATCCGGCGCTGAGGACCAGGCCCAGATCCGCGTCCGGGTGGAGCGCGCGGGGGCTGGGCAGACCATCCCGGGGTTTACCCCCGCCCAAGACGACTAGCAGTTTTCGAGTTTCAGATCGACCGAACTTCCATCTTTACAACGTCGTCCATCTTGATCAGTTCCTTTTGCAGATAGGGCTCGCCGTAGCCCACGCCGATCATTTGGCCATAGTGGCGGGCCAACTGGTTCATTTCGGCTTCCAACCGGTCGATAGCGAGCTGGACTCCGCCTTTCTTTTCACTTTTGGCGGGCCGGAATTGCGAAGCGAAAGCCAGGATGGCCTTGCGGCGCTGCGCGTACTGGGAAGTGATGTCCACGACGAAAGTGGGACGGACTTCGGTGTAGTAGGAGATGGAATAGAGGATCTTGAAGGGGCGAAAGGCTTGGCCTGCGACGGGCAGTTGCTTTAGGCCCGCCAGGAAGCATCCTTCATAGCCGAGAGTCGAAGCGTGGTAGTGGTCGGGATGGCGTGCTTCCCAATAAGGAAGAATAACAGTTTTCGGGCGAAGCTCGCGAATGACGGCGGCCAGGCGGAGTTTGTGTTGCCGAGAGGGCTGGATGTCGGAATCTGGCACTCCAAGGGTGCCCCGCCACTTGACGGAAAGAAGCTTGGCGGCTTTGGCGGCTTCTTTGGCGCGAATCTCGGGCGTACCCCGCGTACCCATTTCTCCGGCGGTCAGATCGAGAATGCCGGTTTTGTAGCCTCGCTGTGCCATCTTGAGCAGCGTTCCGCCGCAGGTGAGTTCCACGTCGTCGGGGTGCGCGGCGATGGCCAATAGATCGAGGTGCATTGGTCCTCCTCAGCTTGATGATTGTATGGCAGGACAGGCGCACGTGTCTTTCCCCGGCGAAGCTTCGCCAGGAAGAAAAAGCCCAGGCCTGGAGTGCCTGTGCTACGTGAATGTGCTACGGTTCTAAGCTCGAAGATGACGGAAGACGGCAAAAAGCCGGGAGAGCCGCTGCAGGGGCGCGTGGCTCTGGTGACGGGGGCCGCGAAAAGGCTCGGTCGGGCGGCCGCATTGCGGCTGGCAGAAGAAGGTGCCGACGTGGTCATCCACTACCGGTCTTCCGCAACGGCGGCGCAATCAGCGGTCGCCGAGATTGAAAATTTGGGGCGGCGCGGATTCGCAATTGCCGCGGATTTGACTAGCATTCCGGACCTTAAGCGGCTGTTTGACGAAGCTGCAAAGCATTTTGGGCGGCTGGATATCCTGGTGAACAGCGCGGCGAATTTTCTCCCCTCGAGCATTATTTCCACGACGGAGGAAGTGTGGGACGTTTCATTGGATGCGAACTTGAAAGCGCCATTTTTTTGCGCGCAGGCGGCAGCGCCGCTGCTGCGGCGGACGAAAGGCTGCATCATTAATTTCACAGACACCGGCGGGCTGCTGGGCTGGCCGGGATACATCGCGCACTCTATTTCAAAAGCGGGCGTGGTGATGCTGACGAGAGTACTGGCGAAGGCCTTGTCGCCGGAAGTGCGCGTGAACGCCATCGCCCCCGGCACGATCACCATGCCGGGGGATCCTCCGGAGTGGGAGACAGAGTTCAGCAAACTTGCCCCGCTTGGCCATACGGGGAAGCCATCCGATATCGCTGATGCCGTTTCCTACCTCGCGCAAGCGGAGTTTGTTACGGGGCATACCTTGGTTGTCGATGCAGGGCGCACGTTGTGAGGCGCAAAAAAAAACGGGCCCAGCACTTATTGTTACTCAACACGACTTAAGAAATCTTCCGTCCGGCCGTGCAGAGAACGTCTCCCAGGTGTATTCTAATATGCTTATTGCGAGCATAAATCCGCCGCACCTTCCGCGGGACCAGCGGAAAATCGAAAGACGAGGATCTGAAGCGAAGTTATGGACAACGAAATATCGACCCAGCCCCACGGCATGGAAGACGTAGAGATTCAGGAATGGCTTGAGTCGCTGGATTCCGTGCTGGAGTCCAGCGGTCCGGAAGTTGCTGCCGAAATCCTGGAACGCTTGCGAGCGCATGCCACCGTAAACGGTATCGACCTACCATTTACTGCGAATACTCCCTATGCCAACAGCATTCCGCCGCGCCTCGAGCCACTCTTCCCGGGTGACCAGGAACTTGAGCGGCGCATCAAGAGCCTCATCCGCTGGAACGCGCTGGCTATGGTGGTGCGTGCGAACCGCGTGGAGCACAACATCGGCGGTCACATTTCCACTTATGCTTCAGCGGCCACGCTTTACGAAGTGGGTTTCAACCATTTCTTCCGGGCACGCAGCGCGGAGTTCGAAGGCGACACGGTTTATTTTCAAGGGCACGCCTCGCCGGGTATTTATGCCCGGGCTTTTCTGGAAGGCCGCCTCAGCCCCCACCAACTGGAGAATTTCCGCCGAGAGCTGAAGCCCGGCGGCGGACTTTCCTCCTATCCGCATCCGTGGCTGATGCCGGATTTCTGGGAATTTCCGACGGTGTCCATGGGCTTGAGCCCGCTGATGGCCATCTATCAAGCGCGCTTCAACCGGTATCTCGAGGACCGCGGCCTGAAGCCGGTGACGGACGCCAAGGTGTGGGCGTTCCTGGGCGACGGTGAAACCGATGAGCCGGAGTCCCTCGGAGCGATCACGCTGGCTTCGCGAGAGCATCTCGACAACCTGATTTTTGTCATTAATTGCAATTTGCAGCGCCTCGACGGTCCGGTGCGCGGAAACGGGCAGATTATCCAGGAACTGGAATCCGCGTTCCGCGGCGCTCGCTGGAACGTCATCAAGGTTTTGTGGGGAAGCGAGTGGGATCCCATCTTCGAAAGGGATACCGAAGGCCTGCTGATCAAGCGCATGGGCCGGACCGTTGACGGGGAATACCAGAAGCTGGTGGTTTCCTCTGGTTCTTATGTGCGCCAGCACTTCTTCGGGCAAGATGAGCGACTGCTGAAACTGGTGGAGCCGATGTCCGACGAGAGTCTGCGGCGGCTGCGCCTGGGCGGGCACGATCCCCGCAAAGTTTATGCGGCGTACAAAGCGGCCGTGGAACACCAGGGCTCACCGACAGTGATTCTTGCGCGCACGATCAAAGGATACGGGCTAGGCGAGGCTGGCGAAGGCAAAAACGTCACACACCAGCAGAAGAAGCTGAATGAAGACGAATTGCGCGAATTCCGCTCGCGTTTTGGCATTCCTCTTAGCGACGAAGATTGCATCGAAGTCCCGTTCTACCGGCCGCCGGAGGACAGCGCTGAAATCCAATATCTTCGCGCGCGGCGCGAAGCGCTAGGCGGCTACGTTCCCAAACGCAGCATTCGTGCGAAGCCTTTAGCGGCTGACCACGACGAACTCTTTAAGGAGTTCATGGACGGCAGCGAAGGCCGGGAGGTGTCCACCACGATGGCTTTCGTGGGCATGCTTCGCAAAATGCTGAAAGATGCGGAGATTGGCAAACTTATCGTGCCCATCGTTCCGGACGAAGCTCGCACTTTCGGCATGGAGTCGCTATTCCGCACCGCGGGGATTTACTCCAGCGTCGGCCAGAAATACGAACCCGTCGACGTCAACACTTTGCTCTATTACAAAGAAGCGAAGGACGGACAAATTTTGGAGGAAGGCATCACCGAAGCCGGGTCGATGGGGTCGTTCATTGCCGCGGGTTCCGCCTATTCCACTCACGGAATCAACACGATTCCGTTCTTCATCTACTACTCGATGTTCGGATTCCAGCGCATTGCGGACTTCATCTGGGCCGCGGCGGATATGCGCACGCGGGGCTTCATGCTTGGGGGGACCTCGGGACGCACCACGCTTTCCGGCGAAGGCTTGCAGCACCAGGACGGCAACAGCCACGTCCTCGCGCTTCCCGTACCGAACGTCAAAGCGTACGATCCCGCGTTTGCTTATGAAATCGCGGTTATCATCCAGGATGGCATTCGCCGCATGTATAAAGACGGCGAGAACGTCTTCTACTACATCACGGTGATGAATGAGCCGTACGCCATGCCGGCCATGCCGGGCAACGTGAAGGACGGTATTCTCGGCGGGATGTACCGCTTCCGGCCTTCGGCGAACGCGAAATCCAAGTTGCGCGCGCAACTTTTTGGGAGCGGCGCGATTCTGAACGAAGCGTTGCGAGCGCAGGAAATTCTCGAGACGAAATACGGCGTGGCCGCCGATGTGTGGAGCGTGACTAGTTACAAGGAACTCTACAACGATGGCATCGAGACCGAGCGCTGGAACCGGTTGCATCCTGGCGAGAAGGCGCGCGTGCCATACGTTACCAAGTGCCTGGCGGACGCTCCCGGAGTGCTGGTAGCGGCTTCCGACTACTTGAAGACTTTGCCCAATATGATCAGCAAATGGATGCCGCGGCATTTGGCGTCACTGGGAACCGATGGCTTCGGGCGCAGCGAGGGCCGCGCCTCCTTGCGTGAATTCTTTGAGGTTGATGCACGTTTTATCACGCTGGCCACGCTGCACGAGCTTTTCGTGGACGGCCGAGTCGAGCGCTGTGTCCTTGACAAAGCCGTCAAAGACCTCGGCATCAATGCCGACAAGCCGAATCCGGTGATCTCCTGACGGCGGTTCATAAGGAAGGAAAGGGAGTCAGTTCTAGCGCGGGGTATTGCTGGGGCCCATTTCTTTGGCCTTTTCGAGGATCTCCGCGGGCTTGATGCGTCCGGTGGCCAATTGCGCGACGAGTTCGCGGTTGGCAGCAAGAAAATCGTAGTTCCCCAGCTCTTTCGGCAAAGCCCAGGCGATTTCTTCGAACACACGGGGTGCCAGTTCCGATTCCGCGATGGCTGCTGCGAAGAAGCGAATTTCCAGCTCCTCGGGCGTCTCGGCGTATTGGTGGCGGACGCGGCCGAGCTCAACGCTCGTGAGCAGCGTGACGCCAAGTTCTTCTCGCAACTCGCGCGCGAGCGCCGCTTGTGGAGATTCGCCGTCCCGTACCTTTCCGCCGGGAAATTCCCATTTAAGCGGAGAAGAATCAGTTTTCCGGCGCTGGCCGATCAGCAGTCGCCGGTCACTGCGCGCGATGACGGCCGCGACGACGGTCCTCATGTGCTTTCTCGCATTCTGTCTGCGGACAGAAAGAGTTTGTAGAGGGCGTGCGCACCTTGGACAAGAGGCGGACCCGGAGTGTTGAGCAACTCATCGCTGATCACGTGGAACTGACGGTTACGAATCGCCGGCACATCTTTCCATGCCGCGATTTTATACGCCTGCTGTGGGTCTGCCTTGCTTCCCGTAGCTGCCCAGGCGAGGACGATCAGGTCGGGCTTAGCCGTCGCTACCTGCGCTTCGGCGACCTGCTCTCCACTCGGAACTATCATTTGGCCCCCGCAAATTCCGACCAATTCCGCTACCCAAGGTGGAGAACTAATTCTAGGATTCGGCCACGCCTCGCAATAAACGCGAACGCGCTTCTGGAATCGCCGCGCTTTCGTCGCGATTTGTGAAAACGCCCGGTGCATTTTTTCGACCAGCTTTTCGGCGGCGGCCGCCCGGTGCGTGACGCCACCCAAAAGGCGTACGTCGGCAGCGATGTCAGCGAGAGTGCGCGGATTCAGGGCCAGAAAAGGGAAGGGTTGCTCAAGAAGTTTCGCGACTGTTTCCCGCTGGTAGGGCACGGAACCGATCACAAGCGCCGGTTTCAGCCGCAGAATCTCGTCCACGGACTTCATGTGCCAGCAATCGCCCAGCTTTGGCAGGTTCGCAACTGGAGCTACGTCCGCGCACCACTTGGTCACGCCAACCAGGAAACGCCGAGCTCCTATGGCGCACAAAATCGAGGTCGCGCTGGGAGCCAGCGAAACAATTCGCAGTCTTGGATTTCGAGTCGCCGGCATGGCTGTCCCCAGAGAATAGCAGACCACCGGGGGTCTCAAGCGGCTACAAAGGCGCATTGCCAAAATCCATCTCACCCCAGATGGTCGATCCCAACTACGTCGTGGTCGCTTCCTTCGAGAAGAAGTATTGGCCTCCGAAAAAGTAGAGTTTTTCCGTTCCTCATCGTTGCGCCAATCGAGGAGTGTTTGCCATACTTCAGAAATGTTCAGTGAAGCAGTTCTCGATCACTTTCGCAACCCGCGCAACGCGGGGGAACTTCCCGGGGCCACCACGGTGGAGGTCAGCAACCCCGTTTGTGGCGACATCCTCAAGCTTTCGGCGCGAATCGTTAACGGCCAGATCGCGGAGGCACGTTTCCTCTGCCGTGGCTGTACGACCGCGATTGCTTGTGCGTCGCTCTTGACCGAACAGCTGCGCGGCCGCACGCCTGCGGAAGCGCGCTCTGTCACAGCCGAATTCCTCTCTCATTCGCTTGGCGGACTTCCGCCGGCGACCTTCCACGGCGCCCAACTCGCCGCTGACGCGTTCAACGCTCTACTAGAAAAGCTGTCCTCCCGAGGTCGTTAGTCCTTTGGCCGGAGCACCGAGTTCATCGTTTCCGGGTCGTTCAGATTCAGCACGCAGCCTTCTTCGTTCGTGCGCACTTCTTGAACTTCTCCCTTGTGCGCCCACACGACCGCCCGCGCACCTGTCTCGATCGGCGCGCGCAGCAGTTCGTCATATAACGTTGCTGAGAAAATGACCGGATGGCCGCGGCGCCCTTCAAAGACGGGCAAAACGATAGGACCCTTCGCTTTGTAAAACTCTTCGATCAAGTCCCGAATCAGGGCGCGGCTGATCAACGGATGGTCGACAAGGCAGAGCAGCATCCCGTCGGTTCCCGGTGGCAAGCTTCGCAGCGCCGCTTGGATGGAACTCAACTGTCCTTTTTCCCAGTCGTGATTGACAACGATTTCATGGGCTTTGAGGTTCACCGCTTTTGCGATCGGCTCCGCTTGTGCGCCTAGCACCACGCGACGCACGCCGATTTCCGCTAGTACCGTGACTTCCAATAAATGTTCAAGGAAAGGCCGGCCTTGGTAGGGCAGAAGCGCCTTCGGCGAGCCCATTCGGCTCGAGGCCCCGCCGGAGAGGATGACGGCGGCCAGCATGCGCTCCCTTTCAGCGCTCGCCCGTTTGCAGGATGGGCGAGGCGTGCGCTTCGTATTTCAGTTTCTTGTGCGCGGCGGTCGCCGCATTCCGGCGCACCGCCACCAATTCCGCCGCTATGCTCACGGCTATCTCTTCCGGCGAAAGCGCGCCAATTTCCAGCCCCATCGGCGCGTAGACGCGTTCGAACTCTTCCGGCTTGTAGCCATCGTTCTCCAGCGCTTTGTACACCGACAAAACTTTGCGCTTGCTGCCGATCATTCCCAAGTAGCGCGCTTCTGTCCGCACCGCCCAGGCCAACACGCGCATGTCTTCTTTGTGGCCGCGCGTTACGATTACCAGGTAGCTTGATGCACTGGCATGAATTTTCTCGATGGCATCTTCGTAACTGGTGTAAATCTCCTGGGCCATCGGGAAGCGTTCTTTATTCGCAAACGATTCGCGATCGTCGACCACCGCGACGCCGAAACCCGCCGCGCTGGCCGCTTTGGCTACCGCCATCGAGACGTGCCCGCCACCGAACAGGTAGAGCATGGGCTGCGGCAGTATCGGTTCGACGAAAACTTCCAGCGTCCCGCCACAAATCAAGCCGCTGTCGTAACCCGCTTCATTATTTAAGTTGAAGACCATCTTGCGCGGCGATTCCTTCTGCATCACTTCCTTCGCCGCCGCCCAAACTTCTGCCTCCACGCACCCGCCGCCAATCGTTCCTGCGATTGAACCGTCTTCGCGCACCAGCATCCGCGAACTCTCATAGCTGGGGATCGAGCCATTGGTGTGAACAATTGTAGCCAGTGCCGCCCGCTGCCCGGCCCGCCGCATCCTCACAATTTCTTCAAACAGGTCCATAGAGTCCGCTACAAATTACGCTACGCCGCGCGCCAGGTCATGTCAATTCGCAAAGTCCCGGTTACGACTCGCAACGCGGCCCGAACTAGCGCTGCCAAAAACGAAGAGGCCGCGGAAGGCGGCCTCTCGAGACTTCCGTTGGAGTTTGTACAGGCTTGCCGGTCAGCGGCCGGCTGCGGCTGACACAGCTTGGTCAAGAATTGTCGCGGCGCGGCTGGCATCCGCCACGCCGAAGAAAAGAACCGGCTCATTCTTTCCCGGCTCTACGCCGCAATAGGCAAAGTTAATGTTGATTTTGGCCTCCCCGAGCCGCTCAGCGGCCCGCGCGAGTTCGCCAGCGCGATGCGGCAGCACTACGCGCACCACATCGACTTCTTTGTAAGACAGTCGCTCTGAATCCAGCACGGTCCTCGCGGTTGTCGGATTGTCCACGACTAGATGCACCTGAGCCTTGCCTTCGAGCGGTGCGGATTGGAACGCAATGATGTTGACGTTGCGATCAGCCAGCGCCCGGCAAAGTTTCCCGAGCGTGCTCGGTCGGTCCTCCATGTTGATGTTGAACTCCTTGGTGGTTGGCATAGCGGGTTCCTCCTGTGGGTTTTTTGTCAGAAACGCAGTGGCTGGTTCCCGCGGTACTGAAGCAGTCAAAATCCTACTCCCACACTTGCGTCGATTCAAGAGAATCGTGTGATGGAAATCTGCTGGTGTTTTTTTTTGCGCCCCCCACTGAGCTTTCTAGACACATTTTCGACGCAGTGATAGCGTACTCACTCCATAGATCGCCAGGGAGTTCTCATGAAAGCCGTTGTCTTCCATCAGCACGGTGGGCCCGACGTTTTGAAATACACCGAGGCGCCCGACCCCGCGATCCGCCCGAACGAAGTTCTCGTGGGCGTGAAGGCTTGCGCGCTGAATCACCTCGACCTTTGGGTGCGCCAGGGCATCCCGGGCGTAGCTATCCCGCTCCCGCACATTCCGGGCAGCGATGTGTCAGGCGAAATCGCGCAAGTTGGCGCCGATGTCTCCACCGTCTGTGCCGGCCAAAAAGTCGTGTTAGCCCCCGGGGTAACCTGCGGCAAGTGTCCCGCCTGCATCTCCGGCCAGGACAACCGCTGCCGCCAATTCACCAATCTGGGCTACAGGATGGACGGCGGCTGCGCCGAATTCGTCCGCGCCCCTGAAGTGAATTGCCTCCCGTATCCGGAAAATCTCACTTTTGAAGAAGCCGCCGCGATTCCGCTGGTGTTTCAAACCGCCTGGCACATGCTTCTCGCACGAGCCGAGCTACAACCCGGTGAGGATGTTCTTGTCCTCGGAGCCGGCAGCGGCGTCGGCAGCGCCGCCATCCAAATTGCAAAATTTTTCGGCGCGCGCGTCATCGCCACTGCCAGCGCCGATGAAAAGTTACACAAAGCCAAGCAACTCGGCGCCGACCATCTCATCAATCACAAGACGCAAAAAATCCGCGACGAAGTCCGCCGCATCACCAACAAGCGTGGCGTTGACGTTGTTTTCGAGCACGTCGGCACGGCCACCTGGGACGACAGTCTCGCCAGCCTTGCCCCCGGAGGCCGCCTCGTCACTTGTGGAGCCACTACCGGCTACGACGCCAAAGTCGATCTGCGTTTCCTGTTTAGCCGCCAGCTTTCGCTCCTCGGCTCCTACATGGGCACTAAGTCGGAATTGCAAACGGTGATGAAGCTCGTCGCCGCCGGCAAACTAAAACCTATCGTCGACCGCGTCTTTCCGCTCTCGGAAGCTGCCGCCGCTCACACCTATCTTCAGTCCAGTTCGCAGTTCGGAAAAGTCGTGCTCAAAATCTAAGGCCCCCATCGCCCGAATCCATCCTGTCCCGAGACTGTCCTTCCGTACTATATACAGCTTTCCACCCCGCTGTTATTTTTCGCTGCAATTCCGCAGCAAAGTCGTGTCGCCAGCGCACATCGTTTAACCCTGGAGGATACCCCAGTGCGCAGATTAAATTCAGCTATAAGCTTTCGAAGAACGAATAACACCAGCGTCGTTGTTTCCGAGGAGGGCACGCCACAGGCAGCGTCCGCCAAAGCACGCCAATTCACAACGAATCTATGGGAAGCGCGCGTAGAAAAGGTCCTGCGCATGGCGGAATCCGGGACGGCACTCACCATCCGCGATCTGGCCCGCGAATTCCGCCTGAGCCCTTCCCATCTCCAGCGCTTGTTCAAGCATCACACGGGAGTTTCGATGGGCGAGTGGTTAAACGAACAGCGGCTTCAGCGGGCAGCTTACCTCCTGGCAAGCAGTTACATGAGCGTGAAAGAAATCGCCCACAACGTTGGATACGGACACGCCTCCAGCTTCATTCGGGCATTTGAACGGCGCTACACCGAGGCTCCGGCGCGCTACCGGAAACAATGTGACCGCAGTAAATGCTAACAAAAGCCCGAGAATGCTAATCACTTTCGCTTGTGCTTGCTGCGAGGAGAATAGTAAAAAGAATTTCACTCTACTTTCAGGTAGCGTCTAGCAATTGACGCACCCAGCGGGAAGTTTTCTGAAAATTGCTAGAACCATTGACGTTGGAAGTGTGCCGACGCGGGGCGTTGGTGTGCTTCCCGGGCCAAGGAGACCATCGATGAAAACGATAAAGCTCGCGTCGGTTCTCGCATTTTTGCTGCCGCTATTCTTCCCGGGAATGGCCTTCGCTCAAACCGATCCAGGCGTGCGCAGCAATACCGGAGTGAATGCCGGCCAGCCATTTGCTTCTGTCACGGCCAGCCCAAACGACTTGGCCTTCTTCCAAACTGGCCTCGCGCAGTTCAACGAGCACCAAACGGTTACCGGAGACAACCCGGGTCTGGGACCGCGCTTCAACCTGGACTCCTGCGGGGCTTGTCATTCGCAACCGGCTCCGGGCGGAACCAGCCCGGCTGCTGCTATTTTCCCGAATGTCGGGGCGAATCCCCAAAGCCAGGTGATTGCCAACGGAGTCGTGAATGGCAGCACCAACACCATTCCCTATTTTGTCTTGGCAAACGGCCCAGTGCGCGAAGCGCGGTTCCCGTTCTTCTTCGATCAATTTGGCAATGCCAACCCCAACGCCCCTAACGGCGGCGTGGAAGACCTGTTCACCGTTTCCGGTCGTTCCGATGCGGGAAGTTGCAGCCTGCCACAGCCCAGCTTTAATGCTGCGAGGGCCGCCAACAACATTATTTTCCGCATTCCCACACCCACGTTTGGCACTGGACTAATGGCAAATATTGACGACGCAACATTACTGGCCAATCATGCATCCCAGGCGAACAACAATCTTGGGATTAGCGGCACTTTCAACCACAACGGCAACGATGGCACCATCTCCCGCTTCGGTTGGAAGGCCCAGAACAAGTCGCTCATGATTTTCGCGGGTGAGGCTTACAACGTGGAAATGGGCATTTCCAACGAACTGTTTACGCAAGACCGCCCATTGCCGGGGGAGGACCAATTGGGAAGCGGGCTTCCGGCCACCTGCTTGAACCTCGCGGGGATCGGCTACCCGGAGGACATTACCCACTCGGGTGGTACCAGCGCCTCCACGGTCACCAGTGACGTGGGGCTCTTCAATACCTTTATGGAGTTCTTGGATCAGCCCACACCTTCCACTTCCTCGCCGGGAGGAGCAACCTCGATCGCTAATGGTCGCAAGCTCTTTAGCGCCATCGGCTGCGCTACTTGCCATACCCCTTCCCTTGCCACCCAGCCCTCTAACTTAACGGCTGGTTTGAGCAAAGCTGCTGCTAACTTGTTTTCCGACATCGAAATCCATCACATGGGGGCGACTTTGGCGGATAACGTCTCCCAAGGCGGCGCTGGCGGAGATCAATTTCGCACGGCTCCCCTGTGGGGGCTGGGACAGCGCATCTTCTTCTTGCACGATGGCCGTTGCAGCAACCTGCTCTGCGCTATCGAGGCCCATGACAGCAATGGCGGCGAAGCCAGCACGGTGGAGGCGATCTTCGACCAAAACCTCTCACCTAGCCAGCAGCAGGACATTCTGAACTTCCTGCGCTCGCTCTAATTCTTGGCCACGGTTATTCCGGGCGAAACACAAAACTGATTCGCCGGGGGGTTTTTCGCTCGGAGATACGGGCTTTCCGCATATGAGCAAAAACTTTTCGCGCCTCTTGCAACTCTTTGGTCTGTTCATCTTGCTGCTTGCTCGCGCGCAAGGCGCTCTTCAGAGTGGCGGCGATTTTTCAACAAATACGGATCGAAAGAAGCTGCCAAGCGGGACCATCTTTGTTAAGGGCGCATGGTCGAGTGCCAGCGATTCAGTGACGGCTCTCCCGGAAGGCGGCAGAGTGGTCAAAAATGTCTATCAGAATTCGTATTTTGGTCTCACTTACCCGCTATACCCGGATTGGATGGAGCACTACACCGGACCGCCTCCTTCCGATAGTGGCTACTATGTCCTCGCGCAAATCAGGCCGGCGAAGACATTCAAGGGCCCAGGTCGAGGAAGTGTTTTGATCGCCGCCCAGGATCTGTTTTTCGCGCTTACCCCGCACACGAACGCGCTGGAGTTGATAAATTACAGCAAGGACCGCTTGGCCGCGGACTACAGAGTGGAACAATTGCCGACGTTGGTTAGGATCGCGGACCATTCCTTCGTCCGCTTCGACTACGGTTCGCCCGCCGCCGAGCTTCATTGGCACGTTCTGGCCACTCAAATTCGCTGCCACATCATCCAGTTTGTCTTTATCAGCCGAGACACGAAGCTACTGGAAAGCCTCGTCGAGGGAATGAACAAAATGAACTTGCCGGACGAAGCTGGTCCAATTTCGGGGAGGGGCGGCGGTGACACACCCGAATGCATAAAAGACTACGCGAACGGCGAAAACGTGATGGAGAGAGTTGATCCGGTCTTTGCAGAACCGAGGTTCAATCCTGTTCCGGTCCGCGTCATCATCGACAAAGAAGGCCAGGTGAAGCACATTCATTTTCTGAGTGCCTTCCCCGATCAGGCCAAAGCCATTACCGATGCCCTATTTCAGTGGCGGTTCAGGCCCTATCTCCGAGATGGAAAACCCGTGGAGGTGGAAACCGGCATCATGTTCGGACGGGCGCCACGCCCGGCGACAATCTCATCAACGAATGCGGCAACCGAATGATGAACCATCGTCTCTGCCCCAAGGGATTCCGTATGCGAGTACTTCTCGCACTGCTCGTGCTGATGCTGTGTTTTTCAGCGGTGGCACGGGGCGCAAACAACTTCACCGGCGCGGTCCGCAACGAGAGCCGCGGCGAGCCTTCCGTCGGCGATGAGGTAATCCTTGTTCGGCTGGATGGGAGAACCGCGGAGGCACGCACAAAGACGGATCGACAGGGGACATTTGCTCTCAACCCGCGCTATCCTGACAAGTCCTACGTGGTACGCGTGCTTCACCAGGGCGTAAGCTATGATCAGCAGGTTTCTCCCGGCCAATCTCTCTTTCTCGAAGTGTTCGACACAGCGGCAAAGGTACGGGGCATAACCGGCACAATCGAAATCCTTCGCACGGCAACCAACGGAAACCGGCTTCACGTTTCCGACTTGATCGAGATAAAGAACTCTTCCCGCCCGCCTCTGACGCGGGCGGGCGAGCGCACATTTGAAGTGTATCTGCCGGGAAATGCCGTGATTGATTCGGTCCTCGCGGCAGGTCCGGGAAGTATGGGCGGGACGATTTCCGCAGCGGCGGTGCCGGGCGAGCCGGGGCATTACACGGTGAATTTTCCCTTGCGCCCCGGAGCAACCAAATTTGCCTTCAACTACGACGTGCCCTACCAGGGACAAGCTGCGTTTCATCCAAAGCTGGTGTTTCCGGTACAACAGTTCGCGGTCATGATTCCACTGGCCATGAAATTTTCGTCTCGTTCACATGCCTTCAAAATTCTGGCAACAGATAACAGCCGCTATCAAGTTCGCGCCGCAAGCCAAGTTAAAGCAGGAGCGGGCCCGGAGTTTGAACTCTCTGAAACCGGAACGCTTCCGCCGCTCGCAGACCAGGGCAAGACTCAAGCGCTCTCGCCACCTGCGCCTCGTCTCCGCCCCGCCTTGACGGCTCCGGCTGGCACCACGCCGCTCTCTGCTGCTCCGATCGATCGAATCCCGAGTCCGTCACAGCCAGTCTCGCAAGGGCTGGTCTTGGGTGGAGTGACTTCTCTACTGCTTGTCGCGTCCGCTCTCCTGGTTTGGCGCGGTCGCAAAACTCTGAAATTCTCCGGCGCGCCAACGGTTGCCCTCCGCCACCGCCAAAGGCAACACTCCTCACCCTGACGGGAAGGGCCAGTCTTTCTTCAGTCTCGCGAGTCAGACAGTGATATCCTCTCTCCGTCTAAATCGCACTCATGGCGGCAGGGAATGTCGGTCAGCCTCCAAGCTCGGCTTTCGGTCTGGATCGTCAAATGGCGGGTCAAGCGCCGTTTGAAAGGTGTGCGGGATTATCGTGTCGCGCGCAAAATCCTTCGTCCCGATCCCTACAAAGTTCCGGAGACCGTCCAGGTTGCGCCCGTTCATCTCGGCGGCGTCCCCGGTGAACGTCTCGAAGGTCCGGCGCCGGGCAACATGGTGCTCCTTTATCTTCACGGCGGCGGATACTTTGCTTGCTCCGCTGAGACCCATCGTCCGATCACCGTTTACTTTGCGCTCCATGGTTCCCACGTTTTTGCCCCGGACTATCGTCTCGCGCCGGAAAATCGCTTTCCCGCAGCCGTCGAAGACGCGGTCGCCTTTTACCGCGCGCTTCTGAGCGCAGGATATTCGCCGCGGAACATTGTCGTCGCAGGGGAATCCGCTGGCGGCGGTCTTGCGCTCTCGCTGATGCTCTCTCTTCGCAGCGCCGGAATTCCGCTCCCAGCCGCAGCCGCGCTGTTTTCTCCGTGGACCGATCTGGCTGCCACCGGCGACTCCATTCGCACTAACGCTAAGCGTTGTGCGATGTTCGATGGCGCGGGTGTAGCCTTCTCTGCGCGCTATTATCTCGGTGACACCGATCCTCGCAATCCTCTGGCCTCCCCGCTCTACGCCGATCTCACCGGCCTGCCGCCGCTTCTCATGCATGTGGGCGCCGACGAGGTCCTGCTCGACGATTCCACGCGCTTCGCCGAGCGCGCCCGTGCCGCCGGTGTTCGCGTCGAGCTGAAAATCTGGCCCGTCGTTCCACACGCCTGGCAGCTCGCCCCGCACCTGGTACCCGAAGCACGCGAATCTCTGCGGGAAAGCACCGCTTTTCTCCGCACTCAAGTGGCGGCCGCGCAATCCACCAAGGAAGTGGTGACGCCCGCATGACCGACGCCGTGGCGATTACCACCGACGCCCCCGTCACCAATGTCGACGTCCTCATTGTCGGCGCCGGTTTCTCCGGCCTCTGCATGGGCATCAAACTTCTCGAAGCTGGCATGAACTCGTTTCTGCTCATTGAAAAGAGCTGCGACATCGGCGGCACTTGGTGGGACAATCGCTATCCCGGCTGCGCTTGCGATATTCCTTCACATCTCTATTCGTTTTCCTTCGCGCCATCCACGGAATGGACGCGCATGTATCCCGGCCAGCGGGAAATCCACGCCTACCTTAAGTGCTGCGTCCTGCACTACGGCCTCGCTCCGTATCTGCTCCTCAACACTCGTTTTCGAGAAGCCGCTTGGGATGAATCTGCGGGTGTCTGGAACGCTATTGCTGGCGACGGAATGCGCATCCGCGCCCGCGTGCTGGTCTCGGGAATGGGCGCGCTGCACGTGCCTCATTATCCCGAAATCCAAGGCCTCGACCGTTTCCAAGGTCCCGCGTTCCATTCCGCAACCTGGGATCACCGCGTGGACCTGGCCGGCAAAAATGTCGCTGTCATCGGCACCGGCGCCAGCGCCATCCAATTCGTCCCGCAGATTGCCCCGCTTGTCGGCAAACTTCATCTCTTTCAGCGCACTCCGCCCTGGATTGTTCCGCGCCTCGATTTCGCTTTCAGCGAAAAATGGAAGCGCCGCTTTCGCAGCATCCCCATCACGCGCTGGGCCTTGCGCCAATACATTTTCTGGCGGCAGGAGTTTCGAGTCCTTGGTTTTCTTGGAAATGAATCCATTCGAAAGAAAGCCGAGGAGATTGCCCTCCGTCATCTCGCCCGCACCATCAAGGATCCCAAGATGCGCGCGGCGCTCACGCCCAACTATCAACTTGGCTGCAAGCGCGTCCTCGTCTCCGACGACTACTATCCCACTCTGAATCGCTCGAATGTAGAGCTTGTCACGGAGGGGATTTCCGAAGTCTGTCCCCACAGCATCGTCACGCGCGACGGCGTCGAGCGCCCCATCGACGTGTTGATCTACGGCACCGGGTTCCGCGCCACTGAACCGCTCATCGGCTGCCGTGTGGTAGGGAAAGGCGGCCTGGAAATTCACGAAGCCTGGGGAAAGCGTATGGCCGCTTATCTCGGCGTCACCGTCAGTGGCTTTCCCAATTTCTTCATGCTTCTCGGCCCCAATACTGGCCTCGGCCACAATTCCGTCGTCCTCATGATCGAAGCCCAAGTACGCTACGCCCTGGGTTGTCTGAAACTGATGAAACGCAAGAAACAGCGCATCTTGGAAGTCCGCCCGGAAATTCAACAGTCCTTTGTCGAAAAAACCTACCGCCGCATGGCCGGCACCGTCTGGCTATCCGGAGGCTGCAAAAGTTGGTATCAAGACCAATCCACCGGTGAAATTACCACCCTCTGGCCCGGATCCGTCGTCTCCTACTTACGTCGTACCCGCTCCGTGTCCCCGTCCGACTATCAATTAACGTCCTGATGTCCGCGAAACTAGTGTAAACGTGCCAGTTTACGGCCGTTTTCGGCCCCCGCCTGGCCATTTTCTTTTCCATTTTATTTTCGGTCGCTGGATCGCTCTTGATTATTTATAAAAATTATGGTATAATTATAAACGGAGATTCATGCAGCAACCTCGCTGGAGGTTCCCTAGCGCTTCAGTTCCGCTAGGTCGCGAGAGCCGAGGGTTGCTCGAGAGGGTGAAGGCATGTCCATAACTACCAAAGCAATCGAATACCGTGATGGCGATACAGAACTCACCGGCCATTTAGCTTGGGACGATTTGCGCGATCACCGGCGCCCGGGCATTCTGGTGGTCCACGGGGGCGCAGGCCTCGACAACCATGCTAAAGGGCGAGCGAGGCGGCTGGCAGAGCTCGGCTTCGTCGTCTTTGCCTGCGACATGTACGGCAATGGTGTGGCCGGCAATCGTGAACGCGTGATGGCGCGGATTACGGAACTGCGCAGTGACCGCGCCAAGTTGTGCCAGCGGGCGCGAGCAGGGCTCGCAGTGCTGGCGTCGCAACCACAAGTCGATGGGCGTATCGCAGCGGTGGGCTACTGCTTCGGCGGCATGACCGTACTCGAACTGGCGCGGAGCGGTGTGGACCTCGCGGGAGTAATTAGCGTCCATGGAAGTTTGCACACGATCGAACCAGCGCAGCCGGGATTAAGCAACGTAAAGATACTCGTCTGCCAGGGAGCCTTGGACCCTCATGTTCCAATGATGGAGGTGAGCGCGTTTGCTGAAGAAATGAACCGCGCCGGTGCCGACTGGCAACTGATTGTTTACGGCGGTGCCATGCATGGCTTCACCCACGAAGAGGGACCCCCAGTCCCGGGGGTCGCATATCACGCTCCGTCGGACGCCCGATCTGCAGCTGCGATCGAGAGTTTCTTCAGGGAACTCTTCGGCTGGGACGCGAACGTAGGTCAATGGGTTGAAGCTAGATCCCGCTAGGCTGGGTAATCGGAAGGTAGCCGGCGGCGGTCTAGACGCTCCATTTGTCTTGCCCGCCCCGCTATGAGAAAATAACTCCGACGAAAGATATGAGCACATCACTCGGAAAACACGTCACCCTGACCAAGCCCGACGACTTCGGCAGCCTTCTCGAAGACGAAGGCATCATCTTCACCACGCTCGACAAAGCCGTGAACTGGGCCCGCAAGAGTTCCATCTGGCCGCTGGGCTTTGGCTTGGCCTGCTGTGCCATCGAAATGATGTCCATGGCCGCCGCCCGCTTTGACCTCGCGCGCTTCGGCGCCGAAGTGTTTCGCCCCTCGCCCCGCCAAGCCGATCTGATGATCGTCGCCGGCCGCCTCTCGCAAAAAATGGCTCCGGTCATTCGCCAGCTTTACGATCAAATGCCCGAGCCCAAGTGGGTCATCTCCATGGGCGCTTGCGCCACTTCCGGCGGCGTCTTCAACAACTACGCCATCGTGCAGGGCTGCAATCAGGTCATTCCCATCGATGTTTATGTTCCCGGCTGCCCCCCGCGCCCCGAAGCCGTTCTCTACGCCATCCTCCAGCTCCAGAAGAAAATCGACAGTGAGAAGGGCTCCTTCAAGCGCGCCCTGAATCTTTCTTAGCGGCCCAGGCCGGGCGGCTTGCGCTTGTGCTTCACACATGACCAAATTCAGATGGAAGACGCCACCCGTTGCTCTGATTCCTCTAGCCGTAGCACTGCTCCTGTTGAGCTGCGGCAGCGCCACTCCCATGCAGTCTCCGCCTCCTCCCGCCGGCTACACGCTTGCCTGGAGCGATGAATTCAACGGCGCCGACGGCACTTCCCCCGATTCCTCCAAATGGACCTACGACACTGGCGGCAGCGGCTGGGGCAATAACGAACTCGAGTGCTACACCAATCTCACCCAGAACGCCCAAATGAAGGGCGGCAACTTAGTCATCACCGCGATGCATCAGCCCGCTTATGCCTGCAGTGACGGCACAACGCGGGATTACACCTCCGCTCGCCTGAAAACGGAAGGGCTGTTCAATCAAGCCTACGGCCGTTTCGAAGCCCGCATCAAAATTCCTGCAGGGCAGGGAATGTGGCCCGCCTTCTGGATGCTCGGCAACAACATCGGTTCTGTCGGGTGGCCCAAGTGCGGCGAAATCGACATTATGGAAAATGTCGGCAAGGAGCCCGGCACGGTCCACGGTTCGCTCCACGGCCCAAGTACCAGCGGCCCCACGAGCGACGCCACTCTGTCCTTCAGCCTTCCCGCCGGACAGAATTTCGCCGACTCTTTTCATCTCTACGCCATCGAGTGGCAGCCCGGCTTGGTAAGTTTCTTCGTCGACTCGAATCTCTACGCCACCTTCAGGCAATCCCAATGGCCCGCTGGCGGCACCTGGGTTTTCGACCACCCTTTCTTCATCATTCTCAACGTGGCCGTAGGCGGCAGTTGGCCCGGCTCGCCCGACAGCACCACCATCTTCCCCCAGCAGATGCTAGTCGATTACGTCCGCGCCTACACCAAGCAATAAGGCGTAGTTCGTCACGCCCTGTAGCTAACCTCTTCAGGGGTAAGGCCTTTCCCTTTCCCTTTCCCTGTTTTTTCTTTTCCTTACCTCTCCTATTTTTTTCTGCCCTCTCTCCTGCCTCTGCGTTTAAACTCTTCGTCGCCACTTTTTCAGGAGAGGGGAATCACCACATGACGCAATCATCCGATCCAGCCCGCGAACTACTTCGCCACACTCTTGCCACCGTGGCCTACCGCGGCGGCAAAGCCCTCCGCGGCGCTCCCGATCATTTCGCCAGTTTCCACATCGGCGACAAGACCCGCACTCCCGCGCAAATCCTCGCACACATGGGCGACCTATTTGATTGGGCGCTCTCCATCGCGCAAGGCCAACAAACGTGGCACGACTCTACGCCGCTCCCCTGGAACGCCGAAATCGAGCGCTTTTTTGCCGCCGTAAAAAAGTTTGACGATTTTATCGCTTCCGGCGAACCCCTGAACGCCTCAGCCGCAGGCCTGTTCCAAGCCCCGGTTGCCGATTCTCTCACTCACATCGGCCAAATCGCTATGCTCCGCCGCCTCGCCGGCTCCCCCATCAAGGGCGAAAATTACTTCAAGGCCGAAATCGCCGCCGGCCAGGTCGGCCTTGAGCAATCCGCTCCCCGACGCGAATTCGAATAACGGCCCCGAAGCCAACCTACAGGTCTGCTCCACGAGCCATATGGTCTCTAGGAAAGCGCCCCTGATTTTGTTTCCCGCAGGGCGGATACTCGACAATTTTCGGTTTCCATGGTCTTCCTGCTAGGGCAGTACCTGTTGGCGGGAGCAACGGGAGCACGTGGTTGTCGCATTCAAGACGGAGTAAGCGTATAAGAAGGATGCGCAACAGAAGCGGGCGTCCGCGTAGCCCCGCAGGAGGTGATTTATGCGTGCGGATCAAGTGGAAGTTAGCTGGGATGCTGGAAAGGGCAAGTGGCTGGTTCGCATTGTGAACGGGGAAGAAGTCATTCGGCGATATTGCAGTTTGCCGAAGGACGCCGACGAGCGGAAAGTGGGCGAAGCGGCACGCAAGACCGTCGAGGAAGAGGGATACGAAGCCGATCCTGCCTTGGTGAGCGTGCGTCGGTAGCGGACCCGCGCGAGAGGTCGATGACTTGTACCGGCGCGCCTGGTGGCATGCGCGAGTTCACTGTTCGTGACTATCGCGGTTCTGGATCGCCTGCGGTCCGCCCATAGTAACCCGTCGCTTCCGCGCCGCTAAGCGCGCGGCTCGTGAAGGAAAATCAAACTGCCATTACGATGCTGCGTTCCTCGCGGCACCCGGCCACCTTCGACAGTGATTTGACCGCTCTAACTAAGGTTGGCACGCGTCGCTGGGGGCTTCTCCCGTGGTTGTGAGCGGCAGCGGAGCTAGGTTGTACTTTTCAAGCGCCGCGTTCACCGCGGAGAGCGCCTGCCTTTCGAGCTCGCGCCATTCGGCCAGACGCTTCGTTAGTCCGCTGCAAGATTCCGTCACCGCCGATTGTGCGCTGGCGGTCGGAGGTGCGTCGCCGCTTTCCACCATGAACGCCATGCGCGCGAGATCGCGATTGATCGGCCCGATTCCGGGTGCAGCGGTCGTGCCGGTCTGGATGGCAATGACTTGCGTCTCGGCCTCTTTTACCGCGTCGGCCGCATCTTTGGCTTGCGCGTTGGATTCAAGATTCTTCTTGCGTTCCGTGATTTCCTTGTGCAGCGCTGCCACTTTGCCGAACTCCTCGTAGCTCGACTTCAATCCAGCTGCGATCCTCATGGCGGTCTCGAATTGTTGCTCGAGGTCCGTTTGCGAAACGTGCACGCGCGGATCGCGCGTGACCACGAGCGGCTGGGTAAGTTTCTGATCTCCGGCCGTGAGCACCACCCAGTACTCGCCCGGAACGGCGAGCGCCCCGAGCGTCTGCTCGCGCGGCGTGTCCCCGGCGATGGCGTGGCCCGAAATCGTGTATTCCACAAAATCCAGCGAATTCCCAAAGTAGCTGTATTGCAGCGTGGGAGGGGGATCGTAGTGCAGGTCCCACACGAAGCGGTTGAGCCCCTTATTTTTCGGAATGCCCGTGAGCGGGGCGAACCAATAATCGGGGACGTTTTTGATCGCTTTGTCGGGCGAAGGCGGCTCGCTCGAGAAACGGCGGACGACTTTTCTAGCCGCGTCTCGGATTTCCACCGTGATGGCCGACCCGGGTGTTGCTTTCAAATAGTAATAAATGATCGCGCCGTCGGGCGGATTCTGTCCCGCGGGAACTTCAGGCGGCAGCGGAGTTTCCTGGTCGTTGTCCCAGCGAACGCGAACCGCCGTTGCGGGCCGCAGCAGGTACGCATTCGAGCCCGCGATTTGCGCGCTGGCTTGCCGCAACGGAGAGAGATCGTCAAGCACCCAAAGAGCGCGCCCGTACGTGGCGACTACCAGATCGTTATCATGCACCGCCAAATCGCGCATGTCCGACGTGGGAAGATTTAATTCGAGCGATTGCCAGTGATCGCCGTCGTCGAAGGAAACGTACACGGCATCCTCCGTACCTGCGTACAGAAGCCCTCTTCGCTTGGGATCTTCGCGTACCACGCGCGCGATCCGGCCAGGTTCGAGTCCTTCGGTGATTTTCTGCCAGGACTTGCCGCTGTCGCGCGTGCGATAAATGTAAGGCGTCGCATCCCGAATATTGATTGCGGCAAGATAAGCGGCATTCGCGTCGAAGTGCGAAGCCTCGATGATGCTAACCATCGTTTCCGGCTGCAGATCGGGCGGCGAAACGTTCTGCCACGTGATGCCGCCGTCCGGAGTCATTTGGATGATTCCGTTGCCGCTGCCGGCCCACATTGTTCCGGAAGAGATGGGCGAAGGCGCCAGCGCGGTCAGCGCCAGGCGTCCCCGGGGAGCTTGTTCCGCCGCGGCATCCTTTTCATCCTCATCGGCCGCGTAACCCGAAGCCTCCTCGCCCGGCTGGTGTCCTCCGGGATTGCCACCCTCGGTTTTCGTTGGCGCTCCGGTGCGCGCCGTCAGATCAGGGCTGATCCGCTGCCAGGTATCGCCGTTATTCGTCGTCTTCATCGCGTACTGCGTGCCAAAGTAAAGCGTGCGCGGGTCCTGCGGCGAGAAAACCAGCGGCGCCATTTGCGCCGTGCGGTCCTGGTTGCCCCGAACGAATACGTGAGCAATCTGTCCGGTGGTTTTGTCGAAGCGCACCACGCTGCCGTACCACCCGCCCGAGTAAACCGTATTCGAGTTCAGCGGATCTGGCGCGATGTAGCAAAACTCGAACCCGCCAATCGAAAACCAATCGCGAAAACTGATCTCGCCGTAATCACTTCGGCTGGGCACCGCGGCCGTGCCGCTATCCTGCTGTGGGGCGTAGGCCACGTACGGAAATTGATTGTCGGTGATGACGTGATAGAATTGCCCGGTTGCCTGGTTGTACCACGAACTCCACGTCTTGCCTCCGTCGAGGCTGATCGTTGCGCCCTGATCGACTCCCAGAATCATGCGGTTCGTATTTTGCGGATCGATCCACAGAACGTGATAGTCGTCGCCGCCCGGCGCGCCTTTGAACGCCAGAAAAGTCTGCCCGCCGTCACTCGACCGATAGGTGGAAGTCTGCATCACATGCACGATATCGGCGTTGCGCGGATCAACGTACACCCGGCTGATGTAGCCGCTGCTCACCACCCGCGGGTCACTCGTGGTTTTCCGCCACGTGTCGCCGCCATCGTCCGAACGAAAAAGTCCCAACCCGGTAATCGCGTATACCCGCCGGCCGCGCGTGTCCGGCGCGACTGCCAGTCCGATGCGGCCGAGCGGCTCGGAAGGCAGACCCGTCCCCGCCACTTGGTTCCAGGTGGAGCCTTCATCCGTCGATTTATAAATCCATCCGTCTTGTTTAGTTCTGTCGCCGGGGCCGGCCAAAGGGTCGCGTTGATGCCACATGGCGGCGAAAAGTTCTCGAGGATTTCCCGGGTCTGCGCACAAGTCGGCGATGCCCTCTAGTTCGTCCTTCGCAAGCGTGCGTGTCCAAGTCTTGCCGCCATTCATGGATTTAAAAATCCCGCGCTCCGGCGGTTCGGAGCCGACGCCGGTTACGGCACGGACCAGCACGCCCGCGATCACGATATCGGGGCTGCGGGGATCCACCACGATCGAGCTGATGTAGTGCGCCTTCTCCAGTCCGATGCGCATCCAACTAGCTCCTGCGTCCGTTGATTTGTACATTCCATTGCCGCGCGTCTGTTCACCCGTTCCCACGTAAATAATGTTGGGGTTTGAGGGCGCGAGCGCCACGGAGCCGATGGACGCCACGTGCTGCTCATCGAAGATCGGCTTCCAGACGCGCCCGCCATCCGTCGTCTTCCAGACTCCGCCTCCCGGCGTACCCATGTAATAGACCGCCAGATCGCCGGGAATTCCGGCGACCGCTGTGACGCGGCCACCGCGGTGGGGTCCGATGAGCCTCCAGCGCATCGCCGAGTACAAACTTGGGTCGATGGTCTCGGAAGCTTGTTGCGCGAACAAACCCGCGCTCGAAATTTGCGTAATCACAATCAGTGCAAACGACAGCAGGGTGCGTTGGCCAGCGGTCACACGAACCTCCTCTCAAAACGCGACAGTTTACCACGTGTTTTTTCCACCTCCAGGTCCGGCCAGGTCCGGCTCTGGCCTTCCTTCCCGAGTCCAAGTCAGCTAGAATCCCTTATCCCAGCTCACGGAGGCTAACCGTGATGACTCTCGGGAGAGTTGTGCGCCGTTGTTTCGGCGCTATCGTTGTATTGGCTTTGAGCGCCGGCGTCCACACTTTCGGTCAATCCAATCCAGTGGATCCGGGCGTGCGCGGTGGCCCACCGGCTGCCGGTGGTCCGCTGAACGGTCTTACATCGGATGAGACTGCCTTCTTCCAGGATGGGCAGGCGAGGTTCGCCGATATCGAGGTCGTGACTGGCGGCGCGAACAATGGCCTCGGTCCCCGCTTCAACTCCAACCAGTGTCTCTCGTGCCACGCGCAACCGGCTGCCGGCGGTTCGAGCCCGACGCAAAACCCCCAAATCGCCGTCGCCACTCTGAATGGAGCGAAGAACGCCGTGCCTTGGTTCATCGTCCCCAATGGTCCTGTCCGCGAAGCGCGATTTAAGAAAAGCAACGGAGTCGCTGACGGCTCCGTGCACGACGTTTTCGTGATCACTGGCCGCGCCGACGCTCCCGGTTGCAACATCGCCCAATTCGACTTCCGTCCCGCGGGGACTCCTCTGACCGGTCAAGGCGGCAATCCCAACATCATTTTCCGCATCCCCACTCCCGTGTTTGGCGCCGGGCTCATCGAAGCGATTCCAGACTCCGCCATCCTCGCGAACATGCAAGCCAACGCCTCGCAGAAATCCGCACTAGGCATTTCCGGGCACGCCAACGCTCACCTTGGCGGAAACGTCAACCGCAGCGCCAACGATGGCACGATCACGCGTTTTGGCTGGAAGGCTCAGAACAAATCTCTTCTCCTGTTTGCCAGCGAGGCCTACAACGTCGAAATGGGCGTCACCAACCAGCTTTTCCCGCAGGAACGCGACGAAACCCCCGGCTGTCTCTTCCATGCCACTCCCGAGGACACCGTCAACTTCACGCCTGCTTCTTCGGCCTCCGGTAATTCCAACACCGGGGTTCTCTCCGACATCGAAGCTTTTGCCGACTTCATGCGCATGCTGGCCCCGCCCGCTCCCGCGCCTGCCACACCCTCCAGCACCCATGGACGCGCCACCTTTATGAAGATTGGCTGTGTGCATTGCCATACACCCTCGTTCACCACCGGCGCAAAGATTGCCAGCGGTTCCTCGACTAACCCAAGCGCCGCGCTCTCCAATCAGCCCGTGAATCTTTATTCTGACCTTCTCGTTCATCACATGGGCAAAGGCCTCGCCGACGGCATCACCCAGGGCGCGGCCGGCCCCGACGAGTTCCGCTCCGCGCCTCTCTGGGGCCTCGGACAACGCGTCTTCTTTCTCCACGATGGACGCACCGCCAACCTTCTCGAAGCCATTCGTGCTCACCGCAGCCAGGGCAGCGAAGCCAACAAGGTCATCGAACATTTCAATCATTTGAAGACTCACGAGCAGCAGGAGGTCCTCGATTTCCTGCGCTCCCTCTAACAGGAATCGCGCTTTCAGGCCGTTTGCGAACTGCGAACACCTCGCAGAGCAACAACCGCCTTGCTTAGCCTTTTCTCTTTTCCAATTTCTGTTTTCTAGTCTCCCTCCGGCAACGCCGTGTTTCCGGCAATCCACTCGAGCTAACGTTGGCCGCTTGTGAGGCCATTTGTGGACGGTGAACAACTCGCGGAACACCAACCACGTTGCTTAGCCCTTTCTATTTTCCAGTCTCCCTTTTGCAGCATCTCTATACAATATGGGGTAGGAGGCAGACCATGAGAGCGGTTCTAATCTCAGTGGCGATTTTACTCGTGCCCGGCCTGGCGCTGGCCCAACAAAAGCGGCTCCCCGCTGTCATCGAAAGGACCTTTGTTCCGGACGAGCCGCTGCCGTGCGTGGCATTCAACCGCATGGCGGCTCGACTGGATGTGGTTTACAAGACCGAACAAATCAGCAAGGCCGAGTACGACGAAGGCATGAAAAAGTACAAAGATGCCTCACCGGAAGAGGGCGTGGATTATTTCATGAGCGCCAAGAACGAATATCAAAGGGTTTCTTTGCAGCACGACAAGCTCGCGGAGTTCATCCGTTGGTACGTCATCGAGGGCGGCCGCGGCCAGATGAACTCCGCCGATACCCAGTGCAGCACCGAATTAGAGGAGCGCCAAGAAAAATACTCTGGAATTTACACCCTTCGGCGCTTGCAAGACGCCATGACTCTGGCGCAGGCCGAGGGGCTCTTGGCGGATGTGGCTCTCGCAGGTCAGGACGCGGTGATAAAAGCTCTTTTGGAAAGTGAAGCAGCACGCAGAAAAGACATCGACCGCTACAACAAGCTGGTCGAAAGCGTTAACACCTACAATAAGGCTGTGAACGATCTCGTGGTTACCGTGAATACCGCGATGAATGAGCCGAAAGGCTCCAAGCTCGCTCCAACATTAAACTTCAACTTTGTTCGCTTGCAACCCATCACCTGCACCCAAAGCACTTTCGCGTTTAGCAATTCCCAGGCCTACCTGACCAACGTGCGCGCAGCAGCCAGCTCGATTCCAACAATGCAGTGCGAGTAATCCCTGTAAAGGCGACCTTTACCTGGAGCGAAGTCGAAGGGTCCGGTTGGCCTCTTCCTTTTTTTTCTCCTTGGGCGCAGGGTCATCGAACTCCCTCCCTCATTGCCCCTTGTTCTCGCTGCTGGCCGTGCGGAATCCGAACCGTTCCCCCATCCGTTGCCGGAACCGTTCCCGCTCTTCCGGCGTCATCTGTTCGCAGCGCTCTTTCCAGCGGCGCCGCAAATGGGGGCGGCCGTTACCGTGCCCGCCCCATCCGCCGAAGAGGATCCGACACAGCGCCAGAAGTCCCAGCGCTTGCCAGAAGGTGATCTGACGCCAGCCAAAAAGCGGCGGCAGCAGCCAATTCCACAGGTGCAGCACGATCTCGCCGCCGATGGCGATAAATACCGGGATCGCCAGAATCGCCAGCGGAGCTATCCAAATCCATTTCTTTTTCATGTTCAGTCCCTCATGCTTTCATGAATTCGTCGTAAACGCTTTGCAATCGCTCGCGCAGATGCAGCACCGCGTAGCGTTTGCGCGAGAGCAGGGTATTCACGCTCACGCCGGTTTCCGCGGCCATCTCCTTGAAGCTGCGCCCTTCCAGCTCGTGCGCCACAAACACCTCGCGTTGTTGCTCCGGCAGTTCCTCGAGCGCAAGTTCCAGCTCATCGAGAACTACGTTGCGGACGTACAGCGCTTCCGGCCCCGCGTCCGGCGATGGCCAGAGGTCTTCCACCTGCAGCACTTCGCCGTCTTCGCTCTGCGTCGCTTCGTCGCTGAACGTCCCTGGCTTCTTCTTGCGGAAAAGGTCCGTGATGCGATTGCGCGCCACGCGAAAAAGCCAGCCGGTAACGTGCTCGATCGGCATCAGTAGGCGATTCGCTTCCACCAGTTTGTAGAAGACCTCCTGTACGATGTCCTCGGCATCGGCGGGATCGGGCACACGACGCCGGATAAAATTTCGCAGCCGCAACCGTTCCCGCGCGATGATCTCCGAGATTTGACGGTCTTGCTCGATCATCGACGTGACGCTCACCGGCTCATCCATCCATCACTGTAGACGAACCACGCCGCCAAATATTGTAGAGATTTAAGTGCACGGGTTGGCGAGAGAATCGGCTCGAAGAATTTTGCGCTTTTAGGCGAACTTTGCGACCTAGGAATCAGCCACCGTTCCTTCGAGGTTTTGGCAGATGCGACATTTTCGATGCCGCCATAGCCGCTCGACGGAAGCCGAAGCGTTCGCGCATGCATTGGCGCGGGAAGCGTTGCCGCTTTTCCCGCGCCATGTGCCCGCGGCACTCGTCTAGGCGGCGTCGGAAATCACCATCAGGCTGGATCGTCGGACCATTCGCAAGGCCAAAATCCTTGCCGCGCGGCGAGACACTTCCATCACTGCACTGCTGATACTGCTGACGCGGCAAATTGAAATCCTGGTGGGAGAAGAAGAAACCTATGAATGCGACAAACGCCCTGCCCGGAAGCTCGTCGCTTCCACTTGGGTGGTGGCGCGGGTAGAATGACATGAACGGTAGGAGCCCCGTCTTTCCGCCCTTCTCCGACTTTCGCCACTCTTTTCTCATCAACAACTTACAACGAAGGACTAACCGCTTCAAGCGATGGGCAGGTAATTCAACAGGTCAAGAAAAGGCGGCGCGATCCCCTGCGTGCGCAGGAGCACGCTAACCTGTGCCACATGTCGCGCCTCGTGAATGATCAGGTTCCATAACAGGCCATCCACCGTATAGCGCTTTCCTGGCCTGTCGTGGACACTTACTATCCGTTTCAACTCGTCGTCCGTTACCGTGGGGAGGTACGCGAGGGTGCATTTCTCCACAAGCCCCCAGTAGTCCAGCAGCGTCTCGACCGGGAAGCCCGCATAAATTGGGCCGCCCGGCGTATCCTTCAAGGCCGGAATCGTCTGCCGCACCGGCTGTTCGCGTAGGATCTCCTCCTGCAGCCAGAAGTCCTCCGTGACGGCTACGTGAAACACGAGGTCCTTGATACAGTGAAACCGCTCACCGCTCAGCAACGGGCGCGATAAGACCTCGTCCGGCACGCGCTCCAGCATGGCCCACAAGTCCCGGCGAGCGCGAACGAGGTAATCGTAGGCTTCAGAAATGTTCATTCGTCCCCCATCGAGGGCCGGCAAACTCCATCCTTTCGGCATTTCCCGCGATCATTAGAATTACTCGCTGAATAACGATTGACGTTAACTATAAAGCTCGTTCGGGGGCGGTCGAGGTTATGGTTAACCAAGCGCTACGTTTTTCCCCAACTTGCAACTTTAAACTTTCAACCTTCAACCACTTCCTCACAAGTTCCTTGCCTCTTACTTCGCTATCTCATTGCTTCGCGACTGTCGCCGTCCCGCCCGGCCATCGCAGTACAGTTCCCGCACCGGCGGCTTCTTTAGGAGCGTAGCCCATTCCAATGATGCGCGTAGGGTCCCAGATCCTGGCGGCGCGCGTGACGTAGCCGACGTCGTGGTCCTCCAAGGTGAGCGGCGTTTCCGGTTCAGGAACGACGTCGCCGGAAAAAACCAGCTGGACACGCTGCCGGTTCACGTGGCCGCGTGAGCGCACCCGCTCCACGATCTCCTGGCCCGTGTAGCACCCTTTGGTGTAGCTGATGTGGCTGTCCTGCAACCTGGCTTCGTGCGGGATTTGTTTTTCGCCAAAGTCATACCCGAACCACGGCGCGCCTTGCGCCAGCCGAGTTCCGCTCAGCGCGGCGTAGCCCATCGGCCCCCCGTCGTGCCAACGCACCGCATCCAGAAGAATCTGCCAAAGCTCCGGCAACTTTTCGCTGGCCGCGAAGAACTCCGCGCCGGGGACTCCTCCGGGAGAGCGCTTGGTAATCCAGCAGGGAAGCGATCCCACTTTTCCAGCATGAGTGGAGAGTTCTTCAAACCTCGCGAGGTCGGCGCGAGAAACTTCTTTGACAAGTGCGGCAGCCTTCGGACCTTCGAGCGCCAACGTGCCGTAACGCGGCGTCTCGTCGGTCAGCGTCACGTCGTCCATGATGATGTATTTCTCCAGCCATTCGATCAGCCGCTCGCGAATCTTGGCGTAAGAGACGCACAGGAGCCGGTCGGAATACGCATACGTTTCTAGCTCCGCGAGAATGTGGCCCTGCGGATTCAGTAGAAGGGAAATGATGCCGCGGCCTTCAGCGAGATCTTTTATGTTGTTGGTCAGGATGGCGTTGAGGTAGCGCACGCGGTCGGGGCCGCTAAAGGAAAGATAGGCGCGGTAGTTCTTGTCGATCAGCGCGACCGTGTCTCGCCCGGAGCGGTACTCGGCAGCCGCGTCGCCGAAGTAATCGGGCAAGGCGCAACCAAACCATACGCCCATCTTCGCACCGGCGGCAGCGTGCACCGCCGCGAGCGGAGTGCTCAAAGCTGTAGCTGGAGTAGCCAATGGAGCGCGTTTGCGCAACCTCCAGGATCTAGTTTAGCAAAGGGCGGGCTAGCAAGAGGAGCATTCAGCGAGTGCTGCGCTAGGTGAGGAAACGGTCCCAAGTGCAGACAAAGAGGGTAGGGCGAATCGCGCCATCTCCGATGATATACTGCCCCTCATGAGCGACGGTCGACGCGTTCTGAGTGCCGCGACGGACGGATTGATTCACATCACCATTCCGGTGGGGATGCTGCAATGCAATTGCTCGATCATCGGCGACCCCGCCACGCGCGAAGCGCTGGTGGTGGACCCGGGCGACGAAGTCACGCGCATTCTGGACCTGATCGGGCGACACCGGCTGATCGTCAAAGCCATCGTCAGCACCCACGCGCATATCGATCACGTGGGCGGCTTAAGCAAGTTGCATCAGTACACCGGCGCCCCCGTGCTGATGCACCGCGACGATTTGCCGCTCTATCAGGCGATGGACGAGCAAGCCGCGTTCCTCGGAGTGCACCCGCCGGACCTCACGGAAGTGGATCAGTTGCTGAAGGAAGGCGACATTCTGCGCTGGGGCGGCTTTGAGGCGCAAGTGATTCACACGCCGGGCCACACGCCGGGGAGCGTGTCGCTGTATTTACCACACGACGCGGGTAAAGTGACCGGCGCCGAGGCGGTGAAGAAAATTCGCGTGAGGGACGAGGCGGGCGAAGAAATCGCCATCGCCGATCTCTTGAAGAAAGCCGTCGATTCCCAAAACACGCGAGCGGAAATTCCGCTCGCTGACGAATCCGAACAGCTTTTGCCTCACGCGCCGCAGCTTTTTTCAGGAGACACTTTGTTTGCGGGGAGCATCGGACGCACCGACTTGTGGGGCGGCTCGCTGCAGCAAATCATGGATTCGCTGCGCACAAAATTGATGCACTTGCCCGACGCCACGATCGTGCACCCGGGCCACGGCCCTGTTACAACGATTGGCCACGAGCGCCAATTGAATCCGTTTTTGCAGCCGGAATAGCCATCAAGCGCGCAGCCGTTTGCAAGTTCTCAGTGTCTGCTTGCAGCGCGGCGATTTTAGTTGCAGCTTGGGAGTTGCGGATTTCCAGTTTTAATTTTCTTTCTTCTGCCGCGCGACACGCAGCTCTTCCATCACGGATTGCACCAACTCCTTGGCGTGCACCAATTCTTGGTTGATCATGCGCAGGTCCATCGCCGGAACAGTGGGATTGCGTTGGCTGGTGCAGTAGACGCCGTGCTGGCCCACGAGCACCAACGCGTTGGTCAAACGGTCCAGAGAGACCGCCAGGCGGCCGCGGTCGCGGCCAAACCTTTGTTCGTAATGCTCGAGCTCTTCCCGGTGTTCGTCAAATGCAGACTTCATCGCGCAACCTCGTTGAACTGTCGTAAAGACCGCCGCTGACCGGAGTTGCACTTCGGGCACACGCGGCTCGAAGCAAACTTTACCGCATCGCGCACGCGGAACATAATTCGCTCATGCCACGGAAGTGCCCCCAAGGCCTTCTTGTGGCGTGCGATTCAAATGCGGTAGTGGGCACCCGGTCCCTGGAGCGAGCTTGGGAAGGGATGGGGGCGGAGCAGCCAAAAAATGCGACGTTCTGATCTGGTTCAGCATAAAGAGGGACAAAAGGGCGCATCGGCGCGCACCTCTCAGATCGTTTTCGGGGAGAGGCAGCACTTGCTTCGCGTGCTTGATTCGCTGGAGGGCACGGATCTGCCGATCGCGCGCATGCAGCAGGAGCGGCGCATCCTCGAAGAATTGATTCACGCGCGCACCCGCGACCTGAATCAGATCAATACGGCTTGGGATGAAAAGATTGGATTAGTACTGAGCTCGGATGCCAAGCCGGAAATGCTGGAAAAACTGGTGAAGCAAGCGCCGGAAGAAGATTTTTATTTGCTGCGGCTTATCAGCGAGCATCCGCGCGCAAATGCGAAAACACTGAACAAGCTGGCGAAGCATCCTTACGGGGCGATTCGAGAAAACGTGGCGCGGCATCCGAACGCCGACGCCAACACGTTGACGTGGCTGAGCCGCGACCGCAGCCAGCCGCTCTGGTATCTCGTGGCATTCAATCCCAACACGCCAACACCGCTGCAGCGGCGGTTGCGCGACCGTCTGAAGCGCTTGGGCGAAAACCAACCCTCCAAATAGATTACCAGACGACCCCGCTTCGATGGACTCGGCTGCGGTCCCGTGAAACGTTGCGGCCACCAGTTCTTCTTGCCAGGGTACTTCGCAAAGAAATCGCAGCGATACCAGGCTCGCCAGGGTGGTCAATCCGCAGGAACGTGAAGTTGCCAGAACAGGAAGCTGAGCCTGTCGGTGAACTCCTCGATGAGTTTGTTGACAGGGCGGCCGCCGGAATGGCCGGACTTGGTGTCGTAAAGAAGCAAGATGGGCTGTTTCGAGCCGTTGGCGGCTTGCAGGAGTGCGGTCATTTTGCGGGCGTGGAGGGGAGCGACGCGAGTGTCTCCATCGCCAGTGACAAAAAGAGTTGCGGGATATTTCGTTCCGGCCACGACGCGGTGATAAGGAGAGTAGGCGTAGAGATATTTGAATTGCTCGGAATTTTCAGAGCTGCCGTACTCGGAGACCCAATAAGGGCCGTCGAGGAACTTCTGGAAGCGCAGCATGTCCAAAAGCGGATAAGCACAAACGACGGCCCTGAACATCTCGGGGTGCTGGGTGATGGCGGCGCCCATCAGCAGCCCGCCGTTGCTTCCGCCCGTGATGGCGAGCCGAGAGGTGGTGGCATATTTGTTGGCGATCAAGTATTCAGCGGCCGCAAAGAAGTCATCGAAGACCGTTTGCTTTTTCTCGAACATGCCGGCGCGATGCCATTCCTCGCCGAATTCACCGCCACCCCGAAGGTTGGCCTCGGCGACGATTCCACCATGCTCAACCCAGACGACCAAGAGCGGCCAGTAAAACGGAGTGGAGCTCAGGTCGAAGCCGCCATAGCCAGTGAGAAGAACAGGATTCGAACCGTCCAGCTTCAAACCTTTCTTGTGAAAGAGAAACATGGGAATGGGAGTTTTGTCCTTGGCGGGATACCAGACCTGCTCGATCGCGAATGCCGCCGAATCGATTTGCGCTTTGTCCTTGGCCCAGACGTCGGACTTGGCCTCCGTGACATTGTAGTGAAAGATGGCAGGGGCAAGGTCAAAGGACTCGAACGAAAAAAAGAGTTCCGGGCTTGCCCAACGCCCCGACACGGCGCCCACGGTGCCGAGAGAGGGAAGCGGAATGGAGGACTGCACCTTGCCATCTTCGCCGAAGACCTTCAGTTCGGAAGCGGCGTTGTGGGTGTACTGGCCGATGAGCTTTCCGCCGGCAACGGCAATGGTTTCCAGATGAACGCCGGTCTCCGGAATCACTTCTTTCCAGTGCTCGCGTTGTGGAGTAGCAAGGCTGGTGGAGAACACGTGCCACAGGGGCGCGTTCCAGTTGTTCAAGATGAAGAGGCGGTCACCGGCGAAGGTGGGGAAAAAGAGTGACTTCTGGCTACTGACGGCGGCCACGACCGCGCCATCTTCTTTCAGGTTCTTGACGTAGATTTCCGTCTGTTCGGACCCCGAACCAAATATGACTAGATAGAGGAGATAGTTGCCGTCTTCGGATAGTTGCGGGACGAGGATTCTGTCTTTACCGAGATCCTGGCCGAAAATCATCCGGTCCTTGGCGGGGTCGTCGCCCATGTGATGAAGGAAGGCGCGAGGTCCATCGGGCGTCACAAAAGAATAGTAGACGGTCTGGTTGTCCGGCGCGGGTTCGACAGCGAAGTACTGCCCTTTTCTAAAGGCATCCCCGAGAGTTTTTTTGGTGTCCACTTCCAAGACGCGGAGAGTGATTTCGTCCTGGCCACCATCGCGGCGGCCGTAGAAGACGAATCTGCCATCGCGGCTGACGTTTTCCAGAGTAACGCTGGCGGAGTGATCGGCGCTCCAGGGAAGGGGATCAATGAGAACTTCCTCGGGCGCATTCAGGCCGCGGCGAATGTAGAGAAGAGAAAGATCCTGGTCGGCGGGATGCTTGCGGTAAAAATAGCGGCCGCCGCGTTCGATGGGTGGCTCGAAGGAATCGGTGTGGAGGAGATCACTGAGACGTTTGGAAAGTTGCGCGCGGCCGGGAAAACTGGAAAGCGCTGCTGCTGTGCACTTCTGCTCGGCGTCGATCCAGGCGCGGGTCTCCGGGCTGTTCTGGTCTTCCAGCCAGCGATAGGGGTCAGGGACGACCGTGGCGCCGTAGGTATCCTTGACGGAATCGATTCGCGCCGTGGGCGGACACTCTGCGGCGGGAGCAGGTTCTTCGGCAAGCGCTAGGTTAAGGACGTTGAAGCTCATCCCAAGGAGGAGGGCTCGAAGCGCGATCCAGCGCGCGAGCCGTGCGGATTCCCATGGACCGCGCAAAATACAGTTCCATCTCGTTTTCACGTTTCCTCCTTGTATTTACGGGAAAGCGGATAATATCACCGAATCTCCAGCGGAGCGGGGGCCCTTCAATAGTAGAATCGCCCGGAACGAGTTTGGCGGGACCGATTCGTAATCTCCGAGGGAGCATGGCGGCGAACGACACTCCGACTACGGGTGTGATTCTATTTCTGCGCCAGTTTCGCCTGCGTGTGCCGTTTTTATCCGCGGTGTTGATGGTGCCGTGCCTATGGCACCGGCGCATGGAAGCGGGCGATCTGGCAAGCCATGTTTATAACGCGTGGCTGGCACAGTTGATTGCCAAGGGACAAGCGCCCGGGCTTTACATCGTCGGGCAATGGAACAATGTCTTGTTTGATGTGGCGCTCGAACGGATGGCGAATCTAGTTGGCATCGCGGCGGCGGAGAAGATGGTCGTGTCGATTTGCGTGCTCGTGTTTTTCTGGGGAGTTTTCGCTTTTATTGCGGCGCTTACCGGGCCATGGCCGTGGTTTCTTACACCGTCGATCGCCATGCTCGCTTACGGCTATTCCTTCAGCATGGGATTCATGAACTATTATTTGTCGCTCGGGCTGGCTTGCTGGGGGCTGGCGATTTTGTGGCGAGCGCGGAGGGGCGATTGGATTACCGGCGCGGTGTTCGGCGTTCTGGCGATACTGGCGCATCCCATTGGTTTTCTTTGGATGATCGGCGCGCTGGCGTACGGGAAAGTCCGCGAGAAGATGCCGGGCTGGTGGAAATTGGCGCTGCCGCTGGCGGCAGCGCTGGCATTCGCGGCGGTGCGCTGGTATGCGGCGCATCGGCCTTCGCTTTTTGCTGATTGGGATCGCGGACCGTTTTATTTTTACAATGGCGCGGATCAGCTGTGGCTTTATGGGCAGCGTTATTTCTTTCTCGCCGGCGCCGCACTCTTGGTTGGCGTCATGGGTGCGGCGGTCGAGCTGTATCGATGGCGTCGTGAAGGTTCTTCTGGGAAACCATTCGCACTGCCACTGGAGTTGTATGCGGTGACATTTTACGCGACGGCGCTGCTGCCCGAGAATCTGCGGCCGTCCGTTAACGGCGGATGGATTGGGCTTCTCAGCTCCAGGCTTACAACCATCTCCGCCATTTTCGGCTTGTGCATTCTGGCGACCATGAAGCCGAGAAAATGGCAGCTCGCCGGTTTCAGCGCTTGCGCCCTGGTTTTCTTTTCGTTTCTCTATCAGGACACGGGCTGGCTGAACCGGCTGGAAGCCAACGCGGAAAACTTAACGCGGGATTTGCCTGCCGGAACACGAGTGCTCGTCACGGCTCGGGCTCCGGCGGATTCGCGGATCGCGTTTATCGGGCACGCGATCGAGCGCGCTTGCATCGGGCATTGCTTCAGCTATGCGAATTATGAGCCTGCTTCGCGGGAATTCCGCGTGCGCGTTCAAAAGGGAAGTCCGGCGGCCACTTCCTCCACCGATGACGCTGAGGACATGGCGTCCGGGGAATATCAAGTGGATGACACGGATCTTCCCATGAAGCAGATTTATCAATGCGATGAGAAAGATTTTACGAAGTTGTGCATCCGCGACCTCGCGGCCGGGGAAACCAACGGCCGGCTTAGCGTCAAAATTCCTTCCCGCTGAAATTGCGGCCGATATCAGGAAACAGGCTGGCGCGCCGCCGAATTTGTGATAAGTTTCTTCTGGCCGGCCCCGGAAACTTCAAACCAGCGGAAACGAGCAACTTTCCTTAAGTGAGCCTCATGAGAAAACGGAACCGCAGGGACTTTCTGCAAACTTCCACCGGAGCTTTGGCGGCGGCGCTGAGCCCCGGGGGCCAAGCGTCACGAGAGCGAACGACTGCCGAGGAGTTTTCATCGGAAGGCGCCGCAGCAAAGATGGCTTCAACGATCGCAGCGAACGAAGGCAAGAAGCCGCTGCGGCTGGGCTTGATCATTGGGATTGCCGGAGACCCGGACGCGGCCATGGCCAAGGTCCACGATTTGGGCCTGCCGACTTGCCAGGTTTTCCTGGAGGTGATCGAAGCGGAGCTCGCCGGCCGCTTGCGTCAAGCGCTGGACAAATACCAGATTGAAGCCACGGCGCTCGTGGTTGGCGGACCGGGGAAGGAAGTTTGGGACTTTTACGAAGGGCCGCTGACCGTCGGGCTAGTGCCGCGAGAAACGCGAGAAGCGCGCATGGCGCACATCAAGAAAGCTTCGGACTTCGCCAAGCAATGCGGCATCGACGCGGTACAAACGCACTGCGGATTCATTCCCGAGAATCCTAATGACGAGGTTTACAAGGAAACCGTCGCGGCGGTGCACGAAGTGGCGGGATATTGCAAACAGAACGGCCAGCACTTCCGTTACGAAACCGGGCAAGAGACGCCCATCACGCTGGTCCGCGCCATCCAAGACGCGGGGTTGGACAATCAGGGCGTGAATTTCGACCTCGCCAATCTGATTTTGTACGGCAAGGCCAATCCGGTGGATGCCATCGAGCTACTGGGCCCGTACATTCAGGGAATTCATGCGAAAGACGGATTGTGGCCCACGAACGCGAGGGACCTTGGGCGGGAAGTTCCTATTGGCAAGGGCAAAGTGGATTTTCCGCGAATCATCGCGCGGTTGAAGGAGATGAACTATCGCGGCGCGGTCACCATCGAACGGGAAATCTCTGGTCCGCAGCAAATGGAAGACGTGCGCGCGTCGAAGGTTTATCTTGAAAAGCTGATCGGATAGCTGCCGCGCCGAGAGAGAAGCCGGGCGGCACAAAGAAAGGGGGATGTATGTCAGAAGGCAAAAAAGAGCGGCCGAGCAATTCTGAAAAAGTGGATCGCAGGAAATTCCTGGGCGCGGCGGCGGCAACGGCGGGAATTATGTTCATCCGGCCGGAGCTGGTGCGCGGTACGGAGGCAAATTCGGCGGTTCGCGTGGGGCTGCTGGGGTGCGGGGGGCGCGGCACCGAAGATGCGAGCAATCTGATCGATACGGGCGGGGCGCGCGTGGTGGCGCTGGCCGATCTGTTTCAAGATCAATTGGATAAAGCGCGAGAGGTCTTCAACAAAATGCAACAGGAGAAAGGCTACGCGGCGCTGGACGCCTCGCAACTTTTCCTGGGGCCGCGCGCGTTCCAGCAAATGGCGGGGTCCAAAGAAGTGGACGCTGTGGTGATTGCCACGCCCCCCTATTTTCATGCCGAACATTTGGAAGCTGTCGTCGCGGCGGGGAAACATGTCTATTGCGAGAAGCCCGTGGCCGTGGATGTGCCGGGGGCCATGAGGGTCATGGACATCGGGAAGCGCGCGGAAGGGAAGTTGAGCCTGGACGTGGGCTTTCAGATCCGCGATTGCCCGCCGTTCGTGGAACTGGTGCGGCGCATCCATGGCGGAGCGCTGGGCAAAATCATTTGCGGCGAAGCGCACTACTTTTCCGGCTACATTGACCGGCCAGCATGGCCCGATGCTGCGCCGGCGGAACGACGATTGCGCAATTGGCTGTATGACCGCGTGCTCTCGGGAGACATCATCGTGGAGCAGAACATTCACGTGATCGATATTTGCAACTGGGTGCTCGAAGCACATCCGCTGAAAGCTTCGGCAAGCGGCGGGAGGCAAGGGCGTCCTGCGGATGGAGACGCTTATGGAAATTACAACGTGCTGTTTCACTATCCGGAAGGAGTGGACATCACGTTTAGCTCGACGCAAGTTTCCAAGGGCTGGTGGGAAGTGACGGAGCGCTTTTTTGGAACGCGGGGCACTTCGCAGTCTCCCTACACCGGGCCGCTGGGGATTTGGGGAGAGGAGCCGTGGCAGGCGGAGGGCTCCATTGCTAAGGACGCGGGGCAGGCGGCGTTTTCCGCGACGGGGAAATTCACGTCCAACCTGGAATTTGCCGACCGTGAGAAGAAGAAGGCCTTTGTGGACAGCATCGTCAGCGGGAAATTCCACAATCAAGCAGCGGCCGGCGCCGAGTCGGCGCTTTCCTGCATGATGGCGCGTACGGCGGCTTATACGGGGCGCGAGGTGAGTTGGGAAGAGACGCTGAAGTCCAAGGAAAAGTGGGATGCCAAGTTGGACTTGAACAAATTGCGCTGAGCGAGGTCTGCGCTGGCGGGTGAGGTGGGTATGAGCAATCCATCGCGGCGTGAATTTCTGAAATCCACTGCGACGACGGTTTTTTCGGCGGGAGTTGGTTTGTGGGGAGGAGCGGAGTTTTTTTCGTCCGCCAGCGCTTCGGGCGTTGTGCCGGGGTCTCCTAGGCCGGCACCGTCGCCGATCAAAAAAGGCTTGGTCTTCGACATGCTGCCCGCCAAGCTCAGCTTTCGGGAGCGCATGAAAATGGCCAGGGACACGGGATTTGAGGTGGTGCAAGCGCCAACCACACCCGATGAACAAGCGGCGGAGGAGATTAAAAAAGCCGCGGACGACGCCAAGGTGCGCATCGACTCGGTGATGAATATGGACCATTGGAAGTACCCGCTTTCGTCGGGCGATCCGGCAGTGGTGGAGAAGAGCTTGGCCGGGATGCGCACTTCGCTCCACAACGCCAAGCTCTGGGGGTCGGACGCGGTGCTGCTGGTTCCCGCGGTCGTGAATCCCGAGACTTCCTATCGCGACGCTTGGACCCGTTCGCAAACGCAGATTCAGAAGCTGCTGCCTCTCGCCGAAGAGTTGCAAGTTGTGATCGCCATCGAAGAAGTGTGGAACAAGTTTCTACTGAGCCCCCTGGAAATGGCGAACTACATCGCTGCATTTCAAAGTCCGTGGATCCAGGCGTGGTTCGACGTGGGGAACGTCGTGCTTTACGGATACCCGCAGGACTGGATTCGCACGCTGGGGAAGGGCATCGCCAAAGTGCACCTGAAGGACTTCAAGCGCAAGAAAGACGGCTTCGAGTGGGTGAATCTTGGCGACGGCGACGTGGACTGGGAAGCCGTGCGCCAGGCCTTTCACGATGTTGGTTACTCGGGCAGCGCGATTTGCGAACTTGAGGGTGGCGAGGAAGCCTACTTGCGCGACGTGAGCCGCCGCGTGGACCGTTTGTTGCTGGGCCGGGCCTAAGCGCGACCGGAAAAGACAAATTGGCTCTTGCGGCAGGCCAATATCTGGTAGAATTGGCCGAGGGTGAGAGACAATGCTTCCACTCCATCTCCAGCCACAGAGCCACGTTCCGCTGTACATCCAACTTCGTGACCAGCTGCGCGCCCTGGTGCATGCGGGTGACTTGCGCCCGGGCGACCGCATCCCGGCCAGCCGTGAACTTGCCACCATGCTCGGTGTTCATCGCACCACCGTGGCGAACGCTTACGCCGAGCTGGAATCAGAAGGGCTAATTCAGGGCCACGTGGGACGCGGAACATTCATCAAAGGGCATGGCAACGGATTGCAGATTACGCCGCCGGCGCCTCCGGTGTTAAATGGAAACGGGGGCATCCGGTGGGAGTTGCTGTTCGCGGATGAACGGGGAGAAGAGGTTCTCAGCCGGCTGACTGCGAATGTTCCAGAAGACGCGCTTTCCTTTGTCATGGCGCGTCCCGCCGAAGAGTTCTTCCCGATCGAGGAGTTGCAAACGTGTGTGAACGCCGTGCTGCGGCGCGAAGGCGCCGAAGTGCTGAATCTTGGCCCGTCGGATGGCTATCCCCCTTTGAAAGAGGCGCTGCTCGAGCTACTGCATCACGACGGCATTGCCGCCAAAGATGAAAATCTGCTCATCACCGATGGCTGCCAACAGTCGTTCGATCTGATCAGCAAAGCCTTTGTAAGGCCGGGCGATACCGTGATTATGGAAAACCCGACTTATCCGGGCGCGGTGGCGATCTTTCATGGAGCGCGAGCGCGGTGCTTGAGCGTTCCGATGAATACCCAAGCGGAACCGCAGAAGCCGCTAGGGATCGATCTGGAAGCGCTGGAGGCGACGCTGGCGGCCAATCGCGTGAAGCTCATCCTGCTTACGCCGGACTTTCACAATCCGACGGGAACTTCGATGCCGCTGGCTTCGCGGCGCAAGTTGCTGGAGCTGGCCGGGCGGCACCAGGTGCCGGTTGTCGAAGATCATATCTACGCGCGGCTGCATGCGCGGGAGGAACGCATCCCTTCGCTGAAACAATTGGACCGCTCGAACCTGGTCATCCACATTGACAGCTTCGCGAAAGTGGCATTCCCGGGACTGCGCGTGGGATGGATTGTCGCTCCGGCAACGGCGATGGAACGCCTGCGCGTGGTGAAGCAAACCACCGATCTGCATACCGACCAACTAGCGCAAGCGACGCTCGCGGAATTTTTGCGGCGAGGACTCTTTAGCAAACATGTCGCCAAGATGCGCAAAGTTTATGGAGCGCGTTTGGCGGCGCTCGACGAAGCGCTGCGCAAGCACATGCCCGAAGGCGCACGCTGGACCAAGCCGGAGGGCGGGATGTGTCTATGGCTGGAGCTGCCGCCGGGTTTCGACGCCAGCGAATTGCTGATCCATGTGAAAGAGCGCGGGGTGCTGTTTGCGCCGGGACGCTACTTCTACGTGCAAGCACCGTTGCCCAATACGTTGCGGCTGGGGTTTGCGAGCCTGGATGAAAAGCAGATTGCCCGCGGAGTGGCTACGCTGGCGGAACTGTTGAAGATTGAAATGCGCAAGCGGCAGCGCGGGGTCCGGAGGGCGGAGCGCAGCCGCGTGGCGCTGGTGTGAAGAAGTAGAAGAAGTAAATGAGGTAAAGGAAATAAAGGAATATGGGCGAGGGGGCGAAAGCTTTGAGCGCAACAATAACGCTGGCACCGAATCCGAGCAACAAGTGCTTCGGCTGCGGCGGGGACAATCCCGGCGGAATGAAGCTGACGTTTGAACAAGACAATGTTAACCGGCGGATTGTGGGACGGTTCGTTTTGGGCGAAAGATATCAAGGTGGTGGAGGATTTGGGCACGGCGGAATCATCGCCGTGCTGCTGGACGAAGCCATGGGCAAGGTCTCCCGGTTTCGCGGGGTTCGCGCGGTGACGGCGGAATTGACGGTGGAGTACTTGAAACCCGTCGACGTCACCAAAGAGATTGAAGTAGAAGGCCGCGAAACGGAGATGAACGGAAGAAACATTTTTATGATCGGGGAAATTCGCGATATGACCGGGATGGTACTAGCGCGTGGCAAGGCGAGATTCGTAGTCATCGGGCAAAAGTGAACTGGCCGGGAAAAGTTTTGACGCAAGAGAGACCGCCCGGAATTTCAAGGACGAGAGGAGAAGTGCCATGGACGTGAAAAAGGTGAATGGCAGCGGCAACGGCAGCAAGGGCTCGCATGAGTGGCGCGTGAAAGTCGGCCTGGCGGAGATGCTCAAGGGCGGCGTGATCATGGACGTCACCAACGCCGAGCAAGCGAGAATTGCAGAGAAAGCCGGTGCCTGCGCGGTGATGGCGCTGGAGCGCGTGCCTTCGGATATTCGCAAAGAGGGCGGAGTGGCGCGCATGGCCTCGATCAAGGTCATTCGCGAAATTATGGCCACGGTGACTATTCCGGTGATGGCCAAAGTGCGCATCGGGCACTTTGCGGAAGCGGAAGTGCTGCAGGCGCTGGAAGTGGACTTCATCGACGAGAGCGAAGTACTGACGCCCGCCGACGAAGAGAATCACATCTGGAAACACGATTATCGTGTGCCGTTCGTTTGCGGCGCGCGCAACCTGGGGGAAGCGCTGCGGCGCATCGGAGAGGGTGCGGCCATGATTCGCACCAAGGGCGAAGCCGGCTCTGGAAACGTGGTGGAAGCGGTACGGCACATACGCGCGATTGTCAGCCAGATGAAAAAACTGACGACCATGCGCGACGACGAGTTGATGCGCGAAGCGAAGGAACTGGGCGCGCCGCTCGAACTGGTTCGCCAGATCGCCAAAACTGGCAAGCTGCCGGTGCCGAATTTTTCGGCCGGGGGAATTGCGACTCCGGCGGATGCGGCGCTGGTGCGTCGACTGGGCGCGGAAGCGGTCTTTGTTGGGTCGGGCATCTTCAAGTCCAGCGATCCGGAAGTGCGAGCAAAAGCAGTGGTGAAAGCGGCGACGCATTTCGAGGATCCCAAGATCGTGCTCGAAGCACATGAAGAGCTCGGCGAAGCCATGCGCGGACTGGACGTGCGGCAAATGGAAGAGAAGGACATGTTGTCGACGCGGGGGTGGTAAGCGCTTCAGAAGTTTCTTCAGCCTGGAGGGATGCGCTGAAACGCGCCCCTACAAAGAAGAATTGGAGTCAACGAAGTGAAGATTGGGATTTTGGCGGTACAGGGAGACTTTCAAGCGCACGCGGCGATGTTGGCGCAACTCCATGCGGAATCG
>Ga0307479_10000307_pt1 | contig 45127 bp, 52 predicted proteins | sample atmos_gasesECM4C_FD_203743 | JGI IMG/M metagenome (GOLD analysis project Ga0307479, IMG submission 203743) | Hardwood forest soil microbial communities from Morgan-Monroe State Forest, Indiana, United States - atmos_gasesECM4C_515 | ecosystem: Environmental > Terrestrial > Soil > Temperate...
GAGATTGCTAAGGTGATAGACGCGGAGGAAGAGGAGACTGCCGAGGAGGTGGAGACTAAGCCATTGTAAAGTTACTGCATAGGTACACACACACGGGGGGCGGGGGCGATCGCGTTACTCACGCGGGAACAGTTTCTCGTCCACCTTGTTGCAGACGGGCAGCAGGAGCAACAGCTCGACTTGCTCAGGCAAATGATCCATGGGCGCGTCGCGGGCCCACAGGTACTCCGCGATCAGCCCGTCCTTTTTCATCTTCTCCAGCGTCGCAAAGAACCGGCGTGTCTTCTCTTCGCCCGCCGCCGCGAACCGCCACGCGGGCGCGTAGAGCGGGAGCACAACATGGCTCTCACCCTCGTCCGCCGTCTCAAGCAAATGGAGCGCGTTATTATGAGTTTCCGGGGGTGTTGTGGCCATTGCCAGCGCGGAGAGTGGGACAGCCGTCGCGGCCGACGCGAGTTGCAATACCTGTGCCTCGGTCACGATGCGCCCCGTGAGCGTCGTCGGTGTCTTCTCCAACCCCCAGCGCGACACGGGCTGTTGCTCGAGCATGTACTCCTCATAGGGCGCCACGTCGCGCGCCCATTCGCGCGCGCTCATAATGTCCGCGTATGGGCTCACGAGCGCGACCTTGCCGCCCTCGATGGGATCGCGCAGGTAATCGCCCACGGTCACGCCGCGCTGCCTCGTCTCCGTGTTGATCGTGACGCATTGCTGGAGCTGTGGCGTCACCGCGTCGGGGAAGAGGAGCCAGAGCACGGTGCGGTAGAACGGGTTCACGCGTTGCTCCGGGTTCTTGCGCGCCCACACCTCGTACGTCTGCGATGGCATCTTGCAGAAGTGCGTGACAAGCTCGTGCGCTTCGGTGAGCTTGTTGCGACACGCGCGCACAAACGCGATCTTCGTGGCCGCGCGTCGCGTGTAGAGCTCTGCGCGGTCGCTGCCCGCATACGTCTCCTCCGCGGGCAGTGCGAAGCGCAGGCCAGGCGCTGTGCCCTCGAGGAAGAGCGGGGGCAGGATACGCGCAAACCGCGGCGCGTGTGCAACCTCGGCCCTTAATTTCATCTCCACGCGGAGCGCGTCGTCGCGATGCACCGGCTGGTGCGGAAGCCCGCGGAGCTTTTTCACCGCGACGCGCGCCCGGCTTTCCAGGCCCACGTACGCGTGCCCGCCCTCGCTAAAGTCCTTGTCCTCCCGTGAGCCAACCACTGGCATGGGCACATGCGCGGGCGTCGCGTCATCCTCTTTGAGATACGCGGCCGTCACGCTCGAGCCGCTGCCCCACACGTGGAGGATGGCCAACAGACGCTGAGCTGCGTGGATGGTGCGAGACTTGACGCGCAGGCTCTTGAGTGCCTCGAGGGGCGCAATGCCGCCGAAGCCAGAGTCCTCGCAGTCCGCGGTGTTCGTCTCGCCCGTGTGCGCAAGGTCCCAGCTCTCGACGACGATCAGGCACTTCTCTTCAAACGTGAGCGGCGGCGCTTCTTTTTTGCGCCCACCCGCGAGGTCCGCCGCGGTGCGCTCCGGCTTGCCATAGTGCGCCGTGAGCAGCGCGTTCAGAGTTCCGGCGGCGAGGCGGGCGCGCAGTGTGCCACGTACCGGCAGCGCGTCCTTGATAGCTGGGCATTTCGTAGCACTGGCCGGGGTGGCGCTGGCAGTGGGCTCCCCTCCCTCTGCGGGATACGCGAGGGGCGCGAGCATGTGCTGCACCTCCGGGCTCTGCGCGCGCAGGAAGTCGAGATTCGGGTAGCGCCGGTCTGAGCCATACTGGATCGCGTTGGATGGGAACGCAGCAAAGTTCTCCAGCACTTCCAGGCACGTGAGCGTCGAGGACAAGAGCGTTCCCGGATTCTTGAACTGCTTCGCAATCGTCGCCTGGAAATGCGCTGGACGCATGCCGTGGCGCAGCATCGCGGAGACGAGCTGCATCTCGACGAACTTGGCGTCCACTTTGCCAACGGGCGCGCGGCGGGCAAACGCGGCGGGCGTGACGCGTCCGAGCGGCGTGTCCCACTGAACAATGTGCAATTGTTCCACGAGCGGCTCACTGGGATTCGCGGGGAAACGCTCGCGTGGATTGGCGCCCGCGGGCAGCGGCAAGTCAGTGACACGCCGCACATAGGCCGCGTCCATCTTCTCGAAGAACGCGGAGGACGGCGCGGCACGGGGCGGCGCGGGCGCTGGCACGGCTCCGCGCAGGCGCACGCTCACGACCGCCTTGAGCGCGTAGTTCATCGCGGCGCGCTCGGCGAACGCGATGCGCTCTTCCCCCAGCAGTTGTACTGGATTGGTGAGCACTTCCAGCGATCCCGCGGCCATGCTCTGTATCACGCGGCGGAACGTGTCCGTCGCGACGTAGTGGTCCACAACGTAGCCCGTGCGCTCGCCCTCAAGGATCTCGAATGACGTTGTGCCACAGGGTATCTGGCGCGTCGTGTGGCCCTTGTCCATTTCGTCGAGCTCGTGGATTCCACTGTACTCCGTGTGCGCGTAGAGGTTCAGGTGGAGCAAGCTCCCCGGCGGCGGTGTCGGCACGTCGCCCACGTGCACCCACTCACCGACCGCGAGCGCTGGCGTGCGCATGGACAGGCGCGCGCTCGACCAGTTCCCGCGCACGCACGCGTAGGGCGTATGCTCATGGTCGCCGCCCACGAGGAAGCTCTGCTCCAAGCGCACGTCCACCGAGATGGACATAGGGGCGGACGCGGGTGACAATGAACACGAGGAAGGAGAAGAGCATGGGGGGCAGCGTGCGCGTGGGCCGCGTGGAGTAACATACCCATTTGCGCTATCATTTTTTTTCTGGGAAGCTCGGCGCGTACATTTGCTCATCACCGTCGTGGAGCCGCAACGGATTCGCGTCGCGCCATAGTTCTTGTAGACACTCACCCTTCTCATGGATTACGATCGCCTCGCGTACGAGCGCTTGCTCCATGAGCACCCGGACGCGCATGATGCATTCAACACGCCGGACCAGACGCGCGAACGACACGCCAAGTTCGTGAGCGCGCGTGCTATTAGTCGACGCGCCGCCATGCCCTATGCGGAACCCTGGTTCTACCGCCTCAGTGTCGACCTCTCCAAGCGCGGTGGGGATGCCATGCTCCAGGCCCATGCCGCGGTGAGCGAACAGCACCGTCTGTTCATGCAGTGTGAGATGCGGCGGCTGCGACAGCTACACTTGCGCGACACGATCTTCATGATGGACGTGACGGACACCCGCGCCCCGCTGCCGCCGTCGTCCACGCCCGCGACACCTACATCGGCGCTCGGCGTCTGGGAAAGGGGTGTCGTCAAGGCACCGCCTCCGCCTGCGCGCTACGTCCAAGTCCGTGAAGAAGCGGCGGCGGCGCGCTATCGGCCCACGGCCGAAGACAAACGCAAGGCGCTTGAAAGCACAACAGACGCCACGGTGCGTAGCTTTTTCACGCCCTACATGGACGAGACAGTGAGCGACGCGCACCTGCGCTACGCCTACAATAGCCTGATTATACCGGAGCAACGCAAGGCGTCCGTGATCAGCGCGGTGACGGAGTTCCTGCGCGACCGCGACCCCGTCGATGTGAGGCGCCCCGCCGCGAAACGCATCCGTGGCAATCTGAATCCACAGAACCTCGACAGTCTTGGTAAATTCGATCTCCCAGACATGGCGGCAGAGTACAAGGAAGCACGCCGACTTGCGTTTGAGGAATACAAGCCAACGGATCCCGCGGCACCGAAACTATGGGCGATTCCCGCTGGCGACGTCGTGGAGGAATACTCATGGTCCGAGCAGAGCTACACGGAACTCATCGTCACGCGTCCCTGGCCAAAACTGCGCGAACTCGCCACGCGTGGCTCCTGGGTGGGCATGGTCTGGCTCATGCAGTATGTGAGCAAGTTCGTCGCGACGCTGCGCACCTACGGGGACGCGGCGCGGGAGGCCGATGTGCGCACCAACGGGGACGTCCGCACTCTACTCTGGGCCACGCTTCGCATCTGCCAGGGCAACGGAATCACCGTCTCCTCCAAGGACGAAGATGCGTGGGCCTGGTGGTCCAGCATGCGCTACGCGACGCGCGAGCAATTGCGACTCATTGCAGAGAAGAAGACCGCCGCGGGTGTGGAACTCGATACACTCCGCGCTGTGCAACCGCGTATATACGATCCGACGGCAGGCGCGCGCGATTATCTGCGGATCCCCGAGGACGAGAACGCGAGACCATTGGACGAGCGCGAGATCTGGGAGCGCGGCATGCCCGGCGTGACGCAAGCGAGGATCAACACGAGCGCGTGGGTCTTCTACGCGTCGGGCATCCCCAAAGTGCTTACCGTCGTCTTCGGCGCGTGGGCCGTGTCCGCATTGACGGCGCACTTGTTCGCGCCCACGACGCTCCAATGGGCAAAGTTCCTCTTCTATTTCTTCCGCGATGCGGTCGACGTCTACAAGGGCGTCCGTGACAGTGTGCTATCGAGCACGCTGCTTCAGAGCACGCTCTTCGCTGGTCGGAGTGACCCGCGGACCGTGCGTGGTATCGCGCCGCTCTACATCCCAATGACGAACGAAGACGTCGCGGCCTACAGGCTACGCGACACGCTCTCGACGCAGATTACGATTGCCAGCGCGCGCGACCGCGACCGCGTCGTGTTCCAGCTGAAGGAGCTGGACAAGACGTTCGAGGCGCGCGTCAACGCCGCGCTTGAGCCCTGGATCAGGCTCCGACTCGCAGAGGAAGGGAGGATACCGACCACCATCACGATCGACGAGGAGACGCGTCGGCGCTACCTGCGCGATGAGCGATTCCTTGCGAGTCAGTACCAGGAGATTGAGAGCGTTTCCGTGGTGCGCCATGGTGTGCGCTATGACATCAAAGTGGGCCAGGGCCTCACCGCCACCGAATTCCGCGCTCTCGTAGTTGATGGAATGGCGGCGCGTCGCTCCTACTTTGAGAACATTTTCAGCAGCGCGGCATGGCAGCGCGGCGACGACGCGACACTCAAGGCTGCCATGGGCCAGGCGTTTCCCGGCATCGCGGTCAACTCGACTCTGCTCCCGTTCGAGTTCGCGCGACAGGCGTTGCTCGCGATTCGCACGGACGACGCGAGCGCGATCGACCAACTCGATGGGAGGGCGACGTTTAACTACGACGCCCAGCTCGCGTACTACACGCAACTCAATCGCCAGCTCTCGGACCAAGCAGGGCAGGGCCCGCTGCTCTTCTCCTTCTACAACACGTCCACGACGCGATCGCCCGTTGCGCCGGGGGTGATCTTTGGTCGACGGAGCGCGAACGTGACCGGCGAAGTCAACGTTGAACTATCGCGTGACATGGGCATCCTGACGGCAAGCAATACGACCGTGACGCCGGGAGAAGCGGGGAGCACGCGCGTGGCGGGGTTATTGGCTGGTATCCAAGTGCGCGAGGAACGCATCAAATATCCACCGGAAACAGAGGCGATCTTCCGACGCCAGGCAGCGGCAGAGCAGGCAGCACAGGCTACGCGGCCCAGTACAGCCGTGGAACGGGCGCTGGACACGTGGATCCCAAAGCAAGGCGAGCTGCCGGTGCAGGAAGTCTGGGGCCTGCTCATGCTCGGGCGCACATTCGGCGACCCGCAGAATCTCCTTGGTGGTGTGAAGCAACTGCGCCGCGTCAACTACGCGCTCTTCGAGGCCCCATCGCGTATTCGCTGGTATGTCCACTCCCCCTGGGCCGGCGCGTCCCACGTTCTTTTCCTCGTGTAGGTCCGACTTGCTCGTGCAAGCGGAGATTGTCTCCCAGGCACTCAAAGCCGAAGTTGACCCTGGCACTGGCGGACTGCTCATTGCAGGCGCGCTGGGCGCAACAGGCGCGTACAATCTCATACTCAACTATCTCGAGGGCTTGCAACTGCGCTACACGAGCTATCGCAGCGCCGGGGCGGACGCGGGCGAGCAGACGTGGACGGACTGGTTCTGGGGTCGCATGCGCGTCTCCTTTGTGCGTTTCGCGGCCCTGAGCATAGCCGCGATCCTGACGCATACGGTGCGCTTCCGGCCAACGCCTGTTGGATTCAGCGTCATCTACGCGCTCAATGAGTTCACTCCGCTGGGCGGCGGCTTCCTCTACGGCCTCGCGTCCATCACCGCGGCCTGGCAGAACAATGCCACGGTTGCGATACTCAACAAGTTCGTGACGGACACGGCGACGGCACTCCTGAGCGGGGACAGCATCAGCCTCTTGCAGAACCTGAGCGGTGCGGTCGCCGCGGTCGCGATTGCTGGATTCATCATCCCGCGTCTCCGCCGGCGTGGTGGTGCACTGGGTGTTGCCGCGCTTGGCTTGCAATGGCTAGTTTACGCGCTCGTGCCCGACCACTTCCTCATGAACGCGTACTACTGGCTCACGGTGCTCGCGCCCGCGACGCTTAACGAGGACATTACGGAGTGGCCGCGTGTGCTCACCGAGTCCAAACTGATTCGCTGGCTGATGAATGATCTCAACACTGTCCCAGTGGCGTCCTCGCGAACGGTGCAATCTGCATTGCTCGAGACGACGGAAGCCGCGTTGCCGCTCGCGCCGCCGCCCGAGAAAACGGAACCAACGCGTGGCACCGTCGTCACTCAAATTGCCCTCGCGCAACCACTTGTTCTGCATTTCGTCGACGCCGCGGAGCAGGACGATCTTACGACATATCTCCAACGCAGTATTGTGCCCGCGCCGCCCGACGACAACGACGAGCATGGCGGACGCCGAAGCACAGCAGATGATGGCGGACTGTCGTAGGGCGCGCATGATGATGATTGTGCACACGTTGCGTCTTGTAGCGGATATGAGAGTCCTGGTGCCCACGGAGCCTCGGTGGGCGCGTCCGTCCCTACGCGACGACTTGCGCGGCGCGTTGTTCAGCATTATGGAGAGTGTGGACCTCGTGCTACCGCTGCCCGTGCGCGAGCCCCTGCCTGGGCCAGCGCCGCCTGCCGCGCAGCGTGTCAAGCGCGAGCGCATCGTGCTACCTGGCGGCGGCGGGCCAGAGCCAGTCCCCTCCATACGCGCACTCGACGACCCGTGCATTGACGACGATGCGCGCCCGGATCCCTTCAACGCGCTCGTCACCTGCGCGGAGCGTGCATTCTTCGACGTGCTGCTCGGATCCCCAAAGGAACCACGTAACCTCGCGTCGCCCGAGGAGGCCGGCTTCCTCCTCTTGGGCTACGCGCGGTGTGTCAATGAACAAGTGCGCATGTGGGCGTACACGGAGGACATACGGGAGAAGGACGAAGTCTATCTGGCCCGCTACCCACAGGACCGTTTCAAGCGCGACGGTGAGGCCAGCGCGGCGCTCGCGGCCATGCCTGAGTGGGGTGCGCGCTGGAGCAACCTCACGCCCGAATGGATGTTCCAATGCATGCAATGGAATACACCGGACGCACCGGAGCGGCCGGGCGCGCGCATGCCTGACGATTTGAACGAAATCGCACTGCCTCGCAATCTCCCTGTTGTCCATCCCCTGGACGGTGAAGCCGATAGCTACGCGCTACAATGTGATCTCTCGGTGTTTCGGCTCGACCTGGCCTATACGCTCAACCTCGGCCCAGATCCCGGACGCAGGGAGCACCATCTTAAGCTCTGTGAGATTCTTGCGCACACGCAGCTCTTGCCCTCGTCGCTCTTCGACGGTGCTCTGCCCTGGGCCGTTGCGGCGCCTGCCCCGCTCCCGGCGTCAGAATGGGTCACGCGCGACGACGCGGCGTTCTATGATCTCGAGGATCACCTTCAGCTCGATGACCGCGCGAGCCGGTTGCCGAGGCCAATACCCGCGCTTCGCACAGCGCTGCGCGAATTGGCGGCCGTGTTTTCTGCGGAGACGAATGGACCATGGAAGGCGTGGAGGGATGGCACAGCGCGGCTTCTCTCAATCTACTGTGACATTCCATTGGTGGAAGCAGCAGAAGCGTCGCCGCGCGTGACGCCCACGGTCACCGCGAATCCTCTCTACGACGACGCGCTCGTCGAACTCCAACGCACGCTCCTCTTCTACGGCACTCTGCGAGCGGTGCTCTCTCCACTCGGGCGTAGCGCGGGCGCGGTGCATGGAAAGAGCGAATCCGAACTCGCGGGCTACGGCGCGGCGCTGCGCGATTGTCTCCAACGCATGGGCACGCAGATGCCGGAGTGGATTAATAGCCTCTGCCACGCCGTGCGCGATGGGCTCGACGCACAGAGCGGTCCCTCGCTCTGGGGGCGATTGCCAGCGGACCTGACCGTGTGCCGTCGCGAGACGCTCGCGTTGGAGCTCCTGCGCACATGGTCCCAAACGTTCCTCGCCGCCCGCGTCGCGCGTGTCCACATTGACAATGCGTGGCTCCAGGATGCAGGGCGCGGCCGCAAGATCATGCAATTCGTCGTGAACGCGGCGCGCTTGTTGCCTGCGACGACATGGCTCCTGGGAACTGTGGAGGACGACGAAGCGCGCCGCCTCCCACTGCTCTTTGCGAATGGTCTGGCAACGAGCGTGCGTGATACCGTGGGTGACATTCGCCTGGGAACTGCGGCCTACGCGCAGGTGCTCTGCGTCCTCGGCATACCGCACAGCATGGACATGGCGCGCCGCTTTGTTCGCGTGTGCGCCGCGGAGAATGGCGTGAGCAAAGGGCGGCTCATGCTCCTGTTGGACATTGCACAGGACTGGGCGCGTGCAAGTGTCATGGGCGCTACCGATACGCGGAAGGGCTGTGTCGCGATTGCGCGGAACATGATTGACGTGCGCGGCGGGCTGAGCGAGCGCCCGCTGCGCTTGAGCACTATGGCAGCGCTGGCGTGGGACGTGTTACTCGCGTGGGCCCAGCGCGAGGAGAGCGTCCGCCGCGACGAAGGGCTGATTCTCAAGACGCTCGACGCGCGGGTGCTCACGAATGCAATGGGGATCAAGTTTGAACTACGGACTGCTCTCGCGCGCACGAACGTACTGAGTGCTCAGGTGACGAAAGTGCCTGGATCTGCAGTGTGAACTAGAACATATACACACGGTGTGTCTAGATATAGAGGAGTTGATATGTCTGGAGTCCCGCAATCGTGATCCATGTATTTGGATACCAGCGACGCGTGTATACATGGTGATGCAAGTCATGATGCCATGGCCCGTTGTAGTCAAGATATGCGGCGCGACATTTCGGGGGGAGATTACGAACGTTATCGCTCCCCCAAGCCCAAGAATGCACGAACACGTCGGCATCGTCCGCGTCGATGGCACACTGACATATCCAGCCCAGCAGGTCATGGCCATCCGTGCCCCAATCCTCGACGTGAATGGGACGAGAGAGAAGCACGCTGCGCGCGGGCTCAATGCCATACCAGAGGTCATGATCTTGTACTGTGAGTCGTTTCCATGCATCCCAGCAACCTGCGTGCAATGCTCTAAAACTCGCAGCGGCCACGATGTCGCTGCGATCTTCGCGTCTATGGCCAGGCGGGTCACGCTCGCCCTGGTCGTCGATCGTATAGTAGTAGAAGAGAAGCCAATTCAGAATCTTCATATGGCAATGGAAGGCAGCTGCCTCCAGGAGATGCCAGACATGTCTTTGCGGTGGATTGCGCCAATACCTGGCGGCCACGCGGCACGTCATCGCAATGATCGCGTCTCCTGTGGGATCCGTGATCAACGGGCGACAGTCGGGGATCAAGAGAGCAAAGAGCGGGTGGTCATCGTTTGCCATGAGCAAGAGTGAGCCCCGTCCTCACTCCGCTCGCACGGGAGGCGCGATGAAACGGACGCGTGACCTGGCATTCCCTGCTCGCTACCAACCGTGTGGTCTCCTCGCGCAGACGTGGCTCGATGAGATCATCGGGCGCCACCTCGTGGACTGCACGATCCTCGCGCCCGCGACGCTCCGCCTCGTGTGCTACTGGTTCGCGGTGAGGATACGCCCGATATCGCCCCCAACGGACGGCACGGCGTACACGGCTGAGATGCAGGCCATCATCGCGTGCGGGCGCGTGCCTCCGCTTCGTCTGGGCATCCGATTCGTCTACTACCCGTGGTATCACAGCCGATGTCCGGTCTGTGGCACGGTGCGGGCGCGCACCGACAATGCGAAGGTGACTTGTTACTCTGGACACACATGGGACAACCCGTTTGCATTGTATGCGTGGTGACGTGGGGAGCCATGTCGTCACTCATGTCAGCCCCACCGCTCCCCAAGCCCGTGCACGAGTACGCGTACCTGCAGCCGTACGAGCACGGCGCGGACAAGATGGTGCTGGTGCGATGCGCGGATTTCGCCGTGCCTCCCTTCTCGAGTTGGTTCTTTGTCGTGCTCGTCAAAGACCCTGCGCCTCGGCCCTTTCGCGTGCTTGATGGTGTCCCTGTCTTCACCGTGCCGGCGCCGCGTGATGTCATGATCGAATTGCTGGAATGCGCGAAGAAAGAAGCGCGCGCGCTGCGTGCGATGGAGGCCGTGCCCGCCGCGCTCGCGCCCATGGACCTGCCGACATGGGTGGAGTACTTGGAACAATTCAGCCTCGCGGTGATCGACCACACGCCGCTGCCGGAGGGACCGCCGGAAAAGCGCGCAAGGACACACGCCTGGTTCCCGACGGCGGAGGAGCTTCGTTCAAGAGGGGCGGACGACAGTGTGGCCCGTGCCCACCCCGCACGTTCGTTCTGTTCGCATTACATCGTGTGCTGACTTCTATATATATTTTTCAGCAACACTCACTAGCCTGCTCGCGCATACGGCATGCAATATCGAACACATGCGCACAGCGGATCTGCATCACACGCACGTACTCTTGCAGGACGACTCCGAAGCAACGGAGCAGCTTCTTGACCTACTGCACTCGACTGGGTACGTGACAAGGCAGGAGGAAGGCGTGTCCACGGGCACTTGGCGTGGTATCTCATGGAAAGCGGAGCGAACCGACTTTCTCTCGTGTGACCACGATGAGAGCGACGACTCATCCTCCGACGACTCCTCAGAGAGCTATGACTTATGAAACGACAACACACACCCAGGCTAAATGTCCCATCCCGTCCCCTTTGGCAACAGCACCCCATGCAACACGCGGTCGAGTACGTTCTGCGCGGGCCAGCACACGTGGCAGCGATAAGTCCCAGCCCAGCGCGAACGCCAGCACACGCCGAGCACGAAGCGCGTGAAGAAGATGAACACGGCCGCCGCGAGCACGCCGGTGACCGAGAGCGCGACAGTACAGGAGAGACTCGCGCACGCGATGAGCCAGACGCAGAGCATCACAGACAGGGTGCCTGGCTCCCACGCGGGGTCGAGGCGGCCGTGCTCCACGCACACGTCGATGATATCGTTTACAGGCGGCTTGGGATTGCGCGCGAGGAACGGGTGCAGCAGGGCGGAACAAGACACACACCGCACGTTCAGGAGAAGGTCGAGTCTGCGCCGCGCGTCGGGTTGCGTGTATTCCTTCCCACCTGCCTTGATCGTGTCGTGCAGGCGACGCAGCTGCTCCGCGATGGCGAGAAAGCCGTCGTGATTGGCCGGGATCTCCTGTGACTCGCGACACCGATTCACAGCCGTTGTTAGAGATTCCATTAATGCGGCACGCAGGCGATAGGAAGGGGACGGAATGAAGACAACGGCGGGGGGTCTATTTGGCTACAGCCCAGATGTGAAACGAATACATGTCTTCTTTGAACATCGGCCCGCTGTGGATGGCCTCGTCCAAGAGCGTGTCGAAATCTTCGAGAATGCGCACGTCATCCAAGACCGCGCCAGGGCCAGCCCCATGCTTATACTTGTCGTAGAAGTCCTTGGTCTCCTCGCGTATCATCTTCTTAATGTGCTTCATCCCCTTCCGTTTGATCCATGCATCCGCAGCTTCCATCGTGTCGAAGACATCAAGATCGATGACTGTCTCGCAATTCAGCTTGACGGCCACGAACTGCTCACCGCGTCGTCTCTTCACGGGTGGATAGTCCTTGCCGAGGTTAGTATCTCGGGCACGTTTAAGGCGCGGCGTTTGCGACGTCATCAAAGTGCCGAGTGAACACGGTCGCGTCTTTCTTCTCACTCTTTACCGCACACACGCCGCATTATTCATGGGCTCTGACATGTTAACTCGCCACGAGGCGGAAGTGCGTGCGTGGGCCCTCGCGCGGCTGATACACGCTGACACCCTGGCAAAGCATGCCATTCCCCTTGTTTGTGCCATCACGATTGCCCTCTTCGCGGGCCTGTTCCTCTCGTGGATTGCTCTATGACGCGGATATCCCCCGCGTCACGGGGGCGCCAGGCCTTGACGATAACATGTGGAAGATAGTCCTTCGTCTCCTCTCACTTTCTCCTCTGCCAATGGCGTCTGAGGAAGGCGGCGACGGGGGCGGGGGCATCTGGATGATTGGCGTCGCGCAGCCCATCTGGCCGGCCGCGAGCAAGCCCGGCTACGACGGCACGATGATGACGCCGCTGGAGCAGCAGATTATGGCAAACACGGTGAGCACCGGACTGAACCGCTTGCCCATGGTGATCGACCACGCGGGCTTTAGCACCAACGAGGGTGGGCAGGAGCCGCGCACGGACCAGATCATCGGCCACGCCGTCGACGCCTGGCGCGATCCCAAGCAGGGCCTGATGATCCTCGCGCACATTCCCGAGGAGCGCGTCGAGGGCGGGCGCTTCGTGCGCGACGTGCTCCAACGCGGGGAGACCTACGGCTTCAGTCTCTACACGGATAGTGACGTTAAAGGTGGCGATCTCACGACGGGCGAGGTCGTGAATCTTACCGTGCGTCACGTCGGCCTGACCAAGCGGCCCGCGTGGGGCAAGGAGGGCACGATGGTGCACGAATTCTCGGACCAGCCATACACGATCCGGCAGGTCATACGCGACAAGTACTTGCCCGTGGAGGGCGCGCACTTCCATTCCGAGACGCTCCGACGGCTCGCCGAAACTGAAGCGAGCGACCGTAAATTGATCGACGACAGCCGCGCGGAGCGTCTGACCAAGGAGCGCAGAACACTTTCTTATTCCACATTTGCAATGGCCTCCGCTGCGTCGGACGCCAAGGCCGAGACGGCGCCCGCGCCCCCTGCGGTGGATGCGATGAAGGTGGACCCCCCGGCCACCGAGCCCGCGACCAAGGCCGCGGCCCCCGCAACGCACGCAACGGCTGCGGGCCTGCCTCAGCCAACCAAGGAGTCGATTCGCCAGATGGACGACTACATGAAACAATGGGGCATCGACCTGAGCAGCGCGCTCTCCGTCCAGAACCTGCAGGACCGCTGGGAGAAGACGCGTGCGATCAAGAAAACGATCGGCGATACGATGCAGGGCACGCCGTACGGGACGCTCGCGTGGATCGACGCGGGCGTCGGCAAGTACTTGGACCGCATCAAGCAAGAGGACGCGGTGCTCGTGGATCGGCCGCTGGACTATGCCAATCGCCAGTGGAAAGCGGGCAAGATGACCGACGTCAACTACCGGAGCGTGCAGGCCGGGCTCACCCTCGCGACGCTGCCCTCGGGCTCCGCGGAGGACATTATGACGCTGCCGCAGTGCCGCCTCATCTGTGCGCCGGTGCGCGCCGCGGCGGACGACGAGCTGCAGAGCCAGAAGGACGTTGAAGTCGAGCGCGAACGCGTCAAGGCGGAGCAACTCGCCCGCATGAATGTGGAGAAGGAGTACGACTCGACCAAGCGCAAGCTGGCCGACATGGAGAAGCAGATCGAGCAGCTCAAGGCGCAGAGCGAGTCGTTCAAGGCCTTTACGCCCGAGAAGGCGGCCGCGAGCCTCGCGCAGACACCCGTGCCCAAGGCCGAGGCGCCGGACGACGCGGTGTCCAAGGCGGCGGCCATTTCCGTGCAGGCTGCGGAGAACCGCCGGCTCAAGGGCACGTGGGGCACGGACGACGGCATCAAGGAGTACCTGCGCGACGCGTGGGGCATGCGCGGCGATAGCGCGCACCACATGGACGTGCTCAAGATGCCCGAGGGCATGCGCGTGCGCCGCGTTCCGGGCGCGGTGCCGCATTTGGAGTTTGGGGAGGATTGGACCTTCTAAGAGCGTGAGCCACGCTCGGTCCACGCGAGTACACGATGTGCAAATAGATCATTCCTCGTCCCCCCTTGTTTGTACAACATGGAAAAGGAGTTGCTCGGCCCCGTCGCGTGCTTCCCGCTCATCTTTGGCAAAGAGCCCGACCTTGTGAAGAATCCCGAGTTCGGGGTGGAACTCGAATCCCGGTTGCGCGGCTTGTTCCGTGAGACGCGCGCCAATGAATTGGTGACCATGTACAGGGAGACTGCGGACGCGATTGCCACGGGCGCGCTCATCGAACAAAGCGCAAAGCTTGTTGGATCACTGCTAGACGCACCGCCCTCGACCCTGCTCGTAAGTCCGCTTGAACAGACCATGCACGCGGCGATTGCCGCGCGCCAGCAACCACCGCGTGATCTCGCCCCGCCCGTGGTCCTCGCGCGCAACATGGCCCCGCTGTGCTACGCGCTCTACCTCGCGGTGGAGTGCGTGCGCCGCATTCCACCGGACCAATGGACGATGGCCGCGGCGGTGCAGTTCTTGTTCGGGCTCGAGCAGACGATCGAGAGCGCGCGCAAGGAGAAGGAGCGCGTACTCTACGGCGCGGAGGGCGGACTGCCCGAAGCGCTCGACTCCGCGCTTCCGGTTGTACGCCAGCACACCGCAGCAGTGCTCACGACACTGCGACGAACCGCGCCCGGGCTTGACGTACGACTTATCGACGCGTGGCTCAAGCCCGGTGCGGGACAAGCACGCGAGGGCATGCGCAAGAAGCTCTTGGACCGCATCAGCGAGCTCATGACAACGCGACCAGAGCGAGAACAAGATGACACCGAGGTGGAGGAAGAGGAGGAAGAAGAGGAGAAAGAGGACGATGACGATCTCATGGACGTGAGCGAGCGCGCAAGGGCGGCAGCGTCCGCGCAGTGAGCTCCCGCGCGCGCTCACTCTCCTCTATGGAGTTGTTCGTCACCGCGTTCCGCTCGTACTTTGGACAGACTCCGTTGCCGTCTGTGGATGATGTGGCCTCGCGAGAGAAATATCTGTGGTGTTTTGTGGAGGAATACCACGCATCCTCGCCTACTGGCCAGGACCAGTCTTTCCTTCTTGCATTCATGCTCCTGCGTCTCGAAGAATCACGTCATGGACCTGGCGACGCGCTTGGCATGCCGCGTGACGTGTTCATCGCGTATGCGCCCGCCGGTCTCGATTCCGACTGGCTGGGCAGAATGTATGACAAGGTAGCGACGTCGCCACGCATCGTGCCGCCGAGAGTGGGCAAGTCGCAGAGGCCGATGCGCTACGCGAACGGGTGCACTTTACTATGAGTGTGAGAGATTCTGGCACGCGTTGACTGTAACACCCACGATCGGACTCCTCCTGCTTTTTTGGAACGCGGCCGTGCGCTGGCTGAGCGTTTTTGCACTCTTGCCCCGCTCCGCCCCACAATGAGCATCATCCCGACGCCGAGCCTCCCGAACTTGCTGACGTTCTTCGCCGCGACGGGCACGGGCGTGATCGCGTACAATTTCGCCGGCGTCATCGTCAATGAGATGATCCTCGCGAACACGGACCACGTGCTCATCTGCGTGGTGCTCACGATCCTGAGCGTCCTGCTCCTGTCGCTCCTGCTCGTGGGCGCGTACTATGTCTGGCTAGCCACCGCGAACGACTGGGTCAAGCTCTGGCACCTGATCCTCTACTTCTTCGTCTCGCTCGGTGGCTACGTGGTCATCCTCCTGCTCCAGTCGCTCATCGGCTCCCCGTTCTTCACGCCCGGCTCCGGCAACCAGGTGATCTATTTCATGCTCCTCTTCTTCGCTACCACGGCGTTTTTGTTCGCGATCAGCCGGCGCTCGTTCGGCCACGTGGCCTCGGGCCACTGAACTGGTTTTTTGCCCTGCCCGGGGGGGAATCGACAGACGGCACGGAGCACCGCGCCCGACGTCAGGGCGCCGGCGGCCTCTGTTTCCATTTTAGTCCCTTGTTTGCATCGAAGCGAAGCAGAAGAGAAACACGGGCAAAATGTCTGCCGGGGACGCGCAACTCGCCAGCTTCGTGGTTGATGCGCCCGTCACAACCAAGAGCAAGCAGCCGTACGCGTCGCTCGCCAGCGCCGAGGGCATGTCCGAGCCGCCCGTCAACGGCGAAGCGTCGGGCACGGGCAGCCACGCGGCGCTCCGCATTAGCTATGCGGTCGCCGGGTGGGTCACCTTTGCCTTTGCCGCGTCTGCTTTCATCGTGATCCTTGCGGTCACCAAGCCCGTCAACGCGACGCTCTTCACGTGGCTGCGCCAGGGCGGGTTCCTCAGCTCCTACTACAACGTAGGCCTCGCCGTGGGCATTGCCATTTGCGCGATCGGCCTGGTCGAGGGCCTCGTCGCGTCCATCCCCGCGGGCTACGAGCTCATCCGCTACGCGATCGACGACAACGGCGTGAATGGCTTCCGCACGATCCTCGACGTCGCGTACGACATCCCAATCTACTGGTTCCTGCTGCAGGAGACCTTCGACCGCGAAGTGTTCTCCCTCATCTTCGCCGTGATCTACGTCATGCTCAAGAACTACGTGCTCCACGTGAGCATGGACATGAACAACCACTTCATCCTGGCCAAGATGAAGTCCGGCAGCACGACCAAGAAGAACTACTACGTCCCGCTCGGCGTCGCGGGCTTTGCGACGCTCTTCTTCTGGCTGCTCGCGGGCGCGTTCATCATCGACTCGCTCATCTACTCGACGCAGACCGTCGTGTCGCCCGCGTACACGATCGTGATCATCATCACCGCCATCTTCCTGTTCCTCACGGACTTCTGGCGCATCGTCGACTACGGCGTCCGCTACGCGCGCATGGACACGGGCTGCTTCCAGCAGATGGCGACGGGCGACACGGTGCACGCGTGGCTCACGTTTGTGCGCTGCGCCCTGGCGATCGTCATGATCTACATTGCCTCGTTCTGCGGCCCGCTCGGCACCGGCACTTGCCTCTGGGTCTCCGCTGGCCCGCCCGGCCTCTAGACTCAGCCACCCACGCGCAAGGAGGAATAAAAAATGTGTGTTTATGGAATACAGGGGAAAATGTGAGCCACAGGGTTCTTGTTTTTCCAGTGCCTAGCGCGTGTTGTCGTCGTCATCCTCGTCCGAGGAATATACGAGCCTGGGCACCGGGTCGTCGTCTTCTTCGTAGAGCTTGGCCATGGCTTTTTCGTTATGCAGCAGTGTCCAATCCTTGCTGTTAACTGGGTCCGTAAGCTGTTGCAAGGCAAGACGCAGAAGCGCAATCGGGCGCGATTGGACTTTCTCGGCCTCGATCCGCTCGTAATACCGTGCCAAATAATTCGAGGACGAAGACGGGACAACACGCGCCATGTGACCGAATGACCGCTCCCACCCACGGCCCATAAGGATAGACGCTTTGTGGTATTTTACTTCGTAATTCAACGTTGTTTCGCGCAGTCACGTAAGTCTTACCGTCTATCCTTGTTTCCCGTACTCCCACCTCCCGGTCATTTTTGCCCAGATGACGGAAGTCAAAGACCCCTGGGAAGGCCTGGCATCTCTAAACACCCATTTACGCGCACAATGGGAACTCGTAGATCACGTGTCGCATGCTGCGCAATTGCCCGTCACGGCCATCCGCGTGCGCCCGCCCGAGGGCCCGCCGCTGTTGCTCGCGCTCCCCACACCCTTTCGAATCTATGCTCAACTGGGGGAAAGCAAGACACTCGACGATCTGGATGTCCCGCGTCTCTGGCGGCGCTACGCGGCGTCGGACTCGCGCTCTACCCACTCGCTCGTCGCGCGGGCCAGACGTTTTCACGATCAGCCGCGCCCGAGTGACTACCTCAACGCGCTGGTGGCGAGCGCGGATGCTGGCCTGCCGCCGGGCTTCATCACCAACGTGCGCGTGCTCAATCACGAAAAGGGCATCATCGCGTGGGATATGCACAACTTCCATGCGGCGCGGCGTGTGATTGACATGCTGAAACTGGACGGGCAGTTCGACCGCGCGATCGAGACGCTCATGGACCCGGGCAATCCGGCGCGCCCGTTTGAGAGGGAGCGCTCGACGGACGTTTACCTCTGGGTGCAGTTGCCAGAGCTCGTCGAGCGCGCCCGGAAGCGCGGGAGCGTGCTCTCGCTCATGGGACGCGTGCCCGCGCCGCTTGCGTCGGGGGAGACCATGGTGCTCGCGGTGGACACGGTCATCGCTGTGGTACTGGAGGATCCACACTTGCAAGAGCAGATCGACTCGCGCAAGGGCTACTCCCTCGGCACCGACTTGTGCACGGTGCACACACCTGCACTCCGCGTGGCGACGATTCTCAACAGCGAGCTCGAGCGCCAGGCGGCGCCGACCAAGGACATGACACACGGCGTGGAGCCGCCCCTTGCGGACATGCTCGCGCCCGTGCCCGGTGCCTGGCTACAGAAGAGCACGGAGCGCAAGCGGCGCACCGTGGACGAGATCATGAGCGACAGGCCGGCAAAGAGCGCGCGCCAGGGGTTTCTGAGCTTTACGGCACAACGCAAGAAACCCCCGCAGTGATGAACACACAGACGAGTGGACGCGCTGATTCCACGGATGCAAGGATGACACAACACCGCGTCTGTTCTTTTTATTTTCCCAGTTCTCACCACGCGGGCGCTGGCGCTTGTTGCACCACATTGAGCAGCGTGCCGTACGACTTGCGCAGCGTCTTGCAGCGCTCGGCCCAGTCCGCGTGCTCCGTGTAGACGGTCATATAGTCCGAGAGTGTCACCGCCCCGCGCGCGCGCTTGAAATCTGGCCTGAACGGGGCAGGCGTGTGCGTCTGCGCCTGCCACAGGTCCATCGCATAGTGCACGGCCTGCACGAACTCCGTCACCATGTTGTACACGCCCTCTTGGCGCACGTAATCCATGAAAAGGGCGAGGGATGTCGGGTCGCCGCTGCGCGTGATCAGCGGGTTCATCCTGAGTGAAGGCCGAGCTCTACTACTGTAACATTAAATACAGTGTGCAGTTCTCCTCCACGAGATTCCCGTCCATCACACTATGCAACCGCGTAGCATAGGGTACGCGCGCGTATCCGAGGTAGGCCTGCCGCCGGACGTAGGGCGAGTCGCGCAGCTTCTGTGGGAACAGGTCAAAGTTGTCCTCGTCGCCCATGGCCCAGAGGAGCACAGCCAGCACGGACTCCACGCTGCCGGTAGCACGGAACACCGCGCGCGCGTCGTCCAGCGCTTCCATGAGCACGTCCACGTGTTCGTAAATGTGGAAGATGAGGAACGCGCCGACGGCCTGGCGGGCAAGTCGTTCGGCGCGCGCGCTGTCGGAGATGAGCACCGCTTCCTCGCGCAGCGGGATGTCATCGCCGTCGGCAGACATGGAGGACGCGTCGCCGTCGTCGCCCGACGAGGAGGATGGCTCGGGCGCGGCGCCGGAGCTCGACGAATCGGAGCGCACATTGCGGTAGTTGGGCGCGCTTCGCTCGACGCCACGTTCAGGCGGGTGCAAGAGTTCTTCCAGGTGCAGCTCGAGCAGGCGGTTCTCCAAGGCCGTCGTGACCGCGAAGATGAGCGTGCGCGCGGGCACGCTGCGCGAGAGGCCGCGTCGCTTCTCGCGTCCCGCGTGGTGTTCCCAGACAAACTCGGGTGTCAGCGGATCAAGGCGCGCACGCTTGCAGACACGCACGCTGCCCTCTTCCGCGGTGGCAGCATCAGGGCCCGTGTCGTCTTCCTCCGTGTGCGAGCGTTTTACTGGGACTCGGGGAGGATGAAGTGCTCCAGCAGGGACTGGGAGCGGAAGGGAGTCAAGGTCGCCATCTCCAGCTCCTTGGTCGACAGCGTCACCGGCGCCTGTGCAGGCGGTCGCACGACGCGCCACACCTTCTCCAGCCTCCATACCGCGTAGGCGAGCAATGCAAGGAGGATCACCACCAACGCAACGCTGGCGATAATGACGAGTGTCGTGCCCGGGTCGAGGCCCGTGCTCGTGTCGCTTGCGCAAACGTGTCCCTCCGCGCAGCCCGTGTAGTATTGGTCGCTAATCGGGTCGTACACGACGCGTGCGTGCGGGTCGACCACACCAATGCCCGTCGCGAAATACCCCCGCCAGAGAGCAAGCGCGCTCAATTGTAAGCGCACGATTGCGGGCGTGCCCAGGCTCGAGGCAGACTGAGCGCTCGCGTCCGCACAGTCTTTGAACACGTCCGCAAACACGCCCCACGCGTGTGGGAAGTACGGCCCAGTGCGCCCCGCGGCACTGCTAATGTCAAAGTAATCAAGGGCACGCGCAATGCCCGCGGCGCCGTCGTGTTCGAACAGCTTCGCGAGCAAGGGGCTGTGCTGCGCGAGAGCCCAGAGCGTGCTACTATTACACGGCACAGGAGTGCCAGCGGACGCGAAGGAAAAGAGAAGAGCAGTAACAATGGCCACGAGGGCAGGGAGACACGGCCGCATCACGGGGGCGGTGACTAAAAACACAATCACACACCGTCCCCGCGTGGGGGCAAAGGTCTACGCACGTGTCCACCTCTTTTCCTACCCGGGCAGCTTCGCAAATAATAGTGCCACGACGAAGCGCACGAAGATGGCAACCGGAAACGCCCACTTCACGAGTTGCCACCCGACCGTGTTGATCCCGCGTTGTATTTCGCTGTCCGGCGGGATCTTCAGGTGCCAATGCATCTCCGACACGGAGCGCGCGTGACACTCCGTACATACCCCCTGCGTACGGCAGCTGCTGCAAAACACGCTCAACCCTGGGTAGTTCTTGTGACACAGAATGCAATAGTAGGACATTCTAATGAGTGACGGAGGACGCATGACACCGACGGTGTACTCGTTATCTGCGCCGCACGAAAAGGACGTCTGACCTACCTTCTACAGGGCAGTAAGGTAGCGTGTTCCGCTCCCGGAACGCGCGGTTAGGTGGTCTTTTTTTTCAGTTCAACTGGCCGTTGGCTCTCGACGAGAATTAGCGCGAAGAAAGCCAGCTGAAAGAGGATGCTTATCGGATTGTCGAGCTTATAGTGTTCAATGGTAAGCATAGCCATCCGCCATGTTTCCTGGGCTTCGTGCGTCACTAGCGCGGTGAGGTTAAAGCTGCTGTTCACAGGCAGCGAGAGAAAGGCGACGACGAAGAAGTGCGAGCAGCCCAAGAGGACATGGAGGAGGAGCACCAGGAGAAGAAAAAACATGGATGAGTGAGTGTTCGGGGCCACTCACTCTCCTGTGCGCATGTCGGAGCAACGCTTCAGGCCTCGGGCATTGGTGCCATGGGACTCGAAGCGCGTGCGTCGTCAGGCGGAATACACGATAATAACGGAAGCGATAAAGACCGGGACGACGACGCGAATCAAACTGAAACAACACTTTCAACGCGAGAGAGACCGTGTTCTTAGCATGCGCGATCAGATCCCGACTGCCGTAGACATCTATCTCGTCGCTCACTTTGACGAAGTCTGGGCCTCATTGATTGCCCGCGGCATTCTTGTTCCTGCATAATGGATGAAATGTTGCACACGAAGCGCGAGGAGGTCATGGCGTGGCGTGCGACAGCGCCTGGCGAGCCGGTCTTCCGCGCGCTCATGGACGATGGTCTCTTGGGATTTGTGGGTGTTGAGATTATACACCAGCGCGAAGTGCGGCGGCGCGGCCTGGTTGAACGCTACCGCAAGCTCTCATGCAGCGGCGGCCGACTCATCTCAGCACCGTGCGACGTGAACAGCGAGTACCAGATATTGAACGCGTGTCTCATGGGCGCGCTGCGTGCTCGGGACATGGAACGCATCGCGCTCGTGCTGAACATGATCGCGGCGCTGGCCGGCATCCTGGCCATCCCACGCGGTGGCCTCATGGATATCGTGTCACCCGGTGGCTATCACGGCGCGGGGCCATATGACTGGAGCACTAGACCCACGCCCGGAAGCGGGCTCTTCCGCAGCAGCAGCAGCAGCAGCAGCACCGCCGACGCGGTGCGGGTAGAAATCGAGCTCCGCAAACGCCGCGCGTCTGTCGATCTCTCTGCCATGTCGCTGGACGCGGCTGCTCACGTCCTCGCGCGTACTGTCGCGCCGCCTGTCTTCCTCTTTCGCCCGCTCCTGCTCCGCTGTGTCGCGGCGTCCATGCCCACGCACTCTCCCGTCCTCGTGATCGACGTGGCGTGTCTGATCGAAGGCGACTTGATCGTCGACGACCCGGACAACACGCGCTGGGTGGAAGAGACGGCGCTCTCGTATGGAGGCCAGCGCGTAATGGAATGGAAGCCACGTGGACTTATGTTCACCGTCGAATTGGATGACGACGATAATGACAAGAGCCATGTCTAGTACTACACGCGATCTTGTCTAGCGCGTCTGTACCTTTCTCCCGCAGCGCGTATCGTAGCCTCCGCCATTTCAGGCGTAATGAGGCGCATGCCATGTAACGATGCGGGAGAAAAGTCCGGATACTCGCGGGCGACGAGAGTAATGAGATTGTCCAACGTATTCAACGTGGACCACCGAGCAGACAGTGTGGTACGCGTCAGCGCACTGTGTCTCAGTCGAAACTCGAAGATGGGGTAGCGCCCACAGTGGCCAATGCATTCCCCGTCGGGCGCGAACTTGATCCAGCCCGCGCGATCTGCCATGTCCTGGTGCATGGGATACAAGATATCGACAATGGGCATCGTGACGTGCTCGACTTCCGGCCAGCGATGCCAGCCGAGATCAAAGAGCGCGCGGAGGAAGGTGGGTATCAGGTGGCGATTGATGCCAATGTCGGTCCATACTTTCTCGACCCATGTGCTAGGGAACGCGAGCGCGCGACCGTGATCTTCTGCCGCGAGCGCGGCGCGGCACGTCCGGGCCAGGCGCGTGCGCGAACGAATGTCAAGGTATGCGCGCACGGCGGGCCTGAGCTCGGGAAGGAGATCGTCCCAAAACGAAAGGACATCTGGCGGTGGAGGAGCATGCGCGGCCGACAAGTTGAACGCGCGTTTAAAGTAGCTGTCAATTCGACCGCGCTTCATCACAAGGGAAGGGGGGCAAGAGGAAGTGAGCGCGTCGTGGTCATTCTCGCATGTCTTTCGATCCGCTCTGTCTCACGGGCCTGGACGAATTCTGGTCCGCCATGCTCGCGCCGCATCTTGTAATCTACATGCGTGCCCGCTGTGCGCGCTTGTCCAAGCGGCACTACGCCATGTTTCACAAGATGCCCTGGCCCGACTGGGTGGACAATGTTCGCACAGAGCAGACCGCGGGGGGATGGCTGCTCCTCGTGGAACTTGGCTGTCTCGTAGGATTCCCGCGTGAGTCGCCGGGACGTTACGTGCACGATCCTTCCAACCACAGACCCAGTTTCACGCCGTCTGTGGGTGGCCTTTGCTGGACCTCCAAAGAGCCTGGGATGCCGGCGCGCGAGGGATTCCCAGCGATGCTCCCGATGACGATGACGATAATACTGGGCATCGACTGTGGCTACGTATGGTACACAGTTAGCTACCATAGGAGCGTGCATATGTGCAAATACGTGATGCCGCGTCTTGCGACACGTCGGGCCATAGAGCAGTTTTTGCCCACGATTGACGACCACGTGCCGGGGCGTCTCATCAATGCGATCGAGGAACTCCAGCACTTGATGACTCCGCCCCGAGAATAAAGACAGAACCCGTGGTAGCGAGGAAAGCATGCACGTGCGGCGCGTGTGTGTCACTCGTTCACTCCGCATGACCGAGACCGTGCCGAATGTCTACCTAATGCTCGACCACCAAGACCACCCGGACACATTGTGGTACGCGGACGCCGAACATCGGTTCTGTGACATTTGCGGGTGGCATGTCTTAGAGGACTGTTACTATCACTGCCAGGAGTGCGACGACTATGACATCTGTGGGCGCTGTGCCCCGGAGTTTCTCGCGGCGCACGCTCATATATTCCATCGCGTCCGCGAGCCAATGGTGCCTGGCTCGCGGCGCGAAATCGTTGATCGCGAGATACGTCGCTGGGCACTCGCCCTGTATCGACTGGGGATCGAAATCATCTACTACGCGCCGTATTACTATTTTACTGGGATTGGCGAGGAGCGATACACAACTCTGCTAGAGCGTCCGTGGCCCGTGTGTTATCCAACCGACTCGCCGCCTTCACCCGAGGAAATGGCAGTGGTACTCAACAATACACAGCGGAAGGCGTTGTTCCCTGACGCGGTATCGAACGCGTTCTGCGTTACTGTGCTCTCCTCGAGACATGGAGAAAAGGTTGTTGTAGACTTCCTCTAGTGAAGCTATGACGCTCCATGCGCAGCCTCCGTCTTGACCCTGTCCAACTCTGCCCAGTACGCATCCACGAACGTGTCGAGTGCACCATATTGCTTGGGATCAATCGCGCGGCCGCGGTGCACCGTGAAGCGGTGCGTCGGCCAGCGCGGCCAGAACAGCGTGCCCACAGGGTATCGGAGCACGCGCATACCCCAGGCACGCAGGGAACCAAGAAGGGAGGGCTTCCAGACGTAGAACGTCGCGAGTTCTTGCGGACACCAGACTGGCACTACGGGCCTCTGCCAGCACGTGTAGTTCCACTCGAGGAACCCGCGCGGGCGCTGTGTGTCATTGTCATGTTCGCGCACGCCGCCGGGCACAAGAGCGGTCGTGTGTCCACGCGCCAGCATCACGCCCACGTCCAGCGCGTCCACTTCGATGCTGCCTACCCAGAGCAGGAGCTCGCGTACAATGGGAATCGCGAACAACCACCCGTGCATCGCAACGCGGATCGCCGTCTCCCCACCGAGCAATGCCATGCCCGCGCCAAGCGCCATCATTCCATGCGGATGCACGGCGTAGAGCACCCCCTTCTCCTGCAACGGCGGGCCATCGTAGCGATACATGCGTCGAAGGCACGGGATGCAGTAGCACGTCCGGCGGAACCACGGCCACATGCGCTTTCCGCTGTGCTCCGCGCCGTCATAGTACGTGCGCAGGTAGGCCCACGTGATGACAACGGTGATCGCGGTCACGGTCCAGAAGGAGACGACCACGAGCACGATGAGGAGAAGGAGGAACACGAATTCCATGCGTGCACCCCGCGTGCCCCCTCAAGTACAAAGAAATGATCACAATGGCCGTCTCTCATATAGTCACGTGGCCGACGCCTGTCGAAGGAAAAACTCCCATTGAGGTCCTCCGTAGCATGCGACGGCAATGTCACCCCAGCAGGGCTGATTGTAGAGAGAAGGCTCAAACTCTGTCTTCACCCATTGCAGCACGTCGTCCCAGTTGTTCTTACGCGCGTGGTATAGCAGCCAGTGGTGGTCGCGCTGGAAAAGACATATTGCGGCGCATCCCTTGAGCTCGGCGAGCACATTTTCGTGAATATCATCACCGCGTGTTGCCCACTGTTGCAGCCGCGCGAGTGTCGTGTCTGTCTGCGAGAGCAGAAGCCCTTTCCATACATTCAGGGCCACGGCGACCATCGTCAACGCGATAATCACACCAACGAAGATGTTACATACACGGATCGCCGTCAGCGGTGTCATTCGAGAGAGACTGAGGACGTCGCAGCTGGCATCGGCACGCGGTAGAGGACCGGCTTCTCTGTCTTGTCTGGGAGCTGGAGCGCGGCGAAGAGAGCCGCGGAACGCGACTCCTGGGTGCCATACATCGCATCGAAGAACACTTCAAGTCCGCGCGTCGTCTCGAACATGCGCTCCAGACGATCCTCAAAGAAACCTTCCTTCACTGCAGCAAAGCCGAAGAACAGGCCACGATTAAACGGAACGTGCACGAGGAGGACGGAATCCCCACCCTTCGTCCACACGAATTTGTAGTCGCCGTCGGTTGCCATGAGATAACGATTCGTATCGCTTCTGTAGCGCTTAAACGTCGCGTCTGGGAACAATGCTACGAGATCCTCCTTCGTCTGCGCCTCGTGTGGCACCAGTTGCAATGACGGAGCATCCGTCATCGGAATTGTGCCCAAGGCGATGTCCAGCGCGGTGCCCTTCTCCACGGCGTTTACATACCACGCGCCCACGACCGTCTCGACTTCGCGTGGCGGGAACGCTCCGTTCCTCGTAAGCCACACGAGACTATGCAACAGTCCGGCGCGCGCCACGCCAGAGAGGAGGAAGAAGGCGCGCTGCCAGAACTGGCCGACGCTCAGCCGCCGTGCGATCATCGCAGCGCGGATCCTGCCGCAGCGATCTTGCCAGTCCGTGGGCAAGAACGTATACTTGCGCTGGCACATGATCAGCCACAGCGCGTCCACCACAAGCTTTTGACCCACTGTTTGCGGCGGCGCCAGCTTGACCAACGCGTAGAGCGCGCGCGGTTCGTCCACGTACTTTGCGATTGCGACAATCAGCTCATGGATTGCCGCGACGCGTTCACCCGCGTCGCTCGGATAGGCGCCCTCCGCGGCGAGGGCCTCTTCGGGGACACGCTCCGCCTCGCGCAAGAGGGACGCGAGCACTTCCATCAACCCCCGCCGACTAAAATAAATGAAAAAACACACTTACGCACAACATGCGTTTTCCTCATACGTCATCGAGTTCCGACTCGTCCATCTCTATTTCCAGCCTCACATCAGGCGACGGCGTATCCATGGCCGCCCGCGCGTTCTTGAACCACCTGTCATAATCGCACTGCATGAGGATGATGATCACGACGATCGCGCCACAGAGGAAGAGCAGCACGAGCGGGACGAAGACGAGGAGCGTGAGGTCGATCATGAGCGGGACTGAGCGCGCCCGGGCACAGCATGGGCATGTGTGTGTTTTTATTCGACAGTTTTCAAAGAATGACAGAGCAATGCCGACGCTCATGATGACGCGGGCTACTTCTTCTTGTGCTTCTTCCGCCCCGCGTGCGACATCTTCTCCATGCGCTCGACGCCATACTTCTCAATGCCCGCCTTCGCGGCAACCGCCTCCGGGTTACGCGCGCCGCTCTTCTTCGCGGCCGCCTCGATCTTCTTGAAGCGCTCGCCGGAGCCAAGCTTCGGCTTGTGCTGCTTCGGCATCCCGAGTAAAGCGCGTGGGAAGAATGGACACACGGAGGCGAGCACGGCCCATAAGGATAGACGCTTTGTGGTATTTTACTTCGTAATTCAACGTTGTTTCGCGCAGTCACGTAAGTCTTACCGTCTATCCTTGTTTCCCGTAGAGGCGAGCGTTGCGCATATATGAATATGACACAGATAGGCACAGAGCGCGTCTAAAGGACGATCGGCGCTGTTCTTCGCGTTGCTCACAGCTCATCCGGATCCATGCGCAATGACGCGGACGTCAGCACGGCGCGCGCAGGCGCAAAGCCGGTCGAGCCTATGACGACCTGGCCATTGGTCAGCGTGTTCGTCGCCAAGAACTGGCTGCCAAAGTTCATCCACGCCTGCTCGTCGCGTAGCCCGTCGCGCGCGCGCTTCACGTCGTCCACCACCGCTTGGAGTTGCGCGCGGGCGGGTGACCCTTCGAGTTCGAGCAGGAACGCATTGAGCACGTCGCGGCCTTCCTTGCGCTTGCCTTGACGGGCAAGACCGTCGGCCCGCAGGAACACGTCGGACGCACGCGCGCGTTGTACCTCCGTCTCCGCGCCGATGTTGATCGCACCGGGCGCGGCCTCCACCGTGCGCACAACGTCGATGGTCGTCACGGCAGTGCTCCAGTTATTGGCAGAGCGCGCGTATTGCAGCGTCCCAATCAGAAAGCTGCCGCTCGGCTTGGAGGCGAGCGCGATCTCGACCACAACGCGCCGCGTTTGCTCCGCGAGCAGCGAACCAAGCCCCACGCGCCACTTTGCGCCATCCTGCGAGATGGAAACCTGTTTCCCCAGGACGCGCTTGATCGCGTGCCATCCACTGGGCACGAGCACGAGCTCCGCCTCCTCGGCCCACATGCTCTGCACGCTGCCGAGCGCGAGACCGAAGAGCTCGCCGACCTCGTGTGGTTTCTCCACGAAGAAGTAGCTCCCGCGATGCCCATCGGCGAGTTGCTTGAGAAACGCTACATCATGGTCCGCGCCGTATCCAAACGTGTGGATGACGCACGGGGTGTTGCGCTCCTTGAGCGCAGCGTCGAGGTTGGATCGTAAGAGGCCCGCGTTGGCCAGGCCGTCGGTCAGCACGGCCAGAGCGCAGACGGAGCCCTTGCGCTTTTCCTTGAGCATGTCGAGCGCGCGGAAGACACCCGCGCCCAGGTTGGTGCTGCCCAGCGGCTGCAAGCGATCGATCGCGTGCTTTGCCGCCTCGCGATCCGCGGTCAGCGGGAGCATCATCTCCGCGTCGTCGGAGAACGCGACAATTCCCATGTGATCCTCCTCACGCAGCAATGGCAACGCGCGCCGCAGCGTTTCTTGGACAAGCGGCATCTTCTTCTCCCCGGCCATCGAGCCGGAGCGGTCGACGACGACGACGAGATCGACGGGCACGTGGCGGTCACTCGCGGGTGTCTTGATCTCCGCGACCACGTACGTACTCTGCGCGGTGCTAGGATAGCTCGCATAGTGCGGTTGGAGCGTCAGAAGGTCGCCAGCCCAGCCCGCGCAACACAGGCACGCGAGGACGAGAGAAACGGCCCCAATCGTTGACATGAGACTGAACAGTTCTTTGGATCATAAACAATCGGCATCGGTTGCTGACGTCAGGACACGAGGCCACAAAGACACTTACTTCACTCTTTTGCGCGCATGAAGCGTGCTCGCTCTCCCACCCCTCAAGCATCTCGCAAACGCGTGAGATGCGACCAATGTTGGATTCTCGATCTCCCGGCCGAAGTGCGAGGGGAGATACGCTCCTGGCTTGACGTGCGTGCGCGCCGGCGACTCCATTTAACGTGTCGTGCCACGCGCGCGGAGGAGCTGCCACGCGTGTTCGATTTTCCGCTCGCGTGGCTTGAAGCGATTCGTATGCGCGACGGCCTACCAAAGGGGCAGGGATGGATGACAGATGGTGACATGGCACGCGCTGTCTGGTCGCTTGGCTGGCATTCTTGGCCAGGCCTGGTGGAATGTGGCAGCCTTGCGCACGACGACTTGCAGGGGCCTCGCGTGGCATTCAGAAACACCAACGTTGAACTCGAATACGCACCAGGCGACGGGTTCTTCTTCCTATCTTTGCAATGGACACGCGGGCTGGGCATTGAAGCTCACGGTGTTGTCCCCGTGCCGATTACTGATGTCGAGATCAACACGAACTGGACTCTCGATGGAAAGCTGGGCGTTTTGCAGACGTTCGGTCATGATTGGGCAGTAGCTACGACGGTCAAGTATTTCCAATCTCTCGCCATGAAATACACACTGCGCGTGTGAGTAAAATAAAACGTCGTCGTTGCCCCGCCCCTTTGTATCCATCGCATTCGCCACTCCTGCAAGCACACTGGCTGTCATTCTCCGCCACCCTCCCGTCATGTGCGACTGGACCACCCTCGATCGTCAGTGGTACTGGCTCGAACGCGCGTTTCGCACGAGATTCGCCGACGCGTTCAAAGAGGCCGCGTCACACACACAGGGCAAGACTCCCCCACGAGAGCCAAGTCTTCAGCACCGCATCGAAGACGCTGTAATCGACTCCAGGGTGAACGCGGTTGACATTGGCTTGGCGTTGTTCTCAATTGGCGCGGATTTCTACGGCTACTCGGCCCGCCTTGAGCATGTGACCGCGGTTGTGCAGGACACAGCCGTCCTGATCCGATGGCCCATGTTGGCAGGGAAGGTCAAGCCGCTTGCGAATCCCAAGTGGACTGGTCCATTGTGCGCACTGGGTTTCCATGTCTCTCTGCCACCCGACCCAGACGCACTCGGTGCACAGGGCACGCTAATGTGGGCGCTTCTCGTATAGTTAATAAAAAATACGCACACGCGGGACACACACACACACACACACACATGGAGACAGCGTCAACGCTGTTCCCCAGTGTCCATTGCGTTCGCAATGACGGCCAACACGCTCGCCAGGAGCGGCAGTGCGGCCGCGTAGTGGTACGGCGGCGGCAGCGCGCGGTAGAGCACCACGGAAAACAGGACCATGACGAAACGTATCGGGCGTCGCCAGCGCACGAGATCCATGCGAGTGACAGGCGCGAGGGGCAGAGGAGACAAGAGCGGACACAGGGGGGGGGGCGTTGATGTGTCATTTCTCCCAGGGAGCGGATGAAGCGTGCGCGTGACCCTTCGCCAGACCAGCCCATAAAGCGCGCGCGCGTTGAACAAGAGTGCTTCTACTTTTCCATGCCGTCCGAATTGCGCGTGCTCGTGCGGCTGGAGCTGGGCGTGGACGACCGCCACCGCCTGTCCCATACGTGCCATGCAGCTTACGCGGAGGAAGCGCCGGGCACGTTTGATTTCCCAAGCTCCTGGCTGCGCGCGATTGCACTTCGTGAGCCCCCGGATGACCTACAAAAGACGTACGGCACGGAGCGCCCACCTGCGCAAATCCACTGGGTGACGGATGGTGACATGGCGCGTGCTATCTGGGCACTGGGGTGGCATCGCTGGCCCGGGATGGTGGGTTTGGCGAAGCCCCGCGGTTTTCGCCGCGGCCAGCCCTGGCGGCCGGGGATCTGGTTTAGGTGGATACGCGTCGAGATCGAGCTCAGGTCTGGAACCTACGACATTTGTCTAGCCTGGTCGAGCGAAAGGGGCATGGAAGCCTCTGGCATGGTACCGTGGCCGTGCACCGACATTGATACGTCTTCTAACGATTGGGCACCTGGGCCGCGCGTTGGACTTTTCAGTACCTACGGGCGCGGCGCGGTTCCCCTGGTGATCAATTACTACAAAAGCCGTGCGGCGGCTTACGCGAAGACACGGTGCATACAGGAGCCCAGTGGCTCAGACCACTATGACTCCGACTCGTCCTAGTTAGTCCTTGATCGACATGGCCTGCAGGTAGCGCACGGGCAGCGCGAGCCACAGGCCACAGAAGCCGAATAAAAATGCTAGAAGGAGGAATCCAGCCGCAGCTATGGGTGAGTGGAGAGCATGAGCAAAAATAAAGGAGGGGGCATCGCGACGCACTTATGAGCCAGATGAGCGTGTAGAGCACGCTCTGTACGAAGCTCTGGACCGGCGAGAAGAGCAAGAGCGCGAAGAGCACGTAGATGAAGATGATGGTCGGAATGAGCTCGATGAAGAGCGCGCACGTCCATTGCTGCGAGTAGGCCTTGGTGTACGGCAGGCATTCGGGCGAGAAGTCCTTGTCAATGCCCGTCACGTTCGGCGGCGGGTTCGGGCACGTGAAGTTGACGCCGTCAAAGTGGTGCAGCCACGACTGGATCGTCGTGCCGCCGATGATGAGGTTGAGCGGGAAGGCGAAATTCGACGGATTCTGGAAGAACGCGAGCCACGACGGCTTGAGCTGACTCAGTAGGAACACCGGCACGCTCAGGGGGTTCGACCAGCCAAGGTCGCGGTTGCACGAAAGGACCCGGAAAGAACCATTGGTCCACCGTGAGCAACTCACGCACGTGCGTTGATCGTAATCGTCGTTGTCGACCAACGCATTGGTCAAGAGGAAACAGTCGGGCACGAGCTGCCAGCTCAGGAACTGCATGACTTGCGCGGAGAAGAAGATGGGCGGTATCGCGAGCGTGCATCCGATGGCCCAGCCAGTCGCGAGGCTAAACGCGGCCGCAATCGCGATGATCACAATGCCAATCGTAATGCCGAAGATGGAAAGCGTCGTGCCGAAGATGACAGTCGCCACGCCAGGGAATGCGAGCGAAAGCGCCGCGAAGATCAGCAAAGCAACGAAGAAGCTGAACGCGGCCTGGCCCAGCGATATGCGCACCGCAGTGCCCTTCATCTGTGCGTCCCAGAAGCATGCGCCAAACGTGCGGTAGGTGAAGTTGAACCACTCGAACGCAATGTTGGAGAAGTTCGCCCACGTGGCCGCGCTGTCCGCAATCGCGAGCGCGCTATCACGAGGTGCTGCTTCCCCGCGAATACGAAGGCCCAGGCCAGGCAGCGTGAAGTCGACGCTCGTGACGTTGGGAATCATCCACACGGGGATGAGCGCCTTGATCTGCTTCATGGCCATGACGGAGATCTGGTCCGACGCGGGCACGTCCGCCGGGCGCAGCACGCTTCCCATGTGCGGGACGTCGGAGATCTGGAACGGGTTCGGGTTGAAGTAGTCGTAGTTCTGGAAGAAGTTGATGAAGAAGCTCGTCGTCGTGTCCACGAGCGGCTGGATGTCACTAAAGCCCAGCTTCCCGACGATGTTGTCATTGAGGTAGTCGTTCCAGAAGGACGTGCTCGGCGTGGGGAAACGCGCGGGCAGGCGCGGGTTGTTGCCAAAGATGGCGGGACCGCCCACATTTCTCAACTGCGCGTCGATCGTGTTGAAGTCGGACTGGAGGTAGGCGAACGTGCTCGCGTTCTGGCCCGGGTTGTTGCTCGTGTAGAAGCCAATCGCGTTGTCGACGAAGAGGACCCAGTAGCCGAAGAGGTTGTCCAGGTACAGACAGTTGTTGCAGAATTCCTGACTGAAGAAGCACTGGAAGGGGTCGAATGCTTGGGCATTCACGTCCTTGGTCCAGATGCCAACGGCGCGCGCCAGGCCGCCTGCAATCGCCACGAGAGAGCGCGACGCCTGTGACTGCGGGCGCGTCCAGATCGCGTCACGTAGTTGGCCCAGACCCGCGACGAAGGTGCTCCACCGGCCCATGATATTGGAACCGAGCAGTCGCGTCGCCAGTGGTTCCCGCGGCGTGGGCGCACGGCTCGGCTGCTTCGCGAGCGTCCACTTCACGGACGTGCGCGCGCCTCCGCCAGTTCCTGGGGCGGGACATGGGACACGCGCGGGGACAGGATCGGGGACAAGTCCGGGGACAAGTCCGGGGACACATCGGGGACAAGCCGGGGACACGCCGGGGACAAGCCGGGGACAAGCCGGGGACAAACACGGGACAAGCATGGGACAAGCCGGGGACAAGCCGGGGACAAGTCCGGGGACACATCGGGGACAAGCCGGGGACAAGCCGGGGACAAGCCGGGGACAAACACGGGACAAGCATGGGACACCGCGTACCAGTTGCATTCGCGTGCGCCGCGCCCGTAAACAACTCGTACAGCGTCGTGGCCATTGCCTTTGTACCCTGCCATGCCAGTGATGCAGCGTTGCGCGCCTGCTCCCGCGTTGGGAGCACGCTGCCGCGCTTCTGGGAAAGTGTGGCCAACTTGTTCAACCCGCTCGGAATGTTCCACGCGCTGCGCACGAGTTTGCTCGCCTTGTAACGCGCCGCTGTGGCGATGTCGACAACGTCCGCGGCCGGTCCCGAGACGTAGACGGGCGGCATGGAGGCCATGCGGCGGTCCACGGTCGACATGATCGACGGGATGAGATCCGACTCGATGCCGGACATGAGCTGGTCCCAGAACGACGCCGCGCCCGAGGCCGGGTCATCCACGAGCACGTTACGCTTGGAGCCCGCGACGCCGCCGTTGCTAGGCGTCGGATACATGGCCGCGACGTAGTCCGAGAGCGGGGCGGGCGTGCCGGTCGCGAGGTACTCTTGAACGAGTGCGACACGCGCTGGGCCCCAGGACACGCGCAGCGCGCTCTGGTACTCGCCCGACCCCGTGGTGCTATTGGGCAGCGTCATGTCGCGCGAGCGCTCTTGCTGGGCGGCGTAGCCCTTGATGCCGTTGATACCCGCGAGCGCCCAGCTTACGACCGGATTGTCCGACGTCGTGAGCAGGTGATCCGGCAGCCAGGAGAGCGTGCCCGCCGTGCCATGCTTGGCAGCATATGTGAGGCCGAACTTGGCAATGCACTCGAGGCCCGCGCTCTGCGTGGCAATGTCGAACGAGGAGAACGGCGTGGCGGGTTGCGAGGCCATGAGGCTGATCGTGCGCGCACACCCATCGACCTGGCCCAAGCCTACCGAAGTGGGGCGGCCCGCGAACGCAAGTTTGCCAAGACAGTAGGTGGCGGTCTCACCCTGCCCTACGCTCAGCCCGTTGGGCGCGAGCGGGGCGAGCGTGGCCATTTGCGCGGCGCACCAGTCGCCGGGCGCCCACGTGTAGCTCGGGCTCGGCCAGTCCGCGGCGAAGAGCTGGTAGGTCCAATTCACCGCGTCGAGCATCACGCTGCTATCGGAGAGCGAGCGCTTGATCGATGGTGTGCAGTAGCCAGCTTGCATGCATCCAGGTGGCCAATGGAACAACGTCGTGAACGCGGTGCACGCGCAGATCTGACCGAGGATGAAGCCCACAATGCCCTGCGCGATGTCCAGGAGAATGGTGCCGAGGTCGTTGAGGACCTGGAGGAACGCGGTGCGCGCAAGGTCAAAGTTGCCCGTCGCGAAGGCATAGATGAGCAGCACGATCAGGTCCAGGAGATCCACCGCGAAGTTGATGATGAGCGTAATCGCCGTGTCGAGCGCCTTGAAGATCGTTTGCGCAGCGTCGGAGAGCGTGTGCGAGCAGAGCGGCCCGCCGACGACATTGCCCGAGATGGCGCAAAGCGTGCAGTCAAACGAAAAGAAGAAGCCCGTGAGCGCGTCGAAGATGGCCATGGTCGTCTGTGGAAGCGTTTGCTTCAAGATGCTGAAGAAGTCGTTCCCAAGCGGCCAGCCGCCATTTGCACCCGTCTTAATCGCGGTGTTAATGAATCCGAGCAGACTCGCGAGGAACTGGAACGGCGCGACGATGGCACGCCCTACCGCGCAGCCCGTATTCGTGTAGCACGAGAGCGTGTCGCTGCAGAGGGGCATAGTCGCCGCGGTGAAGACGGGGAGACCCGGGAATTCGGGGACGACGAGCTGGAGCGACGGCAAGCCTACGGGCCCCGGCACGAACACGGAGCCCGGCAGCGAGGTGCCAATATCCGTGCCCGCAAACGTCGTCCATACGAAGCAATTCGTGTTCAGCGCGCAGCTCGGGTAGTAGTGCTGCACGAGCTGGAGCACCGGCAGTACGTTGCTCACAAACACGGCGCCCCAGTTGGTGCCGAACACCTGTGGGTACTGGCGCACAAAGTTGCTGCAGACGGTGAACTCCGCTGACGTGGGCTGGTAGAAGCCCAGGCACGTCGTGTGGTTCGGCGAGAGGAAGTCACCGAAGAACGTCGTGTTAATCACGCGCAGCATGACTTCCACGTTCACGCCGGCCCACAGTTGCTGGTCGGTGGTGTTCATGATGCAGTTCGCGCCGTACAGCGGGTCGTCCAGCGTGCGGAAGTAGATGAACTGCGTCGGGTTGTAGCGCCGCAGGTAGTAGATGCTAAGGAAGGTGGAGAGGAACTGCTTGTAAAAGTTGGGCGTGTTGCCGTAGGGAATCGTGAACAACGTCGCCGCGCGGTTGTCCAGTCCGCCGATGACAGCACTCAGCGCGTTCGTCACGTCCGTGTAGCTGAAAAAGTTGTTACCGACGCTCTGCTGGCAGGTGCCCGGCAGCAGGCAGTCCGAAGGGATCGCGCCCACGAGCAGCGGGTAACTCGGCGGGTCGCAGAAGAGCGTGCACACCGGGCTGACGCCATAGTGCTGGAATTGCGCGGGGAAGGTGCAGTCACAGCCGCCAGTCGGGCCGATCCAGTCGCTCGGCGCGTAGGTACACAGCTTGGGCATCACGCCGGGGCCGACCGTGAAGTTCGACGCGAGGGGCGCGATGATGGGCCCGCTCGGCTCGGAGAGCAAGAAGCCGCTGTTGTCAAAGCACTGTTGATACGTGCTCTGATTCGCGGGGAAGAACGGCCAATTGGCAGTGCATGTGCCATTGCCCACGAAGAGCGCATTGTATTCCAAGATGGGCCCGAGAACGGTGAGGTAGAAGGCCGTGCTATCCGCGACCGTAGTACCCGCGGCGCTTCCATTGGGATACACACCGGCCGCGAGCGCTGCAATGCCCGTCGCGAGGAGATTGGTGTCCGTGCCCGGCTGGAAGATGCTGTTGATAAAGTTCTGGTTCGTCTGCCAGAAGCCCGTCATCAGCCCGCTGCCAAACACGAACAGGTTGACCACGGCCACGTAGTCCGCGATGCGGATGCCGCCAAAGATGAAGGACTGCAGGAACGTGTTGAAGCCGGCCTGGATGAGCGGGTTGCTCGAGTTGGCCAGCGGCATGGTCGTGTTGATGCACAAGCTGAAGTTGACCGCGGGCTCCCAGTCGATAAACGCGCTCGTAAACGTGTCCGTAACGCGCGCGTTGATCATCGCTGTGATGAGTTGGGCCAGCCACTCGCCACCGCCAAACGTCGCGTCCGTCGGCGACGGGTTGAGCACGGGCCCAAGCGCGTAGTTGTTCGGCTGCGCAATCGTGCCAAACGGGTAGACGACGGTTGACGAGAGCGGGTACTCCGACGTCGTGAGGAATTTGAGCACCGTGCTGATGTTGTCAAAGTTCACCCGTGCGTTGATGGCGCGCGCTACGAGGGCCCGCTGTGTCGACGGGAGGTAGGGCGCACCAAAGTAGATCGGATCCCACAAGTCCTGCGCGCACTGGAGCGCGCACGCGGGCGTGGAGATGTTGCTCGCGAGCTGGGAGAAGGTGTACGTCGTCCATATGCTACTGTTGCAGTTGCACGCGCTAGTGCCCCCGTTGCTCCACCCGAAGCGGTTGAACGCGCAGATGCTGTTGGTGTTACGCTGGCTCAGCGGCGCGAGTTCAACCGGCTGACCCCAGGGATTCGGCGTCGGCGGAAGCGGCACGCTGTTGCTGCTACCCGGTGTGTTGAGCTGCGCGGAGCATTCGAAGGTGAGCGGCAGCAGGCCGGCGATCGCCGCGGCGAAGCCACAGAATGCGGTCTCGACGTTGGACAAGGACGCGAGGAATGTGGGCAGCTGGATATTCGTCGCGTAGGACGGGATCGCGAAGCTGGTGAACACGGCCTGTAGGAGCACCAGGATCTCGTAGAGTGCGGCGATGAGCGCGTAGACTGTCGATTCGAGCGCGACGCCCAGGCCGCACCAGAACGAGCGCTTGAACTGCACGCGCCCGCTGTCGTCCAAGAACTCGCAGGGGCCAGGCGGGCTGCCCCAGTCTGGATTGTCAAGCAAGGCGAGAAGCACACGCAAGCAGCGGCCAAAGTGCAGCCCCTCGCGGATCATCCCATCAATGCTAATATTCGCCGCGACGGTGAAGTTCGTGTTGAACGTGATCAGCTGCGGTAGCGCGCAGAGCGTGAGCTCCAGCACGTTGACCGTCTCCACAAGGAAGCGGTACGTGCTGAGCACGATGCATCCCGCGGGGTTGTCCTCGCACGTCGCGCCGAGAGTGTCGATTGGGAAAAGCTGAGAACTGGCGTTGCAGCCAACCAGGATGGCGAACGCGGCGCTGTTGTTCAAAAGGGAGAGGTAGGCGCTGTGTGCGGCCGTGTTGTTACGCTGGCAGTAGAAACTCGCGCCAAAGAGTGTCGCTTCGATGCCGAATTCGAAGAAGAAGGCCAGGAATTGGTACGCGATATAGAACACCGAAAAAACGCGACATGAGTCTAGCAAAAATACAAGGGGATCGGGGCGCGCACCTGTGCAATAACAATCTCCACGGCGATCTGCACGGCCCAAATGACTATATCCAGTAGTCCAGCCACCGAGAACTCCAGCGCTGGATCAAGCGCCGCGAATACCTGTCCCGCGCACAACGACGCAGCGCGTAGCCAATCGAAGATGTAGCCCATCTGTGCGGGGGACGCATGGGCACAGGGCCGGGGGAACATGCGCTCTTGTACCTGGAAGTACGCGAGATCGCTGGTATTGAGCTTCGCGTTCGTGATCAGCAGCGTCAGGCTCCACGTATTGTTGAGCAATGCCAACCCGAAGTTGATCGTGTTCGTGACGACGCCGAGCCAGGGCGCTTCCAGGACCTTTTGCAGGATCACGAGGCCCGTGATGTTCTGCAAGGGCACCGGTAGCGGCAGCCCCTGTGCGCGTAGCCCGAACGCGGCGGACAGCTTCCTGGGCGCGGCTGCACCTTGCATGGTGAAGATCCACCCGATGAGCTCGATGATGTTGACGAGCACGATAAAGAGCACGAAGATCGCGTCCTCGATCCATTCGCCCAGGCCGAGCAACGCGCTCTGTAGGTTCCCAACGACGAGGTTGATTTGCGGCGCTTGCGTAAAGTTGATCGCGACGAATGGAGAGAGGAACGCCGCGAGGGCTGCGTTTGCGGAGCCATTAACGAATTGTGCGAGTGCTGGATCACCCACGAGCGAGAGGATCGCTGTCGTGCTCCAATTCAAATACTCGAGACGGAGGTAAGACCAACACAACGACGAGACGACGACGTACCAAACACGCGCAGTTGAACAGCAGCGCGGTCGTGTTGGCAGTCACGCCTATCTGCTCCACAAACGGCTCAAAGTCGATGCCGGACGTGAGGAGCGGGCCCTGCTTGCCTTCCAAGTAGTCCGCGACGGCGATAAAGAGTAGCTCCAACGCGATCCCCAGGTCCTCGCCAAACTGCTGGAGCACGAGCGGGCCATCGACAATCGTGCAGTCTATCGTCACGCGGACGAAGACCCAGACGAGGGACCAGTCGAAGGCGTATATGGCATTCCATGTAGATATCAACGAGCCGAGGATCAGGCGCACGATGTTGAGGAACTCGAGGATGACATGGCGCGCGCTGTAGACGGGGTCGCACCTGACGAAAGCATTTTTAGCGTGCCTCGCACTAGGCGGGGGACGATGGGCCGGCGTACGTCCATATCTGGTTGAGCGCGGGGATGATCACCTGGTGCTCTGCCATCCAGAGTGCTGCCAACGCACCCAGTAGTATCAAGATACCCAGCCTGAGCCAGTCTAATGCACCCAGCGTTGCTAGGCTCTTGATGAGGTCCAGCAACGCTTGCAGCGGTATATTCAGCCCTGACACGAGCGCGCCGAACCCCGGCAGGTAATACGCGAGCAGCATGCGCGTGCTCGCATACTCCCCTTCCTCATTCTTGGCCTTCTTCGAAAGAGCCTGACGTAGCTGTGGCGTCGTGAGCAGCGTGATAAAGAAGATGATAAACGCGAGAATCGCGCAAATGGCCCAGCAGGCGAAGACGGCCGCGATGGGCACGAGGCCATCGATGCTGCCCGCGAGCGAGAGCGCAGTGCCCATTCGCGGGGCCAGTGTCAACGACGGAGAACGACTCGCGCATATGTTCTTTGCGATTTTGCAGCCACTCGGGAAACACCGAGGTTGGGACAAACAGCGCACCCCATACTGGTCAATCATCGTGTGGAACCACATGCCGGTGGGTCTGAAAAACGCCAGTTCGCTTATAGAACCCTTTTTCTTGTACGGCCGCCTTCTACCATGGATTGGATCGTTTTTTGCAGGCGTGATACCGACGACCCTTTTTGTTGATACTCACGAAAGGAATTCGAGGTGAGGTCATTCTCTCCAAGTTTTTTCAGTGTTCTCGTGGAAGAGAATCGAACGCCAGTTGGCCTCGTCTGTTTCTGTTCCTCCTCCCTCTTCGTCGACAACCAAGACGTCGTGGATAAGGAATACGATTCGCGGACGGGTTCAGTTCTGTCCTGATCGAAAAAACCGAACGACAAGCGTAAAGCGCATTCAGTTACGGTGCTTGTCGTGCTTCTCAAATGTTAGAGTCTCTTCGACCTTGAAGTCGAAGACGACGTTGGGTCTTACCCCCGCCCTGGGTCAGCCTAGGGATGCATGGTCAACATCGACAGAGCTTCCGTGAAGAACTGTCGAGAATGTTGACTAGTTTGTAAGCGTCTGACCGTGTTTCTCCCCCGCAAGCGCCAAGACTTCGTGCATGACAAGACCCATAGGTGTCCCACCGCGCCAGAGCGCGACCATGTGCGTCGGCATCCACCCCGAGTCGCGCACTTGCACGGCCAGGCGCACACAATCGTGGTGCAGCGCGGAAGGTGTAACGTGAAGGTACTTTTCCATCTGCGGAATGAGCACGCGCAAGACTTACGCCACTTGCCGTCCGTCGCTGCCCGTTCACCGAGCTGCCCATCGGGGATGCGGAGTGGCCAAATCACCCCCCTGCTTTTGCGGCATCGGGGAAATAGGATGCCGCAAATGCCATTGTGGCCAAATGCTCAACACAGGCTAGGACGGGCATTGCAAAAAACCGATTGGGTACTCCAATGCAGCACCGGCAGGTCGTCACTCTCATCATTTGGACACTCATGGTCGCCGCGGTCGCTTTTCTCCTCGCGCTCATCCTGGGCACTTTTGGGACGATTGCCTTTACCCAGCCAGGGCCACCGCCCCTGCCTCAGCCAGCGGCGGCGTCGGTCATCTTCTCCGCGCAGCCCATCAACTGGGGCTTCCTGAACTCGCCGAGTCCGGATACATATCTGCTGCCCATGGACCCGGACGTGAATCCGCTGCCAACGTCACTCGCGTCCTCCAGGTGGTACTGGCTCCTGCCCGCGCCAGGTGTGCTTTACCGATTGCATGTGGCGGGGGATGCCACACTCTTTGGCAGTGTGAATAGCATCGTGGACGCGAACGCCACAGCATTGGCCGTGTCCTTGGATCTCTGGATCAACGGCAGCTTCGTCAAGCACCTGCTCGCGATCCCACCCGCAACAGCGACGTTCGACGTGATCGCGAGCCCCATGTTCAGCGTCGGGCGCTACGATCGCTACCAGTATGTGTTCAATCTCACGGACAGCGACGGCAGTGGCTCTATTGGGGATTTCCTCGTATCAGCATCGTGGCTGCCGCTCTCGCGCTAAGCCGATGCTGGACAAGTATTGTTTCGTGTAGTATAGTTTTCTCGTGGGTCTTGTTCACTCCTCCCTGTGCAATGGCGCGTTCCACTTGCTACATATGCCACAACTGTGCGCACGGCGAGCAAACAGACGACGAAGCGGACCTTCTGGCACTGATCTATGCTCTGCGCGACTCACCGGACCCCGTATCGCGAAAGCGACGCATTCTCGGCCAGTACCACGACTATTTCGTTGGCGCCGCTAGTCACACTGTGCGCTACACTCGCGAGGACGTGCTCGCGCACGGGGAGCACACGCTCCGCCAAATGGCGACGGACGGCATTACAGAAGAGCAGAAGCAGTGGGCATTTAAGAAAAGCCTGGAATGGGCCGATCACGGGACTGTGCCACGTCCTGACATTGGCAACACGCGGTCGGACCTCTCACGCCTGGGGAGCCTGGAATGGCTGCCTCCTCGTGACAAGGATGACTCGCTGTAACCGTGTATTATTCAACACACGGCCGTGAAGCCCGGGTGCCTGACAAACGCGGTGAGCCGCTTGTGGAGCACGGCGGGTGCGGCGAGCGACCAGGGATCGTAGGTCCAGTTCGCGGTCGTCGCGGCGAGTGAGACCCACAGGCTGAAACAGCGGTGCGGGTGGTCTTTTCCGTAAAATTCTCCATAGCGGTGGCAGCTGTTATCCTTCGCTATGTTGCGCGTATAGAGCTGTGCGCACGTCTGTGATCCCCCTAGCTCCACGTCACCACACGCGGTGTCGATCATGCGCGTCACGCGCTCCGTCTTCCAGCACCAGTCATGCTGCTTGTCGGCATCCGAGAAGGACGGTGGCGGAGGCGGGGACTGGGACGCGCGCTTGGCATACATTGCGTCCTCCAGTTGGTGCTTCTCCAGCACAAGGCATATGAATAACGTCAGCAGAAACGCGAGCGTCAGTATAATCGTTACCCACCCGCATGGCGTATTGTGGCTCGTCATGTCGAGACCGAATGAAGACCGGAAAGCTACGCGCAAGACTCCTCCGCGTGGCGCATGCTGACATCATCATTCCCACTTCGTCGAACATGCACCTCGCGCAGGATCTCTCGCGCCTGCCCACGGCCTGGCGTCCGACGTGGCGCTACTGCGACATGATCTTCACACTCGTGAACCCACTGCCCGAGTTTGCGCTGCGCAGCACCGACGACGCGTTCTGGGAGGAGATGATGTGCGAGTCGTTGCTCATGGTCATCCAGTCCCTGCGCGCGCGCTTCAGGCGTCTGCAGAACGCGACGCTCGGCGTGAGTCCGCACGTGCTCGCCTTTGCGTATCAGAAACTCTCGTACCACGCGCTCGTGGTGGAGTACTTGCTCGACGAGAGCGAGCGCGTGGACTGGGACACCATCTGCGACATTATTCCCGAGGGCACAACCAACTGGAACAAGGCGAGTGTCGCCGCATACCTGCGCGGGCCCGCGACGAAAATGTGGAAACTACGCATTCTCCATTGGTACACGCGCGCGCATGTCAAGGGAGGGCAACTCCTGGAGGAAGGAGAGGACGAGGCCGTCGCCGTCGTGCGTCATATGTAACCGTGCTTCTCCAGGAGGCATAGCGCCCAGCGCGGGAGCTGACGTGTGACGCGCGGCCAACAGTCCCACGCGCGCCACGCCTGCCGACACTTTTCACCGACTGGCTTTTTCTGTCGCAGGCGATGGGCCAGTTCCACGGCGCGCTCGACATCGGTGAGTTCGGTGAACATGTCGTGCTCTTCAAAGTGGACTGCAAAGAAATGCGCCCGTGTGTTATTGAATGCGTCTGGGCCGCCGGAGCTCATCAACGCGACGGACCAGTGACTCGTAGTAGATCTTTGAAGTTTCTTCACTGCGTTCTTGGCAGCCTCGCGTAATCGCGTCCCGAGATCCTCGTCATCCTCGTCGAGCTCAAAGTGGACATGGAACTCGTTACACGATACGAACTTCTTCCACGCGTAATGGCGACCAGGAAGCAGCCCCTGGACAATCTCGAGCACATGGTCCACCACTGGGCGATACGCCTCGTGCAGCTCCAAGCGCGGGGTACCGTTCAAGCGAATCCACGACAACAGTCGACGAATCGCCTCGACGCCCATGTGGGACACAGAAATGATGAGGAACGCGTTTTTAGTAAAAAAATTTTACGGCGTATTCGTGAAGACATTGACACACACCCCCCTCATTTTTTCACCGCGGTGCACATGGACGCGCAGTTTAATCCCATATTGCCGGAGCGATGGAAAGTCTCATGGGATGGCATGGAGGCCGAGCGCGAACAGCTGCGCGAAGCAGCGCATCGCGTTCGATCAGCGGACGCCGAGTGTCGCAAGCACTACCCGTCCTCCGTCGCGACGGGTCTCATTTGCGAGGCGGTGCGCGAACCTGCGCTGGCTGCCACGCCTCTTGTCGCAACAGCAGGAGACGCGGTGACGGCTCTTTACACCCTTCACCGAGACCTCATATGGCAACGCGGCCTCGACTTTGATCTCGTACGACGCGAGTGGGCGCCGATTCTCAACCCACGTCCAAGCGAGCTCGCGCGCTGCGAGGCCCTGGTCGCGAGAGCCATGAAAGGCGAGGCCAAACGGCGGCGCACGGACGAAGTGCACACGCCAAGGAAACGTCGTCGCAAGGAGTGATCCCGTGACTGTATGGAACGCGGGGCCGCGTATGTGTTATCACCGTGTATCACATTCGCGTCCGTTACATCTGTGTCATGCTCTTCACCCAGCCTCGCCATCCTTCCACCAGCCCGTCGTCTTCCCAGTTCTCTGCCAATATACGCTTCATCGCAGCCTCGTCGCGGCCATCCACGACCGCGTAGTACTTGGCGTGCTTGCGTGGATCGCGGTAGACCACGTGTTTCTCATCCGACACATCCTCCTCGATCGTCTTCAGCGCGTAACTCGCGTCATCCCACCACGTGCCAATGGTCGCGCCAGGCCCACCTAGCGCCGGGTCCGAGTTGCACGCCACGTAGAGCCAGAGGCGCGACGGCACGCGGCGTTCTAGCAACGAGAGCTGGTCCTGCGTGAGGCGCCATAGCTGCCACTCACATTGGGCACGCCGTGCTGCGCAGAACTCGGCTTCGCTCACGGCAACCCGGACATAGCGGCCGCGCCCGTCGCTCGTGTCACCCTCGCGCTCGACAATCACGTGACGCATGGGACGCGACACGACGCGGGATGTGAAAAAAAACGAAGAGAAGAATGGCGAAGACTGGGTGCGTGGGCCGACACTCCCCCGTGGCATACGTCGCGCAACTCATGAGCCAGCCGCACCCGTACACATGCACTTATAGAGACGCGCATGATCAGCGTTGCGGCCAGCCTGGCAAAAATCGCGTGCTAAACGGTACTTGGTGGTTCTGCGCCACACACACATGCAGCTTCTGCGTGGATGGCGTACCGCGCAAGGTGAGTAATGGACAAACAACATGCCCGGAGTGCGAACATAAAAGACCCCGTGTGCTCGGGTACGCATCTTCCTGCGCACGCTTTCATACGCGAGCAGGCATCGAGGACAGTCGACGCGCATTATCATCCCTTTTGTCGTGGCAAAAGCTGCTGCAGGTGATGCAATGGAGCTGGTCGACTCGGACGAAGACAACACTGCCTCTGCCTTGCCACCCTCCCCTCCGCGCTTGGCCACGGCCGAACAACTACCTCAAGCGCTCACCGGTGAGGCTGAGCCAATCGGAGTGCCGGCGCCGGCACCGCCGCGGCCGGTCACGCCCACCGCGGCGCCACCGTTGCCGCAAGTCCTCACGGGCGATGAACTGCGGCTCGCTGCTGCGCGTACACTGCGCACGGCCGTAGACGGCTGGACCGCGGCCATTGAAACAGCACTGCGCGCGGCGGTTGCGGACGAGGCTACGTGCGCGTCGTGTGAGCTCGTCACAGACTGGGCGACACTGCGACCGACGGCACGCGCCCCACCGCCCTCCATCCTCGCGAAGCTCGCGGACGACTTTGGCAATCGCTTTGGCATGCTCTGCGAAAAGCGCGGTGACGGCACGCTCCGCCTCTCCTGGGGCGACGAGCCCATGTGCGGCTGCCACCAGCCTGCGATTGGCTGGGACAAGCGCGCGGGCATGAACTTCTGCACGCGCCACGGCTGTGCTACCTGCAAGACGATGTTCCCCGCCGGGGAGCGCGCATGCCAGCGATGCACTCCCAGCCTTCCCATCACCGCGGTCGTGGAAGAAGGAGCGCAACGCGATGCCAAGCGCGCACGCACTCAATAGGAGAAGAACAGCGCACGGACGTTACTTGAAAAAACTCGTCTACGCGCGGAGACATGCTGTGATGTATTCCATTCTACCTGAATGTGTTTAAACAATGTGCTGTTCGTTCATGTGTGTGTCGCTGACGTGTCTTAGTCTTTGCCTTCGTGTCATTCTGATGTACCCCTTTCTGCAAGTACGTACGGTGGATGACATCGTGCGCCAGATACATGCATTTCTTGCGCCGTCTGACTCTGTCACGATTGCCATGACCTGTCGTCGTGAGCGGCGGTCTTACATTGTCGAAAATCCTGTCGACTT
>Ga0307479_10000308_pt1 | contig 45057 bp, 36 predicted proteins | sample atmos_gasesECM4C_FD_203743 | JGI IMG/M metagenome (GOLD analysis project Ga0307479, IMG submission 203743) | Hardwood forest soil microbial communities from Morgan-Monroe State Forest, Indiana, United States - atmos_gasesECM4C_515 | ecosystem: Environmental > Terrestrial > Soil > Temperate...
CGAGGAACGCCTGCAACCGGCTCTCCGCCGAAGCCAACGCTCGCGAGTCCATGGTGCCATCGTACGCTCCCCCGAGCGGAATGGCAAGATTGACTTAACGGAGTAATACTAGCAGGCTGCTGAAAAAGCCCGTGCGTCGCGTTGCGAGCGCCGCGGGGCCGGATGCCAGGCGCCGCGACGCAGGCGATGCCCCGACATCGTCGAGGAGCGGCAACGCCGCAGACGGCCCCGCGCCGCCGCAACCCGCAGGGCGAAGCGCGGCGTGCGGGATTTTTCAGCAGCCTGCTAAACCTCCAGCAGGAAGGCGGCGGCATCCGGCCGCCGTTCCATCCGTTCCATCCGCTCCGGCCGCTCCATCCGCTCCGGCCTGCATGTCCTCACGGCTGCCGAGGCGCTCGGCGTAGCGCCGGCGGGAGATCGGCGAGGCAGCCGCGCATGCTATAATGCTGCGTTGGTTCTCTGCGTTAGTCGCGAAGATGAGCGGTACTGCGATCCGTCTCGGGAGGGCAGGCGCGATGCCATTTACTCGTAGGAACGTCTGGGAGCTGGGCAACGATTGGGCAGACCCGATCCTGTGGTATGCGCGCGGCGTCGGCGCGATGAAGGCGCGGGCGCTCGCCGATCCGACGAGCTGGCGCTTCTACGGCGCGATCCACGGCCTCGATACGCAGCTGTGGCAGCAACTCGGTTACCTGGGCCCGTCCGACCCGATGCCGAGCGACGCCGCCGTGCAGCGCTTCTGGCTGCAGTGCCAGCACGGCAGCTGGTACTTCCTGCCCTGGCATCGCGGCTATCTCCTCGCTTTCGAGGCGAACATCCGCGATGCGGTGAGCAAGCTCGGGGGACCGGCCGACTGGGCATTGCCGTATTGGAACTATTTCAAGCCCGACGAATTCAAGCTGCCGGCCGCGTTCGCATCGCCGGACTGGCCGGACGGGCAGGGCAACAATCCGCTCTTCGTCCCGCAACGGTATGGACCCAACAGCGACGGCAACGTTTATGTGCCTGTGGACATGATCAACCTGGACGCGATGAACGATCCCGATTTCACCGGCGTCGCGAGCGGGGGCGGCCCCGGCTTCGGCGGCGTCGACACGGGATTCGAGCATGGGGGACAGGTCCATGGCGGCATCGAAACGCAGCCGCATGACTGGGTGCACGGGCTGGTCGGGGGCGGCGATCCGCAAAATCCCCAGCTGCCGGGCCTCATGTCCGATCCCGACACCGCCGGGCTCGACCCGATCTTCTGGCTGCACCATGCCAACATCGATCGGCTTTGGGAGGTGTGGCGGCAAAACCCCGCCACCCACGTCAACCCGAGCGACCCCAACTGGACCAAGGGCCCCGGCAACATCGGCGAGCGCGCCTTTTCGATGCCGATGCCGGGCGGAAATCCCTGGGACTACACACCCGGCGACATGGTCGACCTGGCGCCGCTCAACTATACTTATGACGATTTGACGCCTGCCGTGGCCGCGGTGCCGCCGAGTGCAAGGCTGATGCTGCTGGGAGCGAGCGCCGGGGCGGCGCAGGCGATGGAAGGAGCCGTCGCCGTGGCGGGCACGAAGAAAGTCGAGCTGATCGGCGCCAATCGAGACGCGCTGCGGGTCGCGGGCGGCGACATTCGCACGTCGGTGCAGCTCGATGGCGGGATGCGGCGCAAGGTCGCCGCGAGCCTCGAGGCGGTGGCGGCCACGCCGGCGGCCGTGCCCGACCGGGTTTTCCTCAACCTCGAGAACGTCCGGGGGCTGGTCGATTCGACGGCCTTCAAGGTCTACGTCGGCCTGCCCGCGGGCGCCAACCCCGCCGATCATCCCGAAAATCTGGCAGGCAGCATCGCGCTGTTCGGCGTGCGCAAGGCGAGCCGCGCCGATGGCGAGCATGCGGGCAAGGGCCTGACGTTCGTGCTGGAAATCACCAACCTCGTCGACCGGCTGCATCTGAACAATGCACTCGACGTCGATGCGCTCGATGTGCGGATCGTGCCGATGAAACCAGTTCCCGAAGACGCGCAGGTCACCATCGGGCGCGTCAGCATCTTCCGCCAGGGCCGCTGAGCGGGCTGACAGACTGGCCTGCCCGGCCTGCCCAGCCTGACCCGGCCCGCCCAACCTGACCCGGAGCATTTCCGCCGATGACACCCGCCGCCCGCGAGCGCTTGCAGGTCCGGGCGGCTCTGGGGTCCATCAGCGCCGCGGCGTGGATGCTGCTCGCTCTCGCGCCGAGCGGCATGGCGCTGCTTGCTCACGGCGCGATGGCGATGCCGCGGGCAATGGTGCAGTCGGCCCAGTCGGCGCCGCCGGCGCCGCCGGCGTCGTGGATGTCGCTCGGCCCGCTGCCGCCGCTCCGCTCGGCCGCATCCCTGGCGGCAGGCTGGGCGCTGATGCTGGCGGCCATGATGCTGCCGCTGCTCACGGCCCCGGTGCGCCACGTCCACGACCGTAGCTTTGCCCGCCGGCGCGGGCGTGCCATCGCCTTGTTCATCGGGGGCTATGCCGCGGCCTGGATGGGGGCTGGCGCCGTGCTGCTGGCGCTGGCGGCGGCGGCGCGGCCGCTCGCTCACGGATCGCCGCTGCCGCTGGCGGCGGCGACGATCGTCGCCCTCGTCTGGCAAGCTTCACCCGTCAAGCAGCGTTGCCTCAATCGTTGTCATGCCCAGCCGGAACTGGCCGCCTTCGGGCTGGCGGCCGAGGTCGGCGCGCTCCGTTTCGGGTTGACGCACGGGGCCTGGTGCGTCGGCTCCTGCTGGGCGTTGATGCTGCTGCCCTTGCTGGTTGCGCGCGGTCACGTCGCCGCGATGGCTGCCGTGACGCTCTTGATGATTGCCGAACGGCTCGAGCGGGCGACGCCGCCACGCTGGCGTTGGCGCGTCCCGGGCAAGGCGGCGCGTCTGTTGGCCGCACGGGTGGGGGCTTCGACCCGCCGCGGCTGCCAGCCGTCCTCCGAGGGCGCCGCCGCGCGGCCGGCGTAAGCAAGGCGGGCGAGTGCGCCCGCCGGCTCGGCGCGTAGCCAGGTGGCCGCCAAGAGGCCAAGGTCCTCCCGCAGCACACCCGCTCGACCCCGGGAACCGGCCAGGCGAATAGGGATGCTCAATGCCCTTTTCGAGCGCCGCAAAGGCTGCGCCGAAGCGCCGGCGCGCCACAGCGACCAGGCGAGGAGGCGATGGCCCGAGGGGCGATCGGGGCGCCGCTTCGACCGCCTTCTCGTAGGGATCGATCGCCAGGGGGAGACCGAGCGTCGCCCAGCCGTAGCCGCTCCGCGGCCAGCCGGCGCAGGTCGGCACGACTGGGGAAGAGATCAATCAGCGAGCCGTAGGCCCGCGACGACGCGGCCTTTCATCCGCGGCCCTTCCCAGCTCTCGTCGAGCGCGATCAGCGCCAGCACGTCGCCGGGCTCTTCGGCGCTCCATGCCTGGGCCAGCACCCGGGCCTCCTGCCTGCGGCCGGCGCCTAGATCCGCCATCACTGCCGCGAACCGCCCCGAATAGGGAGCGATGGTGGGTTGCCTGGCGGCGGCACCGCGCAACCGACTCCCGGGTCTCGGATCTGGCCTCGGTCTCGGTCGCCCGAGGCGCTCCACCGCTTGGCCGCCCCACGCCTGATCTCCGCGGCGCCGCCATTGATCCCTGACCCGGCAGTGAAGATACCCCTAAATTCGAAGATTCACACCTGCCCGATCCTGAGCGTCCTACTCGCATCGGTCATTGCGGGCGAGGTCAGGGGCAGGTGGGCCATCCTTATGAGCAGCTACCCGAGCGGGATGTCGAGCCGAGCGCCGGCCACGTCGATGCGCCGGAACAGGGTCTGGCAGAGGTCTGGAGCCGTCATTCAGCCGAGATCTTCCGCCGGTGCGTCGCCCTGATGGGAGGCAACCGCGCTGAGGCCGAGGAGGCGTTCAGCCGCGTAGCCATGAAGGTGCTGCACAAGCTGTCGGAACAAGGTCTGCAGGCGCGCGACCGGCGCGCCTGGCTGCTGCGCCTGGCCCACAACGTGTGCATGGATCTGCACCGCGAGAACAAGCGCCGGCCGGAGCAGGAGATCGCCGTCGCCGGAGCGGCCGGTGAACTGCCCGCGACGGCGCACCTGCCGGCGCGGGGCGATCCCGAGAGCGGGTTCCTGGAGAAGGAGATGCAGGAGGTGCTGCGGCGCGCCATCAACGGCCTGGCCTGGCGCCTGCGCCAGGTGGTCCTGCGCAAGCTGGCCGGCGACTCGAACCAGCAGATCGCCGAGCGTCTGGGCATCACCGAGGTCAACCTGCGGAAGCGCCTGCAGCAGGCGCGGTCCGCCCTGCGCCTGGCACTGATCTCCTACCGCGATGGCGGCGAGCAGGAACCGGCCCGGCCGCGCTTCGACGCGAGAGCCGGCGGCGAGACCGCACCACCCTACCGCATCCACGCGCTCCGCCCGCTGCACCTCCAGCTGGCATCGGGAGTGGAGACCGACGCCACCCTGGAGATCGTGTTCGCGCCGCGCAAGGCCTCGGCGCGGCGCGAGCAGGCGCTCGCGGCCTATTGCGCCCATCACCCCGGCGGCTGGAAAAAGCGCCTCGAGATGGCCCATCACCTCATGCAGGCCGGGCGCCTGGAGGAGGCCATCCCGCACCTCGAACAGGTGGCCGCCAAGCAGACCGGCCGCTGGCAGTCCTGGTTCGAGTTGTGGTCGATCCATCGCCTGCTGGAGACGCCCGGCGCAGCGGCCGCGGTCTGTGAGCGCGCTCTCGCCGGCGCCCGCGCCGCCGCCGAGCTGGCCTTCTGGCGCGGCCTGCTGGCGCGCTCCCTCGGCCACCATCGCGAGGCCCAGCGCGCCCTTGAAGCAGCCTGTGAGACCGCGCCGGGGTGTCCGCTGCTGTGGACCTCGCTCGCCGCGGCACGGCTCGATGCCGGCCGCCCGGCCGAGGCGGTCGGCGCGCTCGACGCGGCTCTCCGCCTCGACGGCACGGACGTCGCCGCGCTCAGCTCCGGTCAGGATGCCCTGCGCTGGATGGGGCGCTCGGGGGTGGCCCGCCGCCGCATCGAGCTGGCGCTCGACCGCGACAGCGGTAACGCCGCTGCCCTGGCCCGCTGGTATGCCCTGCGCTGCCGTGCTGCCGGCGGCCGCTGCAGCCCCGGCGCCGGGGAGCGGCGGCGGCAACGGGCGCTGCGCCGCCTGGCCGAGGATCGAGCCGAGGCATGCGCTGCCGCCGCTTACGGGGTGGCCGTGCGCGGCGACCTGGCGGGCGCGGCCGCGATGCTGGCCCGCCTGGTGCGCCGAGATCCGCGCCTGCGCCAGGCCTGGCATCAGTACGCGCTGCTGCTCGACCGCCTCGGCCGGGTGGACGAGGCGCTCGCCGCCCTCGATCAGGCCCGGGCCCTGCGGCCGGCCGGTGGCGATGCGCACTGGGACCTGGACGTGGCCTCCTGCCGCCTGGCCGTGCGCGCCGGCCGCTGGGACCTGGCGCTGGCCCAGGCCGCCGTGCTGAGCGAGCGCTGGAGCTATGCCTGGGAAGCTGCCGCGGCGGCGGCCTGGGCACTGGCGTCGGCCGGCGGCGAGGCCGGGCGAGCCATCTCCGTGTCGTGCGCCGCCGTCGATCTCCAACCTCACCTGCCGGCGGCCTGGATCGAGCACGGCCACGTGCTGGCCCGCTGCGCCCGCCATGCCGAGGCGGTCGAGGTGCTGGAAACCGCCTGGCGCCTGCTGCCAGCGGACGACGGTTTCGATCTCGCGGCGCCGGCGGCGCTCGTCCTGGCGGCCCTCCACCGCCGCCGGTGCGACGCCGCATCGGCGCGGTTGTGGGCCGGCCGCGCCCTTGCCGCGGCGGAGGCCGAGGCCGGCGTCGACCCGGTCACTGCCGGCATCCGCCTCGCCCGCGCCCGGCGCGAGCTGGCGGACGCGCGGCTGCACGGCGGCGCCACCCCAGACCGCCCTGCCGTACCGGCGGGCGGCGCCGGCGCCGCGTGGCGCACCCTGCAGGCCCGCTGGCTGCGGGCGTCGCAGCTCAGCGAGCCGCTCTGGCCCTGAGCGCGACAGGCACGCCGCGCATCAAAATCGAAAATTCACGCGCCACCCTCCACCAACGTCTTTGCATCAGGTGTGATCGTGATTCCAGGTAAGGATCAGGAGCGCTCCGGAGTCACCCGGCGCTCCAACTTGTAAAGGAGAGAGGACCGTGCCAGCAACGACCTATTCCCTGATCTTCGTCAATCAGTCGACGAACCGCGGCGACGTCTGCGTCTATCAGAGCGATCCCAACATCAACGTTCCCGGCGTGATGTCGCTCGCCTGGTTCTCCAAGCTCGCCACGCCGTCGACCGAGATCCAGTTCGAATGGCAGGTCAACTACAACTTCGTGTGGAGCGAAACCGGGAGCCTCAAGCCCGGGGTGATCTTCTCGGCCGCCCAGCGGCCGGCAGCCGACTTGACGGAAAGCAACCAGATCACCCTCGACCACACGGGCGGCGCCGGCGGCGCCTACGATTTCATCAACCAGCGTCGCGGACCGGTGGCGGGGAACCTGTTCATCGACACCACCAACACTGTGCCGCTCAACCGCGCCTCGGTCGGCATCGGCATGTCCGGCGTCGGCACCTACGCCGTCCAGGCGCAGCCCAACTTCAACCTGGTGTTCTCCCCCCATCCCAGGTACTGGATCACCTTCGGCACTTTCGTCCGCGGACAGGTGCTCGACATCACCCGCATCACCAACAAGGCGGAGGTCAGGTTCGACCCCGGCGTTTTCTCGATGACCGCCATCTTGCAACGCGACAACAAGTGGAACATCGAGACCACCGGAGCGCTCAACACGGCCCTACTGGCCGCGCAGACGAAGGACCCCGAGGCTCGCTTCGCCAGCCTGCCGTCCTTCCTGGCCTTGCAGGAGCTGCAGTAGCAAACGCCCGGCCCACCGGCGTCCCGGCTCGACGGCAGGGCCGGGCGCCGGCTTAAAGCGAAGGAGACCCGCGCCATGAAAAGAGGCATCCCTGCCGTCCGATCACCTCGTCACCGGCGCGCCGCTGCCGCGTGCGCGCTGGCGCTCTTCGGCCTCGCCGCCGAATCCCGGGCGCAGCTGTTCACGCTCGCCTCCCAGAACGCCCTGCACCTGGGATGGGGCCAGCCAGCCTACCAGCAGAACAAAGAGACGATCCTCAAGCAGCTCTTCAATTCCTTAGACGTCATCGTGGTGCAGGAGGTCATGGCGCAGGCCAACGTGGCCAACGTCACTCCCGGCAGCCACTACTTCATCGTCACCCCCGTCCAGGGACCCAGCAGCTACCGCGAGGCTTACGCCTTCCTGGTGCGCAGCACCATCCCGGTGGCGCCGGCCGGCGGCTACACCATCAGCACCATCCCTGGGTACGCACGGCCTCCCGCCGGAGTGCTGATCGGTCCCGGCGGCACCTGCAACTGGGTGGTGGACTATCACGCCGTCTTTGGCCGCTCCATCTCGGTCCGGCGCGCCGAGGTGGCGCATACACGCCAGGTCTACCAGGGGTTCCAGGCCACGGTGGTCAACGGCCACACCTGCAGCCGGGTGGTGATGGCGGGCGATTGGAATCTCGGCGCCAACGACCCCACCTTCCAGACCCTCGCCGTCGGCTGGCCGATCCAGGTTGCCCCCAACGTTCCCACCAGCCTCAAGCGCAACGGCGGCCCCAGCGAGCCCTACGATCATTTCCTCTGGGATACGTCGGTGTTGACGATCAACAGCCCCCTGGTGATCCCGGTGCCCAACCCGCCCGGCAGCACTCTCGGCTGGCGCAATCAGGTTTCGGACCACCTCGGCATTGCCTGCCAGGTGCAATGAGCGACGCTATGTACGGCTCGACCCTGGGCGGGGCGCGGACCTGCATCCTGCTCGCAGTCGTTGGCGTCGCCGCCGCGGCCGGACCGAGCGCGCCGCAGCCGCGGCTGTTGCCGCTCGATCCCTTCCTCGACGGCAGCGGCAGGACGGCGCCGGCGATGGCGCTCATCCCCGCCGGCCGCTTCCTCATGGGCAGCACGCCGCGGATGCCCGAGTACCGCGCGCTCGAAGTGCCCCACCGCGTCGAGCTCGACGCCTTCGCCCTCGGGCGAACCGAGGTGACGAACCAGGAGCTCGCGGAGTTTCTCAACGAGGAAGGCAACGACGACGACGGCCTGCCCTTCGTCGATCTCGCGGCGGCCGGCGGGGCCTTGCGCTTCGACAGCAGCGTCTACGCTGCGGCGCCGGCGGTGGCGCGCCGGCCCGCCACCGCGGTCTCCTGGCGCGGTGCCCGCGCCTATTGCCGCTGGCTGTCGCAGAAGACCGGCCGTCTCTATGAGCTGCCCACCGAAGCCCAGTGGGAGTGGGCGGCGCGCGCCGGCGCCGCCTCTGTGTGGCCCTGGGGCGATACCTTCGACGCGGCGCGCCTCAACTGCCGCGGCCGCGACGATGCGGGGCTGGAAGACGTCGGCGCCCACCCAGCCGATGCGTACGGCGTCTTCGACCTGCTGGGCAATGCCTGGGAGTGGGTGCTCGACTGCTTCGCGCCGGATTTCTATCTCTATTCGCCAACCCACGACCCGCGCCTCCTCGATGCGCATTGCCTGGCGCCGGGCATCCGCGGCGGCAGCTTCCGCGACCCGCCCGGCTACTGCCGGCCGAGCTATCGGATGAACTTCTGGTGGCGCGGCGAGGAGAGCATCGGCTTCCGCGTCGCCCGCCGGCTGGTGCCGTGGGAGGAAACCGCAATCAACGTCAACCAAGGGAGACCCGACCCATGACCAGCCTCCGCACACCGCGCACGCTCGCCGTGCTGCTCGCAGTGAGCCTTACCGGCCGCACGGCTGCCGCCGCCGCCGCGGCGCCCGCCGCACCCGCGGCGCAGAACGGCAGCGTGCGGCTGATCTACGGCCCCACCGGCCGAACCGCCGGCCACCTGGTGGTGACGGGGACCCGTGCTGGCGACCGCGAGCCGTCCGCCAGCCTCGTCCCCGCGTCCGGCATCCTGCCCGCCCTGGCGGCGCACACGCCGGTGACCCTGGTGGACGGCGCCAGCGGGCTCACGCTCTTTGCATCGCCCAGCTTCAGCCGTCCTGTCGACGGCGTACTGCGCCTGCCGCTGCCGGTGCGGGTGATCGGCCGGGTGCGCGGCTTCGACGGCGAGCCCGCCGCGGTGACCCTCCACGTCGGCTCGGGCCGGCGCGTCGCGGTGAGCGACTACCAGCGTTCCGAGATGGGCCTGCACTTCCTGCCCTTTGTCGAGGAGAACCGGGCCTGGGGGCTCGACCTGCCGCCGATCGCCGAGCGCTGGCAGACCTCGCACCCGGCTAGGGACGGCAGCTTCGACAGCGGCTGGATCGCCGTCGAGGGACCTCCGCAATTGATCGTCGAGGATCGCGACGGCCGGCTGGCGACCCTGGAGGTGCCGCTGCCGCCCGCCACCGCACCGCACGCCACCCTGACGGCGATCGAGGTCGCGCCGCAGGCCGCACCGCCGGTCGACATCGACCGCACCGCCCTGCCGGCCACCGATCTGCCGCTGGCGCTCGCGGCCGGGCTCGACCGCGCCGTGCCGCTCGCCGGCAGCGAGGCCACGGCAGCGCTGCGCCTGACGCTGCTCCACCGTGTTTTGCCGGCCGCCGCCCGCTTCGCCATGCGGCGCGGCGAGATCCCGCTCGACGGCGGCGTCACGCGCATCGCCGGCCTGCCCGCCTTCTCCGCGCTTGAGCTCTACGTGTCGGGACCGACGCCGGGCCTGGTCGTGCGCCGCGCGCTTGCCGCCGGCGGCACGGACGGGGTGCGGGTGGCGCTCGGCGCGGTCGAGGTCCTCGGCGCCCCGCGCCACTTGGCGCTGACCGGTGTGGTCCGCTTCGCCGGTGGCGAGGCGATCGCGGGCGCCACCGTGGTCTACAGCAGCTACCCCTATCGCACCGAGACCCGTACCGATCGGCAGGGGCGATTCTCGGTGCCGGAAGCGGTCGCCGGCCGCGCCGCCATCGTCTTCGTCGACGCCCGCTCAGCGAGCGGCACGCCACCCTTCGACCGCGTCACCATCAGCCGGCGCTTCGAGATCCCCGCCGACGCCGCGAGCTTCACGGCCGACGTCGAGGTGCCGCGGCCGGCCGCCGGTGGGGCCGCGGCGATCCGGTCCTGCCCGTGGGGCTTCCCCGAGTCGATGGAGCCGATCGAATACCGCTTTGCCAACTGCGGGACGCGGTATACGCAGGACCCTCTCCAGCTCGCCTTCTGTCCGGTCCTCGCCGCCTATCGCGTGTCGAGCGGCGTCAGCGAGATCTCCCAGGTGGAGATCGCGGAGATCAGAGTGGACCCCGACGGCGGCTTTGCCCAGGCCATCATCCGGCTGCCCCAGACTGGCGAATACAACCTCGTCCTGTCTTACACGCCCTTCGTCTACGCGCTGTCCGTCGCCGTGCTGGACAACCTCGATCCCGTGCTGGTCTCTTTCACCCCGCCCGCTCCCTGGGCTTCGACGACGATCAGCGCCCTCGATCGCCAGGGGCGTCCGGCCGCCGACCTGGACATCGCCTTCCCCAACTGGGTCGAACCCGCCGACGCTTACGAAGCCCTGACGAGCGGCCTGGGCACGCTGCAGATCGACTGCTTCAACCTCGATCCGGTACCGGCCTTCGTCGCCGATCCGCGAGGGTGCTTCGAGGGCCCCGTCCGGCTGCGCGAGCGCGGCACCAACATCCAGCTCGGCAGTTGCGAGGAACTATAGCCCGATCCCAGGGAGGGTGCGGCCTTGCCTGCAACGGTGTTCTCGCTGCTGTTCGTCAACGCCTCGGCCAACGTCGGCGATGTGTGCGTGTTTCAGAACGACCTCGACCTGGGAGCGCCCGGTGTCATGCCGGTCGCCTGGTTCACCAAACGGGCCTTCCCCGGCACCGAGGTGCTCTTCCAGTGGACAGTGAGCTACAACTTCGTCTGGGCTGAAACCGGCCGCCTGGCGTCGGGCATCGTATTCGCCGCGGCGCAGCGGCCGGAGGCGGACCTGCAGACCACCAACCGCATCGACCTGGAGCACCTCGGCGCCTTCAATTTCGTGAACCAGCGTTCCGGCACCGGCGCCGGTATTCTGCAGATCGATGCCACCGGCCAGATTCCCTTCGAGACCGGCTCGACCGGCATCGGCATGGCCGGTGGTGCCATCTACTTGGCCCAGGCCCAGCCCAATCAGAGCCACACCTTCAGGCCGCATCCGAGCTACTGGATCACCTTCGGCGCCTTCATGAAGGGCCAGGTGCTCAACCCCGCCGCCATCACGGTGAAACAGGAGATCCGGTTCGACCCCGGGGTCGTCGCCCTGACCGCCACCTTGCAACGCGACAACCTCTGGAAAGTGACCCGGGACTCCGGCTGAGATCAGCGCCCGCGACAGACCGATCACGCCGTCAGATGTCGCCCACCGATCCGTGTCTCGAGCCAGTCCCGCCGCTCGGCGATCGTCTGTCGTACGACAAATGCCCGCCGAAGAAGGCCAGGATGCGCTCTTGCAGCGCCCGCTGGACGGCGGCGTCGGGCACCATGTGGGTGAAGCCCGGGAGGACCAGGAAGTCGTACGGGCGGCCGGCGCGGAACAGGGCGTCGGTCAGCTTGAGGCTGTGCATGAAGTAGACGTTGTCGTCGGCGGTGCCGTGCACGACGAGGAGCGGCACCCGCAGGCCGGGGCACCAGGTCTCGACCGAGCTGCGGCGGTAGCCCTCCGGGTTTGCCTGGGGCAGCCCCAGGTAGCGCTCGGTGTAGTGAGTGTCGTAGTCCCGCCAGTCGCAGACCGGCGCCCCGGCCACCGCCGCGCGGTAGACGTCGGGGCGGCGCATCGCCGCCATGGCCGAGAAGTAGCCGCCGAAGGACCAGCCGAAGATCCCGACCCGCGAGAGGTCCATCTCCGGGTACCTGGCGCCGGCCGCCTGCAGGCCCGCCACCTGGTCGGCGAGCTGGATGTCGATCAGGTTGCCCTTGATCACCCGCTCCCAGTCCCGGCCGCGCCCGGGGGTGCCGCGCCCGTCCAGGACGAGCACGACGTAGCCGTGGTCGGCGATCCACTGGTCCAGCGGAAAGCTCCCGCCCCAGTCGCGGCGCACCGTCTGGATACCCGGCCCGGCGTAGACGCTGACCAGGACCGGGTACCTGCGTCCGGCCTGGAAGGAGCGCGGGCGGATCACCGCGGCGTTGAAGCCGAGCGGGCCGAGGTGGGCGAGCTCGAGGCGGGGGAGGAAGGGAGGCCGCTCTGCCACGGAGCGCAGGCGGCCCGCCTCGGTGCCGTCGCGCCGGCGCACGCTCCACGAGCGGTCGCCGGCAAGGCTCGCCTCGGACCACACGGCGGCGCTGCCGTCGCGCGCCATGACGGCGCCGTGGACGCCAGGCTCGCGCGTCAGGGGCACGGGCTCGCCGCCAGCCAGCGGCAGGCGCCATAGCTGCTCCTGGGTGGGGTCGGCGCTGGCCGCCACGTAGACGGCGCCGGCGGCTGAATCCACGCCGGCGAGCGAGCGCAGGCCAAACCCCGGTGGCGTGAGCCAGCGCCGCGCGGCGCCGTCGGCGGCGCGCAACTCGAGGCGCGGCTCGCCGGTGCGCTCGCTGATCCACAGGAAGCCGCTGCCGTCGTCGAGCCACCGGGGCACCGTGTGCGGGATGTCGAGCCACGCCGCGTCGCGCTCCGCGAGCAGGGTGCGGGAGGCGCCGGTTTGCGGGTCGACGGCCAGGAGCAGCTCCTCGGTCTGCTCGCGGTTCTGCACCAGGATGGTGAGCGGTCCGCCGTGCCGCCAGTGCACCGCCACCAGGTAGGGGAACTTGTCGCGGTCCCAGGCAATCCATCGGGTCGGGCTGGCTGCACCGGCGGGGCCCGTGGCACTGGTGGGGCTGGGGCGCGTGGCGCCGGTGGCGTTGCCGGCGCCGCTGGTGCCGGTGATGCCGGCGGCGCCGCCGGCGCCATCGGCGGCGACGAGGCCCAGGCGCACCACGGCATTGGCGTGCCCGGGGCGCGGGTAGGGCCAGGCATCGGCCGGACGCTCGGGGTGCATCGGGTCGGCGATGTGGAAGAGCTCGACCTGGCTGGTGTCGGACTCCTCGTAGGCCAGGGTCCGGCCGTCGGGTGACCACCAGTAGCCCTCGCGCCGGCCCATCTCCTCTTGCGCCACGAACTCGGCGAGGCCGTGGGTCAGCGCCGGCGTGGCGCCGGTCGTCAGGCGGCGCTGCGTGCCGGCGGCGACGTCGATGACGTAGAGGTCGCCGCCGCGGACGCAGGCGACGCGCGCGCCGTCGGGCGAGAAGCGGGCATCGAGCGGATAGCCGCCCTCGGCCGGCAGCTCGCGGACCGCGCCGCCGCGGCGCTCCAGCACGAACAGGCGGCCGCCGAGCGGCACCAGGACGCGGGCGGCGTCGTCCGGCAGGTCGTAGGCGGCGATGCCGCGCGCCGCCAGCCGCGCCCGCTCGCGCCGCGCCTTCTCCTCGGGCGTCAGGCGCTCCTCGCCGCCGCCCAGGAGCCGCTCGGCGCTGGCCAGCAGCCGCTCCTGGCCGGTTTCGACGTCGAGCTCGTAGAGGTCGCGCACCAGCGACCGCGGCCCCGAGCGCAGGAAGAGCGCCGCCCGGCCGCCGGGAACGACCTGGATCGCTTGCGGCGTGCCGAGGGTGAAGCGCAGCGTCGCCGTGTACTGCTCGAGGAACTCCGGGTCGGGGCCGGCAGACGTGTGGGTAGGAGCGCGCGGCAGTGTTGCGCCTGCCCCGAGGAGGCGAGGCGTCGAGGGCAGAACCAGCAGCACAGCGAGTCCGGCGAGAGGTAGCCGATGCACTATGAATGAACGGAGCATTGCGTGAACCTTAATGACGCTGATCGCGAGCGACCGTCCTGCGCCAGTGCCGCTCATCGATGACTTCTTTCAAGTCGCGATCGAGCTGCCGGAAGGCATGCAGGTTGAGAAGCGGAGAGAAGTCATTTAGAAACTCAACGACGCGCCCAGCACTCATCTGGGGTCGAAATCTCCGGCGGCGACGTCCCGAGAGCCCGCTCGCCTCCTTGAGGAGGCCATGCAAGATACTCTTGGGATCTGGGAGGCTCTCGATGCCATGCTGTGCTGGCATTTCGAGTGGTTGCTCTCCACTGGGATTGCCGGCAGCATGGCGAATGGCGGTTTCATCGAACAAGAGCCAAGCTTCCTGCATTCTGACCGGAACCACGCAGACTGGAATCGTAGAATCGAGTGGCCAATCGCAGCTTGATATGGTACGCACAATCTCAGTTTTGCGGTCCGCGTAGGACAACCGTTCGGCGTCGCGATGGATGAAAAACAAATCGGCAGGGAAGAGGTCAATTCCCGCTCTGATTCTGTCGATCAAGGTCTTTGGCGGGCGCGGAAGCTGGCGAAGGTCAGCCCAGGCAGATTGGATCGCCCGTGTCACCCCGTTGCGGCGGAGCAGCCATCTCAAGATAGGAATCAGAACCCGGTCTGAGCTGCCGTCAGATAGCAAGGTAAAACGCAGGTCATTCATGCGTTGCATCAGGTACAGGGTAGCAAGAGCTGCAGGTCTTCCCGATCGGCTACGCGGTGAGGTCTCTCACCCGGCCGCGGTCGCTGGATCGGATTCAGGTAGTCCATCAGCTGACCGCGGGAGACGATACCATTCTCTCCTTGTCCTTGAGCTCGCCAGGTGTCAGAGAGGCAGCGAAACACTACACTCTGAGCACTCTTACCTTGGAGCAACACTTCCAATGGCTCGGCTACGAGGAGACTCGAATCTGGAACTTGACTTACTACAGCGGGAGAGTGCGTATTGACGATGACCTGCTTTAGGGGATTGTCATCATCTACGGCATCATTTACATCGGTTGGAATCTCTTGAAGCAAGCGCAGCATCGCTGGAATACGGGCGGGATGGATGCCGTTTTCGGGCTCCTCGAGGCAGAGCAGACCCTCCGCGCGGGGGTCGATCTCGAGAACCGCGAGAGCGAGGAACCTTAGGGTGCCGTCGGAGAGGGCACGCGCAGCGTGAGCAGTACCTTCTCTGCTCGAAACCATCAGGGTCAGGATCTCACGCTTCTCGTCTGCATCGACCCAGATATCACGAACGTCCTCGATGAGCTCAGCAAGTCGGTTAGCGACTTGCGCGTAAGTCTGCTCCGGGACTTGAGGGTGCTTGGTGTTGGAATGACCGACTTTAGCAAGGTGGGCAAGGGTGGCGACGAGGTGCGAGCCATTGGTTGCAAGACTGGTCGGCGCCCTGAAGTCGTCGGGTTCTCTCAAATTTGAAGGCTCGAGCTGCAAGAGCCTCCAAGATTGCATCTCTCGGCGCGCGACGAGAGCTGTAGGGTTCTCAGCGGCGGTCGCCGCACTCAAGACTGTGCGTGGCAAACTATGTGCCGAAATGCTCCTGGGGCGTCCGCCGCCCCCCAAGTCTTGGTGGAGTTTGATGATCCGGTTCTTGCCTTCACCCTCAGTGGAAATGAAGAAGGGAGTTCGACGCGATCCCCTGACCACGGATCTCCGCCAAGGTGAAGCCCGGTGCGGGAAGGGAAGATGTTTGTGAGCTTCTCCGAGATTGATATGGCTGAGTTCCTCTTTTACGATCTCGAGGGGGCCGAGGTGGCTCGATGCGGCGTCTTTCCGCCTAGCGAGCTTGAGGCCATAGCGCAGAAAGGTGATGCTGGCCTTTGCGGTTTGTCCGAGGTCGTCCACTGCCTGTCGCGGGACGATCATCTCTGCTTCGAACGACATCTCCGAAACCGTTTGCGAGCCGGCGCGGAAGAATAGGCTCTCGACGGCCGTTGCCCTCTTACCTTCGGCGCGCACAGACTGCGCCGCATCTACCAGAGAGCGATCTGCGAGAGCACTCAGAAACCGGACCACATCGAAAAGATTCGACTTTCCGACGCCATTTATCCCAGCCACGCAGGTGAATGGGCCGAAGAACACGTCTAGATCGAGAAAATTCTTGAATCCTGAGACTTTCAGGCGCGTGAGCATAAGGAGCTTCCTCCAGCAGAGGGGGGCCGAGGGAGCCTAGGCGCCGCGGGGATGCGGGGACCTATGGTGACGCGGCGAGTACCTCCTTCCTCGTAATACTAGCACCGTTGTAACAGCGATCCTGCAAGATCGTGCTCAGTCTTGACTAAGCTCCTGCGGTGCTACCGGTCGGCGGGACGTTCGAGGAAGCGCTCGGCAAAAGCGGCGGGCAGCGGCGGGCTGGTGAGGAACCCCTGGTAGGCGTCGCAGGAGCGCTCGGCGAGGAAGCGCCGCTGCTCTTCGCTCTCGACCCCTTCGGCGATGACCTCGAGGTCGAGGCCGTGGGCAAGATCGACGATGGCGTTGACGATGGCGCGGCTGCCGCGACGGCTGGCGGCGCCGGCGGCGCCGCCGGCACCGTCGAGGCCGGCGACGAAGCAGCGGTCGATCTTCAGCACGTCGACGGCGAACTGCTGGAGGTAGATCAGCGAGGCGTGGCCGGTGCCGAAGTCGTCGATGGCGATGCGGATCCCCATCTCGCGCAACGCCGCGACCACCTCGACGGTGCGGTCGAGGTTGTGCATGGCGGTGCCCTCGGTGATCTCGAGGGTGAGGCAGGCGGGGGCCAGCCCGGCCTGCTCGAGGATGGCGGCGATGCGGGGCACCAGGTCCTGCTGCTGGAACTGGCGCGGCGACAGGTTGACCGCGACCCCGGCCGCCTGCAGGCCGCGGGCCTGCCACTCGCGGAGCTGGCGGCAGGCGCTCACCAGCACCCAGTCGCCGATCGGCACGATCAGCCGCGCTTCCTCGGCGACGGCGATGAAGCGGTCGGGAGCGATGATCTGGTCGGCGGAGCGGCGCCAGCGCAGCAAGGCCTCGAAGCCGCGGGTGGCGCCGGTCGGAAGCTCGATCTGCGGTTGGTAGAAGAGCGTGAACTCGCCGCGCTCGAGCGCCAGGCGCAGCTCCTGCTCGAGCGACAGGCGCATCAGCGCCCTGGCGCTCATCGCCGGCGTGCACAGCTGGTAGCCGTTCCTGCCCAGGTCCTTGGCGCGGTACATGGCGATGTCGGCGCTGGTCAGCAGCCCCTCGGCGTCGTAGCCGTCGGCGGGGAAGATGCTGATGCCGATGCTGGTGGTCAGGAAGATGCGCTGGTCCTCGATCTCGACCGGCAGGGCGACGGCGGCGAGGATGTTCTGGGCGACGCGCGCCGCGTCGTCGGGCTGGGCGATGTGCGGCAGCAGGATGGTGAACTCGTCGCCGCCGACCCGCGCCACCGTGTCCTCGGCGCGCACGGCGCGGGACAGGCGCTCGGCCAGCTGCTGCAGCAGGCGGTCGCCGGCGCTGTGGCCCAGGGTGTCGTTGACCAGCTTGAACTGATCGAGGTCCATGAACAGCACGGCGAGGCCGTGGCCATGACGGCGGGCCTGGGCGAGCGCCTGCGTCAAGCGGTCGTGGAACAGCAGGCGGTTGGGCAGATCGGTCAGCGCGTCGTGGTAGGCCTGGTAGACGATGCGGCTCTCGGCGACCTTGCGCTGGGTGATGTCGACCACCGTGCCGTCGATCAGCTCGGGCTCGCCGTCACGGCCGTCGAGCCAGTTGAGGTTGGCGAGCACCCAGACGGTCGCGCCGTCGATCCGGCGCAGCGCGATCTCTTCGTTGGTGACGCTGCCCTCTTCGCGCAGGCGGCGGACGACCTGATCGCGCTGCTGGCGGTCCAGGTACAGCCCGTCGACCGCGGTCCCGATGCACTCGTGGCGCCCGGCGTAGCCGAGGATCTTGGCGTAGGCGTCGTTGCAGTCGAGGGTGCGGCCGGCGGCGGAGTTGCGGAAGACGCCGGCCAGGTTGCGCTCGAAGAGCAGGCGGTAGCGGCGCTCGGAGGCGCGCACCGCCTGCTCGGCGCGGCGCCGCTCGAGGGCGCTGGCGAACATCTCGGCGGCGATCTGCAGCAAGGCGAAGCTGTCCTCGCTCCATCCCGCGTTGGCCTGGCGGTTGCAGCAGCCGAGCACACCGCGGCAGGCGCCGCCGAGCAGCAACGGCACCAGCAGCAGCGAGCGCACGCCGGCGGCGTCCAGCAGGTCGAAATCGGCGGTGCGCAGCGGGTCAGGAGCGGCCGCGGGGGACGGGGCGCCTGCCGTCGAGGCCAGGTCGAGGCACCCGAACTGGGCGAGCTGCTCGGCCGCCCAGCCGCCGGGGCGGCTGGTGAGCGCCTCGGCGGCGCTCGGCGCCAGGAGCAGCTCGCCGCTGTACCAGGCCCGCGTCTGATCGGTGTCGGCGCCGCCGAAGAGGTAGGCGAAGGAGCTGGCGGCACCGGAGAAATCGCGGAGGGAGCGCAGAGCGGTCTGGATCGCCTCGTCCATGCGGTCGGCGGAGAGGTTGACGAAGCGCGCCGAGATGGCGGCGATGAGCCGCTCGAAGCGCAGGCGCTCCTGCAATGCCGCCTCGGCGCGGTTGCGCCTGGTGACGTCGCGGAAGCTCCACACCCGCCCGACCGGCCGCCCCTCGAGGTGCTGCGGGATCGAGGAGTGCTCGAAGATGCGGCCGTCGGCGAGCGCCACGACCTCGAAGCTCTCGCCTTCGGGGTCGGCCCGGGTCTTGCGCAGCGCGGCGATGAAGGCGTCGCGGTCGACGACCTGGGCGAGGGCGGCCTCGACCGCCGGCCGTTGATCGGCGGCCTCCAGGAGCTCGGCCGAGAGCCGCCACATGCGCAGGAAGCGCTGGTTGTGGGACACCATGCGGCCCTGCTGGCTGATGACCACGATGCCGTCGGCGGTCGACTCGAGCGTCGATTGCAGCAGCGACAGCGCGCGGCGGGCGGCTGCCACGGCCTCGCCGTGCTCGGCGGTCGGGTCGGGCGGGCGCGGTGCGGGCGCGGCAGCCCCCACCTCGCCCGAAGACGGTTCCAGACCCTGCGCTTGAACCGATGGCGCGATGGGATGGCTCCTTTGGCTGGCGAGGCGGCTCTCGGCCTTGCCCCCGCCGGCGCTGGCGTCGGTCCTTCTTGGCAAGGTATGACGGCTGCCTAGTATAGCGGCAGTGGTACCATGGACGCCTGCTCGATGCACCACAACATCATCCGGGATGGGGGAATGGCGGCCGGCGGCCGGAGGGAAGGTCGGATGCAGGCGGGGAATCAGGCCTGGCGGCGAAAAACGGAATGGCGGCGGCGGCCAGGCACAGTGTGGCGTCCCGGGCCGCAACAGGGTTACGTCGCCAACTGGAACTTGACTGCCGGGATGGCTATCGCTTTGGCGTAAGAGGCGCTATCATCTTCGATAACGAACGGAGAGGGTGGAAACGACAAATGAAAAAGTCGAGGCGTCAAACCGGTACGTCGCAGGAGGGGGGAGGAGCCGTAATCTCCCGAGAGATGTCCAAAGCCGAAGGGGCGCGCATCACCGCGATGCTGCAGTCGGCCATCCGGCTGTCCAACCTGACCTACCGTGACGTCGAACGGGAGTTGGGCTGGAGCGTTGGGACGATCACCCGGCTGATGCGCGGCGGGCTCGAGTTCAAGCTCAAGCACCTGTTGAGCATCTTGCGCGTGATCCACTTCTCGCCCGCTCGCCTGCTGGCCGTGGCCTATCCCTACACCAAGGGAGACAGCCCGGCCGAGGATCGCCTGCAGCGGCTGCTCGAAAACATGCACGGCGAGCCCGAAACCTGGGAAAGGTCGGCGGCGCCGGCCGCGACGACGCGGCCCAAGCAGACGGTGACGCAAGAGGACGTCGACTCCATGGTCATGGTGTCGCTCCGCAAGCTGATCCGCGGCGTCGAGGACCGGTCCGAAGGCGCCGGCGGCGAGCCGGAGTAAGGCCCGGCGCCGAGGAAGGGCCGGCCTGGCCCGGGCGCCGGGCTGGCCCCGGGCCCCGGGCGCTGACGTCTCAGGCCAGGTAGGATTGCAGGCGCGCCTGCGGGTTCCCCTGGGCGGCGTGCATGAACCGCACGAGGTTCTCGAGCGGCATGGCCGGGGCCGTGGCACGGAAGCGCAGGGACGTCTGCAGCAGCTGCATGGCGACCGCCGGCTCGCGGGGGAGGTCGAGCCGCAGGAAGCCGGCGGCGGCGTCGGCGGCCATGGCGCGGCCGCGCTCCAGCAGGCCGGCAGCCACCAGCATCGAGGCGTGGTCGAGCTCCACCAGGCTGACGCCATAGGCGTCGCCGAAACGCATCAATCCTTCACGGGTCGCGGCGAACGCGCGCTCGGCGCCGGCGAGATCCCCGGCCGCGGCGGCGATCTTGGCCTGCAACCAGTGCAGGCGCGCCACCAGGCTGAGGCGCCCGCGCGCCGGCCACAACCCGCGGCTGCGCCACAGCAGCGCCCGCGCCGCGCGCCAGCGCCCGGCCTCGGTCAACAGCATGCCCAGGTTTTGGACCGCCGCCAGGGTCACGGTCGGTGCGCGGCGCGGTCCGACCAGCAGCAGCGCGTCGCGGGAAGAGTCGGCGGCGCTTTGCGGCTCGCCCGCCTCGGCGGCGTAGATGGCGCGGCTGACCAGGACCTGGGCCATGGCCACCGGCCGCCGGTGGCGGCGATAGACCTCGAGAGCGTCGTCGAGAACGTCGGCGGCGGCCCGGCGGCGGCCCTGGTCGCCGAGCAGGCGGGCCTGGATCTCGAGGATGCGGGCTCCCACCAGGGGGTCGCGCGCGCCGAGATGGAACCGTTCCATCGCCGAGTCGAGGGCGCTCTGCGCCGCCGCGTGCTGGCCGAGGACGCGCCGCGCGTTGGCGGTCTCGGCCGCCGCCCGGCACCGCAGGTCGTTGACGCGCGCCGTGCCGAGGCGCCCGGGATCGAGGGTCTCGGCGATCACGCCCGCGTGCTCGGCATGGTCGAACATCCGCCGCGGGTCGTCGAAGCGGAGGTCCCAGCTCGAGCGCAGCAGCGCCTCGACCGCGACGTCGCCGGCGAGCGGGCGGCGCAGCAGCACCAACCCGCGCAGGCCACGCTCGTCGAGCACCGCCACGGCACGCTCGACCCGCGGGTCGCGGCGACGGTGCCCGCCCGCCGGCCGCCGCGCGGCCAGGACGTCCGCCAGCGCGCGCTCGCAGTCGGCCCGCAGCGGTCCGAGCGCCGCCTGGGGGTCGCGGCGCAAGGTCTCGGCGGCGGCGGCGTCGAGCCAGGGGACCAGGGACGGAGCGATCGCCGCTCGACACGCCTCGCAGCCGCTGCGCAGATGGGCGCGGGCGGCGCGGGCCCGCGGACCGGCCAGCTCGCCGCGCGCCAGGTCCGCGAGCTGCTCCGGCGTCGGATGCGCTGCGGCGCGGGTGGAGACGATGGCGGTCGGTCGGCGATGGTTCAGCGGCGGCTCCCGGGAGGCGGCATCGGCAGGCGGCGTGCGGGCGACGGGCCGGCGCCGGCGCCAGGTCACGACAGGAAGTTGTGGAAGCTCAGCTGGGGATCATGCTCGGCAGCGCGCATGAACTCCACCATCTCCTCGATCAGCACGGCGGTCGTCGCCAGGCGGAACTTGACGGTCGATTTGAGCAGCATCATCGCCACCGCCGCCTCGCGCCCGATGTTGAGGCCGAGGAACACGTCGGCGGCTTCGAGCGCCTCGCGGCGAGCATCCTCGTCGCGCCCCTGGCGGATGTGCAGCACCGCCAGGTCGAGCAGCACCAGGGTGGCCATGTAGGGCTGGCCGATCTCGGCGAAGCCGCGGCGCGCCTCCTCGAGATCGCGCTCGGCGCGCTCGGGCTCGTCGATGCCGGCGTGGATGCGGCCCTCGAGCAGGCGCAGCTTGAGGCGAAGCACGCGCCCGCCGTACTGCTGGTAGAGCGGCTGGTTGCGCCAAAGGAGGGTGCGTGCCTCGCGGTACTTGGCGCAATCGACCAGGATGTTGGCGAGGTTGTGGATGGCGAGCAGGGCCAGCTCGGGGTGGGTGGTGGGGTCGATCAGCGCCAGGCCCTCGGTGAGCAGCTTGAGCGCCTCTTCGGTACGGCACGCGTAGCCGCAGTACATGCCCTTCTTGATCAGCGTGTCGCCCACCAGGTGCGGCTCGCCGTGCTCGCGGTAGACGTTGATCGCGCTGTCGAAGGCCGCCAGGGCGGTCGCGAAGTTGCGGCGGTCGCCCGAGACCTGCGCCTGGATGACGAAGAGGCGCGCCGCCATCAGGCGGTTTTGGGTGCCCATGCGGAAGAACTCGAGGGCCTCGTTGAGACTGGCCTGGGCCTCCTCGGGGCGGCCGATGACGCGATAGGCGTTGGCCAGCTCGATCGCGGCACGGCTCTGCAGGTCCCGCACGTGCTCGCCGCCGTAGCGCTTGGCGCTCAGGCCGGCGGCGACGACGGTGGCGAGCTCGCAGAGCTGCACCATCTGCCGCGGATCGTCGTGGCGCAGCGACCAGCTGCGTTCGAGCAGCGCCTCGTACCCGGCGAGGCCGCGCAGATGGGCGGGCAGCTCGCAGAAGCCCGAGACGCCTTTTTTCTCGAGGACGGCGATCACCTGCTTGACCCGCTTCGACTCGCGGGTGGCCCGGGCGCCGTAGAGGACGACCGACGCCAGCGCGCGATCGATCGCCCGCTCGTAGGCGGCGTCCATCTCCCGCGCTTCCGGAGTTTCCGCGGTGGCGGCGGGCAAGGTCGCAGCCGGGGCAGCCGCGGCAGCGCGGGCGGTCGGGGTGGCCACGGCGGCCGGGAGCGGAGAGAGCACCAGGGCGGCGACGGGCTGCTGGGCGCCGCGCGGGCTCGACGCCTCCGGCGTGTCGGCGGCCGCCGGTGTCGCAGCGGCGCTGCCGGCGGCGGGGCGGGGCGGAGCGTCGGTCGGGAGCCGGGGGAACAGGAGCTTCGAGTGGGCGGCGAGCGCGGCACGGCAGGTCGCGCAGCCGCCCACGAGATGCCGCACCACGGTGCGCATCTCCTTGCGGCTGAGACCTCCGTGAAGGAGCTGCTCGAGCTCGCCTTGCGTCGGATGTTCACCCACGCTGCACCCCCCCGAAGCCAGATTTGATGAGATTACACCATATTCTGGATTTGGTTACAAGAGCAATGCTGCGCCGGGCACGGCCATCGCGAGGGGGGCGGGTGGGCAGGGTGCGGTCGCTCATGGACTCTCACGAACCAAAGGCAAGAGGCAAGCGGGCATCGGCAACCGGCGCGCCGCGACCCGGCTGCTCCGCGCGCGGCCGCGGCCGTGGGCAGAGGAGATGCCGCGGGCGCGTGGCGGCCAGGCCGGGAGCGGGGGCTAGAACGGCACCTTTATCGAGGGCCTGGCAAGGCTGCGCCCGTCGCTGCTGTGACCGGCGCCGAACTTGAGATTGCCGCGCGGTGCGCTGCTCGCCGCGGGGGTCGTCCAGAGTCCCCAGAACCAGTTCATTGCCGTGTTCCATAGCTTGATTGCCGAGTAGTAGCCCGAGTCCATGTTGCGGGCCGTGGCGGAGGCTGGCGCCGGCACGGCCAGGGTGCAGACCGTCACGATGAGCACCGCCGTGAGGGCCCGCTTCCAGGAGCTTCTGAACATGAAGATTTCCTCCTCCCGAGGCGCCGCGCCGGTCCGCCGCGGACCGTCGCTGGCAACGGGGTTCAATGCTGGCATCGCCGCATCCTCAAAGATCTTTGGCTCTCCCGCCGCCCGGCGCCACGGCTGAGAAGGCTTGCGGGGCGCCTGCCAACCACGTGCCGGCTGGCTCCCAATCGACTGCGAGAACCAGCAACGGGAGAGAAAACCTGTATATGAGTGTACCACCAGTCCGTCTGTCGCGAGAAACCTGCAATGGCAGGGCGGCAGGGCGACGGGTGGCAGGGCGGCAGGGCGCAGGGTGGCAGGGCGACGGGTGGCAGGGTGGCAAGGGCGGCAGGGCGCAGGGTGGCAGGGCGACGGGTGGCAGGGTGGCAAGGGCGGCAGGGCGCGGGGTGGCAGGGCGGGCTGCGGCCGACCCTTCATCCGGCGTGGGACCGGGGGCGTAGAGGAATTGACTCCGCCGGGCCGCTGGCCGGTGACCGGCATCGAGCCGGTCGGCGCGGCCGGAGCGCTATACTTGCCAGGCCGCCTTCGAGACTCGCTCACTCGCGATGGACGTCCCTTCTGCCAGCCAGCCGGCCGTGCGCTCAGTCGAGATCGAGCCACCATCGGCGCGGGCCGAGACCTGGAACGTGCTGCGTGCGGCGGCGCTGATCGCGCTCGCGACCTGGATCTACGTCGCCGACACGACGGTGCCTGCCGGGGCCGGCGCGGCGGCGACGCAGGGCGCGGCAGGACCGGCCGCGACCAACGGGGCGGAGGCGGGCGCGGCGGCGGCGAGCGGCGCAGGCGTTGACACTCGCGACCTGCTGCCTTATCAGCGGCTCTTCCGGACGCTCGACGGCGAGGACCAGCGCCTCTTCCGCGAGCTGCAGGAGGGGCTCCTCGAGGCCGAGAACGTGCGCTCGTCGGCGCGCGCCTGGCCGGCGCCGGCGGCGCTCGCCGCCCAGGGCGTGCCGCCGTTCGCCGATCTCCCCGGGCGTGGCGGCCGGCGTGACTACCGCTGGCTGCTGCGCCAGCAAGGGCCGGTCGTGAACTACCTGGGGCTTGCCGGCGACGCCCGCGATCCGTCGTTCCTGTTGCTCGTGCTGGAGCCCGACCCGCTGGCGCCCGCTGCCGGGCTGGCTCCGCCGGCGGCTGCCGGGCCGCCAGGAGGGGGCGCCGGGGCGGTTGGGGGTGTCCTGGCCCAGGCGACGGATGAGGTGCATCACCGCTTGGCGGACGGCACCCTGCTCCACGTCTCGATCTGGATGCGCGCGGCGCCGGCGGCTGCCGCGGGGGCCGTGGCGGCGCCGGCGGGTGACGATCCAGGGCTGATGGCCGAACCGTACACTCGCGGCTGGGTCCAGCTGCTGGCCGGCACGGCCCGCCGGTGAGGGCGGCTGCCACGCCATGAGTGCGACGACCAGGTACCAGGGGGCTGCAAAGATGCGCAGGGGGCCAGGCGTCCGCCGGCAGGGCGGCAAAGGGATGATGGGGTGGACGGTGCCGAGCCTCGCCGGCTGGGCGGTGGCCGCAACGGTGGGTTCGGCGGCGGCGATTGCGGGTGCGTCCTGGGCGCCGGGCACGGCGGCGGCTCCCGGGCCGGTGGTGGCGCCGGCGGTTGCGGCTCCTGGCGGCGGGCCGGCGGGGCGCCCTTCGGCAGCGCCTGCGGCCGGCGGCAGCCTGGTGACGGCGGCGGGGCACCCGCGAGCGGTGCTGGTCGTCGGAGTGACCCTGCACCCTTATTACTCGTGGACGCGGAACATCGTCGGCAACCTGCCCGGCTTCGAGGTGCGTCCGATCCTGCCCGGAGAGATCGACGCCGGCGACTACCAGCCGCGGCCGGAAGACATCCGCAAGCTGGCCGACCTCGACGCCATCGTGGTCAACGGCATCGGCCACGACGATTTCATCTTCCCGATGCTGCGGGCATCAGGCAACCGCCGGGTGGTGATCATCCGCCCCAACGACGCGACCCCGCAGATCCGCTCGGCGCACGGCACGGCCGTCAACTCGCACACCTTCATCTCCTTCACCAACGCGGTGCAGCAGACCTATGCCATCGAGCGGGCCCTGGCGGCGCTGCGGCCGGATTCGGCGGCGGCGCTGCTGGCCAACGCCGAGGCTTACGCGCGGCGCCTGCGCCTGATCAAGGCGCGGGCCGCGACGCGGCTCGCCGGCGCCAGGATCACCCGCGTGGTCACCGTGCACGACGGCTACGGCTACCTGTTGCAGGAGTTCGGGCTCGAGGTGGCCGGCGTGGTCCAGCCGGCGCATGGGCTGACCCCCTCGGCGGCCGAGCTGCGCGACATGGTCCAGCTGCTGCGCCGCGAGCACATCCCGGTGGTGTTCAGCGAGGAAACCTTTCCGCCGCAGCTGCTCGCCGTGCTGCGCGACGAGGCGGGAGTGCGGGTCTACACCATCAGCCACATCGCCTCGGGGGCCTATACCGCCGGCAAGTTCGAGCAGGAAATGCAGAAGAACGTGGACACCATGATCGAGGCGCTGGTGACGGCGCCGGCGGCTGCCGCGCCGAGCGCCGCGCGATCCTCCGGCACGCCGCCGCATGGCTGACGGCCAGGCGGCGCCGGCGGCCGGCGGGGCGCTGCTCGAGGTGCGCGATCTGTGGGTGCGGCGGGGCGGCGAGACGCTGCTCGAGCGAGTGAGCCTCACGGTCCAGCGCGGGGCGCTGCACGTGCTGGCGGGTCCCAACGGGGCGGGCAAGAGCACGCTGCTCGCCGCCATCCTCGGCCAGACCGAGTTCGCCGGGCGGATCGTGGCGCACTGGCGCGGCGACGGGCGCATCGGGCTGGTGCCGCAGAGCTTCGCGGTGGACCGCACGCTGCCGGTCACCGTGGCCGACTTCCTCGCCCTGACCCGCCAGCGCCGGCCGGTCTGCCTGGGCATCGCGGCAGCGACGCGGCTTAGGGTTGCGGCGCTGCTGGCGCGCGTCGGCCTGTCCGGCGTCGAGGACAAGCCACTGTCGGTGCTCTCCGGCGGCGAGCTGCGGCGGGTGCTGCTGGCGCACGCCCTCGACCCGCTCCCCGAGCTGCTGCTGCTCGACGAGCCGGCGAGCGGTCTCGACGAAGCCGCGGCGCGGCGGCTCGAGGAGCTGCTGGCGGCGCTGTGCCGGGACGACGGGGTGACGGTGCTGATGGTGTCGCACGACCTGGCCCAGGCGCGGCGGCTGGCGGACCGTGTGACGGTGCTCGACCGGACGGTGCGGGCGGACGGCCCGGCCGCCGAGGTGCTGGCGGGCGGGCAGGCGCTGGTGGAGCTGGCGGGCCTGGCGGCGGCCGGCGCCGTCTCCTCCGGGACCGGCGGCGGGCCGGACCGGGTGGCCGACCGGGTGGCCGGATGATCGAGCGCTTCTACGGGTGGGTGGCGGAGCTGGCGCGGGCCGGCCGGCTGCCGTCGGACTTCCAGTACCCGTTCATGGTGCGCGGCTTCCTGGCGGTGCTGGTGCTGGCGCCGCTGCTCGGCGGGCTGTCCCACCTGGTGGTGGCGCGGCGCATGGCCTTCTTCAGTGCCGCCCTGGGCCAGGCGGCGCTCACCGGGCTGTCGATCGGCCTGCTGCTCGGCGAGCCGCTGAATGCGCCCTACGGCGGCATCTTCGGCTTCTGCCTGCTGTCGGCGCTGGGCATGGTCTACGTCAAGCGGCGCTCGGCACTGCCGCCGGACACGCTGATCGGGGTCTTCCTGGCGCTGACGCTGGGCCTGGGCATCTGCCTGCTGGTCGCCGTCACGCGCCGCTTCAACATCCACCAGGTGGAATCGGTGATGTTCGGCAGCCTGCTCACGGTCACCGACGGCGACCTGGTGCTGCTGGCGGCGGCGGGCCTGTGGGTCGCGGCGCTCCTGGTGCGGGAGTACAACGGCATGTTGCTCGACAGCCTGAGCCCGCCGCTCGCCGGGGTGGCGGGGGTGGACTCGGCGTGGGTCGAGTACCTGTTCGCGGTGCTGCTGACCACCGCCATCGTGGTCGGCCTCAAGGTGATCGGCGCGCTGCTGGTCGAGGCGCTGGTGGTGGTGCCGGCGGCGGCGGCGCGCAACCTGGCGCGCGGCACCCGCGGCTACCTGCTGCTGAGCATCGCCGTCGCCTTCCTGGCCGGCGCCGGCGGGCTCGGCATCTCGACGCGGCTGCTGGTGCCGACCGGCGGTGCGGTGGTGCTGGCGGCGAGCCTGCTGTTCTTCGCTACCCTCGGTCTCGGCGCGCTGCGCCAACGCCGCGGCCGGCGGCGCGGGAGCACTTAGCCGGGAATCTCGCGCCGCGGCAGCTCGCGGTGAGGATCGAGCCCGAAGACGACGTGCCAGTAGGCCCAGGAGCGGTGGTCGAAGATCCCCGGCGGGGGCTGGGCGAGGACGGCGCGGAAGGCGCTTTCGGGAAAGTGACGGCGCGCGACGGCGAGATCCTCCGGCGTCCCGTAGACCATGACCTGCGCGAGCAGGCGGTCGCGGTCGCGAAGCGCTTCCGCCGGTGGCCGCCACCACACGAGGCGGGCGGCCAGGCTCTCAAGATCGGTCATGGTGCGATGCCTCCCGGGAGCGGCGAGATCTGGGGGATGGCGATCGGGTCGACCGCGCTTACCGCCTCCACCAGCAGGGCTCGGAGGTCCTGGGTAAGGCCCGCCAGGTCGCCGTCACCGAAAAAGCAGAGGGCCTTCAGGCTGGGCAAGGGATTGAAGGTCGGGCCGTAGACGGCGCCCGCGGCGCCCAGGGCCTCTGCCAGGCCAATGCCTTCCTCCAACAGGCGTCCGATGTCGCGATAATCCTTGCTTTCGGCGCGGTCTTGGACGACCTTGACCTTGGTCGCCGCCAGGTCCAGCGGCGAGGCGACGCGCAACCCGGGCAGGCCCTCGACGGATTGGGGATCGCGGACCCGCCGCAGGGCGAGGCCGCCGAAGAACGAGACCTTGACCGGCCCGTCGCGATCGACCCTGGAAACCAGCGTGTTGGCGGAGGACTGAAGGCGCACCGCGTCTTGAAGCAAAGGAATTTCCGCCTCTAGCTCAGTGGCGGAGAAAGGCTGGTTGGAGAAGAAGTCGAAATCTTCCGAGCTGCGATGCCCGAACCTGAGCGCGAGCGCCGTGCCGCCGTACAGCACGAAGCGGCGCGGCACGCTGCCGAGCTCGTCCCACAGTCTGCGCTGCGCGGAGGGCAGCGTGCCAAGCTTTGCCCGGAACATGGTGGCCCCGCTCCCGCCGGAAGACTACCATCAGCACGGGCACCGGTGCCGGCGGTACGCTTGATCCGGCGGGCGCTCGCGCGTTCCCCAGCCTGGGGAATGGGCATCGCCCGGGTGCGCCGCGACCGCACCGCCGACTACCTCGCCCTGCGGCGCGTCCGCTTCGGCTGCGACCTCGCCGGGCTGCCGCGGAGGCCCGCCCTCTCGGCCGCCGACGAGGCACTGAACCGGCGGGCCAAGCTGCCGATCGCGCGCGGGGCGTAGCTTCCCCCTACCACCCGGTCCGGCTCACTCGGCTTGGCGCCGCTCGCTTCGTCAGTGCCCTGGCCCGCCGTATCGCGTGGCACCGAAACCGGTACGCCGGATGTCGTAATAGGGCGGGTAGTTGGGCCCCAGGGACTGCAGGTCACGGTACCAGCATACCCACGCTGTCGCATCGACGTCGCAGAGAGTCACCATGGGTGCCGCATTCGTATCAGTGGGGAACAGGCCGTCGCCCATCTCGACGTTGGGCGGCGTGCCGTTGTTCGTCGCCACCTCGCCGAACCATTGAATCATCGTGCTCTTGGTGTAGGCGCCGTTCCATTCCGAGCCGGGAAAGTAGCCGAGCCACTGATCGTCGAACCAGGCCCACCAGTTGCCCTGGTAGTAGACGTACCCGTTGTATACGTCACGTCCCACGAGCGCCGCCAGGTTCATGCCCGGGAAATAAGTCGAGCTGTACTGAACCCAGCCGCAATCGTCGTAACAGGTGCCGCTCCAGTTGATCCAATGGAATATGAAGAGGTGCGGATCGGCGTCGGAGTACTGCGACGTCGAGACGTTCCATCCCAGCTCGACGATGTTGCCGTCACCCGATCCTCCTTGGACCGAGATCTCGTTGAGCGTGTGGCCGTCACCGTTGAAGGCCGGGCGCTCGATGCGGGTCGTGTAGCCGCCGCCATCGGAGGTTGGGGCGTAGCTGGCCGGTCCGTAGTAGTAGCAGGCGCCGTAATAATAGGTGCCGTTGCAGGCGGGCGGATCGGGTGGCGCGGTGTGCCGGCCCTGATCGGGCCCCGGAGGGATGAAGTAGACCTTCTCGCGCTGGAGCAGGCTCTTGCGGTTGGCCTCACCGGTGTCCGCGCCACGGAAGAAGTCAGGAGTTGGCCGATCGATGCGGCCAAGGAGCGGATTGCCCTTGGCCACCGTCGGCAGAGCTTTGGCCCTGGCGACTGGCACCTTCCCACCCGGGCACGCCTGAACGGTGACCAGCGGCCTCGGCGCGCGGCCTGATTCCGCCTTCCCGTAGCGCTGCTCCTTCCCGGGGCCGGGCACGGGCACGCCCCGCGGCGGCGGCGCCGCGACCGGTCCGCGGTCCACACAGTCGTACGCCCCAAACGATTCCGGCCTCACGTTGACCGGGCCCGTGCCGGGACCTCCCGCCGAAGCGCAGCTCACGGCGCCCAGGACCAGTCCGATCGGCAGCCATCTGCAGAGGTGGCGTCTCATCGAAAGCCCCCTTTCAGTCTTGGAAGACTTGCTTCCATCTGCAACAGGCGATCGGACGAGCCACGCTGTTACGGGCGTGGCGGTTCGGCGGGTCGCGGCCGGCGCAGCGGCGGCCTCCAATCAGCGGCGGGCGGCGATCTCGAGCTCGTAGACGAAGCGCGAGCTGCGGACCTCGCGCCGCAGCAGCCGGCAGCGGCTGCGTCATCCGGCACCTCCCCCGCCGAGATCATACCCTTGGCCCGTCCACCGCCCTCTGGCGAGGCCGGCAAGGTCCGGTTACCCCTGGTGGCCCTGGCGGGTATACACTCGCAAGCACGAGAACATGGAGCAGCGGGATGCTTGCGCTGAGGTGTCACGCCTGGCGCCGGGCGACATGGCTGGCGTACGCCGCTGCGGCGGCGGTGCTGGGTACGGGTACGGCCTGCTCGGGCGGGCCCGAAGGCGCCGCACCGCTGCGCCTGGTGTTCCACAGCGACCCGCAGGGGCTCGATCCGCACCTGCACGACGAGGTCGCGACGCATTGGGTGCTCGATAACGTCTACGACTCGCTCGTGACCTTCGATGCCGACATGCACGTGCGCCCGGCGCTGGCGATTGGCTGGGACAACCCCGACGATCTCACCTGGCGGTTCCAGCTGCGGCCCGGCGTCCGGTTCCAGGATGGCCAGCCGCTGGCGGCGGCGGACGTGGCGGTGAGCCTCGAGCGGGCGCGCTCGCACCCCCAGAGCAAGATGTCGGGTTACCTGGTCGAGGTCGCGGCGGTCCGTGCCGTCGCTCCGCGCATCGTCGAGGTGCAGACCCGCCGGCCGTACCCCATCCTGCTCAACAAGCTGACGTTCATCGCCATCGTGCCGCGCAACGTGCCGTCGCGGATCGTCAAGCCGCTGGGCACCGGACCCTACCGCTTCGTCTCCTACACGCCGGGCCGGGGCCTCGAGCTGGCGGCATTCGGCGGCGGCTGGAGCGCCACCCAGGAGCTCGAGCCCCGGGTGAGCATCGGCTTCGAGAGCGACGCGGCGAAGCGGGTGCAGGCCCTGACCTCCGGCCGCGCGGACCTCGTCGCCGAGCTGCCGACGCAGTATGCCGACCGGCTGAGGGCGTCGCCGGGATGCGCGGTCCGGTCGGCCGGCGGCCTGGCCGTCAACTATCTGCAGCCGCGGGTCGACTCCCCGCCGTTCTCGGACCCGCGGGTGCGGCGCGCGATCAGCCTGGCCGTGGACCGCGAGGCGCTGGTGCGGGCCATGCTGCACGGCCGCGGCGCCCCGGCCGGCCAGATGGTCGGTCCCAAGGTGTTCGGCTACGCGCCGGAGATCCGGCCGCCCCGCCGCGACCTGGCGGCCGCCCGGCAGCTGCTCGCGGCGGCCGGCTACCCTGGCGGGCTCGACGCCGTCCTCGAGTACCGCGACGGCCAGGACGTCGCCGCCCTGCGGGAGCAGCTGGCCGAGGCCGGCATCCGCCTGCGCCCGCAGGCGCGGCCCTGGAGCCAATTGTACCCGCGGCTGCTGCGCGGACAGGTGGCCTTTTACTACGGCTCCTGGCAGTGCTCTTCGGGCGACGCCAGCGACCTCTTCGACAACAAGGTCCACACCCGGGACCCGGCGCGGGGCTACGGCGACAGCAACTCCAACGGCTACAGCAATCCGGCGCTCGACAAGCTGATCGAGAGCAGCGGCGCGACGCTCGACATGAACGAGCGCCGCCGCATCCTCGAGAGCGCGATGCGCCTGCTCGACGCCGATCTGCCGCTGATCCCGCTGGCCATCCCCTTCAACCTCTTCGGCGTCCGCACCACCCTCGCCTGGGCGCCGCGGCTCGACGCCCGCATCCAAGCCGCGGGCATGCGCCGGGTGGAGCGCTAGTGTCCCGCTCGGTTCATTCGCTTGCTAGTCGCCGAGTCATCTGCGTTCCTGGCAAGGCGTCGCCGACGCAGGCATAGTCGAACTTATGTCGAGGAGGCGCAACGCAGCCAGGGACGCAGAGGGCCGGTGAATAGCATGCGAATTAAGCGAGCGGGACACTGGGTGTTCCGAGGAGCGGAGACGACCGGCCGCAAGGGGCGCCCGCCACGGCTGCGCAGCCTGCGCATCCGTTTCGTGCTGGCGATCGCGGCGCTGGTGGCGCTGGTGCTGGTCGCCAACAGCCTGGTGCTGGCCCTGGCCAACCGCCCCCGCCTGCGCGATGAGCTGGAGAGCCGGGCGCGGGCCTACGGGCGCCTGTCGGTGGCCCAGATCTGCAATGCCTACGAGACCTACTACGCCAGCGGCTACAGCAAATTCCGCGAGATCGTGCAGGACGAGATGAAGCTCGAGCCCGACCTCGCCCGGCTGGCGATCTACGACACCGCCGGGCGCGTGCTGTTCGATTCGCGGGAGCTGCGCAACGAGCTGGTCGAGCCGGTCCAGCGCGGCGCCGCGGCGGCCCCCGGCGCGCCGGCCCCCGGCGCGCTCGAGGGAACTGCGCCGGCCCCGGGGGCGCCCTCGGGAACCGCCCCCGCCCCGGGCGCGTCCCCCGTCACCGCCGGGCGCCTGCTCGCGGCGGTCCAGGGCCTGGCGCCGTCGGCATGGCCGACCGAGGACGGCCAGGTGTACGCGGTGATCGCCCCGCACGTCGAGGAGTGGGGGCGTCATCGCTACTCGGTCGCATTCTTCTTCAGCTACGACAGCCTGCGCCTCGCGTCCCTGTCGGCCGGCTGGCGCATCTTCTGGCTGTCGGCGGGCTCGCTCGCCCTGGGCGTGCTCATCGCCATCCTGCTCGCCGCGCAGAGCGTGAGGCCGATCGAGGTGCTGACCCGCGGCGCGCAGGACCTGGCCGACGGGCAGCTCGCGCGACGCATCGAGATTGCCGCCGGCGACGAGTTCGGGGTGCTCGCGGCGACCTTCAACCAGATGGCGGAGAAGCTGGCCCGCACCATCTCGGACCTCGAGACGAGCAACCGCACGCTCGGCCGGATGAACCTCGAGCTGCAGCAGGTGGACCGGATGAAGAGCGACCTGCTGGCCAACGTCAGCCACGAGCTGCGGACGCCGCTCACCGCCATCCAGGGCTATACCGAGGCGATGGACGAAGGCCTGCTGGGACCGGTCAACGACCAGCAGCGCGACGCATTCAAGGTCGTGCAGCGCAACTCCCGCCGCCTGATGGGGATGATCGAGCAGCTGCTGACGTTCTCGCGCCTCGACGCGCTCGATGCGATCGACGCGCTCGAAGCGATCGACGCGATCGATGCGCTCGAAGGACCAGCCGCGCCGGCCGACCCTGCGGCGGCAGGCGCGGCAGGCGCGGCTGCTGCGACTGGTGCGCCGCGCCTCCCGGTGGCCGGCGTCGCCAGGCTCGACCTCGAAGCTTTCGATCTCGTCGAGGTGGCGGCGCAGGTCGTGGGCAGCGTCCGCGCCGGTCATGGGCCGGCGCTCGACCTGCGGCTCGAGGTGGCTGGCGGCGAGGCCGGCGCCGGCGCTGCCGGCGAGGGTGAAGGGGCCGGCGACGGCGGCGCCGGTCTGCCGCTGGTTTGGGGCGACCCGGGACGCATCGCCGAGGTGCTCGAGAACCTGGTCACCAACGCGGTGAAGTTCACGCCGCCGGGGGGCGAGGTGCGGGTGCGGCTGACCCGGCGCGGCGAGGAGGTCGAGGTGGCGGTCGCCGACCGCGGCATCGGCATCCCGGCGGCGGCCCATGCGAAGATCTTCGAGCGCTTCTACCAGCTCGACACCTCGTCGACCAGGGCGTACGGCGGCATGGGGCTGGGGCTCGCCATCGTGCGCGAGATCCTGGCCGCGCACCACCGCGAGATCCGGGTGGAGAGCGAAGAGGGCAAGGGCGCCACGTTCCGCTTCACCCTTCCGCTCGCCGCGCCCGACGCCGGGGTTGCCGCGGGGGCGGCGGGGAAGAGGATCGCGCCGATCGACGGCGATCCGGTGCTGGCGGCAGGAGCTCCCGCCGGCGTGCCTGGGCGCGCCAGGCCGGCCGGGGCGGGCGAGCCTGGACCGGCGGGCCGGCGGGAGGGCGCGGCATGAAGAAGATCCTGGTCGTGGACGACGAGGAGGACGTGCTCGAGGTCCTGCGGCTGGTGCTGGCCAAGAACGGCTACGAGGTGCTCACCGCCGCCTCCGGGATGGACAGCCTGACGCGTGCGCAGAGCGAGATCCCCGACCTGATCGTGCTCGACATCATGATGCAGCAGATGGATGGCTGGGAGGTGCTGAAGCTGTTCAAGCTCGACGAGCGCACGTCGGCCATCCCGGTGGTGATCCTGTCGGCGCGGGTCGAGCCCAAGGACAAGATCCGGGGCCTGCAGGAGGGCGCGATCGACTACGTGACCAAGCCCTTCGCGGTGCGCGAGATCCTGACCAGGATCGCGGCCATCCTGGGTCGATCGCCGGCGCCGCCGGCCGGGCCCGCCGGGGCGGCGGGAACGGCGGGGACGGGGGGTGGCGAGTGAACGAGAACGACCAGAGCTACTGGGAGCTGCGCGCGGAGTGGCTGAAGCTGCGCGGCTGCCTGTTCGATCCCAACACCGGCCTGCCCGCGCTGCCGGCGGTGATCGAGGACGTGCGGCGCCGCCTCGAGGACGGCGAGCCGATGGGGCTGATCTATCTCGACCTGGCGAGCGGCGAGCGGCTGGAGTCGATCTGCGGCTGGCAGACCTACGACCGCCTGATCAAGCAGGTGACCGTGGCGCTGCTCGAGTTCCGCGGCCGGTCGTTGACGCCGCGCGACGCCGTGGCCCTGACGGCGGTGCGCGGCGACGAGTTCCTGGTCTTCGTCGGGCCGCGCGACGGCCAGCCCCTCGACGAGCGCCGGCTGACGCGGCTGCGCGAGCGGCTGGCCGAGGACCTCTACAGCCGCCTGCGCCTCGACCTGGACAACGGCATGCCGCAGGGGATCGTGGTCTCCTGCGGCAGCGCGATGATGCACACCGATCCGACGGTGCGCATCGAGCGCTCCATCCACCAGGCGATCGAGGAGGTGCGCACCATCTGCCGGCGCCAGCGCGAGCGCCGGCACGGCCTGCGCCTCAACGAGCTGCGACGCATCCTGGCGGCGCGCGACGTGCTCATCCGCTACCAGCCCATCGTGCGCCTCGACGACGGCCTCATCCACGGTTTCGAGGCGCTGTCGTCGGGCCCTTCCGGCGACATCTTCGAGAACCCCGAGATGCTGTTCTCGTTCGCCGAGGAAACCGAGCAGATCGTCGAGCTCGAGCGCCTTTGCCGGCTGCAGGCGATCCGCGGCGCGGCGCGCCTCGAGGCGCCGCAAAAACTGTTCATCAACTGCTCGGCGCACGGGTTCGTCGATCCCGAGCTGGTGTCGGCGCCGATCCTCGAAGAGGTGCGCCGGGCGGGGCGCGAGCCGCGCGACATCGTCTTCGAGGTCACCGAGCGGGTGGCGATCACCGAGTGGAAGGAGTTCCGCGCCATCCTCGCGGCGCTGCGCGGCCTCGGCTTCTCGATCGCCATCGACGACATGGGAGCGGGCTATTCGTCGCTGCAAACGGTGGCCGAGGTCGAGCCCGATTACCTGAAATTCGACATCTCGCTGGTGCGCGACATCCACCTGTCGCCGATCAAGCGCAACCTGCTCGAGACGCTGGTGGTGCTGGCGGACAAGATCCACGCCAGGGTGATCGCCGAGGGGGTCGAGAGCGCCGACGAGTTCCATGCCCTGCGCGCGATGGGGGTGCCGTTCGCGCAGGGCTTCTACTTCGCCGTGCCGGCGGTGCTCAGCGGGCAGGCGCCGCTCTATCTCGGCGAGCATTTCGACGCCGCCGCGGGAGAGGCCAGCTGATCCGCGGATTTGCTTGCTATCGCCGGCGTATCTCGCGCGCCAGGATGTAGCCGTCGCGGCGGGGCTGCCACACCACGTCGTCGCGGACGCCGAACAGGTTCCAGGGCACGTGGAGCGGGATCAGGGCGAGGTCCTGCATCAGCAGGTGCATGCAGCGCTCGAGCTGCGCGCGGCGGGCGAGCATGTCGAGCGTCGAGCCGCTCTCCTGGATGAGCGTGTCGAGCTCGGCGTTGTGGTAATCGCCGAAGTTGCCGTCGCCGTATCCCAGCGCCGCGTCGCGGCTGTGCACCATGGAGTCGAAGAGATCGCTCGCATCGGCCGAGGGAGCCAGGATGGCCCCCAGGTAGAAAGACACCTGGTGAGCGAGGAGGCGCGGGAAGAGCACCCCCCAGGGCCGCTCGACGAGATGCACCCGGATGCCGGCCTCGCCGAGCTGGTGCGCGATCTCCACGGCCCTGCGCCCCGGCCGGAACTCGAGGTCGAGGTCGATGCCGCCGGGATAGCCGGCTGCGGCCAGCAGGCGCCTGGCGGCGGCGAGGTCGCGCGCCGGCGGGGCGATGTCGGGAGCGAAGCCGAAGACGCTGCGGCCGACCAGCTGGCCGACCGGATGGCCGGCGCCGTGCAGCACCGCCGCGACCAGGGCCGGGCGGTCGAGCGCCAGGTTGATGGCGCGCCGCACGCGGAGATCCGAGAGCGGCGGCCGCTGGGTCTTGAGCAGCAGGAAGTTGACCGTCAGGCTCTCGGCCTCGAGCAGGCGGCAGCCGGGCGCGGCGCGGAGACGCTCGAGGTTCTCCGCCCCGGGCTCCTGGACGATGTCGAGGCCGCCGGCGATCAGGCGCGCCACGCGCTCGCGCTGGTTGGCGATCGGCAGCAGGTCCACCCGGTTGACGGCGGAGGGTCCGCCCCAGTAACCGTCGAAGGCGGTCAGCGCCAGGCGTGCTCCGGGCTGATAGGAAGTGAGGCGGTAAGGGCCGGTGCCTACGGGCTGGCGGATCTGGGGCGGCGAGCCGGCCGGCACGACGAGCACGAAAGCGAGCTTGTTGAGCAGGATGGCGTACGGGCGGCGGGTGGTCAGCTCGACGGTGTGCGGGTCCAGCGCCCGCACCTTGCTGACCGCCACCACGTAGCTGCCGAAGCTGCTGGCCGGCAGGGTGCGTGCGCGGTCGAGGCTGAAGACGACGTCGGCGGCGGTCAGCTCGCGGCCGTCGTGGAAGCGCACGCCCGGACGCAGGTGGAAGACCCAGGTCAGGTCGTTGGGGTTCTCCCACGAGACCGCCAGCGCCGGGCCGACGCGCATCTCGGCGTCGAAGGCGGTCAGGCCCTCGTAGATATTGCGCAGCACCGAGTAGGTCAGCGCCTCGTTGCGCAGGTGCGGGTCGAGGACCAGGGGGTCGCTGTGCAGCGCGATGCGCAGCGGCCGGGCCGGCGGCGCCGCCGCCCGGGAGCATCCTGCCGCCAGGGCGGCGAGGACGGCAAGGCCGGCGAGGCAGGTGAAAGCGGCAAGGACGGCGAGGAATCGGCGGCGGCGGCGCGCGGGTGCGAGCCAGAGGATCATCACGATGAAGTCCCTCGTCCGAGACCGGATGGCTTATTTTGGACGGCGGGAAGTCTAGCACCGGCGGCACGAGTTCGCCGCCTCCCTGATGCCGGCGGTTGCGGCGCCAACGGCAGGCTGCGTTCAGGCGAGCGTCGGCACGATGGCGGCGTCGCGGATGCGCTGATCGCGCGTCAACAAGGTGGCGCCAAGGACGCGGGCCGAGGCGACGATGATCCGATCGGCCGGGTCGCGATGGAAGGTCAGGGGAAGGGCGGCCACCTCGGCTGCGACAGCCGGCGAGATGCCGATGCGCTGTACGAGCGGCGGCGCGGTCGCGCGCTCGAGCCAGGTGCGAACCGGGAGCGGCAGCGCGATCCGTCCGAGGGCGACGAGCGTCGCGACCTCCCAGAGGCTGATATCCGATACCCAGAGCGGGGATTCGGGACCGGCTTTCCGGATCACTCGCAGCTGCGCGGCCGAAAGCCGTGCGTCTGACGCGAACCACTCGACAAGGACGTGGGTGTCCAGGAGCGCCCGCAGGTCAGCCTTTCTCGGCGTCCCACTCGTCACTCGAAGACGCCGGCGCCATCACGTCGCCGATGATCCGGACCGACCCCAGGAGGCGGTGCTGGGGGTAGCCGCTTTCGATCCCGGTGGCGGCCACGAGCTGGGCAACCGGCTTGCCACGTTTGCGGATGACGACCGGCTCGCCGGTGCGGGCGACCTCGTCGAGAATGGCCAGGCACTTCGCCTTGAACTCCGTCGCCGTCATGGTGCGCATGTGACCAGTCTAACAGACCGGTCATTACCAATCAAGTCATGACGTACCGGGCGAGCCGCGGCCGTCTCGAGCAAGAGCGCCACGGGAGAGGTGGCGAGGTCACAAGCGGGTGGGGGACCGTCGGCGAGTGGGGTGGTGTCGGTGGCTCAGGCGAGGACCTGGCGCAAGCAGGCTAGCACCGAGGGCAGCGGGTCCTGCCACAGCCAGGCGATCTCGATCCAGAAGCCCGGGAGCGCCGCGGTGGTGAGGCGCCCTGAGCTCAGGGTGCGGGTCTCGTAGGCGCCGGCGGCGTCCCCGCCCTGCGGCCCGTCCGCACGCAGGACCTCCACCTGCACGAGCTTCGCGTAAGGCTCGATCACCCAGATCTCCGGCACCCGCGCCTGCCGGTAGCGCGGCAGCTTGCGCTTCAGGTCAATCCTGGGATGGCTGTAGGAGGCGATCTCGATCGCCAGGTCCGCGGGACCTTCCAGGCGCTGACGGCTGACGAGGTGCCGCCGCTCCTCGCGGATCACCATGACGTCCGGCTCCGGCGACCACTTTGGGTCCAGCCGCATCGGGAAGCCCGCGTTCGTAACCAGGGCGCCAGCTCCCGGCGCTTCGCGCGCGTGTACGTACTCTCTCAACAGGCCAACGACAAATTGGTTGAGGCCGTCGTGCAGGATCCCCACCGGTTCCTTGACCAGGTCTCCGCCAAGGTATTGGTAGTGGATCCCGTGGTCCAGTGCGTAGTACTCCCCCTCGCTCACCCCTGGGATGACCAGCGGCGCGTCCGGGTTGCCTTCGAGATGGTCCGCATCCAGCGGGATTCGTTCGAGGGCCGTCGTCTTCATGAAGGAAAAGGTATCACGATCGACGCCAAAAGGCGTGAGATAAGTTCTGGATCGACAAATAGTAGCCGGTCTACGATCGGTTGCCGGGGCGCTTCCTGGCGGCGCGGACCTGCTCGAGGAGAGCTTGCGCTGCCGGATGGCCGGGAACCAGCTCGAGCACGCGGGCCAGCTTGCGCGCCGCGTCCTCGTGGTCGTCGACCTTGAGCAGCAGGCGGGCGTCGTGCAGCAGCTCCTCGGCGCGGTGGCGGTCGGCTTGACGCGCCAGGGCGGCGTCGGTCTCGGCGATCTGGGTGCGCAGCTCCGACGCCTTGTCGGCCAGGGCGCGTGCCTGCTCGAGCGCGCCGCGCGCCGCGGCGAGGTTGCCGCCGGCGGCCAGCCCGCGAGCCTGCGCCAGCACCGCCGCGACGCGCGACGCCAGCGCCTGCCGCTTGCGCTCCTCGAGATGCTCCCATTGCTCCCGCAAGGCGGGCGCGGCGCCGAACCGCACCACCGCCCAGTCGAGCAGGCCCGAGGCTTCCTCGAGGTCGCCGGCCGCAAGCTTTTCGCTCACCGCGACGACGGTCTGCGCCAGCTTCTCGGCGCGGCGGCGCTCTTTCTCCCGCTGTGCCAGGGCTGCGTCGAGCTCCTCGGCGAGCGCTTGCACCGCCGGGTTCTCGGGCTCCATGCGCCGCGCCCCGGCGCCCAGCTCGACCGCCTGGTCGAGCTCGCCGTTGGCCCACAGCTGACGGGCGCTCATCACCAGCGCCCCGACCTCTGCCAGCCGCACCTCGGCGCGCAGGGCCGCAAGCCGCGCCGCGAGCTTCTCCCAAGCCTCGGCCACGCCGAGATCGGCCATGGCCGCGGCCAGCAGGGTGGCGCCGCCGTCGAGGTCGCCGCGCTCGAAACGCCTGCCGATCTCGGCCGCCTTGCGCTCGATCTGGGTGCGCCGCCGCCGCTCCTCGGCGCGGCGGCGCGTCGCCTCGCCGATCTGCTCGCGCAGCTGCTGGACGTCCGGGCTGGCAGGCGCGAGGCGCTCGGCGCGACGCAGCAGCTTGCCAGCCTCCTTCAGCTCCTCGCGCGCGGCCAGCTCGCGGGCGCCGTCGAGCAGCGGGGCGAGCTCGGCGGCGAAGACGGTCGGCGGCGCGGCGGCAGCCGGGCCAACCTTGGCATCGGGACCTCCGGTTGCCGCCGGCGCCTGCGGCGGCGCCGCAGCGGCGCCCGCCCTGGCGGCTGCGGCCGTAGTGGCGGCGGCTGGCGCGGCGCCGCCCTTAGCGGCCGCGCTGCCGGTGGAGGTGGCCGCGACCTCGACCAGCAGCGAGGGGGTCGGCGTGGTGGAGGGACCGAAATGTTCGTCGAGGCGGAACTGGGTGCTGCTGGGCCTGAGCTCGGCGCCGGCCGCGGCGGCGGCGGCCGTGGATTGCTCGAGCACCTGCTTCCAGTCCCCCTGCAACAGGTCGCCGGCCTGCCGGCAGGCGGCGAGCTCCAAGGCGAGCTCGCGGGCGGTGGCGAAGCGCTCGTCGGGGTTCTTGGCGAGGGCCCGCAGGACCGCGGCGCGCAGCTGCGGCGGCAGGCGTCCCTGGCGGTCGGTCTCCTCGAACGGCTGGGGCGGGCGAAACAGATGCCCGGCGATGATCGACGACGGGTCGCTGCCGAGGATCGGATGCACGCCGGTCAACAGCTCGTAGAGGACCACCCCGAAGGAGTAGAGGTCGCCGCGCGCGTCGGCCGACGGCACGCCGGCGGCGCTGAACTGCTCCGGCGAGGCGTAGCGCAGCTTGCCGAGGAAGGTCCCGGTCTTGGTGAGATGAGCGTCCGGGCCGCCCACCACCTTGGCGATCCCGAGGTCGATGAGCTTGACCTGGGGGCTGCCGTCGGGGTCTTCGGCGAGCATCAGGTTGTCGGGAGAGATGTCGCGGTGCACGAAGCCCTTGCTGTGCAGATAACCCAGGGCCCGCAGCGATTGCTGGGCGATCTCGATGGCCAGGCCGAGCGGCGGCGGCCCCACCGCCTTCAGCAGCTCCTCGAGCGTCCTGCCGTCGATGAACTCCATGACGATGAACGCGACGTCGTCGTCGCCGATGGTGAAGTCGTAGAGGTGGGCGACGTTGGGATGGCGCAGCTTGATGGCGACCCGCGCCTCGCGGATGAAGCGCGCCTTGAACTCGGCGTCGGCGCCGAGCTGGGGCCGCATCACCTTGATCACCCTGACTTCGTCGAGCAGGCGGTGGCGCACCTTGTAGATGGCGCCCATGCCGCCCTCCCGGATCTTCTGGAGGATCTCGTACTTGCCTTCGATGCGCCGGTTGGGGATCGCTGACACGACTGGGTGCTCGAGATTTGGGGGGCCTGAAAATCCCAGGTTATGCAACGCCCCGGCCGGTGTCAAATGCGGCGGCGGCTATGCATGGATACGCCCATGGAGGACCTTCTGGATGGATCGGGGCATCCTCAGCCAGTTGACGGCAAGGTCCTCCGGCGCGGTAGGCTGCTGCGTCCGGACAGGACCGTGCCGGCTTCGCGCCAACGCGGTGACGCGGCCCGGATAGGGAAAGGGATCGATGGCGAAGCTTGGATGGAAGCAGGCGGTGGCGGTGCTGGCGGTGGCGGCTCTCGCCTACCAGGCCTGGCGGTCGCGGTGGCTGTGGGGGCTGCCGGATGCCGATGCCGACGCGCGGCAGGTGGCGGCGGTGGCCGGCGATCCGGTGGGGGCCGAGCTCGACCGCTACCTGTCGCGGCTTGCCGCCTACGGCTACTCGGGCTCGGCGCTGGTGGCCAGGGGTGGCCGGATCCTGCTGCACAAGGGATACGGCCTGGCCGACCGGGCGCGGGGCGTTCCCTACACGGCCGAGACGCTGTTCGACATCGCCTCGATCGCGAAGCAGTTCACCGCCGCGGCGATCCTCAAGCTCGAGATGGAGGGGAAGCTGAGGGTCGAGGACCCGCTGGGCAGGTTCTTCCCCGACGCCCCCGCCGACAAGGCGGCGATCACCCTGCACCAGCTGCTCACCCATACCTCCGGCCTGCGCGACACCTTCGGCGAGGAGTACGAGCCGGTCACCCGGCAGGAGCTGCTGCGGCGGGTCTTCGCCTCGCGGCTGCTGGGGCCCCCGGGGCGCCGCTACCGCTACTCGAACGGCGGCTACAGCGTGCTGGCGGCGGTGGTGGAGGTCGCCTCGGGCCAGACCTACGACGACTACCTGCGCGGGCGCCTGTTCGCGCCGGCGGGCATGCGGCACACCGGCTTCCGCCTGCCGGCGGCGGACCTCGCGCTGCTGGCGCACGGCTACACCGCCGACGGCGACTGGGGGACGCCGCTCGATCACCCGTGGGCGGCGGACGGACCGTACTGGGACCTGCGCGGCAACGGCGGCATCCTGTCGTCGACCGGCGACTTCTACCGCTGGCACCTGGCGCTGGCCGGCGACCGGGTGCTGGCGCGGCCGCAGCGCGAGAAATACGTCACGCCCTACGTCTCCGAAGGACGGTGGGCCCATACCGACTACGCCTACGGCTGGTCGGTCGGCAAGAGCCCGACCGGCAAACGCGAGGTCTCGCACATCGGCGGCAACGGCGCCTTCGAGTCCGACTTCCGCCGCTACCTGGACGACGATGCGGTGATCGTCCTCTCCGGCAACAGCATCGATTACTCGGCGCTGGCGATCGGCGACCACCTCGAGAACCGCCTGTTCGGGCTGCGTGACGCCGATCCGCCGGCAGTGGCGGCGGCGCCGATCGATCCGGCGGTGGGCGGGGCCCGCGAAGCGGCGGCGCGCTGTGCCGGGACCTACGTTCTGCCGGCGGCCCAGGGCGGGCCGTCGGAGCGCCTGCGGGTGAGCGTCGACACGGCGCCCGGGGCGCCGGCCGGGCGCCTGCTGATCGCGGCCGAGGGCAAGCAGGGGCTGGGGCTGCTGCTGGGGGCGCTCGGCGACGAGGACAGGCAGCTGGTCGCCGGCCGCGACGACGACGTGGCGGCGGCGCTGGCGGCGGCCCGCGAAGGGCGCCGCGAGCCGGTCGGCGCCCCGCGAACGAGGTCGTCGGAGATGTCGTCGCAGGGCGCCGACACTTCCGCCGGGTCGTTTGCCAAGCTGATGGGGCTGGAGCCCGAGGCGGCGAACGCCCTGCTCGATCCGCGCGTCGCGGCGCTCGAGCGCGAGCTGGGGGCGTGGACCGGCGTCACGGCGCTCGGCGGCGCGGCGCGCGGGGGGCGCTGGTTCACCTACGCGCGCTGCGACTTCGCGCGCGGCTCCCGGGTCGCCGAGCTGGGCTGGGCGGGCCCCACCGCCGAGACCCTGCGCTTCCTCGACGCACTGCCGGGGCAGCGCTTCGCCGCGGCAGCGCCGAACGCCTTCGCCGCCTTCGACGTGCGCACCGGCATCACCGTGCGCGCCGTCTGCGAGCTGCCGGCGGGCGGGGCGGCGCCGGCGGCGGCGCTTGCGCTGAGCTCGGGCGACGGCGCGGCGGTGCGCGCCGATCGGTCCCCGGCGCGCTGACGGCGGGGCGCCGACCCGACCCGCTCGCGGGCCTGCCGGCCGAGAGGCGGCCATGCGTCCGGCCCCGGGATAGACTAAGACCAGGCTCGCCGATGCAGGCGACGCCCGAGCGCTCCCGAGCGCGCGATACAATGAAGTGACGCAAGGCCGCCTCCGGCCCGTCCGGCATTGGTAATTCATCCGTTCCCGGCACGTACAAGAGAGTGGGGAGGGCGCCCCGGGGAAGAGTTGCGGGCGGCCGATGCGGTGAGGCGGCGAGACGCCGGCATGGAAGCGCCCTGACGGGAGAGACGATGCAACGCAAGCGGATCATCTGGCTGGTGGGGACCGTGGGCCTCGCGCTGCTCCTGGGCGGCTGGGTGCTGCTGCGGCGGGGCGGCGATGCCGCACCGGTCGAGGTGGCGAAGGTCGGCCGCCAGGACCTGCAGGCGAAGGTCACCGCCAACGGCAAGGTGCAGGCGCAGAAGCGGGTGGACGTGTCGGCCCTGATCGCGGGCCAGATCACCCGCCTGGCGGTCAAGGAGGGCGACCGGGTCCGCCGCGGCCAGTTCCTGCTGCAGATCGACCAGGTGAACCCGCGCGCGATGGCGCGCAGCAACGCCGCCTCGATGCAGGCGCTGCAGCGCGACCTGGATTCGGCGAAGGCCAACTACGAGCAGGCCCGCGCCGACTTCCGCCGCGCCGAGGGCAACCACCGCGCCGGCATCATCCCGGAAGCCGATTTCGACAAGGCGCGGACCGCCATGACCGCCGCCCGGGCCGCCGCCGAGGCGGCCCAGCGCCGCGTCGACCAGGCCAACGCGATGCTCGAGGGGTCGGAGGACACGCTGCACAAGACGACCATCCTCGCGCCGATCGACGGCGTGGTCACCGCGCGGCCGGTCGAGGAGGGCGAGGTGGCGGTGATCGGGGTTCAGAACAGCCCCGGCACGGTGCTGCTGACCATCTCCGACATGTCGGTGGTCGAGGCCGAGATGGAGGTCGACGAGACCTCGATCCCCAGCGTCAAGGTCGGCCAGGAGGCGGTGGTCCGGATCGACGCCTATCCCAACCAGTCGCTCGCCGGCGTCGTCACCGAGGTCGGCAGCAGCCCGATCAGCGGCACCGCCACCGGCTCGACCGACGCCATCAAGTTCAAGGTCAAGGTGCGGATCAAGAACCCGCCCGCCGACATCAAGCCCGGCCTGTCGGTGCAGGCCGACATCCTGACCGGCTTCCGCTCCCAGGCGCTGGTGGTGCCGATCCAGGCGCTGGTGGTGCGCGAGATCGAGCGCAAGCCCGGGGTGGTGCTGCCGCCCAACGCGCCGCGCGAGCAGGAGGGGATCTACCTGATGGCGGGCGGCAAGGCGCGGTTCGAGCCGATCCAGACCGGGCTCATGGGGGACCTCGAGGTCGAGGTGCGGAGCGGCCTCAAGGGCGGCGAGACCCTCATCACCGGTCCGTTCCGCTCCCTGCGGGCGCTGCATCCGGGCGACGCGGTGACGGTGGCCAAGCCCAAGGCCGGCAACGACGAAGGCGGCGCGAACGGCGCCTCGGGGTCGCGCGGCTAGTGTCCCGAGTCAGAAGTTCGCGCCATTAGTCGGCGAGTCATCCGTGCCCCTGGCCAGGCGCGCCGACGCAGGCATAGCCCGGACTATGTCGAGGAGGCGGCCGCAGTCACCAGCCAT
>Ga0307479_10000309_pt1 | contig 45048 bp, 64 predicted proteins | sample atmos_gasesECM4C_FD_203743 | JGI IMG/M metagenome (GOLD analysis project Ga0307479, IMG submission 203743) | Hardwood forest soil microbial communities from Morgan-Monroe State Forest, Indiana, United States - atmos_gasesECM4C_515 | ecosystem: Environmental > Terrestrial > Soil > Temperate...
GCGTATAGTACGCCAGATGCCATGGGGGGGGGTGGGGGATGCCGGTTGTCATACCCCCACTAAACCCCATTCGACAGAAATATATATGGCTAGTCATTTTATGGTATCACTTGAAAAAAATATATTTTGGTACCACTGTCATTATGTAAAATTATCTGATACAATAATTGTCGGAATAGTAAAGGAGCAAACAATTTTATGCCGAGAGACAGGGCTGAAACAAAGAAGCTAATGATAGCAGCGTATGAGAAAAAACTAGGGAAGGAGTTACCAGTATTGCTTAGCACGAAGGAGGTTGAGATTTTAGGTATAAGAACGAAAGCGAGTTTAGATAATGATGCAGTTGAGGGGATTGGATTATTACCAATTAGGGATGGGGGGCATGGGCATCCGAGGCGATATTTTATTGATGATGTTTTTGATTTTCTTCTTGGTGAAGGAGGTTAGCGATGGCGAGAGATGTGAGGGAAGTGGCAGAAGATATGGCATATGCGTTAGGGTTTATGCCGGTGCTGATAACGCTAGTGGTGATAGGGGTTTGCAGGTTTGCGTGCCAAAATGTGGTTAAATTTTGGCAGCGGATATGGCAGGTAAATTGACGATGGAAGTAGAGGCGGGGTGGGAGTTATTGAGTGACTTTTGTCATCGGCACAAGATAAAGATGAGCAAAGCGTATTATCGATTAGTATCGCGGAAGGTGGAGTATAAGAGGGTGGAAGGTAGCCGGAGGGTAATAATACGCAAAGGCACGGATGTGAAGCAGTTCAAGGATGTAAGGAATCGGTGGGAGAGTTATCATGTCTAAGTGTAGTGAGTGCAAAGAGATGAGGTTCCCATTGAGCGGGCACAGTTATGTGATGAAGTGCAATGAGCATGCGATAGGGTGTAGGAAGATGCCGAAGGAAGGCGATGGTGAAGCGGCGTGGAGAGAGTTTTTCGAAGTGATAGATGAAGCGTTAGGCATAGGAGATTCATAAGATGGAAGTGAAAGAAGCGATCCAGCGTATAGAAAGGCTGAGAGATGGTTGGGCGGCTGGAGAGAATGTGTGGAATGCATTAGACATAGTTCTTAAAGAAGCAATAGCAATGCAGTTAGCGAGGCAACAGAAGCAATCTTGTGGTGCTTCACCAGAAGAAGCGATTAGTAAAGCGATCGAATTACATGCCAAAGCGGAATGATACCAAAGCGGAAATACTCAAGCAGATACTATCGCTTGATGAGAGGCGAGCGGCTAATGATGTGGCATTTGCTATGGGTAAGTTTGGTGCAGCCTGGGTATTTGATTGCATGGCAGAAGTATTCGAAGAGATAACGGAAGATCCCGACAGAGCATGTTGCGAGAAAGTGCAAGCGCAGGACAGAGTGAAATTATTGAAAGCTTGCAGTAGCATGTTTAAAGTATAGTTTTCACAATTGTCTAATTTGGTCAGCGCCTTCACTTAGACAATAATATTGGAACAAATATTCAATCAACTCACCATGAGAAAATGAAAGTTTGTTAGCCAGCATTTCGAATTTAGCTTTCATTATTGGTCTAATCGCAGGATGCAGAAAAGTGGTTCTATCCATTTTTGGTCTTCCCGATTTACGTATTATCTTATTCACCCTCTCTTCTAGGAAGCGTAAGTATTCTCGATTCACTTCATCAACGAAGTTATCACAAGCCTTTTGCTCTGTATCACCAAATCCCACAATGGAATCATTAAACGGAGACTCACAGACATATTCAATCTCGCCTGATATTGGTTGTATGCATCGGATGAAAACTTGTTTCAAGATTCTATCTTTATTCATTTCCCGTTCCTTTAAAGTGGCATAAGCGTCCCGATCTGGAGTTGCACCAGTCTTCGCCGGGGAAACCGGCACATGCTACTGTTACATTAAGCAGGACATGCTAATCATTACCTTCTTTTATGTCTCTCTTAATTTCAACAGCGAAGCGGCTGACGGCAGGAAGAAATTCATCGCTATCCACAACATTGATTTTGCAATTACGGCAGAAAGCAGCTGTTACTTTTCTATGCAGTAGTTCATTGTCGTGTTGATGGTAGTAGGTTGCCACCAGATGATCTGGTAAATCTTTGCCACACTTTATGCAGTTAATCATAATACGTTTGCGTTAGCCTCCCACTCAGGACTATTATCACGGTGTTCCAACAACCAGTCAATTTTTTCGTTGAGTTCTTTTAGTAACTCATCTATGCCGTCTTGTATTGTCGGCGCTTGTTGTTGTTCTAATAATTGTGTTGTCATTTTCCCTCCGGTACTACAAATTCACAGCCTTTAGGTATTTCGACCAGGGAATATTTAAAAGCCATTGGCATAGCAACCTTTACCATTCTCCCAATATATACCTTTAATTATTTCATCCGCCTTGGCGTGTTTATTGACACGCGCTAAATATTTCTTTTTAATTGTTGATTTGCCATGAAAGGCTATTAGAGTACTTGTCATAACTTCTCCTTTTCGCATTGTATAAGTTTATCCTATTGTCATCGGAAAGCAACAACATTACAGAAAATATAATCTCGGGAATCAACACCATTATGAGATGATATTGCCGTGGTGGATAGCTTAACTGGTAAAGCGAACGGCCTCTTGTGCTGATGATGTGGGTTCAAGTCCCAGTCCACCATATACTAATAAGGAGAGCGTCAATGAGTATGATTGGAGCATTAGCAAACGCAATAAAAGACTTGGCTGATGGAAAAGGAATGTCCACTGTTTTACTGACGGTTTATTTCCAAGAACCAGAAAAAGATAAAGCGGAGATTCGACACTCGGCTGCCGGCTTCCATGGAACTCTTGGAGAAATAGAATTGCTAGAGCTGGTACTAGAAAAGCTAAAAGCCGTATCAAAAACTGAGGCACCGGCAAATGAGTAAGAAGAAACGAATCGAATTAGTTGGGCAATGCATGTACCACATGATTAATCTAGTCAACTCGTTGGAAGAGCGAATCGCCACTCTTGAAAAGTTCATGAAAGCTATTGATGAAAGAAAAGCAAGACGAGTTGAGCCATCGGAATGTCGGGTGGGCGATCCACCTCGTACTATACCAACCACGGAAGATTTAAGGAAAGACAATCCTATAATAGACAAGATACTCAAGGAGCGATGCGCCGGTAATAAACAAACCTCTTGACTACCTCAATCCTTGATTAGTTAAGCGGTTACGGTATATTTAGGGAGAAGATACCAGCCGAGCTTTTGTATAATGATAAAGAAGATTCTGCCTTTTCTGCTAGCCCTCATCTTTGCAACGCCAGCGTTTGCCCAATTAACATGGGATAATAATTCTGCTGGTTGGCCGCCACCCCCGTTACCATTACCGCTTGGATCTAGTGGTACTTTTTTAAAGAGTCAAGGACCTGGAAATCCTCTTATTTGGGCAATTCCTGGTGGTGGTGGGGGCGGCTGTCCCGGTTGTACAGCTAATCAAATTCCGTTCTGGACAGGCGCAGCTTTTAATACCGATGGGGGAAATGCGTATGGGGCTCATGGGCATGTAACATTAGGTGATGCTACACATGCTGGTACTTTAGATTTGCTTGATAGTTCAGGTAATAATGTAACGCATCTGAATACAGGTATCCTTACACTTGGCAATACGGGAGCAGGGAATGCGGGTTCCATTAATGTGTATGACGGTGCAGGTGGTAATGGGACGCACATAACTTCTGCCGTGATTTCTCTTGGTGACGGTAATCTCACTGGAACTTTAAATGTTTACGATGTATTCAGTGGCCTTGCTGCTAACATAACTGGTCCTCAACTTCAACTTGGTAATAGTAATGGTGTAGGGACTTTAGCGATAAGCGATGGCACGGCAAACTTTCCGGCTACATTAACGGGATCCACGTTGGTTTTAGGTAATGTTGGCACTCCCGCTGTCGGCGTATTTCAAATGTTCGATTCTCATGGTCAATCCGTTACATTGGGTGGTGGTGCTTTAAGTCTAGGAACTACTGGGAGTGCGGGGCATGTTACCGTAAGGGATACTAGCAATAATGTAGATGCCGAAATACTTAATGGGACTCTCACATTAGGAAATACGGTAGCTGGAACAGGCGGCACTCTTAATCTAACCGATGGTGGGGGCAACACGATTACTCAAGTAACCAATGGTTTGGTAGTAACTGGAGATACGGGCACTGCAGGTGAATTTAATACAAAAGATATTAGCGGTAATTCGGACACAGAATTGATGAGCGGGTCACTCTACCTGGGTAACTCCACTACTCCTACTGCAGCCAACATTGTTATGTTTGGCACTACTAGCGGATCGGTTACTTTAGAAGTTCCCGCTGTTGTAACTGGTTCCCCTTTGTTTGTATTGCCTGGTGCCGATGGTACCAACGGACAATTCATAAAAACCGATGGCGCTGGGAATCTTTCTTTCGCTAGTGGTAATTCTGGGACTGTCACAAGTTTCAGCGCTGGCAATTTGTCTCCTTTATTTACTACTTCAGTTGCTACAGCTACCACAACTCCGGCATTAAGTTTCACCTTATCAAATGCTGGTGCTGGCACCCTCTTTGGTAATTTTAGTGGTTCATCCGGAGCGCCGAGTTTTAATGCTCCTGGCACAACTGATTACGTGTTAGGGGTGGCTCATACCGGTGGTGGACTTGAATATAAACAGCTCACTACATCTGGTTCAGGTTTGAGCATTACACCGACAGCTGGAGTAACTACATTTGCTAACACGGGCGTCACTTCCAATGTCGCCGGAACAGGAATAGCAGTAAGTGGTGCTACAGGAGCCGTAACGGTATCGGTAGCTACCAACACTGCTAATACACTAGCTGGTTACAGTAATACTGGAGTATTTTCCGATGTAGCTATAGGTACTGGTTTAAGTTTGTCCGGGGGTACTTTAAGCGGTACTGTAGTAGCCTGTAGCAGTTGCACTTCTGGACAGTTGACTTATTATAATGGAACGAACGTTACCACGGATACAGGAGCGGCGTATGCTGGTAACGGTAGCCTTACTTTGGGGTTATCTGGACATGCGGGAATACTTAATTTAGATGACTCTTCAGGAAATATTGTTACTTCTTTTTTCGTAGGTACTTTAACTCTTGGTAATACCGGTGTTGGTAATTCAGGTTCGATAAATGTTTATGATGGCGCTGGCGGGAATGGAACACATATTACCTCTGCTAATATTACTTTAGGTGATGCTAATTTACCTGGTCAATTAGCTATTACTGACACTGGTGGAAATATCAATACCACCTTGACCAATGCGAATGTTTTGTTAGGTTTAGCAGGACATACTACTGGAAGTATAAATTTAAAAGGCACTACTAGTGGTAACGTCACTTTTACTACTACGGCAGCAGCAGGCACAGGCAGTTTTACATTCAATGCTACTGATACTACGGTTAATGGCAGTACTTCAGGCACTTTAGATTGGATACAAACGGAGCAAGGTACGTATGAGAAAAAAGTTGTTATCGGGTTTACTAGTTATGTAGATGCGGGTACCACTATTACTTATACAACGCCATTTTCTTTTACTCCGGTTATCACTGGAAATAATACCGGGCTTACTATCTCAACAATTTCTAAAACACAGGTAGTTATTCCGGCTTCAGTGAGCGCATCCGGTACTGTTGTGATAGAAGGATACTAATGTGCCCTCTATACTATAGTGATAGTACTACGCTTCACGTGTTTGGCAACAGTGTCATTGTTGACCAGATAAATGGAGATGATACTCAAGGTAGCCGAGGACTAGTAGCATTTAAAACTATTCAAGCAGCATTAGCGGTTGCACAATCGGGAGATTGTGTTTATATAGCACCAGGCACTTATAATTTAACTAGTGGCATTACCCTTCCCGATAATGTAACAGTTAGGGGGATGAACGCACAAGCCGTAACAATACAAATGTTGAACGTGGTAGCGAATACCGATTTGATTACTATGGGCAACAATAACCGGGTAGAAGATGTTACCTTAAAACTTACTTCTGCAGGGCACCACACTTTACGGTCTATTGTTTATCCGGGCACTAGATCGGGTACATCAAAACTTCGTACACTCAACATAACTGTGGATAATAGTGGAGCGGGTAGTGCAGGCACTTCAAACGTTTACGCGATTCATAGTAATGGTACCGGCACGCCAAATGATTCTTTTAATGCTGTTAGAGCGTGCATGATTACAGTTAATAGTGCTGGTTTAGGCAATAAGCGGGGTATTCTTGTGGATACCGCTAATAATTTTTCCAGTCGAGATTCTAATTTTGTTGTTACTAATGCGGGTGGTGCGGGATCTTATATAGCTCTTGAAACAAATAATGCAGCGGCACGTTTAGTTAATAGATCAAGTTATGCCAATGGCGCAACTGCTGACATTTCTCAAACTTTAGGAACTTTAGTATGGGAAGGGCAATTAGCCAATCTTAATGCTAATGGATTGAATTTTAATAGCCTAGTTACTCCGGCAATACTTGAGTTTTGCATACCCGGAGCTGTCAAATCTGCTTCACCGCAATTTTTATATCCAGGTACTTTCAATCCCAGTACAAATGAAATATCGCTTAATCTTCCAAGTGGTGCCGTAGTCAAAAATATGGTAATAGAAAGCCTTATAGCTCCAGGCACAGGACATACCGATGTTTATACCGTGCGAAAGAATGGCGTAAATACAAGTTTAACTGTTACCTTAAGTGGTGCAACTCTTGATGGTTCTGATACTGTGCATTCGGTCACTTATAATGCTGGAGACGATTTAAGTATACAGTTGAATACTACTAATGCTAGTTTAGGAGCGAATGTAGTTGTACTCGTGGAGGCGGTATGATGGTTGAAGCTACTTATTACGGGTGGTTGATATTTCGTAATGGGGCAACACGTACCTATGAGGTAGTGTTTGCTCCAAATCTTACTCAAAATATAATTTCCCCTGATTACTTTGTCCCTTGGCAAATAAGTAATGATGGTGGGGGTAATCCCGATTTTTTCTCATACAATTATTTGGGAGATCCTAATACCCAAACAATAACCTATTCTACTTACAGTCAACCAAGTCCTTCAGCTTCACCGGAACCAGATAATGTTATGTCGTTACTTTTAGGGGTACCGAATTATTTTCCGGATATTTTTACCGTAGCTTCGTTCGTAAAACTATTCCCCGATACAGCCTATTTGAGTCTACGCCAATCATTTTGGGCGAACATACAAAACCCTATTCCTTTGAATTGGATTCAGAATATACAAAATTGGTGTCACTGGTACGATGTGGATATAATATAGGGGGTTCTTGAGAAAAAATATGAATAGAAAATTCTTAGCATTATTATTATCCTTATTCTTTGCTATGCCGGTATTTGCTCAACAAAGCCAGAATAATGCAGGCTGGCCAATACCAACAATCCCTGTGCCATTGGGACCAAATGGAGATTTCCTGCAGAGTCAAGGACCAGGGATGCCCCTCACTTGGTCGCCTTCTTCTGGAGGCGGGACAGTAACACAAATCAACACAGCCAACGGTGTTAGCGGTGGTCCTATTACCACCATGGGCACAATCACCCTGTCCAAGATAGCCAACAATACCGTGCTTGGAAACATTAGTGGAGGCTTGTTTTTCCCGGTAGCTTTAAATCAGGCACAATTGACAGGGATGCTAAACCAATTTGATACAGCTTCAACAACCCAAGGGGTCGTAGCTGGAAGTAACGGGTTGGATAATACGCACTTCCTGAGAGCAGATGGTACATGGGCTGTACCTCCGAGTAGCGGCACAATCAATGCCGGATTGACAGGACAGTTAACTTATTACGCATCAAATGGCACAACGGTATCCGGTGATGCGAATGCCACGGTGAATAATGGACAGTTAACGCTAGGGCAAGCCGTCGGACCAGTAGGCGGAAGTCTCGTCTTATATGGTGCTACTAGCGGAACCGATACAATTGGTGTACCTGCAGTGGCTGGTGCGGGAACAGTCTTTAATTTTCCTGCTAATAACGGAACAAATAATTATCCTTTAGTTACCGATGGATCTGGTAATTCTTCATGGGCACTTTTAACGGTACCTGGTGGAGGAACTGGATTATCAAGTCTGACTGCACACAATACTTTGGTTGGATCTGGCACAGCCCCAGTGACTTTGGTCGCGCCATCTGCAACTTCTGGTATCCCTTATATATCTAATGGTGTTGCAGCAGATCCAAGCTTTGGCACTGCAGTTGTGGCTGGGGGAGGCACCGGGCAGACAAGTTTAACAATTCATGATCTCCTGATTGGTAATGGCACATCGCCCGTAACTCTGTTGGCTCCAAGTGCCACAGTGGGAGCGTTGCTATTATCGGCAGGAGCCGCTTCAGATCCTGCTTATGCAACCGCTGCATCAATAGTTGCCGGACAGCTATCACTTGGTAATTCGCCGAGCGGTGGTAGTATCGTTCTACATGGTGCTACTTCTGGTACTGCTTCAATAACTGTTCCAGCGGTGGCGGGTGCGGTGACATTTGCTTTACCTGCTAACAATGGTACAAACAATTATGCTTTAACCACCAACGGGACAGGGGGTACCTTCTGGACCCAGGTTAGTTTAACTGCCGGTGTTACAGGAGTATTACCGATAGCCAATGGTGGCACTAATAATGGTACTTTGCCTGTAACAGCTGGTGGTGTTGTCTATACAGATGGTACAAAACTGCAGAATACGGGTGCAGGCACTTCTGGGCAATTCCTGCAATCTACGGGTGCTGGAACCCCAATCTGGACTTCTAGTACCGGTACTTTCGGTGGCAACGGTGCTGATGGCGCTATATCTAATCCGGTAGCAGCAACCGCTCCATTCCAAGTAGATGCTACTACTTGGTCACTGACCGGAGCAAATACTTACACTTTAACTGGCACTCCAACAATCATTAATTGCAACTCTACATTTACCCTTGGTGATGGCAGTAATGCATCTACGATAACTGTTGCTACCGGTACTGGTGCTAGTGGTGGAATAGGAGGTACTAATGCATTTCCTCAAGCAGGCTCGTCTGGTGGAGGTCCTGGATTTGGGGGAGGCAATGGCAGCTCGAATGGCGGCGGCGGCGGCGGCTCCGGAGGAGGCGGTGGTGGAGGATTTGGCGGTCTTGGAGGATTAGGTGGAGGACAAACCGATAACATATCTGGTGGACAGGGTGCCACTTATCAAGCTTGGATAAATGGTGGTAGTGGTGGTGGTGGTGGTGCAGGTAACTCCGGCTCAGGAGCGGGGGGAGCTGGTGGTGGTGGTGGTGGTAGCGTAGTAGTCTGTACAGCTGGCGCTATTAACTGCCAAGCCGTATCAGTTATTAATTGTCTGGGTGCTGCTGGATCTGGAGCGGCTCAAGGCGCTGGTGGTGGTGGTTCGGGTGGTTTAGTATTCCTCGCTTCTCAAACTTCAACAACTGTCGCCGGGACTATAAATGTTAGTGGTGGTGCTGGCGGTAATGGTGGATCTGCTATTGCTGGAGGAGGAGGTGGTGGTGGTGCCGGACGTATCGTATTCTGGGCACCAATAATTACGACCGCTGGGAGCACATTGACATTAAACGGCGGAGCAGCGGGCACTAACGGAGGTAGCGCAACAGGTTCTAGCGCTGGGGGCAATGGCTCCGCCCAGTCTATTATCGGGACTCCTAATTTGCCGATATTGACTTGGGTATTAACAAAGCCGGAGGGTGGACAATATATGGAGATGCTAACCAAGTTAGAAATTGCCAGTGGACATACTAAAAGCAATGTGGTTAACATTAGACAGAAAGATTTAGCCTGGAAAGCGGGGAAAACATTAGATGGCTTTGCGTATTACAATTTTGGTGACTACACTGGTACTACTTGTCTTGGGGTAGGGGATTCAGTGGAGGCAATGAAAAATGCTGCTTAGAATAATATTGATAGTCCTATTATTATCATGCCAACCGGCACGGGCGGATGGCACATGGTTGGAATTTACAGCAGGTAGTTCAACCCCTGCAACGGTTTGGACCGGGCAGAACGCTCCAGTCCCTGGCGTTAATATTGATACGAATGCCACTGTATTGCCTTGGACGCCACAAAATAATGACAACAACCCGCAAGATTATCAATTAAAAAACGGTGCTGTTGTGTATGCGCCACCGGTACCGCCCACACCTCCAACGCCTCATCCAGGCGCTAATCCGCAATTATTTATAGATAGTTGCGTTAGCGATTCGCAAGTACAATCAATATTTTATCTATTAGCGCCTTATCAATACGCAATTACTCAGTATGGGATTGATCCGCAGGCGGTTCAGTTATTATGGAATCAACTTTGCATTCAGTATGGGGGTCAACAGGGTCCGCTGACTTCTCAGATCCAGCAGGTGATTGAGAAGTATGCGTCTCAGGCAGGCATGCCGCTGGTTGCTCAGTAGGATAAAGCACATCCAGATGTTCATCTATTGTCATCTCTTTGGTCATGATTGCCTCCTAAGTGGCAACGAGGATGATAATTGACAATAACCTTCTTGTCTATTAGACTTTTACTGTACAGTAAATATTTAGGTAGAGATGAATAAGGATCTTAATAGTCAAGTTATCGGTGCCGTTAAGCGATTATTGAAAGAGCGAAAGATAACACAGAGGCACCTAGCCGAAGTCATGAAAGTCACAGAATGCGAGATATCATTACTGATGACTGGCCGGCGTGGTTGGTCACTGCAAAGGTTATATATGTTAATTCAAGCGACTGGATGTCAAGGAAGTCTTAATCCTCACGGTTTTCACTTTTCTTAGGAGCAATAATGAGTAACATCATAATCCGACCGTGGAATGAAACGCCGGGAGATCGTAGCCTAAGACAATTGGGGCATAAAACAACCGAACACGGCATCCTTGAAACCGGTATTACTGTTTGCGCCTCCGAGCTTCGCAAAGCGAGTGCGCCGATATTCTTAGCGAAGATAGCCCGAGCTTTGCAGAAGATAACCGATCAGATGGCTGATTTAAGATGGGATGATGAGAAAGTCTGCCTTACTATTGGCATCCAGGTTCGCAATCACTGGGAGCAGGGACCAGACGGGGAATGGCACGAGGAGGGCGATCAGCGATGGTTGGACAAGGTAGCGAAGGACGCGAAAAAGAAATAAAGCCACCTGGTACGATGCCAAAGGACTATATGATACAGATGACGGCAATGATGGTAATGGCTAATTTATATAATTCTAGTTCAGGCAGGAATGCGAAATATACAGCAAAAGTGGCTATGGATGCAGCAAAAGCGCTCTACAATGAGTGGATAAAGGGGTAAGCGATGGAATTTGTTTTTGATTGTGCGGTATGTGGACAACACGATATTAGACAGCCTAGCGAGCCGCAACTAAAATATGTGGTAGATAAAGTAAGCGGTAGGGGAGCATCCTTACAATGCTGCAGAAAATGCGCGGAGCAAATAGAAGCAAATGCCAAAGCCGAGAGAGAAAAAGCAGCAGCCGGAAGAAAACGCAAAACAGCTGCCAGCTGAGCATCGAAGCCTTCAAAGCTATGACGACTTTGTAAATCTCATCGAATATACTATTAACGGTGTGTTTAATAAGACTGTTGCGCGTCAAGACGCTCACACTGTGGCAATTTTGACCGGTTATGGAATCCAAGCTCTCCGTGAAGCTCGTGGTGGACGGATGAAAATGTCAGTCTTTCTCAATGATATGCAGAAGGTTAAAGTGGAAGCTCTAAGCCAAGAAGAGATGGATCGCTTCTTACAAGGCGATGAAAACACTCAGATGGAAGTTTTACAACAGTTGAAAGGGCGTGGAGATATTGTAGAAGCGGAGGTTAAGGTAATACAGAAGCAAGAGCCTAAAGCCCGTTTAGATACAAAGATGATTGGTAAAATGTCTGGTGTTGAGCCAGATAAAGTAAGAGAGGCTCTAGCTGGTGAGGCAGTTGAACACAGCGCTAAATTAACTCACGAATGGACTCATTCATTAGGTGGTAATACACGCTTTTGTCTCAACTGCGGTATTGAGAAATCTTTCTTAGAGCCAAAAGATATGCAAACAGCTTGCAGTGGCGAATGGAACTTAATCTAAAGGCTGCCCGAAGACAGCCTTTAAACCGGAAAATAGCAATACTCATTCGTTAGCAACTAGAGAATAATACCATGATGAGTTAGAAAAAGAAAATTGGACAAAAACTTCGAGGTGTATATACTCTTATGTGATTATTGGAGATATAAGAGATGTCAAAAAAAGTATTAATAGCTATGCACTCGGCAATGTTGCAACAGATTGACGAAATAATCAAGAAAGAGCATTCTACAAGATCGGAATGGATGCGGAAAGTATTACGTGAAGGTATAAACGATTGGCGCAAACAGCAAAAGGAGATTGGCAATGGTGGAACTAATCAGATTCAGCGGGTACCGGTTGAGGGGGCTACCACCTGACCAAGCTATTTATAGATGGACGGCAATGCGGAATCAGGTGGAAAAGTATGTGCCGTATTTGCAGAATCTTCCATTAGGCTTTTATGCCGATGATGTGTACAAGAACTTGCCTATTATTGACACTTTAATGGGCAAATTGCAAAATGGCGAAATTTATTTTGCCTTCACCGGGCAAAGATTCGTCGGCTTGGCTGCAATCACAGATATCGAATACGGGCGCAATGCATATATAGAAGCGATTGCCGCGCCGGAGTTTATCAAGAGTTTTGCTGTCGGTAAGGCAACTGGTGAACTGATTACTTATGCATTTGCTGACTTTGGGGATGCTGGACTTGGTTTGAAGAAGCTTAAGGCTGGCGTGATGAAAGCGAACATGGGTGTACTGACCTGGCTGCAAAAAATAGGCTTTAACCCCGCCGGTATCTTACAAGGTGAAGTATTGCACATGGGTATCCCCCACGATATGATTCTCTTGGAATTGCTGAATCCCAAGTTCTTCAGCGTTGATAAGAGGATAATCTCAAATGACAGGCAGCGCACCGTCACCTCCCCAATACCTCCCGCTACCAGCTTACAGCCCGCCAGCGCCTCTGGCGCAAGCGCCGAATCCCAATTCGGTGATACCTCTGGCGATGACGCCGCTACAGATCGGGCAGGGGGGAGCGCAATTCGAGACAACATTACCTCAATGGTTGCAGCTGACGAATTACAATGGAACAGCGAACCCGTCGGCACCAGGGGGTCAGGGCGGACCGTTCGATCAGCAGCTGATACAACAGGCGGCGAATTGGTACATGCAGAATCAGGTGCAGCCGCAGGTGTCCGCCGCTCAGTCGGCAATGCAAAACAGCGGGCAAAATTACGGTAGTTACGGTCCGGCATACACTGGGCAATTAACCGCTCAGGGACAACAGCAGGCTTTCCAAGCGGCGCTGGCAGCTAATCAGCAAGAATATCAAGATGTATTAGCTGGTAGATCGTCTTATTTATCCGGTGGTCCACAAGTTGCACAGAATCAAAATCAGTTGGATATCCAACGTGGCATTGCTGTTGAGAATGCCAATCTGCAGAATGCTGCAATGGCTAATCAATACAATCTTGGTTCAGCTGGATTGCAAAATAACTACAATTTACAAGCTGGGGAGTATCCGAATCAATTCAATTTGAACAATTTTGGCAATCAACTAGCTAGTTATCAAGCACAACAACAGGGTTTACTAGGTGGCATCATGGGTGGTGGAATGTTGGCTACCACTCCCATACCTTCGAATAGTCTTGCTAGCGGGCTAGGAAGTTTCTTTGGTGGTGGTGGCGCTCCACTTGGTGGTGGTAGTGGCAATTCCTTCATCCAAGGAGCCGCAGATGCGTTTAGCAATGCTGCATTAGGAGCTTTCTAATGGGATTACTTGACAATGATAATGAATACGGCACTCCGTTGATTGATACTACAAGTACTCCTTCTACTGCATCTGCTTTGGGCACTCAAATGGCTCAGAACGTAGGGCAATTGCAAGGGGTTTTAGGTAGCCCTCTTACGCAATCCATGGTCACAGGTACATTCGCTCCTGCTACCAGTGACGTAATGAGTGATTTAGCGGCCGCATCCGGCATGACAGGACAAACGCGGCAATTAATGCAGGAAACTGCACAAAAGCTTATGCCGAGAGCGTTGAGCCAATTACTACAAGCGGATGCACCATCGAACGGCGCACGAGAATCTATAGGGCGTGCGGCAGCTGGATTGGCTTTGATATTCGGCGGTGGCGCTCCTAACGCTGTTGGGCAAGCGCTCTCCACCGTACAACAAGCAAGAAATGACAAAGAGCTTCGAGAGAAAGATGCCACAGCACAACTCAATTCCGCGATTCAGATCAGCAAGATATTGGGTAGTGGAGATGCTGCCAAGACTTACATTGATGAATCAATGAAGAGCCAGAAAAACACTTTTGATTTATTGAACAAACAGCAAGATCAACAATTAAAAGCTTTGCGCGATCAGCAAAACGAGAGAAAACTTGCCACCCAAGAAGCGCTTGCAAATGCTACTATCAATTCTGATGCGTATAAAAATATGCATCTCCAGAATCAAGACGATCTAGCCAAGACGCATGAGACTAACATATTCAATCTCCACAAATATGCAATTGATTCTCGTAACGCCTTAGAGGCAAACGCTCAGCGCTTGCAGGAATTGAAACAAAAGATGGAGGCAGGCATTGCCACTAATCATGACCGCGTTCAATATGCTAACGGACGTGCGCGCTCTGCCCAGGAAGCCGCTAAGCTTAATCAGGCTATAGATGCTCTGAATAGTTCAACAATATTGAAATTGAATCAAAGAGATAAGACTGGAAATCTAATACACTCTGACGCCAAAGGTAATCCGATACCATTCACCCCTTTTCCGCATGTAGATGAAGAAGGGCAAGCAATTAATGCTCCTGGCAACGATCTGCCGGAAGGTTATCAGCAGATAGATGAGCCGCCTCAGATGCAAGTGCCACAAATGCCACAAGCTCCGCAGCAAGCGGTTCCTCAACAACAGGCGGCGAGCGCTGCACCAGCTGCAACAAAGAAGACTCCCGAATCTCTTTATCAGGAATACATAAAATCTGGAATGTCATGGCAAGAAGCGTATAAGAAGGCAACTGCAGGAGCGCAATAATGGCAAATCCACAAGCGCCGCCGTCTTTTGAAGAAGCAGAAAAGCTAATGAAGCAACAGTCTGCTTCGCCGCCATCTTTTGAAGAAGCGGGGAAATTAATAGCAAAATCAGCACCCTCCAAGCAGGAAGCTGGCTCAGCGCCGCCTGTTGGTTTTTCAGTACCGCCGCCACCTATTGATCCAACTAAATCGCCATCATTGGCTGCCGGAGCTACGCCAGCGATCCAACAAGATACTACTCCGGTAGTTACTGATAATACTCCCAGTATTCATATGCCCGCTCCCGCGACGACTGCCACCCCATCGGATCCGGGCGCTGTTTTCCTAGGGCATATTGAGCAAAATGTTAACCGAGTATACAACCAGGCGAAAGGATTGCCCATAATAGGTGAGACCGTTGGTGACATCGGCACTGCCACTGGTAACTTGGGGAAGGCGTATCAAGAGATGAACTCACCAGACCCGCTGACGGCAATGCAATCGGCAGCGGTAGGTGCCGTACCTGGTGCGATTGAATCAGTGGAGACACCATTGGCGGCTGCTTATGGTGTACTCGGACAGCCAGGACATATTAAGCTTCCCAATATTCCCCAGATGTATGAGCAAAATCCTATTGCACAACAATACGCTCAAGCCGCTCCAGGCTCTTACCAAACCGGGAAATTGCTTGGTAATCTTGTTGGTACCGGCAAGATGCTTGGAGTTGCCGGGAAGTTAATCGGTGCAGGTGTTCAAGCTGGAAGCCCTCTCTTTAAGAGTCTCATTAAATTATCTCCAGAAGCGTTAGCTTCCGCCGAGAGGATATTGCAGAAAATAACCGAGATAAGTCAACCGGCACAAACTGGCAATATTCTGCAACGTACCGCATCTAATATGGTACGCGGCGCAGGTATTGGTGGTGGTGTAGGTGCCGTCCAAGAAGCTGGACAAAATGTAATAGCTGGACAAGGACCAAAAGTAACGCCCCGTGGAGTACTTAGCGGCGCTGCAGCTGGAGCGCTTGGAGGTGCTATAGAAGAACCACTAAATGTTACCGGCAGAGCAGCGGGGAAACTGGGTGGCGGCGTAGGAAAACTGGGCGGTGCGCTTCTGAAGAAGACAGAGAAGGGCAAGTCTGTAGCGCAGCCACAAGTTACACAGCAAGCTCCTAAGATGCCAATAGTAACTCAAGAGCCTCAAACAACTCCTGAAGTACAACAAGCTCCAACTGCAACGGCTCAACCATCTCCGGTGGAATTAAAGGGCGAAGTAGAGAAGCAAGAGGTAAAATCCACTCCGCCACAACGCAAGCTGACTACATTAAAACAAGTGGGACTAGACAAATCCAAGCCTCGATACAAAGACCTTACTCCTGAGTTTGATAGTGACTTAGATAAGGCTCTGTATGTAATTGGCAATCCTAAAACGAAATCTGCAGCCCATGATAAATTCATGGATTACATACGAAATAATACTGATTGGGATGATGCCATGATCTCAACTAAAGCAGCTCAAGTCAGAAAAATGGTTAAGGAACATTCTGTAAATGCTGAAGATGGCACATTTAAAGTGCCAAGGATAACTCAAGCCCAAGAGCCAATAACAACACCCACCCCTAAGCCAGATCATCCTCAAGAAGAAGGCGAAGGAGTAATGACGCCGGAAGAGTTCGACAAGAATTTGACCGATCAAGAAAAGAAGTTTTATGAAAAGACTGGCAGGATACCAGTAATTAGTCAGCCAGAACCCCTTGAGCATGCGGATCGCGCCTCTGTGCCCGCTAATAAAGTATTTGAGAAAGATCGCAAAACCAAATTTGATGTAGGTAATCCAAAAGCACGCGCAGGTGTACATAATGGAATTATGTATGCTGCAATGCCAGATCCTTACGACCCAAAAGCCGTGAGATTAGGAAGTATCGTTACATCTAAACATGGAGAAGCAAAAAGACAAGAGGCTTATGATCGTTTACGAAAAGGTACATCAATCTCTGGAACGATAGGCACATTGCAAGCAGGAGAGGAACTTACGCCTGTTCAAGATGCATCTCTTGCTGCCGGGAAGGAATACGACGAAGCCAAGAAAACACCCGCCAGACAGTCTCGTGGAATTAAAACAGCCGTTGATTTAAAAGCACAGAAAGCGGCGGATGCCATCAAAAATGATGATAAAGCCGCCTTGCAAGAAATTGCTAAACCCAAGAAGAGTCTCAAAGTTAAAGGGAAAGGCAGAAGCCAATCCGGTATTGTTACCATTCCCCGTATTATATCTCTAGCAACCGAAAAGGGTATAACGCTAGAAAATGCCTGGACAAAGATAATGGAGATTCCCGCCGATCATATGGTGAAAACCCTGAAGGGGATGATTGATTATAGCGATACGATGGATGCTATAAAGAAAGGCGCAGAGCGTAATAAAAGTGATTTCTTTGAACGCTTACAGCAGAGACAGGTCCAGATGTTCTTAGATTCTCACGGAACCAATGTTACCGAGGGGAAAGTTGGTGCAGAAGTAAATGAAGCCGTTCGTTATCTAAGTAGAGATGAAATTTTAGATCCAGAAATAACGCCGGATTTGACACAAGATCAACGTGAAGCCGCTGTTCTATTGAAAGATGATCGTGCTATCCAAAGGGAAATGATTAATGAGGAAATAAAAAAACACCCCTATGATTTAAAGTATGTAGAAGCATTAAAAGAATATGGTGGCATGTCTCCCCGCGCCAGGACTGGAACTGAAGAGGGCATGGATATGCTCTCAACCATGCTTTACAACGCATCTTTAAAATATGATCCTCGTTTCCATGCGACGCAATTGACGCATATTCCGCAAGTTATAGCTGCTGAAGTTGGACCGATCAATACTGCAGAAGCACTTAATTTAAGTACTGATCCAGAGGTGAAGAAATTCCTGGAGGGCAGTCGCCATGCTACGGCTCGTCAAGCACAAGCACAATTCGGGGAAGCGGCATCTGATTATGAGCAGCCCAAACCATTATTTCATTCAATGGAGAAAGTCAATGAAACAGCTCTTTTGGGTGGCATGATACAAGAAGCTAAAGAATTAAGGGGGGAGCAAGAGGGCGTCAATGCTGCTAAAACAACTGCTATCAAGATAACCAATCATGAGCCTCTATCCGATCAAGAAGCGCAAATATTAACAAGAGGTTTGGATGCCCTTAGAAAAGCCACGGGGCAAACCCCGGGAGGGTATAACCGAATATTCACTAGTCGCACTGCATTCTTGCGTTTTATGGCATCCATGTCTGGCTATCACGGTCTTGTTACCCAGCAGATGGTTAGGGAAATTAGGAATTTTCGCAGTAGCGATCCATTAATTAGGAAAGCAGCATTACGCAAAATGATAACGTTGTACGCAGCAACGACATTTATGGGTGGCAACGCTACCGTACCTACCGAGGCTAGAAGAATATTGTGGATGACCATGCCTGGAATTATGTATGAATATGAATTTTTGACCAATCATATGAATGCGGCAGCTTTGACGGGACGGGTTATGAATGATCATATGCGCTTTGCGGCAGTCAACTGGGGTTTCAGCATGACGGCATCGGAAACTCAGCATTTAACTCGCGCTATGGAGCAGCAATGGAAGAAAACACAAAACGAATCACTTTTAAATAGAGCCGTTTTGATGGGTGGGCTATTGCTCTGGGAAGCTCCAGTGCCAGGTATGAGCCCAATTCGACGCAATGTAAGTAATTTTAGCAGCGCTCAGAGGGGTTATAAAGATGTTGTTGCTTACGACAATCAATTCAGTCAATTCCCAATAGGGAAAGGGCATCGCGATTATAACTATCTGGATGTGATGCTTGATAATCTCCCCGGAGATAATATTGAAGAGTACAATTTCAAATACAAAAAGTATGTCAAGGAAATATCCAAAGAAACAGGCTGGCCGGTTCCTAAGAATTTAGAAACGGATTATCCATCTAAGGTTTATACCACTACGCCTGAGCAACATAAGCGTCAACTTACACAGTTGCAAAAATCATAATTGCAGATTAAAACCTAAAATTAAAGTCTGTAACGTAAGACAGGCTTAGGTCTTGGGATACTTACCTTTTGTCCTTGACGTAACCCCTTTGGATAGCACCAAAGGGGTTCATATTTTGCTGGTGGTTGTGAACCCCTCATCAGATTTTTGTAAAAGCCACACCTGGCTTGACGGTGGTGTAGGGTTATGTCTCCGACTTGAATTGTCAATGTGATAATCCGTCGCCAAAGCGTCGCCAGATACACAATTGCAAAAACCGTAAATTACGGTACGATATGAGGTATCAATTTGCGAGGTTCTAAAATGGGTGGACCATTTGATATGGGTAAAAGTGATGGTGCCGGAAGCAAGCAAAATCTTCCTCGGCATATAGAGCGTATGAACATGGGCACGGAGAAACCAAAAATGAAAAAATCTGGAGATGGGAATAACTTACCTTGGGGCGGCCAGCCCAAAGAACAAGCCAAGGCTTACATGTCAGGACTGCCAAAAAACAAAGGCAGCATGTTAAGCAAGACCGGTGAGCGTAGCGGCAAAGGCGGCAAAGCTCTGCAAGGTCATTCAAAGACTATTAATGCTAAGTCTCAGAAGATCAAATAATGGGCGCCACTTCTATAAAAGCTACTGAAATCTTTGAATTGCAAACAAAGATCGAAACGCTGGAAGCTGAAATGGCAGCCTTGAAAGAGTATGTCAAGAAAGCAGATAGAGCAGTGACTGCCTTCCAAGACATGGGCGCCATATTCGGCAATTATCTTGGCACAGATAATCGTCTTGTGCCCGCAGTAATAACTCACGCATTCCCTCAAGCTGGGACTGTAGATATTGTTGTATTTGACAACTTATACAGTGGCGGCAAGCATGAAATAACCGGAGTTTCATTAGGCAATCAGCGCGGCGAATTTAGACCTTATTTAGTGTTAGATGACGTGGAGGAGGAAACCGATGCAAGCCTCCTGGCCGCCCAACCCGGATGAAGTAAGAAAGCAGCGTGTCGAAGTAATGCTTCGATGCCGGCACGATCCGGCATACGCAGCTATTGTTTATCGACGTTGCAAAGATGATATTGTCTATTTCCTTGAAATGTTCGGTTGGGTGGAGTTCCGGCAAGGCATTGGCGCGGCAGCTACAGCCATACCGGTTGTTTTATATCCGCAACAAAAAGAATTTGTTTTGCATCTTCAGAAGGTATTATTTGATGCCGCCAATAGTGAAACTTATCGCTGGAATGAGATCGTAGAAAAAGCTCGTAAGACGGCAGGGACTTGGTCTGTCCTATTCGTATTCATCTGGTTCCTAATATTCCATAATGCCTCCTTCCTTATAATGTCGAAGAAAGAGGATGATGTTGACCGGCAAGATGACTTAGACACTCCGTTTGAGAAGATGCGTTTCTTTATAAACAAGTTGCCGGATTTTCTCTTGCCTCCTGGCTTTGATATGAGTTCCAAGAAATATAACAAGACTATGCTTTTAAAGATGCCTGGAGGTGGACAGGTAAGCGGTGACTCTTCAGCGGTGAATGCTATCCGGCAGAAGAGGGCGCTTGCTATTCTGTATGATGAATTTGCTTATTGCGAGAATGACGAATCTGTCTGGACAGCCGGATCTGGTGCCGCCAAGGTCAGAATTGCCGTATCTACTCCGAATGGCACGAACAACAAGTATTACAAGCTTCGCTTTGGCAAAGAAAAGGAGAAGATACACCTAACATCATTTACCTGGTGGAGACATCCAGTCTTTGGTAAGGATCTCCGGCAATTGGCTGACGGACGCTATACATCGCCCTGGTATGAAGAGATTAGCGCTAATGAAAGTGCTCAGACTATGGCTAAGGAATATGACCTTAACTATGCCGATTCGCTTGGCTCTAAAATATTCTTTTTGTATTCTGGACAACATAATGATGACAAACTTGTGCCTCATCCAGAAAGCAAGATTGTCCGCATTTGGGATCCTGGCTTGACGTTCGCCGTGCTTTGGGCGGAAATTGATCGCTGGGAGCGCTTACTGTTTTACAAAGAGCTTGTCATGAAGAATGCCGTGCTTAACCATGTAGCCGAGGCCGTGCTGGAAATCACTCAACAGATAGCCGAGGGCTGTCGCGTGGAAGATATTGGCGATCCTGCCAACGTTTACCGGCGTGGCTCTATCACGGAAGATACTGAATATAGTATCTTGCAAAAGAAGTATGGCATTTATGTTAGGACGCAAAGTATTACGGCAGTCGGTCCACAGAAGCGCACAACTGAATCTATTAAATACCTAAATGACAAGATGGGCACTTTTGTAAAAGAATTACAGACGCCGCAAATGATTATCAATCCAGTTGAATGTCCCATCTTGCATGAAGCCCTAATGGGGGGTTATGCTTGGCAGGTAGACCAGAACGGTAACATACGAGAAGGACACCCAGAGCAAGTGCATCCATTTGAAGACGTAGCAGATTGTGCAAGATACCTAGCTTTACATGCTCAAGGTGGCTTAAAATCTACTGGTAACAGACCAAATTTGCATGTAGTAAAGAAGCAGGGAAGTTGGGGATCGCCCCGCACTCAAAGGCAGCAGCAACAAGGATGGACTAATTTATAATGGCGAAATTGATTTACCAGCAAACAGATTTACCGCCTTTTGACAGTGATTACATGCAAAAGCTGGCGTATCATCTTTGGCAATGGAAGCTCTACTGGCACGATGCTCGCCGCCCGCTAGAAGTTAAATGGAGAGAATGCGATGAAGCTTATCTTTGTTATCGCCGATTGCCTTCAACTGGTGGCATGGACTGGGTTGACGATAGCGACTTTGGCGAAACTGATGTATTTGATAATGTCAATCTTTTATCCCTCCGTATGTCTCTGGCTCTTATGCCTCGCGACTACCGTTGGCTTACTGTTAGCTCGCGCCAGGACGAAGCCCAGGAATTAATCCAGGCGATACAAGACCAGCAGATATTTATGCACCGCAAAGCAAAGACGCGCCGGGCTTTCGCTAGAGTAATTAAACAAAATATTGTACGTGGCACTACAGCCGTATTATGGAATTGGCGCGAAAATAAACGCTATCGTCGGCTGACTTCCACTGAGTCACGTCCGCTACTTCGTAAGCACTTAAAAGCGATCGGTGCCGATCCGAAGGATATTAACAAGATCATGCAAGCGCGTGTGCCGGAAGTGACATTTAGCGGTCCGCAAATCAGACCGTTGGACGTATTTGACCTGTGGATAGATCCGCACCTGGATATGACCAATACGGTCTATCCGGCAACCATTGTACAAACTTTTAACTTCCTGCCCGATTTAGTGGAAGCGGTGGATGATGAGGGGCTGCCAGTATATCAAAACCTTGATGGTCTTAATCCCTTTAGCGTGGAGCAAATATATGCGTGGGACAATAATTTCAGAATGCGTGCGCCGGAAGTCATCGGGGTCTTCCCTATGTTCGGTACTTATCCTGCTCGTGTCACTGGGTTTACCAAGCTTGTGCCTGTGTATATCTTCCATATGCCATACCTTAAATTTGAGGGCCAAGAGTTCTTTGACACGTACTTCCACGTTGCAATCAACAACGGATTCAGATGGCCAAGGATCATCAAAATAGAAGAGAATCCCTCGGATAGTGGTCATTCACACGTGTTAGTGGATAACTACATTGATTGGTTCACTAATATTGGTTATGGCATAAGTGGCGTAGAGAAATCGTTGACTTATTACCGGCAAAAGAATCTACTGCAAGCCCTGACAATGAATGCGGCTACTGCTACGCAGTTCCCCGCTCAGTTGATTTATTCCGAGGCGTTTAGAGATGACCAAGAGGTTAATTTCTCTCCGGGAGCATTGAATGAGATCGCTCATAACCCATTAGGGTTAAAAGTTATCGAGCCAGTGCCGACACCAACTGCCGGACTGCAATTATCTTTACAAGACCTTAGATTCTGGGCGCAAGAGATTCGCACCAAAATGGGCGTAGATGGCTTGGCTATTGATAATCCCGCAAGGTCAATAACGAAGGAAAAAACAGCCACTGAGGTTAACACCGATTCCAGCACTGGGAGCGCCATGCTTGAGGACTTCGTTGAGAAATTCTCTGACATGCTCACAGAAATGTGCCAAGGCATTTACGAGGCGTCCAGAAAGAATCTCAGACCGGATGCTGAGGGGAATCTTGTCTTTGAAAAAGCTTTGGCAGATAGAGTACAACAAGTATCTATTCCTTTTAAGCAGTTTGACGTAGATCGTACCATCCAGGTAAATGGCTATTTAGGGGCGCTTAATAAGCAGCAAGAATTGCAGAATATAAACATGGCACTCCAGATGACTAAGGAGCTTGCCCAAGCACTTCCTAATGGTGTTCAGATTATCCAAAAATTGTGGATGGAAGCACTTGAGCGTTTAAATATACCTCTGTCGCCACAAGATTTAATGTCGCCGCAGCAAATAGCAGCTGCTAATCCGCAGGTGCAGATGCAGGCTCTTCAGGGAGCGTTGCAGAATCCGCAGACGGTGCAACAGCTTTTAGAGCAGCAGCATAAAGCTAGGCAATTGAGTTATGACCAGCAACAAGCCCAACAACAACAGCAAGGAGCACCGAATGTCCCAACTGGTCCAGCCCCGGGAAATCCGGGAGCGCAAGCAGTCCCTCCGCAAGGATTCTAGCGCCAAGAAGTCGGAAATAAAAATGATGTTGGGACGTTTAGTTACTTCCCCCGAATATACATATATAAAGAAAATGGCTCAAGGTGTAGCGATGCAGTATCGTACCTCACCAGGCACAACACAAGAGGAAAACCAATCATATCTTACCCACTGTACAATTTTGTGGGCTTACAATATGCTATGGGGTATGGTAGAAGGTATAGCCAAAATACAACCAACGAGGACAACTGAAAATGCCAATGACGGATGGGACTGAAAAACCAGTACAAGAAATCAAAGCAACTGTAGACCCGGTAGCTGTGGCGCAGATCGTGCGCCAGATGCAGAAGCAAGAGCAATCACAAGAGAAACCTTCTCGCTTCCAATCAAAGATCAAATCCTTGCTTGAATCTGGGGGTGTTGACAAAGAGAATCTGAAAGAAATTCAAGAACTTGTCGATGCTAAAGCAGCTGACTTAGAAGAGAAGATGTCTAGCGGTAGCAACAATATCCAAGCCATGCAATCGCGTTATCAGGAAGCTGTAGTTGATGCTCTTGAAAAGTACACCGAAGGTGATGAACAGCTTGAAGCGGTATCAGATCTATTGCAGGATAAGATATTAAAGAAGCTTGGTAAAGATTCGGATGTTATGGCAAAGTTCAATGCCGGACAGTTAGATAAGCGTACCGTGAATGCTACGGCGAAAGAAATTGTCGAAGATTTTAGTAAAAAAATACTGAAAAGAGACAAGACTAATAAGGGCCCAGCAATAAATTCGGGGATTCCTGGCTCGGTTGCAAATTCAGCTATTGAAAATTCTCCACCGGCTGGTAGCATAGATGACATAACAGAACCGCATCGGCGGGAAGCGTATCATAAATTGAACGCTTTATTCAAAAGGAACAAGATAGCACCGGAAGAAGCCCATAAAAAAGCATTCGCCGCAGCTACAAAGCCATACAAGAAATCTGGGTCAGCCGCATAGGAGTAAGGTAGATGTCAATAACAGGGTTTTATGTAGATAGAGAATCTCCGGGCGTTGCCGATATGATACGGCAGATACGAATGCCGAATGCTGTACTATTTTCCGAAGGCGATGCATGCTACGTATCTGTAACTGACGGCACTGCCGGGTTAATCATTCAAGCTGATACCCAAGCAGCTCCCGTACAATACGTATTCCTCGCAATGGTATCTGATAAGTCTTATTTACGACCGGCTGTCTTTGACCAAGCGGTTGTTAATGAGTATGCGGAATTAATCGAAGTCTCAGACGGCTTTGCCGCATTCCCGATTGTGTTAAACACTCAATTTCCCCTTGCTACCTTTGATGGTACGGCTTGTAATGCTAACGCACTTACTAATACCGTAGTCTTCACGGGCGCAGGCGCTACGGACGACTTAACTGGTGGACAAGTTTATATCAATGAGCTTGGACAGCAAGCAACCATTCTGGATGATGACGTAGCTGGCGGGGTGCACACCTTGACAGTTGCGCCAGCTTTCAGTCAAGCGCCGACAACCGGCAATACACTACGGGCAGTCCCGTGGGGTCCTGGTTACATGGGTGGTGTTAAGCTTCAAGCTGCTAATCCGCAGCAAGGTATAAGCGTAGCAGTCGCCGATAAGACTGGTGGACCTATAGCTATTTATGGCGTCGATCTTGCTTTACGCATTGCGTATGTTCGCTTCCAACCGTTCCTCATCGCTAAATAGGAGTTTTCAGATGATAGTTACCCGTGAAGAATTTATTGAATGGCAGGAGCCAACACTTCGCGAAGTGTATGCCCTCGGCTTCAATTATGGCGATGAATGGATGAAAGCCTTCCGCGTCGAAGAATCCGAGAAAAGGCGCGAAGAAATTAACGAGTTTGTTTACCCTGACGTAGTTGTCCAATCGGATGAAGGCGCTCCTTATCGCCGTTTAAACATCCGCAGAGGCTACTTAACAAACGTTATCAATCTGACCTTCACTGGTGAAATCAAAATCACCCAAGAGTTCATCGAAGATAACATGTATGAGGAAATATACGATGGCACGTACGGACTCGCTAATAGTATTCAGCGTAAGATAGCCAAGGATGGTACCAGCCAACTCTTCAATGGATTTAGCTCGGTTCAATCACCTGATGGTCTGTCTTTATTTAATACGGCGCATACATTGTTATATGCCGCAGCTGGCGTAACTTCTCCCAACCGTATAGATACTCCGTTATCTTCAGCGGCGTTAGCAGAAGCTATCGATCAGATGAATAGAACGCTTGATGAAAACGGCTCTGTGAATCCATTCGGTGTAGGCGCTTTGCAACTTATCATACCGCCTGCAACTCGTTTGCTCGGTACGCAGTTAGCCAAGTCTCCTTACATACCAGATACTGCCAACAATGCTATCAATCCGTTTGAGATTGACGTGTTGGTAATACCGCAATTATTTGAAGCTGGACAAGCTGGTTATAGCTTCCAAAATACCCAATGGTATTTAAGAGATCCTATGTTGGCTCGTAACTACTTCTTCTGGAGAATCCACCCGCAGACACGCATGGTGAACGATATTAATTCACCGTCGATTCTGTTCCAATCCCGCGTTAGGTATTCATTCTTAACATCAACTTGGAGGGGGCTATGGGGTTCTCAAGGTTAATTAAATCTGTCCTTGCAGTTGGGGCTATGGTGGGTCTTGCGCTTCCCGCAGGAGCGCAGACCTTCCCAAACTCTGCAACTTACAACCAGACAACTGTATCGACTACCATACAGAATGATCTTATTTCTACTGGCAATCTATACGGAGAGACTGGTGTAGGAACACAGGCGGCAACGAGTGGTAATTTCATGCTCCTCCAGCCGGCTGCTACATTAGGACAAAATACTGTCTTGACCATTCCTGATGGTGGTTCTGCCACTGATACCCTAGTGACAACCAAGGCTGCTAACGTATTTACCGGGACACCTGTTTTCCCCGCGATTACTTTAACTGGCACAAGCCATAATGCTACAGTGCAAGCAGTAGCTGCTCTTGGGCAAGCTACGACTCTTACAATCCCCGATGGTGGGTCCGCTACTGATACATTTGCTACGCTAAAAGCAGCTAATGCATTCACTGGTGCTAGCACCTTCTCGCTGGCAAATGGATTAGGTCTTGTCGGTACTTCGCATACTGCAACTATAAAAGTACAATCTACCCTGGGACAGACGACTACTGTTACTCTTCCTGATGGTGGTTCTGCCACTGATACTATCGCCACAGTGAAAGCTACCAATAATTTCACTGGTGCTAATATCTTCTCGCTGGCTAATGGTATCCAATTAGCTGGGACTAGCCATAATGATACATTGATTGCTCTTGCTGCACAGGGACAAGGAACTACCCTTACGCTAGAAGATGTAGGGGGCGCTACTGGTTATATTTATACTATGACAGCTGCTCAGACAGCAGCTGGTGTGTTAAGCCGCGCCGATATGGTCACTGAAGTCGGTGATACTTTACTCAGTGGCATTTTAAACATCAAGAATATTGACGGTACCACGCTGGCAAACGCCGCTGGAGCTGGTGTATTCGGTATTTCAACAACTGCTACTTTTGGCTCTCCGGCTCAACTCTCACTCGTGACTGAAGTAGCTAACAACAACACCAAGACTGACTCTTGTGAATTTGAGTTCACGCTTCCTCCTGATTATGTAGCTGGTAGTGCAATTAACGTCAACGTTGGACAAAACATCACTATTGGTGGTGGGACATTATCAACAAAGACTCTGACTGTGGATGCTTTCAAGGTAGCAGCTGACGGTACGGTTGGTTCTAATTTGGGACCAGCCGCGCAGACCTTAACTAACTCTCAAGGCACTCTGGTTTTTGCTATTACTCCAACAGGCTTGGTGGCTGGCAATAAGCTATTAATTCAACTGCAAACCGTGTTGACTGAAACCGCTATGTCAAATGTACATGCAAATCTAACTAGCGTTACCGTAACATCTAACGTCAAAATGTAAGGAGGGTGCCGGATGGCGAACTCCAACTGGTTCCAAGCAACAAATAGTGTGCTCAACTTGGCGCAACTGCCTCTTATTAGCACTACTAATGCTTTTGATGCTGGGCAACTTACCAAGTATCAGAATGCAGCGAAATTCAAGATTGATTTTGCCCAACGTCATTTGACGTTGAAAATGGTCACGGCTTTCACCAACCGCAAATTCCAGCTACCTATCAGCGCTGGAACTACGGACTACGCGCTTGATACAGGCATTACAGCTGAGTCGTTGAAATATCATTCTTGGTATAACATCACGCCAGGGAATGCCTTTGACCAATCCTTGCCTTTGATGAAGTATGAAGACTATACGGATCAATGGACTGACCAAACGGTTGTTCCCAGTGGTCCCCCAGAAGTGATCGTGCAACTTCCTTATGATAGACAATTAGACGTTATAGGGATTACCCCCCGTGTTCGCGTCTACCCCGTGCCTGATGCTAGCTACACACTTCAATATCAGGCAAGATTGAATTTCTATCCGCTAGTAAATTCCACTTCTATCATCCTATGGCCGCCAGAATACGAACATGGTTTATGGTCATGGGCTTGGAAGTTCCTGGAAGTTGATCTAGCTGAAGGACGCGAAGCCATGTTGGATGCCTTGACAGATGAGGTAATAAGTCGTATTAGAACAGTAAGTATGTCGGCGGAAGAAGTACGCAAAGGCGTTAGAATGCCGCATCTGACCTGGAGACGTAATTTCAGTAGGGGTTATTTCAGATAATGCTCAGTAATGCAAACATATACTCTTACCTCTATTACAACAGCCCGCAATCGGTTTCTGATAGCACTGACACGCCTAATACCAGTACTTATAGTCAGGCGCAATATCTCGCCCGACCTGCAGGCAACTGGGGTGGCGCTAATAGCAGTCAATATAATATGGTGCAAGGACCATCTTATGGCTCAACCGCTAATAATTATGGGTCTGATTATTTCATGGACGCTTTTGGCTATCAGATTGCTTCGCCCGGACCAGGTTATGCCCCAACAGTCTCCCCTACTGAGCCGGTAACATACGGTGCCGGCAAGTGGGTTAACGGACAATATGTAGCGCAACCATTACCAAGCACGAGTTGGCCAACCAGAGAGCAAGTGTGATGTCTCCCACAAGTAATAATTCTGCTATTCCCTCACCATCTAGTTACTCACCTTTAAGTGTCCAAGGGCATTCGCTTAATCAAGGTGTTTTGACTTGCAATGAGGGATTATGGAGTAATGTAAGTGAGATATTACGTACATCGGTCCAAGCTAAGACGCTGAATAACTTCCAGATGCTTAAAAGAGGTGTCTGGAGCAATCCGACTGGGCTGGGATGGCAACCCCAAAGGGCGGGAAAATTTAATAGCGGTGCTGCCTTCATGGACTTTGGTATCTTCGAAGATTTCTTGGGTAACCAAACCATGTTATTTCAGGTGGGTAATCAGGTCTATTCTTACAATTTAGCGACAAGCACTGAGACTGCTTATAACGCCCCGTTGAGTGGACTAAGTACATCTTTAGTCAATCTACCTTGTATGCGTCCCTTTGTTGATACAACAGGAGTTGTGGCACCTATAACGGTCTATTGTAATGGAGATATACAGCCGGTCGCTATTACCGGAACGAGCGCTTCTAATGTACGCAACTTAAACTTCTTCGGGAATGGTAATTCAATCACTAACCCACCATCCGGAGGCGTTTTTGGTACTACTATCACGCTTTCCTCTGGCGCCGCTCCTCAAGGTATCACTACCGGACCGGATAATCGTATTTGGTTCTGCGATAGCACGAAGAATTGCATTAGCGCTTTAACAGCGCAGGGCGTCTTAACTGAATATCCATTACCTCATGCCAGCTCTGGACCTTTGGATATTTGCAGCGACGGTACCAATCTATGGTTCACTGAATTTACCCGTGGCTTTATTGGCAAAATTACAACAGCCGGAGTGATTACCGAGTATTCATTAGGCGGTGGTGGTCCACAGCCGGTGGGTATTGTTTTTATGCCGTTAGATGGCAATCTTTATTTTACAGAGTCTGGAACAAGTAAGATTGGCAGAATAACCACCGGTGGTGTTATCACCACGTTTGCTACTACCACTCCCGCGGCTGCACCTTGGGGAATTTGCACTGACGGCACTTTCTTATATGCCTGCGAATCGGCTACGAACTTAATTAATAAGTTTACGACTGCTCTTGTGCCGGTGCAGACTGAGTACACAGTCCCAACCGCTAATTCTAGTCCGATGTGGATAGCCTTTGATGGTGTAAGTAAAGTCTGGTTTACCGAGAATGCTGTTGCCGGCAACAATATTACTTCCATGACCAGTAGCGGTGGATTTATAGAATATCCGATACCGACAGCTAGCGCTAGACCATTGGGTATAACTTTAGCTTCCGATGGCAATTTGTATTTTGTTGAGAATGGCACAAATAAAATAGGACGCAGTACGCTTACTGGAGCTATTACTGAATATGCTATACCAGTCACAAGCTCCGGTCCTTACGGCATTGCTGATGGACCAGATCAAAGTATTTGGTTCACAATGAACTCCACTAATGATGTTGGAAATTTCCAATATGGTGGTTCAGGAACGTGGCCAGGCGTTTTTCAATTAAACAAAAAGACTTACAGTAAGCCCAAATATTGTACCTATTTCAACAATCGCATGGCTTACTTTGGATTTGATCCGACTACAAACGCAGCTCTTGATGTGTTGATTAGCAACCAAGGAACAGCCGAGAACTTTACAACTTCTCCTACACTCCTAGCCACAGATGCTGTTGCTTTCACAATACCGGGATTGGGACTACCAACCGGTATAACGGCTTTCCGCTTGACTAATACCAATAATCAGGAGGTATTAGTTCTTGGCTATCAGCGCGGGATCGCCGTTGTAATGGGCAATGGAGTTACATCGGACGCCACGACTTATCAAGCGGACATTTTGACCGCCGAGTACGGTTTGATGTCCAACCGGACATTTAATCAAATCCAGAATGATTTGTACTTCTTGAGCACCAATGGAGTCCGCAATTTCAGCAATTTGACTGTTAATGCAAACCTACTGAACTCTAACTTGACATTCCAGATGCAAGATTTCATCTCTTCGATTACCACGACTCCGATAGCGGGCAGTAATGTTCTTTACAATTCCCAAGCGTTTGCGGTGCATCACCGAGCTACTTTAGAGGTGCAATTCTGGGTGCCGTTGAGTGTAGATGGAACCGGAGGCGCTAATTTCCAAAACCAGCACGCGATTATCATGAATTACAACACCGCTACGCCGGTGCCGCAACAGATAACACCAATATTCTCAACCAAGAGCAATACATCTGTATCGTGCGGTATTGAGTTTCAGGGTGTAATGTATGGCGGCGGTTATGACGGCTTCCTGCAAAAACATTACACGGGAAATACTTACAACGGTGGTGCTATTGGCGGCAATATTGGATTAGCGCTCGTAAGCGGTCCGAGTCCGCAGCAAAATATTGAGCTAAGGCAAGGATTGGTTATTACTGAAGGTGGTAATCAGAACTTCAATGTTTTGACTTATTTCTACACCAAGCAGGTCGACGGGACCATGCTAAGAACTCCGAGCCCTGAAGAAGTCCAGACCTTGATTGCTGAGGTCGGAGGGCTTACTATTCTAGGTAGCGTACAGTTCATTGATTGGACGTTAGGATTCTCAAGTTTCCCAGCTAACCACATCAAACAGCTATATTTCGAAGCAAGCGGCGAAGGACCATATATGGAATTCAACCTCAGTACAAACGGAATTGACCAATCTCTCGATTTTGGTGGTTTGGCATACACAATAACAACTGGAGGTTTGAGACCGTAAATGGGTGTCCCGTTAACAAATCTGACCAATCCTAATATCATCACTACCGATGGCAGCACGGTTGATGCTACTTCGTGGACAACTGACTGGAGTACTATTGTTAATTACATCAATTCCAGCCTTACCGCTTCTTTTAATGTCGTATCAAACAAGGGTGATATCTATGCCTATACCGGATTAGCTATTCAGGCTTTGCCGGTTGGCTCAAACGGACAGGCACTTATAGCAAATAGCGCGCAGCCTACTGGTCTACAATGGTCCACAGTAGCAAATTTGACTACTTTAACGACTAATGGAGATACTCTTTACTATAATGGCGGCGCTAATCAAAGATTACCTATTGGTGCGCCCGGGCAAGTCTTAACGGTTAGTGGAGCTAATCTTCCCGCATGGGCTTCCGGTTCCGGTATTACACCGGGCATGATAGTAATCTGGAGCGGTAGCATAGGCACTATACCTGTCGGATGGGCTCTCTGTGATGGGGTTAGTAATGCTTCTGGGATAAATTTACAAGGATTATTTGTGGTAGGAGCTGGTAATGCTTCTCCTGCTGCAACGGGAGGCATGGGCTTACAGAATCCGGGTGGACCCCATGGTGATAATAGTGCAGGCGCTGGATTGGGTCCATCGCATACTCACACTAATACCGGAAATCCAGCACAGCAGGGATCCAATCAGGCTATCTGCTGGCAGACGTTGCCCAGCAGCGTGGCTACAGTTACTCCAAAATACTACGCCCTCTGCTACATTGAAAAACAATGACATCACTAAGGAGATAATTATTATGGCATTACGCGTGAGTACGGCTTATCATTCCCCGAGGCATCTAATACCGATGAACTGGGGAACCAATGCAACAGCTTGGGTGGGAAACAATGGAGGCACTAATCCATTTTCTGATTCTTCCCAAGACCCGAATAGCAATGCTTTTCCGATTCAGTATTGCACAGGACGAGCCGGCGAAGATGGCAATTTCACCGTAGCAATTGAGGCTGGTTTTACTCCTCCAATGAATTTAAGCGCTTGGGAGTTTAATAGGACAGCCGGCAAGTGGTTCAAGCTGGGTGCTAATAGTGGTACCTATTTGATAACTTGTGATGCAACATATATACTATCCACGTTTGAAGTATCAGAGAATGCGTACGTCCTAATTCAAAGCGATCAACCAGTAACAGGCAGAGCTTGGATGGACGGCAAACCGGATTTCCAAGTACCGGGTAATGCTCAAGAGGGTTAATAACATGAAAAAAGTAGTAGGTAAGGCGCTTGCTGGCGCCAGTAAGAAATCAAAACATACTCATCCGGTCGTAATGACCACGAAGAGTAAGAGCAAAGGAGGGAAAAAGAATGCCGTTAAATACTGAACAACTATTAGCTGCTTTAAAAAGCCCCGATATGTTAGCGGAGATTGAGAAGTTTGTTGTTGATCACAAATTATCAGCAACAGCGCAGGAGGTCATTGCTATTGCCAAAATGGTATGTGGCGTGGCTGAAACAATTTGCCCAATAATCGATAAACTATGAGCGCATCGGAATTTAAGTTCACTCAAGAATATAAATTTGCCGCTGTAAAACAAGGTCAGGATTTTATTTTTCTGGAGAATGCCATAAAAGAGCTTGAGAAATTAGGCTATAAACCAGAGGATGTAATCGTGGGACTTGATGGTAGATTGCAAAGTGCGAAGTTCATATGGATACCAAAGAATGGATAAATTTACCATAGCGTGGATATTGTGGATAGCGTATTTCCTGGTAGTGGAATTTGATGCTCTGTTGACAAATAACATCCCGGGTACACTATCCGACCATGTGTGGAATTGGTTTAGCATGAAAGGGTATGGGAAGCTATGGCGCTTGCGCCGCTTACTTCTTTTATCTCTTATGGCATGGTTGTCAGCTCACTTCCTCACGGCAGGTAAATTCTAATGCGCTACAAATATAATCTGAAACCTTCTCGGTATGATTCGCGCGATTATAAGCTACGGGTACTTTCTCAAGGCAGCACTATTGTCCTGATGGCAGCCGGTGAGAATAGAATACTTAATCCTTTCCAGGGGCAAACATTGCCCGATGTAGTGGACAACAGACCGCATAGAGGTAAGCCGCGTGACCAGGGGAATGTTGGGCGATGTACAGGCTTTGGGACTACTAATGCGGTGCGTACGCTCTGTAATTTGCATGGTTATAAATTCCCATATACTGGGTCCGCAGACTTTCAGTATTATAATGAGCAGGTGAAGCTCGGCACGGTAGGCACGGATAGCGGTAGTGATATCGGTACTGCTTTAAATGTTATGACGACGATAGGTATTTGCCCAGAAGATAGCAGTCCTGCTTGGTCATGTCCAACGGGGTCAACAATGCGCGTAGACAGACCTTCTGATGGCTGCTATCTAGATGCTTCTAAGCACAAGCTCATCAAATATTATCAACTGGAATTGACCAGAGAATCAATCATGGCGGCGCTAGCTGCCGGATTTACCATTGTCGGCGGCATCATGGTTTACAGATCCATGGAATCCAGTCAGTGCATCAAGACGGGTGATATCCCCATGCCAGGGATCCTTGACCGCCTGATGGGTCCGGTGGGGGGACATTGCATGAGTTTTGACGGCTATCATAAAGCGGACGATCTAGTTTATGTTGAAAACAGCTGGGGAGCTAGCGTAGGAGAAAACGGTGGTTTTACTATCCCGTTTGATTATTTGACTAATTCGAATTACACAATAGACTTAAGGGCAATTGGACTCGTAACATAGGAGATAAAATATGCCAGCCGTCAGTAAGAAGCAAAGACAATATTTAGCGATTCAAGAGCATTTATCAGCCTCTGAACGCAAGGTGCATATGTCTAAAGCAAAATTTCAGGAATTTACCAAGACCAAAGAAAAAGGACTACCAAACCGCATAAAGGGGAAGAAGAAATGAGTAAAAGACCGCAATCATTTGTAAGTGGCAAAAATGCTACCGGAGCACAGAAGCCCAAGGATTTAATGAGCAAACCAAAAGAAGCCGTCTTGCCGGCTGAAACTAAGTGCTCAAGCAATATGGGCAAGCCGGGTAGAGCTAGTAATGTGAATAGCATTAATAGCAACAATCGTGGCAAACAGAGCAGTTATTAGGAGGACGCATGGCTAAGAATTTCATCCAGAAAGCTATTAAGAAACCTGGGGCATTAAGAGCAGAATTAGGGACAAAAAAAGGCGAAAATATTCCGAAAGCTAAATTAGCTAAAGCTGCCAAAGCTGGTGGCAAATTAGGACAACGTGCCCGGTTAGCTGAAACTTTGGGCAAGATGAAGAAATGAATCTGCCATCTTTTACTCCGAAAGTAGTAAAGATGCTTTCTACGGCTAAATATAAGTACATTACGCCAGCTATCGTGATCGCTGTCTGCTTGCAAGAGTCAGGCGGCGATCCTTGCTTTGAGCCCCAGGACGCATTACTAGGCGAGAACTTGCGGGCAGCCAGCGTTACCACTACATTGCCCATAGCGATGATAGTAGATGCAATGAAGATCCAAGCTGGCATATATAAAGGTAAGATAGCGAAATTCCGGCTTGAGCCGTCTTATTGGATATGGACTGGCAAGCAGAAGTTATCGAGTCCGACAGAGCGCCTGCTCTGCGCCTGCAGCTTTGGGGTAGGGCAGAAGATGATGCGCTGGATAGTAATCGGCAACCCGGATGACTGGATTGGGCAGATAGAACAATTTAAAAGCAGCCTTGATACACAGCTAGCATATCTCATTCATGACATGGATAGATTGTTAAGCAGCACCCAAGGGGATTTACTTCAAGCCTATAAAGGTTACAATTCAGGTTATGTTAACAGCGTGGATCCGGCGGTCGTTGCCCGCGCTCAAAATGTAGTTGCACTGGCCAAAGAAGTTGAAACACAGTTGAGGTAGGAGACATGGAATTATGGACGGTGGGGATAATCGGACTGACGATCAATGCGATCCTCGCTATAATATGCGCGAAGATTTCGTCCTCTCTGTAAAACTGATTGCCCTCTTGGTAATTGTCATCATCTTGTCATTCGGTCTGGTATTGTGTGCCGCACTTTTCATCTATCTTACATTTAAGTATCCAGAATCAGCTAATACGTTGCTACAATTTGCCATACCAGCCGGTATAAGCTCCTTGGCTTTAGTCTATGGAAAAAAAGTAGCAAGGATATTAAACCCGAAAGCTGAAAGCAAGTTAATCGAAAAAGATAAATAGGGACTTTACGGATTAGTAAAGTATGTGATATGGTATTTGAGTAAAGCAACTCAAGGAGAAATCATGGCAACTAAAGTTAAACTCGCTCCATTACTGGTAACTACCGCACATCGCGGTGTCTTTTTTGGTTACGGAAGTATAGACCCGGAAAAGAAAACAATTGTATTAAAGGATGCGCAGCTCGTAGTGTATTGGTCGGCTGACTGTAAAGGTTTTATGGGATTAACGACAAGCGGCCCTACTGCCAATTGCAAGATTGGAGTACCAGCGCCCGAGATATTACTTTTTGATGTAACTTCAATTTCTAGCGTAAGCAAAGAAGCTGCTGAGAAGTTCAAGAAAGCGCCATGGAGATAATCATGGAAGATAGAATACAGCAATTAGCACACGGCTACGGCGACGGCGACGGCTACGGCTACGGCTACGGCTACGGCTACGGCTCCGGCTCCGGCTACGGCTCCGGCTACGGCGACGGCTCCGGCTACGGCGACGGCTTCGGCTACGGCTTCGGCGACGGCTACGGCTTCGGCGACGGCTACGGCTCCGGCTACGGCGACGGCTTCGGCGACGGCTACGGCTCCGGCTACGGCTCCGGCTCCGGCTACGGCGACGGCTTCGGCTCTGGCTCCGGCGACGAGGCTGCTAACGCTGCTTATTTCGCAGCGTTAGCCAAATCAAATAGTCTTGCCAGTAGTGGCATATTGGCTTTTTGGAGGTCTAATAAAAAAGGATTGCCAAGTAACGGCGGGATTGACACAAATCCGGTGTATGAGGGTTTGGTTCAAGAATTAAAGCATAAAGCAGTAGTATGTCAAACCGGTTACCATGCCACTGTACATGCACCACAAAGTTACTCCGGTGATAGATTATGGCTCGTTGAATTGTACCCACCTTTTGAATGTGCCGATGATAAAATTGCCTCTTCGAAACGCAAAATTATCAAAGAATTACCCTGTTTTTTCAAGTGAGGAAATAACAATGAATAATCAAGTAGCAACAATAGAAAGGCAACAACTTGTTTTTGCCGAGGACGATATTAAAGTCATCAAAGATTCACTATTGCCGCGCGGCTCTAGTGATGCTGACCTTAAATTGTTTACAGCCCAGTGTAGGCGCACAGGCTTGGATCCGCTGAGTCGGCAAATCTATGCTTTCAAGCAAGGCGATAGATTAACAATCGGCACCTCAATCGATGGTGCCAGAGTAATAGCCGAAAGATCCGGCAAATATGCCGGACAAGTTGGACCATTCTGGTGTGGACCAGATGGCATCTGGAAAGATGTTTGGTTGGATAATCAACCCCCGGCAGCCGCAAAAGTCGGCGTGCTGAGATCGGACTTCAAAGAGATACTTTGGGCCGTTGCTCGATTCTCTTCTTATAGAGGATCAACGCCGATATGGTCGCGGCAGCCGGAGCACATGCTAGCGAAATGTGCCGAGATGCTAGCTCTGAGGAAAGCTTTCCCTAACGATTTGAGTGGATTATATGGCAAAGAAGAATTGGGGCTTGACGCAGAGCAAGTGGAAGAGGGCGAGAGCCGAGTACTATCGGACACCAGCGAAGGAGTTCAAGCGCAAGCGATTGGAGCCAGCGCTAAAGAAAGCAAAGCAAAAGGCTCTGGGAACGGCAGACCGGCGACTAGCCGTCACAACAAAGATGCAGAAGCAGGAGGTGTTGTTATACCTGGCGCGACAATTACCATCAACCAGCCGGCTGGGATTGAAACTCAAGCGTTATCTCAAAGTGGAAACGCGCCCAGTGCAGTCCAGGATAAGCCTGCCGACGTTACAGACGCTGTGCTTGTCGTCCAACCAGAAACCATCACTCCCGACGAGCTTATTGGGCTCCTCAATTTCGGTATCGGTAAAGGATCTACTGAAGAAGAAATCAGTGATTATCTCACAGAAACGTACAATGTCACTCCCGAAACTGTTCTACAGTTAACAAAGGCGCAATTGGCATCAGCACGTAAGCACTTTGAGGTGAAGAAATGAGTATATTTAGCAGTGTAAAAGAGAAGGCAACGCCGGCTATCCTAGATGCCGGATTACAGCAAAGATACGATCATTTATGTTTGCATGCAAAGAATCTTTCGATTGAGATTGATGACTTCCTTACCGAATCAGGCTTAGCAGATGGTATCACTCCTGAGGCGCTTGATCGATTCCAGCGATTGATTACTGTTGAGAGCCTACGGCAAGATATACTTGGTGGTGTGTATCAGAAGCAAGGCTTTCAGATTGATTGCACCGAGCATCTTGATTGGTACTTAAGCAAGCGCATGAATCTGATTAATGAACTGGAAGGCGTAAAAGCTCAATACGAAAAGCTATTGAGCCAAATTAAGGCAAGGCAAGAAGGATTAGACTTTCTCTTCAAAGCCCAAGCGGAAACATTCATTCAGCATGAATATCAACGCACAGGTAAGAAGACAATGATACTACCTCACGGCACTTGTGCTGTTCGCAGCACGCAGCCTAGCTGGAAAGTTGGCGACGAGGCAATATTACAGGAATGGCTTGAGAAGTTGTCTACAGAAGACAAAGCAACATTTGAAGTTTATCCAAAGTCGTGGACACGCAACCTTGAGGCGCTTAAGTTTAATGCTTCAAAAGGTGTCAAGATTCCAGGCTTAGATATGGATCCAGGTGGTGACAAGATTAGCTTGAGGCTGCCAAAGGAAAAGGAATAAGTTTCAGCGATTACCTACCAGTTATCGCAAAGTAGGACACCGGCTCTCCTATCTGAAAGAAAACCGGTTTTATAAAGGAATATCACATGCAACAAGCAATATCAACAGCAATAAGTAATGCCATACTCGATTGGCGTGACGCCGAGACTGTGCAATTGATAGAATTTCCTTTCAAGGCTATCAGCAAGCAAGCTCCTGGGCGTGGGCACCAAAAGCGACCAGAGACTAAAACATTTGAGCAGATGGTGGCAGAGGTAGCACAAGAACAGATTAATCAGAAAGCAGAGGATGATCATCTGGGTATCCGCATTGCATTCTGGGTAACTAAACGCAATCAAGACTTGGATAATTTAGAGAAGTCAATCAATGACGGGTTGAAACAAATCGCGTTTAAGGATGATCATGTATTTGATTATGTGGAAAAGGTGCGCGTGAAAGCGCCGGCACCAGACAAAGAGGGATTCACTGTAGAGATATTACGACTGGTAGAGAAACGTAACCCCTGGGTGTAAAATGTCCGATACAATCAAATCAGAGCTATTGCGGGCATTAAAGCATATTCCCGCAAATGACGAAACATACATTGATGTGGGCATGGAGCTCCACGCAAAAGGCTTTGAATTAGATACTTGGCGCAACTGGCTCGGCACTTATGTTAATAGATTCAAAGTCGCAAATGCCGTTGATCACTTCTGGAATAATTTTGACGGAGTAACTACTACAGAAGATTACATTTTCAAGATGGCTGCTCTCGGTGGCTTTAAACTTAAAAATATTCCAGCACCGATACAATTTGAAACTGATGAGGTATGGAAACAATATTTAGAGTCAATCAAGAAATACAGAGGGAAAGAATTAATTGGTTTCCGCACTAATATCAAAGCACTTAATAGCGCCACACTTGGCTTGCGCGGATTGATTATCTTAGCTTCCGCCGCAGGATTAGGGAAAACAATGATTACATTGCAACTATCAATGGAAATACTAGCGAATCATCCAGATACTTTGTGTTTGTTTTACACTCTGGAGATGACCAAGGAAAAGCTACGCCATCGCCTAGCTGCATCTGCTGCCGAAGAAGCGTGGACAGACTTCTTACTTCAAGGGACAGACGAGAAGAACGACAAAGCCTTTGCTGGCACTAATCCGGCACGGCAACGGTTGGCTCTATTAGAGCGTAAGGAGATGCCACGTACAGCAAAAGAAATATTAGAGATGGTAGAGCGGGCACGGCAAGAGTCCGGTTGCAAGCGTATTCTATTGTGTCTTGATTACATTCAAGTATGGGAAGGCGCACTGGAATTGAATCAATTCCATGACGAACGCGAAGCCGATATGTGGTGCATTGAACAATTGAAAATGGTGCGTGATGCATTGCAAGAAGATGATGCGATGATTGTAATATCGGAAATCAACAAAGCTGCCACAAAAGAAACTAGGTTAACTAATGAATCATTAATGGGAACAATCAGGCTTTCTTACGCCGCAGATATAGTATTATTGTGGCAGAGGCTCACCGATAGGGAGCTTTACAAATACTTCGAGACTAACGGTACTGGCTTTGTTACACGCAATCCGCCATTACGCGATAGCGTTACTAAAAATAAGAAGATTGTGGGAGAGATTGAAGAATTTGCCGACGCTATGAAGGATTATTGTAAGTTACAGAACACTTGGCCAGCATTTATTGAAATCACCAAGGGACGAGACGGTACAACAAGAGGGGATATTCCGGTAACCGCGTATTACGACAAATTAACAGTAGGAGAAGGGTTCTTTAGGGATCCGGCACAGATCAAAAAAGAGGAGGAAATTAAATATGAGCAATCACTCGAATCAATCTTCGGTTAGCGTATGGACCGAAGAACAGTGTGAATCAATACTAAAGAAGGAGAGAATAGAACTTAAGAAATCACGCGCTGAGTTCTGGCAAAAGATTACAGCGTGGCATAATAGACAATACGAAACAAACAATGTCACAGATACTCTGCCGTGGGCAGATGAATGCTTGGAAGTACTCACAAGAGTGGAGGTACGATTAGGATTAGACAATGAGCCAACAAATTCAGATGTAAGTTTAGCAAAGACGCTCTTTTCAGGAATAAAAGAAGCGGTAGCAAAAAGATCAGTCTTTGAAGGACTGAGATAGCAACAACAAAGGAGAAAGCAATGAAACAAAAGCAAATCGGTGTGAGTCTCTCACCGTTAATACAAGAGACAATAGAAGAAGTAGCGAAGCGCGAAGGGCGCTCGGTGTCTAGCATTGCAGCAGATGCTATTACACAATACTTGTCGCCCTACTTAGCGCAGAAGCGCGCAATGACGGCAAAGGCTAAGACTTCTATTTTCACAGGACTAAAGAAAGATGAGCTTATTCACTCAATTCAAAAATCAGCTTGACTTTGACGGGCTATCTTTCCGTGTGCTGTTGCCGGAGGCTGACCTTGAAGAACAACTTGAGAAGCTGCCAGGTGTGAAGAGTCCTTCACGCCTGGAACCAGCTTGGAAAATACCAGCATTACCTTTGCATGTGCAAAGGCTGAGCAAGTTGCCACTACGTTGGAACGAGAAAGCTGCACAACAAGGACGCTTTCTCATAGCTGAGGCAGCCAGCCGATTAGAGCTAAGCAAAGCTACTGTCAGTGAGCTTGACTTCACTGGCTTTGGTTTAGACTTACACGGCTATCAAAAAGCTGGTGTTGAATACCTGCTTAAAGCTAAGCGTGTATTGTTAGCTGATGAAATGGGGCTTGGCAAAACAGCACAAGCCCTAGCTTTCTTATTTAAAGAGCCTGCTGCTTATCCAGCATTAGTTATCACTCCTGCTAGTCTCAAATACTGGTGGAAGCAAGAGGGCGAGCGTTGTTTGCCTGGTAAACGTTTCGCTGTATTAGACTCTAAATTCAAGCCTCTTGATATTCAAATGGCTGATGTAGTTGTCACAAACTACGATCTCTTGGCTGCCGGTTGGGAGACGCCAGAAAAGAAACAAGTGAAGCTGACGGCTTTAGGTGAGGCGTTATTAGCTCACCCCTTCCAAGCTATCATCCTTGAGGAAATGCACGCCGTTAAAAGCCATGCAGCGCAGCGTACTAAGGCTGTACGTAAATTAGCTGAGGGTAAAACATATCGCATTGGTATTACCGGCACACCAGTTACAAATAGACCAGCAGAGCTTGGACCGATACTGCAAATCCTTGGCAGGCTAAACGATCTTGGCGGCTGGATGTATTTTATGAAACGATATTGTGCGTCAGCTGCTAATAAATACAATCCATTTGGTGGCAGTCGTAATGAGATTGAATTGAATGAGCGCATGCGTAGCTCATTCTATTTGCGTCGCACAAAAGCTGACGTGAAGTTAGAATTGCCACCACTCACCCGCTCGGTGGTACCTGTGCCAATTGATAATAGAAAAGAGTATGAATTTGCAGAGAAGCAGGTAATAGAGTGGGTGAAAAAGAAAGCAGAAGAAGATCAAAAGTTCCGAGATGCTATTGCTCACTTGCCGTTAGACACGCAATTACTTTTGATTGATGAATACAAACACGACAAGGCACAACGCGCTAAGCGTGCAGAAGCCATGATAAAAATAGGTGCACTGAAACGCATTAGCGCAACGGGTAAACTCACTGCTGCTGCTGCTTGGATTGATGATTTTCTCGATAGTGATGAAGCGAATAAGCTTGTTATCTTTGCAACGCATGCAAACATAATCGACGCGTTGAAAACAAAGTACAAAGATGCGTTGTTAATCACTTCTGATATGTCCTCGCGGGCGCGACAAGATGCAGTGAATAGTTTTCAAGATAATGGTGCAAGATTATTAGTTGGTGCATTTGGTACCAGCGCTGGCAGCGCTCCGGCTGCTACAGGATTAACATTAACAGCTGCTTCAAATGTGTTATTCCTTGAGCTTGGCTGGACACCGGCTCATCACGACCAAGCGGAAGCTAGAATCTACAGAATGGGACAAGAGCAACCTTGTAACGCTTATTATTTAGTGGGACAAAATACGATTGAAAAGAAAATACTTGGGTTGTTGGATAGCAAGCGCGCAATATGCGATGCAATAACTAACGGTGAAATGGTTGATACCACTCCACCGCTCGTAGATTTATTACTGGAAGAATTAGCTAGTGCTTAATTCCTTCCTCTAATTGTTGATACCGTTCTAAGCTAAGATAGTTCACAAAGCCGCATGACGAGCACGTGAACATCGGCTGCGTGCAATTGATAAAGCGCACAGCCAATACGCTCTGAAGCGTCACTTCGTTGGTTGCAATGCATTGACGCCTAAAAAGGCGCTCAAAGCTCACAAACCATCTGCCATCATAGTAGCTGACCGCCCGCACGCACGGGCATATTACAGACTCAATTTGCATTATTACCTCCCGCATGACGGACATGACATGTCGCTGTACATATCATGATAACGATATGTACAGGGCTGTTGGTGCTTGACAAACAGTAAGCACCAAATTTTTACCAAGTTTTGCAACATGTTTTCTCCTTATTTGTTTTCCACGATACCTAAATTTCCGCACGCCGAGCAATCACGCTCGTTTTGCGGATCTTCGTCTCTGCGAATCACGCCAGATCCGTGACAATATTCGCAGTCAGCGAGCTTGTCAGGATCTATTTGCCGTGCCGTTTCCAAGAGCGGCAACACGATTTTCAAGAGATCGTGTCCGCTCTCGTAGAGCGAGTTTTTGTTGACATCTATTAAGTTGTCAATAAATTGCTGTAATTGGGTTCTGGTTGTCATGATGTTTTTCTCCCGTTATCCGACTGTAAGTAACTGCTTTTTTTCGAGCCTCGTTTTAACTCCTTAGGTGGCGTGGGCAGGCATGTACTTGTTTATAATTTTTTCAAAACAACTGCGATCTAAATAGCAGATTTCATTGCAGGCATAAGCGCCTGCAACTTGATTTAAATCACTTATTTCGCGTAACTGAGCTTTACTTTTCTCAGGAAAACTTTTAATTACTGAACACGCTTTGAGCGCGTTCTCATGATCTAATCTATTAGGTTTGAATTTCATGATTTAACTCCTTGCCAGGCGTGGCTGACTTTACTAATCCGATAATCTGTATGTTACCACGTAACTTATCGCGGCCAAGGCGATGTTAATGATTTATGTTGTCAATAGTTACGATTTAATCTATGGCTCTGACTTATATTCTTTCAATCTCACATAAGACTTGCCAAGCGGCAAGTCGGAGCCTAGACTATAACAAGTAAGTTCTAATCTATGAGTTAAAAGTATGTTTAACCGTGCTGCCTGGTCTTTTAAGGCGTTTATATCAGCGCGCAAGGTAGATATTACCTCCGGATCAATTTCAGCGCCTTTAACGGGCACAGAGCAGTCTATGGTATTGTTATGATTTACAGCCGGTGAGATTGTACCCTCACTGGCTGTAAGAGCTTGCTGACAAGCAACACAATAGGACACACCAGTCTCACCACGCGCTTTGCCGCTATTATTCCAAGCAATTACAGCACCAGTATTGATCCTGTGACCACACCTAGCGTGAAACGGCTGCGTAGCTAAAGATATTTTCCACTCCATTGTTTGTACCTCCAATGTTGACTACCATACTCTACCCTACTGACATCCATACTTCTACTTTACAACACTAATATAAATATAATTTATAAATACTAGTACTGTACTTACTGTACTAGTACTGTAGTACAGTACTGTACTAGTAAGTCTCTACAGAGACTTACTTACTAGTACAGTAGTACTGTACAGTACTGTACTGTATATTATACTTACTTATATATACAGTAGCGCTTACGCTAAGGCGTAGCGCTACTGTACTGTATACTGTATGTACGATACATATACAAATACATTAAAATCTACTTAAAACAGTACTGTATTGTACAATACGCTTGATAATATCGATATGTCAAGTGATAATAGGTAGTAAAGATATGTATAAAGAATATAGAGTATATCTAATGTAAGATATACTCTATAAAAGACTGGAAACGTAAGCTAGGACTGTTACATTAAGCAGGACATGCTAATCATTATTACATGGTTATCCAACATGACCACTCATGTGGATAACGCTTGAAGTACTTTACAGCTAGCCAGTGCAGGCACAGTCAGCCTTTTGACACACTTGGAAAGCATCGAGTTTGTTGTCAGTAGTTCTAGTTGTAAAATACATTGTTTTGTTGCCGTAGTCGATATGGTACATTTGCCATTTCCTCATAACCAATAACATACCTCATATCTTACCAGATACTTTGCGGATTAGCAATACCGGATTCTATACTGACATCTATAGCATAACATACAGCATATCGTACTGTGTAGATTGTCAAGGTATGTATCGTATGATACGACTCAGCTTGTCATGATGATGCGTGTATCATACAACGCAACATGCGGGGCGAAGAATTACTAGCGCGTATAGTACGCCAGATGCCATGGGGGGGGTGGGGGATGCCGGTTGTCATACCCCCACTAAACCCCATTCGACAGAAATATATATGGCTAGTCATTTTATGGTATCACTTGAAAAAAATATATTTTGGTACCACTGTCATTATGTAAA
>Ga0307479_10000310_pt1 | contig 44875 bp, 44 predicted proteins | sample atmos_gasesECM4C_FD_203743 | JGI IMG/M metagenome (GOLD analysis project Ga0307479, IMG submission 203743) | Hardwood forest soil microbial communities from Morgan-Monroe State Forest, Indiana, United States - atmos_gasesECM4C_515 | ecosystem: Environmental > Terrestrial > Soil > Temperate...
AGACCCCTTCTCCTGCTAGAAGATGCAAGAACACTCTTACAAAAACGGAAGCTGTGCCCTAAAATTTGTGCCACGAAAGGGGTTCACCCCAATAGATTCGGTCCAACTTCGGTCCAATTCAAGAGGGTGATTGCGAGACCTTTTCGGCTGTAAGCGACACCAGATGCAGCACTTATTTGATCTTTACTGCCTTCTTAACAGCCGAATGCTCTACCGTTGAGCTACCGGGGAACAGTCCTTCGCAGGAACCTCATTATAAACAACTAAGCGGCCTGTGCGCCAACCTCCTTTCGATGCGATTTGGTTCCAATTGGTTCCAACAAGACAACTTCATTGCCGTATCGAGGTAGAAGTTGTAGACGGCCCGCACGATGCCGAAAAGATTTCGCATGTACTTGATGCCTAAGTCTGCTTTCTTTCAGACCTGGACCAATTTTCGGATAAACGGGTTTGTGATCTCTTGAATCGGCGTGTCCTTCAAATGCGGAAGGACATGCTTGTCCAGTTCACAACCCATTGACCGTTTCGATGAATGGTTGCCGTTCGCATGTAGTTGCTGAGACTTCCATAACTCACCGGCCACGCCAAATGTGACAACGGGGCCGTGTGACGCTTCGAGATGCTGTGGTATTCGCCGCTTTGGCGTCAGGGATGCATTGTGCTTCTTGCTTCGCGGCTACCATCGTCGTTGCTTGTAAGCTGCGGCGTACCCGCTGACGTTTTGTGCTACCCGGGACGTCCCGGTAGAACAGTAACGAGAATGACCCACTGCGTTTTTCAATACGTCCACTTTGTCCCGGTCTTTGTGACATTGATCTCCTATCACGTTGAACCGGCACCGCTGGTCAGAGGCTATCAGGTTGAGTGGCCAGCAATCCATACACGCATGAGGGTTTGACCTGTAGACGCTTCGCGAGTTGTTGAGGCGTACGTATCTCAATAGGCGCGCCTCCACTGACTGGCGAGTCAGGGATAGGTTCTTTGCTCACGGTATAGAGTCTCCCATCGAATTTGAAAATGGAAAGGGAAGCCCAAAAGGGCAAATGGCTAACGGGAGAACTAAGGCCCCGGCCTGGCCGAGAGAGTCACCACGGTATAGTGCTCGATACGGCCCAGTGTGAACTCGCTGACGCTCCCGTGCAGAGAGAGGCCAGCGAACTGAGGCTGTGCCGCGTCAGGCGAAAGAACTTTCACCTCCCAGCGGCTCAGGTCCTGGACCAGCCCGCTCAGGTCCAGCCGGACTTTCACGTTCTCTGCCGGGGCGTTGTGATTGTAGTTGAGCAAGTGGAGGATCAAAGTCCGACCGTCGGGTTTGCGAGTCAACTGGCCTAGCACGTAGCCGCGCGGTTCCAGGCTCAGGCGAGGCCCTCCGGCCGCGGCTTCTACGCGGGCCGCAATTGCCGACTCCGCCTTTCCGGCCCTGATGATGACGCCCCCTCCGGCGGTGAACGTATCCAACCGGGCCTTTTGCTCGGCGCTGAGCTTGGGCAAGTCAGCCGGCATCACCAGCACCTTGAACCGGTCTAGAGGGACTCCCTTGTCCAGGTGTGCGAGCACTTTGGTCTCAAAGAAGACGCTCTGCTTGAGGAATTCGTCGGCCAGTGGGTTCTGCGGTTCCGCAGAAATCAAAGCGATCCGCGCCGCCGACGCCGCCTGGTGATACAGCTCCTGATGCTCGACCAGGAAATGGTTGTATTGAGCGATGGCCGTCCAAGCCTCCTGGGCCTCCGGCTCGCTCCTGATCAGCGCGGAGAGGAATCGGCCCTCGATGTTTCGCGAGGTGGCCGCGCCGAACGCGTAGGCCTCGGCGATGGAAAGCTTCTGCTCGGCCGGGCTGGGGATGCAGCGCTCGCGCCGGCCGCAGTGGTAAACGTCGTTCTCATACTTCAGGGGCTGCCAAAGCTGCTTCTCGCCGCTCAGGAATTTGATCTTGCGCGCGTTGTCCACCTGCCAATTACCGTCCCACACGCCCGGAGTGTCCTTGCCGTCCTCCTCCCAGATCACCTCGTTAATGTCGTTCATCCCAAACCTGCCCGGCGCAATATGGATATTGGCATAAACCAAGACTTTGGGCCGGCCGGTCTCTCGTGCCTTCCGCTCTGCCATCCGCTGTGTGTCATCGAGCAACTGGGCCAGGCCGTCGTCGTAACCGATCATGTTGTCCCACATGATCGCGTCCACTCCCGCGTCCACGGCCAGCTCCGCCTTCTTCAAGAGATAGGCGCGCCAGCCGGGCTTGCGCGCGTCGGCCAGCCGGCGCTCCCAGTCGATGTGCGGCCCGGTCTTGGTCAGGCCGGCGTAGAAGAACGGGATGCCGTGCATCCACAGGCCATATTTCTTCGTTTCCGGGTCGTCGCGGAAGGCGCTCTTGCGGAACATGTTGGAACCCGACAGGTAAGCCGAGACGTGAATGCCGTTTTCATGGCAACGGGCGATTATGCTTTCTAGGTTCTCCCGGTTCTGGTCTTCGTCCTTAAGCGACCAGCCGCTGCTCCAAGTGACCCAGATCCAGTTGAACTCCGCCTGCTTGAGGAGGCCGAGCATTTGCTCGAAATCGCGGTCATAGATGTGGGTCAGCACCTCCTTCTCCTCGGCGCTGAATTTGTTGCCCCACCAAGTCCGCTCGGCCTTCCAGCTCTCGATTTGTCCGCCGTCCAGCCGGATGAAACGAAAATTCCCCTGCTCCGCCCACGGCGGCACGTCCTCCGGCTTGGCGCGATACAGTTTCGGCGCCGGCTGAAAAGACTGGGCGGAGCAGTGCAGCAGGGACGCGGCGACCAAACCAATCAGTCCAATGCTTTTTACGATTCGGAGACGCTGCATGGTTCCTCGCTACGAAACGACCAAATCACCACGCTGGCTATACCATTGGACGCGCCAGGCGCACTGGATCAATAAATTTCCGCTTTCTGATGTATGGCACTCGAATCTCCGGAACGCTTTTATCCATCACGACTAACCTGTCGTGGGCCTCGAACAGTCGCAGTATTTTTCTCGCACAGATTTCACCGCGGATATGCTTGCCTTTGCCTTCTTAAGAAATTGACGAGGACGCCGCACTCGTTACGACTCTCTCGCGGTGTGTGGCGGAGTTGCCCGTTTGGAATCCTCTCCCATGCGCGTCTCTAGCGGTAGTGGTAAATTATGTGCCTATCATTCCGAAATTGACCACAGACGGCTTACCCGGGTATTTTCGTTATCCACGCCACGGAAATGCTCTCTGGATGGAGAACAATGGCTTACAACTGGTTCACGTTCCGGTGCTTGCCCGCCATGATCCTGGTTGTGGTTACCTTCCTTTCGGCGCAGATAAGTAACATCTGGGCGCAGGATGTGGGCAAGACACCACCATCGACAGGCGATTCACGTCAATCGTCGGAGAAGCCGCAGAGTGTTAGCGCACAAGCACCGGCCGCAGAACCGTCCGCCCGCATCTCCGGCGCGGTGCAAGATGTGACCGGAGCTAACATTTCCGGAGCAGAGGTTAGCCTTATCGACGCGAACGGGTCGCGGCGGAGCACTGTGGCGTCCGGCCCGGACGGCAATTTTGCTTTTGGCCCGATTCCACCTGGTTCCTATCGCGTTGTGGTCAACGCCAAAGACCTGGAACCCTTCGAATCCGCGGAGATTCTCGTTACGGCGGAAGAGGTGTATGAAATGCCGGCGATACTGCTGCGGGTGGCAACGGCAAATACCCAACTGACTGTGCGTCCGACCGAAGAGGTGGCCGCTGAACAGATAAAGGCGGAGGAGCAACAGCGGTTAATTGGGATCGTTCCGAATTTCTACACGAGCTACATCTACGACGCCGCTCCACTGACCACAAGGCAAAAGTTCTCACTCGCTTCCCACAGCGTCTTCGATCCTTTTGAGCTCGGCTCCGACGGCATCAATGCCGGTATCGGACAAGCGAAAAATAAGTACCCCGGATACGAGCAGGGCCCCGAAGGCTACAGCAGGCGCTACGCGGCCGCGTTTGGCGACTCTCTGACGAGAAATTATCTGAGCCGTGCGGTTCTGCCCTCGCTCTTGCACCAGGATCCCCGCTACTTTTACCAGGGATCGGGATCAACCAAGTCCCGTCTGGTGCACGCACTCAGGTTCACGGTTGAATTACGCGGAGACAATGGACGCAATATGCCGAATTACTCTTTCTTTATCGGCACTATTGGTTCGGGCCTCGTATCGAACCTCTACTATCCTCATGCGGATCGGGGAGCCGGCTTGGTCTTCACCAACCTGGCTATCAGCATAGCGGAACGTGCCGGTGAAGGTATATTTCGTGAGTTCGTCTCTAAGCGCTTTACGAAGCATGTACCCACTAACGCGAAGCCCTGAAAGAAGATGCATTTAAGGTGGAACAAGAATCTGTGAGTATGCCAATTTTTCGTCTCTCTGGAGCGGTTCATGCCACCGGGGAACAACTAGGAGGAGAGAGCATTGGTAGCTAACCGACGCCAAAACAAGGGCTTATCGTTTTCGGTCGTGCAGTTAACAGCCGCATGCTCTACCATTGAGCTACCCGGGACCCGCAGAACGATTGTGGGTTGATTCTAGTACGGCGATTCGCTTCACGTCATGACCTTTCGGCACCACGCCGAATCGTTTGTGTCTCATGGAAACTTCGTAGGCAACTCCGCGTGAATCACGTGTCGCTGGACATCTGCCGCGTCCGTTCCTCGATCTTCGCTGGGTACGGAATAAATTTGAATGAGTCTGTGTTTTGGTACTTCTCCATCCCCGCAATGAACTGAGCACCGTGCTCCACTCTCCAGCGCTCGTTTGCCATGGCGAGGCGTGGCGCTGGCGGCATAGGGAAACGCAGTTCGCGGTCGAGCCGCTCCGGGTTGTAGCCGAGGCTCAACGGAGTACGCATAAAGTCGACAAATGTGCGCAGCCAGTTGACGAAATTTCTCTGGGCTTCCGGCCAGGCGGCGTAGCGTCGTGCCGTTGTTTCAAAATCCTCGGCGGGACGGCCAGTTACTTCTAGAACGTCATTCGTGGGGGCGCTCAGTGCAAACGCACCTTGCTTGTGATCTTGGACGTAATAGCGCAGGTTGCTCACCAGGAAAGCGCCGACGTTCCCTGTGCGTGCGGCCTTGAGGAACAGCCACCACGGCAAGTCAATGCGACGGACTTCCCGCCCCAGCACACGGCTCAGGATTTCTGCCATGTCGTTCCCCGAAAGCAAAGCCGGTCCGGTTGGTCGATACACTTTGCCCACATGTTTCTCGGGATTCAGGAGCACGGCCACCACGACTCGCGCGATGTCTTCATTGGAAGGTGGCGCGTCCTTGCTATCGCCCGTGATGGTCGGGAACACACCGAGATGAGCTGCGTATTCAATCAGCCGCAGATAATTGTCGGCAAAGTATCCCGGGTTCACCCTTACGTGCGCCACGCCCGAGATCCTGGAGAAGGCTTGATCCACGAGCCAAGCTTGCCGTGTAGAGAGCGAGGGGTGTATCGGACTCGCCAACCACTGGCCCAGGCTCACAACCGCTTCCAGTTTTGCCTCCTGCGCCGCAATGGCGAAGCTCACAGCGCTCTGGATCATGTAGGGATGGTAAAAGGGGAGATAGTAAGCCCGCTGCGTTCCGCGCATGGCGGCGAGTAACTGATCGGGGTCAAACATGTCAGCGACCACCGTTTCTGCTCCCTTGCGTTCCAACGCCGCGCTGCGGGCGTCTTTCGAATGGACCACGGCCCGCACCGGAACCCCTTTTGCAAGAAGTTCATCGACCACCGCGAGTCCCGTCCTGCCAGTTGCGCCAGTCACCAAAATCTTTGGGTGTTTCATGACAGTTCTCCTTCTGAAGTTTTGCACGCTCCAAATATTTAGCGCGGTGCACTACTCGCTTCTGCCTGGGGCGCGCTGCCGAGCAAAACGCCAAGGGGCATTAGGGGGCCGATGGGAATGAACTCGTGATCCATCAGATTCTCCTTGGAGAGCGGCAATCCATCCATCACGGCGTGCGCTTCGGCCACGTCCTTGCAGTCGAGGATAAAGACGACGCCTTTGCCGTCGCCGCGCGAATACCATTGCCGGATCGTACCATCCAGGTAAATCCGCACCGTCGCGCGGATTTCTGCAGGCATGATCTTCATGACCTGCTCCCGCGTCACGCCCGGCTTTGCCGTGAGCAGGACCAGAACTCCGGTCGTCTTGGGCTCACGACCTGGGCGCTGTGCCTGCGCCACGTCCACCACTGAGCGTCCGGCCTTGCCGGTCGCGCCTGTCACCACAATGCTTGGCTGTTCCATAACAAGCCTCCTTTATTGAACTTGAGCCCTTCAGACCTTTAGATGTATATGCATCTATTTGGACCCAAGAAATTTCATCTCTCCCCTCACCGAAGGACACCTCCAATTCGTTATGCCGTGACGGAGCATTCCAGCAAGGGCTTTGATTAGCGCGGACGACCGAATCCGCATTCCTTCCACAGTTTTTCCCAGACCCAGATTCTGTAGGCGGCCTCGATGGGGAAACCCAGCTGATGCGCAAGCATGCATGCTTGGCCGCGATGATGGGCATCATGCAAGACCATGTAGGCAAACATCGCAGCGCCGCCGGGCCACGGTCTGGCCCAGCCGTCGCGGCGAAATTGCTTGACGCGGCCGGCGGGGCGGTCGAGGGCTTCCGCGAGCATCACCGAACAACGCCGGGCGCTCTCCGCCAGCGCGGCGCGTACCTGACGTTGCGTGCAGCGCGTGCGGTCGAGCTGCGCCGGCAGCTTGAGATGCGGGGCGGAGAGCCTCAGCCACTTGCGGCGAACATTGTGGACATGGGCGAATATCGCGGCGATTGTGCGCGCGTTGCCGCCGGGAGGTTTTGCCCGCCAAGCGCGAGGATCGAGATGCTCGAGGATGAACTGGTTCATCGCGTCATTAACAGCGTATGTCTCCAGCAGGCCGTCTCGCATTTGGTCCAAGGCTTCGTTTGATCGCTGCTCCATTGCACACTCCGCGAAGGGGGATTCCACTGGCCTTCAATCAAGTTCCACAAAAAATCAAGCTACTGCAAAAGGCGGCAGGAGCCAAGGAGTTGCGCGATGAAGCACGCGACCAACCCCGGCTGGCGCGACTACTCCACCAAGCTTGTGCAGCAGTGCCTTTGATTGGACTTGCGGGCGACATTCTGCGCTGGGAACCAAATGGGTCTTCGGATTTTGTATAATGCAACTTCACGGGAATTCCCAGTGCAACTCCTGGACGGAATATTTTCCCGCGCCGCGAGAGTTTCTCAGCCTTCGCGTCTGGGCTTGCCTTGAAAGCTCGACTGCGAATTTGATAGCGGGTGCGGGCTCTACTTGGAGCCCGCGTAGAACAAGGATCCGGGCACAACTTTGAAAAAGATCAGAGCGCTCGCCGCTACAGGCAACCTCAGCTCGGGATTCCGAGAGGAGACACTCGTCCACGCCGTAGAACAGGGCGCGCACTTCATCGGATGTGACGCTGGGACGACTGACTCGGGCCCTTATTACCTGGGCTCAGGAAATCCTCGCGGCCCTCGCGACGGCACGAAACGCAATCTCCGGATCATGATTCGCGAGGGACTCAAGGCAGGCATTCCGGTCATCATCGGTTCCGCCGGCCATGCGGGGGGTAGGCCGCATCTCAATTGGACGCTCGAAATTGTTCGAGAACTTGCGCGGGAGAACGATTGGCATTTTAAGCTCGCGGCGATTGACAGTGAGATCGAGAAAGAAACGCTTGTCGATGCATTCATCCGAGGCCGGATTGCTCCTCTGTATCCCGCGCCAGATCTGCGAGAAGCCTCGATTCGGCAAGCCACGCGGTTTGTGGCCATGATGGGCATCGAGCCAATCCAATCGGCATTGAACTCCGGAGCGCAAGTTGTGATCGCGGGCCGCTGCAGCGATGTCGCCATTTATGCCGCGCTGCCCGTGCTCGAAGCGATTCCAAAACACGTCGCGTTTCACGCTGGAAAAATTCTGGAATGCGGCTCTGCGGCTGTTGCACAGCGGTTCTATCCCGATTGCATGGCAGCGGAGCTGGATCAAGACGGCTTCACGATTGAGCCGCCGAATCCAGATTTTTGCTGCACTCCACAAAGCGTCGCCGCCCATACGCTTTACGAGAACGCCGACCCGTATCACCTCGTCGAATCTGGAGGCACAGTTGACACCACCGACGCGCGATACGACGCGATCAGCGATCGTGCGGTGCGCGTGAGCGGCGCCAGGTTCATCCCCGCAGAGAAATACACAGTGAAAATCGAGGGCGCCGCTTTGGCCGGCTATCGATCGATCGTGGTTGCGGGCATACGCGACCCGCTGTTGCTGCGCCAACTGGACAGCTATCTGGCGCGCCTTCGCGCCGTCGTCGAGCGAAAGATTGCGGACAGTTTGAAACTAAGCCGCGATGCTTACACGCTCCAGTTTCGCGTCTACGGCGCCACCGGCTCGCTTGGTTCGGTGGAACCGTGCCCTCAGGTCGAGGGCCACGAAGTTGGCCTGATCATCGACGTGGTCGCGCCTACGCAATCGCTGGCCGCCGATATTTTGCCGATCGTGTGGCACACGGGCCTGCACCACCCGATCCCGGAACACGAAGGCTTGATTAGCAGCCTCGCGTTTCCATTTTCGCCGCCTGGCGCCGATATGGGCCCGGTCTATCGCTTTTGCGCAAATCACGTGTGGCACCTGGACGATCCCTGCGAACCGTTTCGCATGACGTTCGAAAATTTGTGAGGCTCTCCAACGCGAGCAAGAGCATGAGCGAACTCTGGCAGTATACAAAATTGATCCGCAGCAAGAACGCTGGGCCGTTCGAGTTGACCTTTGACATCATGTTCAAAGACGAAGACAGCTTTCGGCGCGTCTTGGAGAGCGGCACGCTGTCTTCCGAATTGATCGCGCGGCTTTACAAAGTTGACTCAAAGCTGGTTCGATTTTTCGTGATTGAGCCGCTCCTTACGGTCAAGATCTCAATCCCCCGGCCGGTTTTCTCGGGCGATGTGAATGATACGGATGTGTATGGAGGCCAGTTCCACGGGCCCCTAGTTCGGCTGCCGGTAGACGCGCGCTGACAAATACAGTTCGTGCGTTGCGCCTAACACTTGGAGCTGCGCAAGTAGAATCACGGGAGACTAGGCGTGGTCTCAACCTCTTCATCGCTCAAGGCTGGACAAGTCGCGGAAGCCGCTGCGATTCCCACTCGTGTTCGCTGGACCGTCGTAGCCCTAGTGGCGTTTGTCACCGGCCTGACCTACATGGATCGCCTCAACCTGGGCATCGTCGCAAAGAATTTCCAAGACGAGTTCAACTTCACCGGACAGACGATGGGCTGGATTCTCGGCGCGTTCAGCCTGGGCTACGCCTGGTTCCACTTGCCGGGAGGCTGGCTCGCCGACCGCTTCGGAGCGCGTCGCGTTTTGGCTGGCGCGATCTTGTGGTTCTCCATTTTTACGGCCCTAACCCCGTTCGCCTCGAATTTGCCCATCCTGAATTTAGCCGGCGTGGCGTGGTCGTTTGCCATCGCTAGGTTTCTCATGGGCGTGGGCGAATCAGCGGCATTCCCAGTTGGGAACAAAATGATGGGCTATTGGCTCGGCCCGAATGAGCGCGCCCTCGGGACGAGTATTTTTCTCTCAGGAGTCGGAGTCGCAGGAATCATCGCGCCCATCCTGATTACGAGAATGGCCATCACGTACGGATGGAAAACGCCTTTCGTTGCGCTGGGCTTGATAGGGGCGCTGTCTGCCATTGCCTGCTATTCGTACGTGACCGATCGGCCGGAGCAGAACCGTCACGTCAACGCGGCTGAACTCGCGCTCATCAGCGGCCCGGCGAAGCAACACGCGAGCGCAGTGCCCGAACAGTCGTCGCGGCGAAAAGGAGTGCCGTGGCGCAAGGTGTTTTCGAGCCCCTCGATGTGGGCGCTCATGGTTTCCCATTTTTGCCTCGTCTATCCCCTCTACATCTTTTTCACATGGTTTTTCATTTACCTGGTGAAAGTGCGCGGCGTGACAGTTTCAAACGCAAGCTTTTGGGGTTCCGCGCCGTTCGTCGCCAACGTTTTCATGGTGCCTTTTTGGGGCTGGCTCTCAGATCGCGGGGTCCAGAAGTGGGGCAAGCGTACCGGCCGCCGCACCACTGCTTGGGTGGGCATCGCAGGTTCGGCGTTATTGCTGTGGGCTGGAAGTCACACCGCGAATAACACCGCGGCGCTTTTGCAGCTCGCGATAGCGGCGGGCTTCAATTTTGCCGCGTCGGCCATCCTGTATACGACTTGCACGGACATATCCTCAAGGAGCTCCGGTTCAGTTTCGGGAATTATGGCTACGTTCGGCAGCCTCGGAGGCGCAGCATCCCCGGTTGTTACAGTTTTCATCGCAGACGAATTTGGCTGGAGCTACGCCCTCGACTTTGCAGCCCTGGTCACTGTTGTCAGCGGCCTCGCCTGGTTTTTCATCGACGCGAGCAGTTCATTTGAATAGAAGGCGCCACGGATGCGGGCCAAACGGAATCGTCACCGCCGCGCTTGTTTGGAATTCAGCTTCCAGAATTTTTTCTGTATCCTACTTTGGAACTCCGCCTATTCTAAAATCAATCGACACAAGGGGTGCGGGCTCTACTTGCTTGCCCTGAGTTTCGAAGGGGAGCCCGCCCAGAACACGGAACAGCAGAAAGGATGGCGCATATGCGAGATCAAACTGATTTTCAGACGCCTCGCTTTTTTCATGTCTTCGTCGCGACGGCAATTTTTCTGGTCGCCGGGCTTGCCGGATGCGGTTCTCAGAAACCTGCTCAAACAGAACAGCAACAACAGCAGCAAGGGCCGAAGCGCTATCAGCTCGCAGGGCGCGTCGTTGCCGTTGATGCCGCGAAGCAGCAGCTGGTCGTCGACCACGGAGACATCCCCGGATTCATGATGGCTATGACGATGCCCTATTCCGTGAAGAGTTCAGATCAGCTGACTTCGATCTCCCCCGAAGATCAGATTACGGCGGACGTCGTCGTGAACGGCGACGATATACACCTGGAAAATATCGTGGTCGTTAAGAAAGCGAATCCAGGGGGAAAGGCTCCCGCCTCAAGTTCCTCCCAACCCTCAAAGAAATAACAAGGCGCGCGACGGGAAACTAAACTAAATTAGTTTCCCGCTGCGCGCCCGGTCGAATCTGGACCCTACGAGAGACTAACGGTTCGGCCTTCGCTCCTCATTGCCCTGCTTGTTGGGCTCCTGCGGGCGCGGCTGGCTGCGCTCCTGCGGAGGCTCAGGAGCTCGCTCTTGCGGCCTTTGGTTCTGCGGCGGCGCGGCCGCCTGTGGTTTTTCGAATGCATGCGGGTGATATGTTTCCTCGGTGGCCCGCGCCGGCGGCGCAAATTTCACCGGAGGCGGCTGCTGCTGGGGCGATCTGTTCACCGGCTGTGTCTGCGGCGTCTGCGGACGCATCTGCTGTTGCGGCGGCTGCTGCGCCTGCGGACGCACCTGCGGTTGGGGCGGCTGTTGCGTCTGAGGCTGGCGGAATGGTTGCGACTGCTGCTGCACCTGCGGTTGTCCCGGGCGCTGTTGCTGCGGGGGCTGTGCCTGCGATTGTTGCTGTTGCGCCTGCGGTCGCCCCTGCTGGAAGGTTTGCGGCGGCCGCGATTGCGTTTGCTGCTGCGCCTGAGGTTGCGCTTGCGTCACCGGCCCTCGCGCCGGCTGGAAAGTCGGTCTGCCCTGCGCGTTTGCGCTGGCTGGTGTTCGTAGCGCGGCCGGTGTCTGCTTAACAACCACTTGCCGCTGCATCACCGATTGAGGCGGACGCACCGTTGCCGCCGGCGCCGCGCCCACAACGCTCTTCTGCACCGGCGCCACGTTGAAGTTGTGCTGCACTTGCGCGGTCTGTAATTGTTGCGCATTCACGTGAACCGCTGCAGCCGCGACCGGCCGAGCATTTACAAACGTGTCGTGCGAAACGGCCGTCACTGCATTGACGTTGTTCTGGTGCATGTACGTGATCTTGTTCACATTCACATTGTTGACCGTCACATTGTTGTAGACATTTGTGACGTTCGTGACATTCACGGTCGTATTGGTCACGTTCACGTTCTGCACGTAGCGCACGCTCGTCCGGTATGGCGGCACGTACACCTCGCGCGGGCCGAGCGGGAACCACGCGACGCCCCCGCCTCCGCCACCGAATGACACGCCTACGCTGAATCGTGGCCCGCCCACAAACGCGACCAGCGCGGGCGCGTACACCGGCCGCACCACAACGGGACCAGGCACCCAGCACCACGCTCCGCTGACTTCCGCCCAGCGCCCGTAGTGAAATGGCGCGAAGCCCCACGGCTCATCTTCGACCCATGTCCATCCCCACGGCGCGATCCACACCCAATGTCCGAACCGGTACGGCGCCCATCCCACAGCCACGCGCGCGGGAAACCACACAGTTCCATAGTCCGGGACGCTGCGCCACTCGCCGTTATCGTCGAGGTCGTCATAACCAATGACGTCGCGCGAAACGTAGCGGGCGGATTGGGCGTGCTCTTCACGGTCGTCGCGCGAGCGGCACCACTCGTCAAAATCGTCGAAGCCACTGGCCTGTCCGCCATCAAAGGTCAGCGTATCGGTTCCCGTAAAGGTCACGTGGTCGCCGGAGTCCATGTGGTACTCGCTGCCCCCGCCGGTGGCGTCTCCCTCGCCCTCCCGCACCGTGATCGTCGTGGCGTTGCCGTTGGGATCCACATCGAAGCGGTATTCGCCCGGACGATGCAGCGTGAACGCCAGATTCGGCGTGTCAATCTCAAAGTCGTCGCCGCCCTCAAGGCGTCGGACATGAACCGCCAGGTCCCCCTGAGCGAGCTGTATCTGCACGGTCCGGTCATCGAGGTTCAGAAACGTGACGCCCGTCTCGCTCGACACGCGAAGCGAAGTGCTGCCGATGTGCAATTCGCCGCGCGAATTCCTGTCGGTCCACAGATTGTCGCCCGTCGTCAGTGGGCGATTCGGATTTGCCTGCACCCAATCGGTCGAGCCACCGGGCTGAAAGGAGATCGAGCCTTGGATGTAGTTCAGGCGGGCGACTCGTCCCGGCGGATCGTCATCGTCGGCCCGCGCAGGCGTCGAAAATGCGGAGACGAAGCCTGAAGCAACAAGTAGCGCTGAAAGGAAGAACAAGAATTTTCGCATGTAATCCTCCGATTGTGGTACCGGGTGCGGGCCGCCCGCCGCTACCCATTCTACTCCGCGATCACCTGCCAATTCACAATCTGAACAGCCGGTTTCCTAAGCATCCTTGACGAATCCGACATACGAAAACCTCGTTCGCATCCGCTCCCGCGAATAGCTTGGGAGGACAGGAGGCCCGAACGGGGCCTCCTGACGGTGAGGTGGTGAGGGGTGAAACGGGGTGCCAGTAAAGAGGTGAGGAATCCATTTATCGGCGACCGCGCCCGGACGAAGAATTTCCGCCGCCGCCCGACGAGCCGCCGTGCGATGCGCCTCCGGAGTGACCGCCTCCGCTAGAACCGCCACCTGACGGCGCGCCGTGGTAGCCACCGCCGCCATTTCCTCCGCCACTGGGCGCGCTGCGCATGGCCGGCGCCGAATAACCGCCGCCCGATGGCCCACGGTACCCGCCGCCACCGCCGCTAGGCATACTCCGGACAGGTGGGGCCGAGGGCGCACCGCGATACCCGCCATTGTTTCCGCCGCTGTAGCCACCGTAATTGCCACGCCCGGAAGGCGCGGAGTTCGATCCACCACTGCGCGGTGTCACGACGGGCTGGCGCATATCGAGCGTCGGCCGGTTGTTGCCGTTGTTGTTCGCATTGCTGCGCGGGTTGGTGCTTGGATATTGCCGCTGCGGCTCAGACGGTCGCGGCTGCGTGAAGTTCGGCCGCGATTGAGTCGCTCCTGGGCCTTGCATTGTCCTCCCGCCATTCGGTTGCGCCTGCTGCCCGGACGGCGGCGTAAACGTGTGCCAGCCTGGCCGGGAGGACTGGATCGACCGCGGCGTCTGCGAAGGAGGTGGTGCCGAACCGCCGCGATTCACATTGCCGGAATTCCCTTCGCCGAAGCTACGTGAGCTTTGAGACGGCGCTTGAGGCCCTGGCCTGCCGGAATTCTGTTGCGCAGGATTTCCGGGGCGATTGACGGAGTTGGTGTTCGCGGAATTGCCGCCATGGTTGAAGCTCGCTGCGCCGCGCTCGCCCTGAACCGATGTGTTCTGATGCGCGTTGCCGTTGGTGTTGGTACTGAAGAAGCGCGGGTTACTGTTTGCACGGCTCGGAAGAGCACTGGTATTCACCGCCCGATCGCTCGGACGGAAGCTCTCGCGCGATGGCGACACAGGATGCGCGCCCGTCATCACGCTCGCCTGTTTAAACGTGGCCGCATCAACCCTGGATTGCTGCATTGGCACACGCCCGCGCCCGAATTGGCTGCTCTCAGTCGAGCTGAAGCCGCCGCGCACGCGCGCATTCGTCGTTGCCTCGTGGATGTTAGAAATAGCGTGCGGCCCCTCCCGCAGCGGCGCGAGTCCGCCGTAGTTATTGTGAATATTCGTGACGTTGTTTATGTTGGAGATGTTCGTCACGTTGACGACGTTCACCCGATCACCGCCGCGCCCATACCATGGGAAGAACCGGTCGCCCGGCCCGCACGGCAGCCAGCCCACGTTGCCGTAGCCGCCGAAACCGAAGCCAAGACTTACTCCCCAGCCTCCCCCGCCGAAGCCGAAGAACGAGACATACGCCGGCGCCCACAGCGGGCGGTATCCGACGTAAACCGGACCCGGCCACCAGCCCCAGACTCCGCCATAGACGGCCCAACGTCCGTAGTGATAAGGCGCCCAGCCCCACGGCTCATAGGAAACCCAGGTCCAGCCATAGTAGGGCTCATAAACCCAGCGGCCATCGCGGTACGGCGCCCAGTTCGGATCGCCTGACGGAAACCATACGTCGCCGTAGTCTGGAACATTGCGCCACTGGCCGTATGCGTCCAGGTCCTGCGTCCCCGTGTAGTAAGGGTTTGTGTGGTGCCAGCTTTGGGCGGTATCAATCGCATGGTCGCGATCGTTGTTCCAGCGATCCCACTCGTCACGCCCGGGCGCGCCCGACACTTGATACTGCGCGTTGTCGGCATTGCCTTGGATCGTGATGCGCTGGTCGCGCCCCACGTGCGTGCTCCCCTGAGGCGTCGATATTTCTGCGTTGCCGTTGCGCACGTCGACAATCGTTTCGCCGTCCGAATTCACTTGAATTCGGTAGCTGCCTTCACCGATCTGCGGGCGAATCGCAACGTTGGGCGTATCAATTTCAGCGCCTGCTTCGTTGCCCTTCACAACGTCGTAGTTCACCAGTCCCTGTCCGACCTGAACCTGGATCTGGTTGCGCGATATGTTCACGATATTCGCGGTCGACTGATCTGACAGCCGCAGAATGTTGCCGTGGTCCAGTTGAATTTCCGCGCGCGAGTTTGCGCTGGTAGAAACGCGGTCGCCGTTCACCACGGGAGTGTTCAGAGTCGCCGCAGCCCAATCATTCGAGCCGCTATGTTGCGTCGAGACGTCTCCGTGAATGTAGCTGATGCGCCCCACGGAGGGATCGCTCGTAGGCGCAGCCTGTTGCTGTTGCTGCGGCTGGTCCGCCGCGGGCGCCTCTGGTGGGTCCTGCGCACCCGCCACCACGCCCATGCCAAGGAAGAGCGCCCCACCTAGAAGCCCGGCTAGAAGAACGCTTGTAAGATTCCCGAGATTTCGTTTCATGGCCTGCCTCCCACAACTCCTAAGGGCATTTTCTGCTCTCACCGCTTTGGATGATTGCAGGGCAGGTGCCAATCGTGGCAGATATTTCGGATTCTCTTAACGCTATTGTTTGCAATGTGTTACGGAATTTGCGCCGGAAGCTGCATGTCGAGGAATGCTCAAAATCTGGTGGTTCTCAGTCGAGGGTGGTGGATTTCAACCACGGCATTCGAACGAGCGCTAACCATCGCGAAAATTCCATTTGACACCTAGGCGAATGCAAAGCGAATATTATGCGCAGCCATGGGCAATGAACTCCAATTCGACGAGATCGGCTATTGGTCAGAGATCAAACTCGAAATCCAGAAAGAATATGCTAAGGCATATTCAACCATTCTGGCGGCTCAAAGAAACCCGACCTTCTTCCACCTGTATGTCGACGCGTTTGCAGGAGCGGGAATTCACCTCACGAAGCTCACGCAAGATTTCGTCCTCGGAAGCCCGCTCAACGCGCTTAACATTAAGCCTCCATTCCGTGAATACCATCTGATCGATATTAGGCCTGAAAGAGTCGAAAGCTTGAGGGAACTAATAGCAAATCGTCCGGACGTTTTCATATATGAAGGGGATTGCAACGAGATATTGCTCAAGAGGGTTTTTCCCCGAGTGGGCTATAAGGACTACAAGCGAGGCCTGTGCATCCTAGACCCGTACGGGCTTGACCTCGATTGGACCGTAATCTACAAAGCCGGACACATGAGGACGCTCGATGTCTTCCTAAACTTCCCTGTTGCTGACATGAACCGTAATGTCCTTTGGCGGAATCCCGATAGAGTTGAAGGCCCGCAAAAGGGAGAATGAATGCCTTCTGGGGTGACGGAACTTGGTTCGATGCAGCGTACAGGACGGACACGATGCTTTTCGACATGCCCGAGAAGCAATCCAACGAGGATGTCGCCGAAGCGTTCCGGAAGCGCCTCAAGGAAGTTGCTGGATTTGCGAAGGTGCCGAAACCCATGCCGATGAGGAACTCGAGAGGGGCTATTGTCTACTATCTTTTCTTTGCCTCTCAGAATGATATCGGGGAGAGCATCGTGCTTGATATATTCGAGAAGTACAAGAATCGAGGAGCTGGCTAATGTCGCTCGACTCTGCGATCGAATGGACGGATGCGACCTGGAATCCTGTACGTGGCTGCACAAAAATCAGCGACGGATGCAAGCACTGTTATGCGGAGACGTTTGCCGAGCGCTTTCGGGGTGTGAAGGGGCACCCCTACCAACAAGGGTTTGATTTGCGGCTGATTCCCAAAAAGCTCGCCGAACCGCTGCGCTGGCGTGACCCGAAGATGATCTTTGTAAATTCAATGAGCGACCTCTTTCACGAAGGCGTGCCCGAGGACTACATCATGAGGGTTGCTGAGGTGATGGTTGAAGCGAATTGGCATACCTACCAAGTCCTCACGAAACGATCTGAACGCCTCCTAAGCCTTCTAAATACTTCGCTCCGCTTCGCTGCAACTGCCAAGCACATTTGGTGGGGGGTGAGTGCCGAGAACCGGAAATACGGCCTTCCGCGGATTGAGCACTTGCGGAATGCACACGCTGAAATTCGTTTCCTGTCTGTTGAACCCTTGCTGGAAGACGTGGGCAAGCTTGACCTTGCAGGGATTCATTGGGTAATCGTTGGCGGGGAGAGCGGTCCTGGAGCGAGGCCAATGAAGAGGGAATGGGTCGTTTCTGTTCGAGATCAATGCGAGCGCGAGGGCGTGCCTTTCTTTTTCAAACAATGGGGCGGCGTCCGAAAATCGGCCGCCGGTCGGAGGTTGGATGGCAAGACGTATGACGAGTTCCCTCCGCGGGTTCGCAATCCAGTTCTGAGCGCGAAGGAATGCCTTGCGCTTGCTTCAAAACATGAAGCTGAATTCCTCGATACCAACCTGGTGGACATATCAGATGCTCGGCTGCGTCGCCCCACGCTCGTAGCCTGACTCAAATCGACTTGGGATTGCGTACGGAAGCGGGCAAGGGTATAGTGTCGGCGAATCGAACCAACCAGCGTCACTTTTCAAATTTATGTGCGCGGCTGAATATGATTTAATCCCGCTATTGCGGGAGGGGACGCGTCGCGCGGGCGAGAGAAAGAAGGAGGCATTATGAAGTTTGGAAGGCGAGCGATAAGTTGTGGCATGGGGACCTTGATTTTATGCCTCCTGGTGATCGCGAGCGCGCTCGGACAAGGCGCCAAGCCTGCGGATTCGAAGCCGCAAATGTCGGAGGAAGCGTTCAAGAATATTCAAGTGCTTCGCGGGATTCCCGTGAATGAGTTCATGGGGACGATGGGCTTCTTTGCCGCTTCGCTGGGCCTCAACTGCACGGATTGCCATACCGAGGAAAGCGCCGGGAATTGGGCGAAGTATGCCGACGACACGCCGCTGAAGAACACTGCGCGCCGGATGGTGATCATGATGAACGCCATCAACCGGTCGGACTTTGGCGCGACGCGCCTGGTCACCTGCTACACCTGCCATCGCGGCGTGCAAAAACCGGAGGTCACGCCGAGCCTGGCCGAGCAGAACGCGACTCCGCCACCCGAAGATCCGGATCGAGTGGAAACTCTGCCGGGCACTCCGGACAATCCCGCCGCCGCCGAGCAGATCATCGACAAGTTTATTCAGGCGGCCGGCGGGGCGCAGCAGCTTGCCAAGCTCAACAGTTTCACCGCGAAGGGAACTTACACCGGGTTCGACACCGATTTTCAAAAGGTCCCCGTGGAAATCTTTGCCAAGTCCCCGAACCAGCTCAGCGTGAACATTAAAATGTCCGGCGGAGACCACACCACGACCTACGACGGCCGCGATGCTTGGGTTGCATCGGCAGACAGACCGCTGCCGCTCATCACGCTGGTGGGAGGCGATCTTGACGGCGCGAGGCTCGATGCGCAGCTCTGTTTTCCAACCACGCTCAAGCAGGATTTGACCAAGTGGCGCGCCAACTTCCCGCCCGTCACCATCGACGATCGGGCCATGCAAGTCGTTGAGGGAGTCGCGCCCAACGGGTCTCGCGTGAAGCTATTCTTTGACAAGCAGACGGGCCTGTTGACGCGTCAGGTGCGCTACGTCGAGACCGCCGTGGGTCTGACTCCCGTGCACGTGGAATATTCCGATTATCGGGCGGTGTCCGGAGTGAAGATGCCGTTTCACTCGGTCCTGACGTGGGTGGACGGTAATTCGACTACGGAACTGAGCGACATCCAGGCGAACGCCCAGGTCGCGGCGGCAAAATTCGCGAAGCCGAACCCGGTGGCGTCGCGGTAGCAGTTAGGCAAAGGATCTTGGTGGGCTCGACTAATAGAACCCACACGCGTTGGAGGCATGTATGGTGACTCGCTTTCGTCCGTATCTCGTAATCTTGCCGGTTGGGATGGCAGCGCTGGCGCTGGCGATCGTTGCAGCGCCGCCGTTGCAGGCCCAGGGCCAAGCGCAGGCTCCGGCCGCCCAGCATCATCCACTCGCCTGGGCGTACGCCGTGCCTGATGCCCCGGCTCCCGTGGCGCCTATACCAGAAGACCCGACGCCGCTTCACGTCCCGGGCAGCGATCAGGCATTCACAATGAAGCAGCTTCGTGACACAGGGAATCCAGTCGACTGGTTTCCCGGCGATCACCCGCCCATGCCTACGATCGTGGCGCATCGCCGGTCCCCAACGGCGGATCCGTGGATCGGCAGCTGCGGATTGTGCCATTACCCGAATGGCAGAGGCCGTCCAGAGAACGCCGGGGTCGCCGGCCTTCCGGCCGGTTACATCTTGGAGCAACTTCAGGACTTCAAGGCCGGTGCGCGAAGAACTGCTGATCCCGGGAAGCGAAACACGGCGGTCATGGCTGGAAACGCCGGCGGAATAACCGACGAGGAGGCCAAGGCTGCTGCAGAGTACTTTTCCTCGATTAAGTATACCCAGTGGATCAAAGTGGTTGAGACCGAAACCGTCCCGAAAACCCGCAACATAAACGGGCTTCTCCTCGCCGCGGAGGGAAAGGAGACGGAGCCCATTGGCAATCGGATCGTTGAAGTGGCAGTGGACGCAGAGGCTACAGAAACTTTTCGCAACCCACACTCTGGATTCATCGCGTACGTGCCCATGGGAAGCATCAAGAAAGGGGAGGACCTGGTCCTTAGGGGTGGTTCGGGCAAAACTGTCTCATGCGCTGCGTGTCACGGCGCGGACCTGAAAGGCAACGGCAACTTCCCGCCGCTGGCAGGCCGGTCCCCCAGCTATTTGGGACGCCAGCTCTACGATTTTCAGCACTATACGCGCAACGGCCCAGGAGCCCAGCTGATGCGGCCCGTCGTTGAGAGGCTCACGGAAGACGACATCCTGGATATCACAGCCTATTTGGCTTCACTCACCCCGTAACTGGGGGTTCACTTCGCGTTCGAAATAAGGGTCGTTCCTGCACACTGTCCAAACTGTCCGCGACGGACTACTCTGCACAGAGTACTCTGGACGGAATACTCTTGCAGAGTGCCCAAGGAATTTAGAGGTCGGACTTCCGGCCTAGTCCACGTGGCCCTTCACAGCTTTCTGTTCGAGCGACTCTCCACCATGCAGTAGGCGGTCCTCGCAGGAGATGAATTCCTCGAGGATCCAGTCAGGCTTGTATCGGTAAACCGTGTGTCCGGTCCAGGGTTTAGTGAAAGCTTTCGGGTCGTCGAAGGTCCAGTCGACTTCCAACCGGTCGTGGTTCACGCGCCGCATGCGCCCGGTAACGTGCAAGGCGTCGCTATGGGGATGACCCTTCCGGTCCAGCCAGGTGACGTCCTTCAGACCGGTCGTTTCGAACGCGAGCGTGTCCCCCTCCCATTTTCCAACCGAGTAGCCCATATAGGCGGGGTCAGGATCATCCGGCAGCTTCCGCCCGTCCGTCCAAATGTGGCTCACGGCGTAGTCCTTTTCGAACAGAATCAGGACCCGGCCGGGAACCTGGATAATCTCAAACGGAAAAACCTCGGTCATGAGGCGTGGCATACCGGTCGGGAAGCAACTCGTAATGCTTGGATCGCGGTCCACCTTCCCGTTGGTGCCTTCCTGGCCCGGATTATCGTTTTTGTTCAGCTTCCACTTCTCATCGGCCCAGAGTTGAAACGAGGGGTCTTCTTTTGCGTTGAAGGTTTGACCTGTCGGCGTGATGTTTGCCCACACGCCGGAAAAATCCGGAACCGCACTCTGGGTTTTTGTAGTCGCCGGCTTGGGAGCCGTTTGAGCCAGCATCACGGGCGAGAGAGCGAGCACCGCCAACATCGCGAAGGCCGGACCCATCCATCGCTTCGTACAGCTGTTTTGCCTATGCCGATTGCACATGCGGAGCCGGTCCTCAGTTGACGACGGCGGGATTGAGCTCTCGGCCGTCTGGCAATGTGATCTTGCTGAAATTGATATAGTTGGCGCCGCCTTTCACGCGATGGCCGAACAAAGTGATGGCGTCCCCAGCCTTAACCGTGTGCCGGCTCCAGCCTTGGCGGGACAAGATGGTCGGGCTATTCGTTTCGGCGATCCATTTTTCGACCTTCCCGCTCTCGTCCGTCACATCCAAATGGATCAGCGCGTGCGGGTTTTCCCATTCGAACTCGGTTACGACTCCCTTCACGGTGATGTTGGAGGTTACGTCGTAATTCGATCTGCCGTGGTGCGCGGCGGCCGAAGCACCGAGCAAGAGAACGCCCGCGGCAAGAAAAATCACACCCAGCAGCTTGGTTTTCATCTGAGCCCCCGTTGAACTGTCCGATGTGTTGGAACTGCTGTCACGATTGAGCAGAACCATACGCCCGCCGGGTTTCGGGCGTCAATCTCTCCTTTAGCCGCGCCCGCCCGCTGCCGACGCTGCGGCAGGGGCAGGATAGACTGGCAGGGTAGCGTGCTCGCCGAATGCGGCCTTCAGGCCCTCGATCGCGCAGTTCTCATCGCCGCCGCCTGCACCGCCGCCGACTCCGACGGCGCCGATCATCTGGCCGTCGACGACGATCGGGATGCCGCCCGAGTTCGTAAAGAGATTGAAATAGGCGGTTTGGCGTGGGATGCCGCCCGGATTGTTCTTGAGCTGCGCGTTGTTAATCGACGTGGGCTGGCGCGTTTTCAGCGAAGTTTGCGCCTTCAGCAAGGCTGTGCGTATGTTGTTGTAGACTTGGCCGTCCATACGCTCCATGTGCACGAATTCACCGGCATTATCGAGTACATAGAGCGACATTGTGCCGCCCTTCGACGCAGCCCACTCGCGGCAGGCGCCGGCGATTTTCTTCGCCGACGCGAGCGAAATTTGGTTGCCGTCAAAGACGTTGCTTGCGCCCTTGCCGCTGACCACGAACTCCGCGGGCACGCTCGACTTGGGCGGCGCGGAAGCAGCGAAGCGTGGAACCGGCGCGTTGCCAGGATTGGGATTCTGGCGCGGCGGAAGGTCCTGCACCAGCGGCGCGACCGACGGCCCGATCACTTCCGTCAGGGCTTTGTGCGCGCAAATCTCGTCGCTCCACACTGGCACGCGCGGCGCGGAACCGCCAACGCCAACCGCGCCAATCAACTGCTTGTTGACGACGATCGGAAGCCCGCCGGAATTCGTAAAGAGGCCGAGCTGAATTCGCTGAAGTTCCGTCGTCGGATCTTCGATCACACGATTCATGAGGACCTTGCTGGGTTCGCGCGTCAACAGCGCCGTGCGCGCCTTCATCTCGGCTGTGATGATGTTGAGGTAGCCCTGGCCGTCCATGCGATCCATGTAAACGTGGTTGCCGTCATTGTCGAGCACCATCACGCTGATTTGCACGCCTTCGGCGGCGGCGGCTTTCTCGCAGGCAGTGGCGATGCGCTCCGCGGTGGCGAGATTGATCGTAGTGAAATCCTGAATCTTCTCGGCGGCTTTGCCGCTCACAACGAATTGCTCCGGCACGTTCTGCGCAAGAGCCGCGCCGCCAAGCGTGAGCGCTCCGGCTACAGCCAGTCCCAATCTCAAGCCCAAGGTACGAAGTTTCATTTTCGTCCTCCCTTCTTACGGCTTTATGAACTCGAAACCGTCGCTCCTCAGCCCCGTCTTGCGATATTTCTCGCAGATCATTTCTTCCTTGATCTCATAGGTCGCGGGCTGCAGCTGGTAGACTTTCTTCCCTGTCCAAGGCTTTGTATAGGTCTTCGAGTCATCAAACGTGACCGCGATCTCGAGGGTGTCGTGGTTCACGCGCCGGATGCGCTCGACGAGGTGCAAAGCGTCGCTATGCGGATGGCCTAGATCGTCAAGCCAAGTCGCGTCGTTTATGTCGACCGTGTCCACGACGAGCGTGTCTCCCTCGTACTTGCCGATCGAGTGGCCCATCCAAGCGGTCGGATAGCCGTCGGGATGTCCCCGCCCGTCCGTGAAGATGCGGCGCACCCAGTGATCCTCCTGGGAGAGGATGTAAACGATTCCAGTGGTCTGACGGATTTCGAACGGGAGGGGATCTGTAAAGATGCGCGTTGGGCCGGGGGGAAAGCAGCTACTGGACGGGTCAAGATCGTCTCGTCCCTTTAGTCTTGGATCCGTTATGCCCTGGCGGTTGGCCTTGTAGGTCTCCACCGCCGCAGGTTGCAGTGAAGGCTCCTGTTTCGTAAAGCCGAAGAAGGGAACTCCACCGGGATCATCGTCAAAAACACCGGTGGCAGCATGCCCGGTGCTCCTGTTCCAGGTTCCAGACAGGTTCGGCGTGCCAGCTGCGGCACCCGACTGCTTGGCAGTCTGAGCGAACAAAACGGCGGAGGACGCGAGTGCCAAAAGTCCGAAAATCGAGCCTGCGAAACCGCTTCGCATTGAAAAACGTCTCATTCGGCGTTTCCCGCTCCCTGCGTGAGGACCGGGGCGTTGCCTCCGGTCAGCTTGATGATGCTCATGATCTTCTGGCCGTCCTTGAGCTGCGCGCCGGTGACCGTGATTTTGTCACCCGCCTTCAATGTCTTTGCGTTCCAGCCAAAGCCGAACAGCCGCTGAGGCGAAGCCGTCTCGGCAACCCACTTGTCGACGCTGCCATTCTCGTTTTTCACATCAAAATGAATTTGCACGTGCGGATTGGTGAACATGTAATCCGTCACGGTCCCGGTGACCGTGACCGGGTTCTTCGCGTCGTATTGCGCTCCGCCGTGGTGGGCGAGCATCGGACGCGAAACCACGAGAAGCATCGCCGACGCGGCCAAAACAGCGATCAGCTTGTTTTTCATCCTCACACCTCGTTTCAGGCGGGCTCCAAGTAGAGCCCGCACCCGCAAAGCGTTAGCCGAGTATGTCCTGCCTCACCATCCAAAGGTCACTCGCCGTTTAAATGCTTCCCTTACAGAAAGCAGAAGGCTGTTATTTCTTGGCCTTGTCAGAGTAGTGAGTGCCCTTCTCCAGAAGTTCCTCGCAGAGGACTCCTTCGAGGATCTGGAAATCCGGGGGAAGCAACCCCTCAACCATCTTTCGTGTCCAGGGCTTTTTGTACGCATTAGGATCGTCGATGGTGTATTCGTACTCCAAAGATTTCTGGTTGACGCGCCGGAGGCGTTCCACCAGGTGCATCGCATCCGTGTGAGGATGACCTAGCCGATCGATCCAGGTTGTGTCGTTGACACCGACGGTGTCAATAACAAGCGTGTCTCCTTCGTAGCGGCCAATCGAGTGGCCCATCCAGGTGATCGCATGACCGTCGGGATGCCCCCGCCCGTCCATATAGATTCGGCGCACCCAGTGATCCTCGTCGAACAAAAGGAGCACTTCGTCCGGGAACTGACGAATCTCGACAATGTGCCTGTTATCCAGCATCATGTCGGTCGGGCCCTCCGGCATACAGCCGGTGAAGTTAGAGTCCAGGCTCTGGCGCCCAAAGTCGGTTGGACCTCTGCCTTCCCTGACGGCCTTGTATTTCTCTGCTGCCCAGGGTTGCATTTCGGGCTCTTCCGCTGGCGCATCCATGAGCGGTGTTTTGGTTCCTCGCAATTCGTCGCACACGGTCCGTATCCCGCAGAGCGCGGTGTCGGCCGTGACCGCTACCGGGCGGTGCGGTTCCCAAATTCCAGACACGTCCGGTATAGTTCCGGCGCCCTGCGACGCGGGCTTCGCCGAGTTTTGAGCGTGCGCGCCAGGCGAGCAGGCGAGCACCGTCAGCGCCGCAAGGATCGAATCAAGAGAACGAATTCGCATTTGGGAATCTCTCCTTTCGGAGTTTCGCCTCGAGGGCCGCGAACGCCCTTAGTCAACGCTATTTCCGATGTGTACTTCGGCTTTGCGCAATCCTATGCCCGCCCATTTCCGCTGTCAATGTCAGCCAAGCGATCCATCCTCCGTCTCTAGATACACTCATCGTGTCAGAAGCCATCACCGTGACAGAGGCCGATAATTCAAGAGTTGCTCGACACACTCGGGATTCGAAATCACGTAGATTTCGGCAATCCTGTCATGTGCCACGACGAAGCCCAACACAGCCATCGGTTTTCCATTGGGGAGCCAGGAAACGATTCCAGGCGATCCATTCACGATCACAAATTCAGTGCTCTGCACAAGCTTGGAGAATCCGATAGCCTGTTGCGCAACAGACATCGCACCGCGAATACCCCTGGACGCAGGATCGCGGTGAGCCCGAAGAACCACCTCGGGATCGAGCACCGCTAGAAGGGCGTCGAAATCGCCTCCGTGCGCGGCGGCGACAAACGCATCGACGACTTTGCGCTGCCGCGCCCGATCCGTATCCGGCATCGCTGCGCCTTGCACACGGCGACGAGCACGGCTGGCGAGTTGACGAGCGGCTGTGGCAGAGCGCCCGATGATCGGAGCGATTTCGTCAAAAGGCAACGCAAACAGATCGTGCAGGACGAACGCCAGGCGTTCGGCAGGGGTCAATGTGTCGAGAACGACGAGGAGCGCCAACCCCACTGAATCCGCCAGCACGACTTCAGCTTCGGGGCCTTCTTCGCGGCTCACGATGAAATCCGGAATGTTCAGCTCGAGGGGCTCTTCCCGTTTCAAGCGACGTGAGCGCAGCATGTCCAGACAAATTCGCGCGCTCACCGTAGTGAGCCACCCCCCAATGTTCTCGATACCGCTATTTTCGCTGCGGCTGAACCGCAGCCACGCTTCCTGAACTGCGTCTTCCGCGTCATCGAGAGAACCAAGCATCCGATAGGCGACACGGCTAAGGTGCGCCCGATTCTCCTCAAATCGCTCAGCAAACCATTCCGTCATACGGTCCTCTTATACCTCTCTTTACTGATGACGAATGAAGTTCGGCAGATGTGACCGATTCCGCATCCGGCGTAAATGTACTGGCCGCAAAGCTCCACATTCAAGCAGTCGCTTCATCCCCGTGCGATAGCGCCCTACCAGAAACGAGTAATCCGGAGGACTGAAATTCTTCCTACGAAATCGACGAGAGCGGTCACATCGCAGCGCGGCCATTCGTCAGGGTTGTAGTAGACAGCAATTTTCAGTCGTCCAATAACGTGAACGGTGTTGGGGACCGCCTAAGTACTTGGAAGCACGGCTAAGGCGGAATGGTTTCAGGTGAAATCACAGGTGAAGAAATTCTTGAGGATGTCTAAGAGGGTCCGTTAATACGTCTGCTTGGCTATGCTGACTTCAAGTCGTCGTGTTTTCCTGATCGGCAACGGGTGCCAATCGTATAAGCAATCTGCGCGCAAAGGGTAAACGGGGGCAATGCGAGTAGCACGCACATTGGACAGAGTTCTTTATATCGCAGCGAAAGGCCCATGTACACCGCAATCCCCGCACCGAGAATGACGCGAGCGGCATCGCCGGAGCGCCAGGTCTTATCGGAATACGCCAACACACCAAAGGGGTGCGCAGAGACAAGGCACGTCCCGAGCAGCGGCTTCATGACATCGCCGAATCCGAATCCGCCCGGTATCGTTGACTCCGTTGAGAGGAACTTGACGTAGCTCGAGAGGCAGAGCGAGTGAATGACCACCAAAAAGGAAAACAGACCGAGATACTGGCGTACCTTGTGCTAAGTGGTCCCAAGCTCTTCGCAGGCCTCGGAGATTACTTCATCGTGTGCAATGGCTTGGAACAAACGGTTCATTTTTATTTCTTCCCAACAATCTCATCGTAACGACTGCTTCGCGCCGACAACATGAGCCTGAAAAAGCCTAACAGGCAACCCTGCAACGCAGAATAGTCCTTTGGTACTGGTGGCGGTAATCTGCTCAATGGCAACAGGAATTGATTCAACGGTTAGGGAACGCAGACCATGCATCGTGATTTACTCAGGTGACTTCTTGCGAACCCAGAAGCGTATGGTCAGCCGTTCGATCAAGCGCCCGACACAGTACTCTCCTTTGTTGCAACTCATTCAATAAACGCCATAATGGATGTGGAATTTTGCCTGTATCTGCTCCTCCGCGCCGAATCTTGCTGAATTCTTCACAACGAGGCATCACGTCGACGGCGCTTTAGACCAGAACTGTTCCGCCATCGACCACAACGGTCTGCCCAGTGGCGAATCCTTCCTGCATCAAGAACAGATAGGCCTGCGCGATCTCGGAAGCCTCGCCGACTCGGCCAACAGGGAGACTGTTGCCCACGATCTCATATAGACGTTCCCGCTCCGGTGCACTCATGGTCTGCCAGAGATTCGTGCGAACGACGCCGGGAGATACTGCGTTAACCCGTATAGGTGCCAACTCAACCGCTAGAGCACGTGTTAGTGCTTCGATAGTTCCGCAGACGCTTGCCGCAATTACCCATCCTTTTTGCGGGCGCTGGCCGGCGATTCCGGTTGTGAGCACGATAGAACCCTCCTTCCGGATATGCGGGCTTCCGTACTTGACTGCGGCGAGTGCGGCCCAATAGCGCAACTCAAAGGCGTGTCGGGCCTGTTGGAGATCCGTCGTAGCAAGGTCGCGCAAATGCAGGCTATCGCCGGCGGTGAATACCAAGTGATCGAAACTGCCAAGCTTCGCAAAGAAGGTTGCAACGGCTCCTTCGTCCGAGAAGTCGACCGCCTGCCCCTGTACTTCTCCGCCGACGGACTCGATGGCCTTCTGAACTCGTTCCCGGTTACTTGAGGCGATAACGACCTTGGCGCCCTGCGATGCCGCCAGCTCCGCGACGGCGAACCCAATTCCCGATGACCCACCGAGGACAACCACCCGTTTGTCCTGTAAACCGCTTCCTGTTCCCATTAAATCCTCCTTCCTGCGCAAGGCTGACTAACACTTACAAAGGTGATGAGTGACACAGCCTCACATGACTAATCTGCGCTGTGTGATTGGACTGCGACCTCCCGCGGTGTCAGCAGGTCGCTCAGGCCAATCCGACGCGCCGAAACCACTCGATGCTCCCGTGATAACGATGATGCTTTTCATGATTTATTCTCCTTGTGCGCCGGTTAAACCGGCGATGTGTAGTGAATGGAAAAGTCATACGAAAGTGGTGTAGCGACCCACATCGGCCCCGAGTCATGCGGAGCCGCTCGCAAGGGCGGCGTCCAAGCGTTGACAGGGGAACGTGCGGGCCGGGTATTCAGCCGCGTAAGAAACTTCCTCCGGGACGCCGACGCTGTAAGGAGAAGCGGAAGGCCCCATCTGATGCACCGATATCGCGAGGTGTGCCAGAGTCCCGCGCGGTCAGAGACCCCGTGCACGTACGCAGACACCTCGCGCGGGAACCGGGAGATCCCATGTTCGCCCAAGGCAGTAGTTGCCTTGGGACGCGTCGGGAAGTCTAAGGACGTACGCCGATGACGAACGGACGTGGGAAGTCGGACAGACCGGTAGTACCTGGGAAGTCTCCGAACAAAGCCGGGCAACCGGTGGCGGAGGAGATGGAGGGAAGCGGCTGGCTGCCTGCGCCTCTCGTCTGTCATCCCTATCCCCTGCGCCGCATGGGCGTCATCACCTGAGGCAAGAGCCGGATGCGGGAATCCCGCTTGTCCGGATCCGTGGAGGGGGTTATGAGCGATCATGATTCCTACTCCGACTTTCGATCGAATCTGCGATGTGCCGAAGTCAACATTTTGCTAATAGGTTCCCCGAACGGCAGGCGTGCGCGCTAACCCAAGGCTTTTAGGGAAAGCCTCCATTGGCCCGCAGCACTTGGCCGTTGACCCATCCACCGTCGGGGCCCGCAAGGAATGACACAACGTTCGCTATGTCGCCTGGCTGGCCCAGCCTTTCCAGTGGAGCCAATTTGCTGAGTTCTTCGACCTGTACCTGAGTCTTACCCTTAAGAAAGAGGTCCGTCCCAACCGGACCGGGAGCCACGGCATTTACCGTGATGTTGCGACCGCGGAGCTCGTTGGTCAGAACGTGGACAAGCCCCTCAACACCAGCCTTGGAAGCGATGTACGCCCCGTAGGTTGGGAACGCTTTTGCCAGCACGCTGCTTGAGAAGGCGATGATGCGGCCGCCTTCTGAAATATGTTGAGCCGCCTGTGCTAGCACCAGAAACGTCCCGCGGAGATTCGTCGCGATCACCTTGTCAAAAGTGGCGACGTCGCCTTTCGCGATGGCCGACAGAGGCATGACGCCTGCGTTGTTGACCACGACGTCGACCGTTCCGTAGGTGTCGAGGGTTTGCTTAAACAGTTGCTCCACGTCCGCCGTATTCGCTACATCCGCCTGGACACCGACGGCTTGTCCGCCCGCGGCCTTGATTACGGCAACGACTTCTTCAGCGTTGGCGGCGTTCCCCGCATAGTTCACTACAATTGCGAAGCCGTCACGTACCAGTCTCTTCGCTACCACACTTCCAATGCCGCGAGAAGCGCCGGTGACGATGGCGCTTCTCGTTTGCGTATTTGCCATTGTTCGCTCTCCTCATGTAAGAGCAGCCCACTTGCCGAATCTGCGTTTGCTCTCCACAGCGATACGATGCGTAGGTCTTACCATTCGAAGCATGCATTGTTAGAATGCTTGCCATGCGTGATGTGCATTTAAGGAATGTCGACCTAAACCTCTTGGTTGCGCTCCATGCGCTGCTGGAAGAACAGCACGTGACACGCGCCGCAAAACGGTGCTATCTGAGTCAGCCGGCCATGAGCCGGGCGCTCGAACGGCTGCGTGAGATGTTTGGGGATGCCCTCCTCGTTCGCAGTGGGCGCGGCTACGAGCGTACCGTGCGGGGAGAACGCGTGCTGCGGGAACTGGAGTCGCTCATGCCCCGGCTTGAAGCCATCGTGCGAGGAGAACCGTTCGACCCGGCGCGAAGCCGAGAACGTTCTCGAATGGCGGTGACCGACCACGCCTCAGTGGTTCCCCATGCCTCCACTCGTGGAGCAGCTAAGGGCCGTGGCGCCGAACGTAACCGTTGATGTGTCTGCCTGGAATGATCGGGTCTATGAAGGCACGGCTGCGGGCCAAATCGATTTGGCTCTCAGCGCTGAAGCACCGCCGCCCGCCCTAGACTCCGACGTGCTCTACGAGGAAGACTTTGTTTGTTTAGTGGCCCGCACTGACAAGATTCGCACGCGACGTTTCTCGCTGAAACAATATCTGAATCTTCCCCACGTGATAGTTAGTACTTGGGAAGGTCAACAGACTCCGGTGGACAGACCTTTGGCAGAACTCGGCTTGAAACGACATGCTGTACTCCGTGTCCCGTTCTTTGTGACGACTATCTTCACTGTCGCTCGAACCGACCTGATCCTCACAGTACCCCGCAGATTGGGAAAGCTAGCTGCGGCGACGGCAGATGTGCGTGCAGTAGAGCCGCCGCACGAGATAAAAGGCTTTTACTTATTTCATGGCCTGGCATCCGCGGCTCACTGCGGAACCTGCGCACATTTGGTTTCGCGAACAACTGCGGACGACAACGCGGACGATTTGAGCCCTTCGTCGGTGTTGAATAGGCTCGCCGCCGGTTGTTGCTTTTGGGAATTAGGGGTTTAGTAGTGGCACGAATACCCTGCTCCAGAGACTTTCAGCGGTACGGGATTGCTAAAAACAGGATCGCGAAAACGTGGTTAAGTCCATCGCAATTATATGGTAGGCCCGTGCGGACTCGAACCGCAGACCTCTACCGTGTCAAGGTAACAATGTTAGGTATTACAACAACTTACAAGACCGCGGGGACTGCCAAAGTACGCGGAAGTCGCACAAGACATCACACACTGTGGGTTGGAGTGTGGGTTGGAAATAAACACGTAGGCCTCGCCTTTCTGTATTTCTTTATAGCACAAATAAACTGTTCAGGCTCTGGATTCGTACGACCAAGTCAACGTTTTTAGACATCAGTGGGCTCGTCAGCCCGACAGCACAGGGGCATTGGCTATTCGCCCGGACGGCTTTCTTACTACATGCCGCGGGAGGGGGCGCATCTTCTCGGGGAAGCACTTGGGATTGAGTGATTGAGAACGGGGGTTTTTTTGTAGGGACAGGCGCCGATTATTGACCGCCTCGCTTCAGTTCATCGTTCAGAATGATCGACTCGGCGATTTCCCTCATGGACTTGCGCATTTGCTGGCTTTGCCGCTGCATCATGCGATAGGCTTCTTCCTCGCTCATTTTCGTTTGGCGTTGTAACATGCCCTTCGCTCGCTCCACGAGCTTTCGGGCTTCCAGCTGGTCGGAGAGGTCGGACTTTTCGTTCTCCAATTGCTCGCTCTTGCGTTGATTCTCCCGCAATTCCGTGATGGTCTTTTGAAGTTCCGCAGTTCGCTCGGCTACTCGCGCTTCGAGTTGGTCGCGCGCCTCCCTGAGCGCTGCCTCATTAATTCTTAAAGATGAGCTCACCCAACTTGCCGCCAGGGCGCAGACGACAAACGCCACAAAATATGCGGTGTCCGTTGCGTTGATGGCAAACGAATGAAATGGAGGAACGAAGAAGTAGTCCACAGCTAATGTGGAAAGAAAGACCGCGAAGATGCCAGGGGCTGTGCCCCCGAACCAAGCGCTGGCCATCACGGCGGCGAAGAATAGAAACAAGAACGGATAGGGGAACAAATTTTGAAGAAACAGGCTCACAGTGAGCGCCGCCACCACACACGCCAAGGCACCCCCATAGCGCTGGCCCAGAATGACCATCCGCATAGTCCGCCGACCTCGATCCGAAGATGACCCAAGCGCAAACTGTCCCGACACTACAGGCAACTCCTTCATATTTTCTGAATACTCCGCTAATCTAGCTTGTCGCGCCCTCCGCATTTAGACAAACTCATTTAACGGATGGCACGAATTTGAAATCTCAATTTGCGGGGAATGCGCAGCGCGCTTTGCGATTCCAGAATCCGCAAAACGGTCGCTGACTTACGAAGTATGAGGACTCGCCTTATGTACTGCACCAGCCAAAAGCATCGTTGAAGGAGTTTCAAACACCATTGTTTTTCAAAAATATGCCGACGCGCCAAATCCCCGAACGCGTGTGTCTAGCTTGAATCGTGTCAATTGAAAGTTTGAATTTGACTATCCGAAGCAGCAGGGTGCACACTCCCCGCCGTAGTAAAGGTATTTCATCGCCGCCTCGAACCTCATTTCGCCGATGAAATGGGATGTCGGCGGTGGGAACCTGCAGCCGAGATGTTCCTCTCGGACACGATGCCGTGTCCAATGGCTGCAATGTTTTTCTCGGACACGATGCCGTGTCCAACCAATCGAAACATAGCGCTCGACGACGAGCCGAAAAGTAAGCCCTGAATCGCGCGGGAACGGGTTTGTTTGCTCCGATTTTCAGCGATTCCGGCTACTGATTGCGGCTTTGTATCTTTGTAGGCTTCCGAATTGGATCACCGAAACGGTCGGAAGCGGCCTTTGATGATTCGTAAGTGGCCGCAAATCCGTTGGCGGACGGAGGAAGTAAATGAATTGGCCTTTGATGTTGGTTGAAACGATCCTGGCGGGATTTTTTGCGGTTGCATGTCTTCGAGCCTGCGTACCTATAAATCCCAACGGTCAGCTGAGTTTCCGTGATCTATTGCGGTTCCCCGGACGCCTCGAAAGACTTAAACGCACACGATGGCAGTGGTTTTCGATTGTGGCCCTGCTGCTGGTGCTGCGGGTGCAGGGGGAACTGCCCCTAGTGCTGGAGCTGATTGCCTTGGTGGAATTCGTGGCTTTTATGTCTCTGCCGGTGAGAGCGAAAACGGCGGATGCGCGGAGGAGCGGCAATGCGGTCACTGTGGGAAGTCGCTGACTTCGTGCGCAGGATGCGGAGAAATATGCGGTTCGGCGAGATTTCACGTGCGCCTGTGCAACTGATCCGCGTAGAGTTGCGCGCCGACATTGTGGAATGTGACTGGATCGCGCGGCCTCCGGACATTTGGGATTCCAGTTTGCGGCGTCCAGTGCGGGACCGCAACGAATCGCAGCAGGCATTGTTGGACGCGATTACCGTCCGCAATCTCGTGTTTGATGCCCTTCCAAAGATTGATTGCGCCGTGCTGCGGGCCTTTCGTCAACCCGCGCGCGAGCCTCCCGAGATGATTCTCCTCGGCACGGTCTCCAGGGAAGCGCCGGAAGTGCACAGGGTGAATTCGCTGGCGATGCGAGCAAAGTTGTACGGATTTTGCTTCATTTTGGAAGACGGGTTTTTGAGACCTTTGCACGTCGGAGATAGAAGCGAGGAATTGATTTCCTAAGACTGAGGACCCAGCCGGGTCAAGGAGGAATTGGAAATGGCGGCAAACAAACAGCAAGGCAGTTATTTGACCATGTTTTGGACGGGGGCGACGGCGTTATGCGCGGGCCTCGCCTATCTTGCCGAAGGTTTCGGCAAACTGGTCCTGCTACTAGGACTGGTCGCCGTGGCCATTAGCTTATACGGGTTCCTCAAGATCAAGCCGATGGAAGGAAAAACAGCGGGTGTGGCAGGCAATCCCGTACTGAAACTGCTCGGGATTGCGGTCGCCTTAGGTGGATGGTTTGTAACCATAGCCGGTCTGCACATTACCACTAGTGTCGGTGGACGGCTCATTTTCGCGTTGGTGGGCATCGGTATAAGTCTCGTCGGGGTCCTAGGCGTGTTGCCTATCGCGTTCGGCAAGAGCATGGCAGGAAAGGCAGAGCCTTCGAGTTTTTCGGCAGCAAAAACCAGCATGGAGCATTCACGATGAAAAAAATATTTCAATATAGTTGTATAGCTCTTTGTCTTCTCACGCTGAGTCTGGCGCTGGGCGTGGTTGCCTACGCTCAGACTGCGGCACCCACTGCTGCACCCGCAGCGGCTGCTCCGGCACCGGCCCTCGCACCCGCCGATGCTCAACTTAAGGATGCTGCCGGCAAGGCGCCCTCGATGGCGGATCTGGCCAAAGGCGATCCCGGCGGCACCATCACCGGGACGATTAACGATGTTCCAGCGGCGGATTCCAAGGCCGGCGTGACTCTTCCCGACGTCGCGAATCAAGTTGGCCAGAACAAAATTGCTGCCAACTTCATTTGGACCCTTGTCACCGGCTTCCTCGTCATGTTCATGCAGGCAGGCTTCGCTATGGTCGAGTCGGGCTTGACTCGCGTCAAGAACGCCAATCACACCTACATGATGAATTTCTTCGTGTATACCTGCGGATTGTTTTCCTACTGGATTATAGGCTTCGCCATACAGATGGGCGGATCGGCCGGGAACAGCAACCTCGGAGGCTTGAATTCCCTGACCGGTGAACACAGCCTTACGTTGTTTGGAAAGGCATGGGGCGTGTTCGCGTCGGCGGGGATGCTTCTGAGCGGCCACACCTATGACGTTGGCGTCATGGTGATCTTCCTGTTCGAAATGGTGTTCATGGACACCGCCCTGACGATTGTCACAGGCGCGTGCGCCGAACGCTGGAAATTCCTGGCGTTCACCGTGTCGTCCATCATCATGGGCGCCATCACCTATCCCCTCTATGGCAACTGGGCTTGGGGCGGCGGCTGGCTCTCCCAACTCGGAACAAACGCCAGTTTGGGCAAAGGCTACTGCGATTTCGCCGGATCGGGTGTCGTGCATGCAGTCGGAGGAATAACCGCGCTGGCGGTATGCATGATGATCGGCCCGCGCATTGGCAAATACAACCGCGATGGCTCAAGTAACCCGATTCTTGGCCACGACGTTTCGGCGTGTCTTATCGGCTGCTTCATCCTGGCCTTCGGTTGGTTCGGGTTTAATCCGGGCAGCACCCTGGGCGCTTCCGCCAACGGCAATCTGCGCATTGGCACGATCGCTGTTGACACCATGCTGGCCGGTTGCACCGGAACGATGGGCGCAATCCTCTACATGTGGGCGTTCAAAGGGAAGCCGGACTACTCCATGAGCGGCAACGGGCTGCTTGCGGGCCTTGTGGCCATCACCGCACCGAGCGGCTTCGTCAACACGGCAGGCGCCTGCATCATCGGCTTGGTCGCCGGCGTTCTGGTTTGCCTCAGCTGCTCGTTCTTTGAAAACACTCTAAAAGTCGATGATCCAGTCGGCGCCATTTCCGTCCACGGGACTAATGGTCTCTGGGGCGTGATCTCGGTCGGGTTGTTCGCCGACGGGACGAGCAACTACGGCGGCAGCTGGAACGGCGTCACCGGCAACGTCACCGGGCTGTTTTATGGCGATCCCAGCCAGCTTGTCGCTCAACTCGTTGGCGTCTCGACGCTCATCGGCGTCGTGTTCTCAATCAGTATGGTCATCAACCTGGCGATCGAGTTCTTCGTCGGCCACCGGGTCTCGGCGGAAACGGAGCTTGCGGGACTCGATATCCCGGAGATGGGGCAACTCGGCTATCCGGAATTCGTTTTCCGTCCGGAACCGGTCATGTCAGCGGCTTAGTAGCAGCTTGCAGTAAACCGGGAGGCAGGGCGTGGCGCTCTCCGCGCCTTGTCTGCCGGGTTTTCAGAATACCTATGGCGGCGTGAATGCAGAAATCTTAAGCATGAACGAGGCGAAATTTATGAATCCTGATGCAGAAATGATATCGAACGTGCAGAACACAGATGCGCTGGCCGCGACAACATCTTCACCCGTACTCGCGCGCATTCCGGCAAAAACGCAAGGCTCGCTGTTAAGGATGTTCGCCGATCCGCACCTACTCCAAAAAGAAGAACGCGCCGAACTCGTGAATGGCCTGCGCGAATGCGTGGTGGCGCACCCTGAAGTATCGGAATTGCGCGTTTTGTACGGCATGGCCCTTTGCGTGGATTTCAAAGTGCAGGACGCGATTGAGGAACTCCGCGAAGGAGTGCGCCTCGCTCCTGACAGTTTCATCGCCCAATTGAAAATGGGCGAATTGTGGATGCGTCTCCGCGTCACCGATAAGGCCGAGGAGCATACGCATCAAGCTGCGCTGCTGGCCCGAAACATGATGCAGTCGGAGCTGGCGCGCAGGCAGGCGGCAAGTCTCCGAACTCTGGTCCACAACGGAATCAAGCGGGAAGGTCCCAGCTACAAGGGCCCGTGGTACCTGGTAACAATTCTCCGCAAGCTTTGGAAACGGGATTCATCGGAAGGCGATGCACTGGCTGCGGTCGACATGCAGTAACGAGGCAGCCGGCCATTCAGCTTGCAGTGTGTCCGGCCTCGATCCGAGCAGTGTCATTTTATTACGACCCGGAGAGGAATCCTTGGACAGCCAGGTAACGATTCGGGACGAATCTTCCTACCCGGGGGTAGCAGCCAAACCGGAAGCGTCGGAAGTCATCACCCTGTCCGGGCCCTACTTTGTGGGCGCGTGCGCGCTGCTGGCTGCGGCAATCCTGTTTCTGGCCCACGACATGCCGGTTTGGCTTCTGGCCGCGGAAGTGCTGGCAACTATTCTTTCCTTGTTTCTGCTCGGCTCGTTCAAATACCAGATTCACAAAAATGCGCTGACTTATGGAATGTTGCTAGTCATTATCGCCACATTCTGCAAGCTCAGTACTTCCGAATGGCATGTGGAAATTCAAGAGCGCGGATGGTGGTACTGGGTCCATTCGAATCTGCTGACCTTTCACGGGCTGGACGATCTGATTCACGCGGACACCATGCTCTTCATTTTGGGCCTGACATTTTTTGTGTCCGTGGTTGCCCAGACGCGCTTGCTGGAGGGCATCACGTTTTCCCTGCTGCGCAAGAATCAAGGGGCAATTCTGCCGACGGTCATCTCAGTGACCGCGTTCGTCGCGGTCGCGTCGGCTGTTTTCGGCGGCGTCTCAATGATTGGCTTGACCATTCGGACCTTGGTGATCGTACTGCTTCTCGCCGCCGCTCCCGCGTCCGCCATCACCTATGCTGTGATCGTGTGCACTGCAATCACCACGATTTGCGGCGTGTGGGTCGCTTATGGCGAGCCGCCGAACCTGATCATGAAGGCCAACCTCTATCCCCTGCTGGGCAACGCCTTCTTCGTTATCTACTGCGCCCCGGCGGCCATCGTCAGCTACCTCTTGATAGCCCGCCAGCTTCGCAAGCGGCTTCGCAATCAGCGTGTCTATCTCGATTTGCTGGATGTCGTCGAAGCCAACGCCCAGGATGTGCGATTCCTGCAAGCTACGCGTCACGGCGAGGTGCTTACGCCGATCGAGTTTATCGAGAATCACGAGGCGGAGTTGGGCGGCCGCGCCGAGACGGTCCTGAAATGGATGCGACAAGGCGAATCGCTGGGCCTTGCCCTATTCCGTGAGAATGTGCCGCAAGAAACCCGGAAGAACCTCTTGGGGCATTTTGTCAGCGAAGAACTCGCCGACTCCCTGGACCGCCATTATCAACTGGCCTACGCGCGCGATGCCGAGGGCGCGAAGAAGGCGGAACGCGGCGTCCGCGAAGTGCTTGCCTCCCTGGCGCACGTTCGCCGACGGGCGCAAAGGGTGGCCTCTCTGGCTCTGGGGCCATTCATCGGCCTGTTGATTGTGCACACCCTTTATGATCGCGTGCCGCTATTTTGGGCCTCCGTAGCCGGCTTCCTGTTTGCATTTATAGGCATCGCGGGCATTCCCAAAATGCGCGGACTGGCGCTGCATGAAGCTTACGTCGAATACGCCGAATACTATTTTCTGTTTCCCTTGTTTCTCTCCATCACACTGCTGACCAAGGCGGGCTTTTTCGATCTGATCCAAACCATGGTCCATAGGGGCATCGAAAGCATGGGGCAAGGGCACGTCGCGTTCGCTCAATTTCTGGGTTGTACGTTCCTGTCGGCGATATTGGACAACAACATTGTGGCCGATTTCGCGTCGCGCGGGCTGCACGGGTTGAGCCCGGCTGTGCTGCACTTGTTCGCCATGGCGCAAATTGTCGGGTACGCGCTCGGCGGGTGTTGGACACATATCGGCTGCGCCCAGTCCGTCGTTGCGTTTGCGTTTATCCGTCGGGACGTGGATGAAGGCTATACACCGCTGCAGTGGATGAAGGACATTACGCCGGTCATCGTAGAGATTATGATCGCGCTGACGGCTCTAATTTACGTTCAGAACGCCTTCCTGCGTTGGCTGGGGTAGAAGAGGGCTGGACCACGCATTGCAATTTTCTCGGTTCTTTGAATCTGTTTGGAACTGGAAATCAGCTGAAATGAAAACGCCGATGGATCAATTGAACGATCGCGACGGGACCGCCGTCAAGCCGGGCGCGCAAGTAGATCACTACCGAATTGAGGGTGTGGTCGCCGAGGGCCGCGCCGCCACCACGTTCCGGGCTACCGATGTGCTCACTAACCGGACCGTGGCTCTTGTTATCCCAAGTCCCGAAATCGAAGCCGACCCGGTTCTTTCCAAGCGGTTCCAGCGAGAAGAAGAAATCGACAAGGCGCTCGAGCATCCTGGCCTGATTAAACTGATAGAGAAGCACGGTCGCGAACAGGGGAGCGGCCATTCCTACTTGGTCCGAGAATGGTTCGACGGGATTTCCCTTAGAGAGTTGATGGCGAATGGAAAACTTGCGCCTGAACGGGCGATCCCTATCACGGTATCAATCTGCGAGATTGCGGATTACGTCCACAGCCACGGGGTGGTCCTTCGCGACCTCGAGCCTGAGCATATCTTGGTTGGAGAGAACGAGCAGGTCAGGTTGATCCACGTAGGTGTGACATCCAAACTTGGGGCACGGCGACTGACGTTTACGAAACTTTCGCAGGTGATCGGCACTTCGCGATACATCTCTCCCGAAGAACTGCTTGGAAAGCACTCGGACATTCGCAGCGATGTGTACTCGATTGGTGTCATGTTCTACGAAATGGTAATGGGCCAACTACCATTTCCCGGCCCGAGGATCGATGACCGTCTGACGAGTTATCCGGTTCCGCCACGCGAATTGGATCCGAGCATTTCGCCGCAATTACAGGAAGTGATGTACCGCGCGCTGGAACGCGACCCGCAGAACCGCTATGCCAGCGCGCGCGAGTTCGCGCTGGACTTAGCCCATCTTGACCAGGTGGGCGTGACGGACCGGCCGGAACTGCGCGAATGGAGAGAGCAGCAAAACTCACCCATCCGAAAGCTTGCGCTCTACGCGGCTCTAGTCCTGATTCCGGTCGTGATTTTTGGGTTGATGCTCTATTTCGCGAAACGCTAGAGCTGCATTCGAATGTGTTCTGACGAGATATTTGGTTTTATTGATTGAGTGTGAGTTTCACGCGGGGCCGAGTCTCGCTGCGACCGCCATCGTGACGAGACCCGCGTGGGTCAAGTAGCCGCGGCGTCTTTGCGGGAGCCCGCCGGTCTTTTGCGGACGCCGCGGCCTTCTGACCTTTATCTAGTATTTCCTCCATGAGGTCGGCAGACCCCGTGCCCACGACGGACTTGTCCTCGCGAGTAGAGCATCTTTGGAAGCACATGCTCACGAGGTATGCGCGTCCTTCGCATCTGTCTGCGGCCACAGGTGTGAAGACTCATGCGAACTCACTTCGGAGAATGTTCCCCTTGCGCAAGGTCGGTTTGCTGCGCGACGGAGCCGCCACGTCCTGCGAATCGGACCGAATATTTTCTGATCCTGAACGGCCGACTCATATGTTCTCCGGACGTTCCTGCTTAAACGGGCGTTAGGAGGACCCGTGTCCTCGCGGAGGACAATTAGGAAGTGACCTGGGCAGTCGCGGACTACCTCCTTAATGGAGCCAATTGGAGCCTGGTCGAGAAAGGTAGTGGACGCTAACTCACTGAAAGATATGGTAGGCCCGTGCGGACTCGAACCGCAGACCTCTACCGTGTCAACGCGCAAGACAGCAAGGCCAGGATGTTTAAGATCAGGGTACCAGCGGCCACAATGGCGAGATAATAGGCCTGATCATCTAAATCCTGGTCAGCCTTCGGACGAATGACATAGCGCGCACTCACCGGATACCGACGTTCTTCAGACGTTCGTCAAGTCGGCGGTGTTTCTGCTCCCAATACCCTGGCCCCGCCTCAATTGCCTCGCCGGAGTCGAGACCTTCGAGAGCAAGAACCTGCAGTTCATCATTTGCCCGTTGATCGATTGCGATGAGACGCTCAAGGTAGGCTTCAATGCTGAGGCCTCCTGCCTCCGCTCGGGCGCGGATTTTTGTCTCAAGCTCGGGATGGATGGCAAGGCTCATAGATTTCTCCAAATTCCAATGCTTTCTTAGATTCTACTTCGTGTCACAATCCGTGTTACTGGTCGCGATAGAAGAATTATAGAAGAAATGGTGGGGCGTAATGGGGGCCAGTTCGGTTCAGAATCCTCATAAAGGCAGAGATTCCGGCCTAGGCGGGGCGGGTATAGCTTGCCAGTGCCTTAACGGCACAATGATTTTCTGGATTGCCGACGTTTTTGGGCAGAATGAATCGATCGCGGGGATTTTGGCCCGGCTTCAAGCTGCCAAACTTGAGATTGCTTCAACCCTTTCCCGAAGGACGGGGAGGCGCGCCTGACTGCTGGGATCGGGCAAAAGATGACCTGGCAGCGCATCCAAAAAGGCCGGTGTTTTGAGCAGCGCCAGGAACTGCTCGGCAATGTAGGATCGAAGAGACGCGACATTGGCAATTTCCTGGACGATGGCCGCGCGTCCATCGATGACGGTCAGAAGATCCTCCAGGTCGTGACTGCCGGCATAGTCACCCCTGCCGCGTCCGGAGAATGCTTCGAGCTTGGTGGCGACGAAGTACGGAGCAGTTACTACACGGATGCGCAGTTCTCGCTCTAGCGCGATCTCTTGTGCCGCTTGCATGGCGGCTCGGTACCAGCGATTGGTAAAACCGAGGATTTTTTCCTCGAGAGGCATCACGTCCAATTTGATGGCATCGATGAGCCAACGACATAAGGGAGCGCCTTTGCTGCTATCTTCTCGGAATCCCAACGCTCGCAGCCGCTCAGAAAAAGCAGCGTAGCCAGCGTACGTAGTAATTTCCGCAATCACATCAACGTCAAATGTGGGCCGAACTTCCGCCGCGGCCTCGTCGGTGATAAGCAAGGCGGTGGTGCACCCGCCCACGAAGACGACCTCGCGCAAGAGTGGGCCCAACCTTTTCGCCACCTGCGTAAGAAGCTCAACGTTGGAGTTCGGCATAACGAGGCGAATGTAACCTGGCTTTCAATTCTTCTTCGGCAATCTGCCGTTCGCGCGATCGCCCATCGCGAATGGCGTCGACCAGTGCGAGGACCTCGTAAAGATAGGGATCCTGCAATGCGGCCTGCGGAACCGTTTTATAAAGAGGCGCGAACGAGTATCCCCGGGTCTTCCCGTGAGGGGAAGGCCAAACCGGAGGGGGTTCGCTGCCTGCGGCGATGCGGCCTTTCAGTGGTTCGGCTGCGTAACTTGTAGGAACGCCTCGCGTGAGCTCACCTCGTTCAGGCGGAAAGGCATACTTCAAGCCGTGAATCAGGAACTCTTCGAGCGCTGATTTGTTGGGTATTTCCGAGGACTCCGCCCCACTCACGAGCCGAGCCTGGCGCGCCCGTTGGACGGAGGCGTGGACTTCCGAAGCACTTAGAAAGAGTTCTTCCGCAATTTGGGCATAAGAGGGTCGTTTCTCCCTGTACTCCAGGAGTTTTATGAGCACGACCACGTCTTGGGGCTTCAGATGCACGTTGAGAGTATATATTCGCTATTCGCGAATAGCAAATGACATGTTGAGCGCCGCTTCTCTGACGATATTGATACGGCGTTATACGTCCGCTGAGTCGGCACTGTAAGCCCGGCCTAACACTAAATAGACTCTCGATCGTTGAAAGCCGCACTGCCATGCCGCTAAGGAAAAACCGAAATCTTCTGCGGGCGCTTGTCCGAGATTTGCCGTTGCTGAGGAGCAACATTCCTTCTGCACTGCATTTGCGGTGCAGGAGGACAAAATGCAACGCGGAAGTCTTATCAGAAAGAATCACAAGCAGGGTCCGGATGTCTGGCAGTTCCGGTGGTCGGAAAAGAGTCCTGCGGGCAGGCGAGTCTACCGCAAGAGAGTTATCGGAACAGTGGAGCAATATCCCTCTGAAGATGCTGCCCGCCGCGCAGTCCTTGGGCTACTCGCGGAAATCAATTCGGGCGATCGGAGGATGTTATCCAATTCAATGACCGTCTCTCAACTCTCCGATCATTTCGAGCAACGTGAACTGGGGCGCGACAATACCTGGCGAAGTTATGCGACCAAGAAGTCCTATCACACCTATCTGAAGCGATGGATCGTTCCCCATTGGGGAGAATATGGGCTTTTCCAGATCAGAACGGTTGAAGTTGAGTCCTGGCTTCGTCGTTTACCGTTGGCCAAGAGCAGCTGCGCGAAGCTCCGGAATTTGATGTCTGTTCTCTTCAATCACGCCTGCAGATATGAGCTGTTTGACCGCAACCCGATCCGGTTTGTGCGTCAAAGTGCAAAGCGAAGAACCGCGCCCACTCTGCTCGCACCGATAGAAATCAAAATGCTCGTGGAAGGTCTTGGCCTTCGAGAGCGGACCTTGGTCCTGCTTGCAGCATCTACTGGCTTGCGGCAGAGCGAGTTGTTCGGTTTGAAATGGGGCGACATTGATTTTGCCGCAGGCGTCATAAATGTGACTCGCTCGGTAGTCTATGGAGTCGTTGGCCCATGCAAAACTGAATCATCTCAAAAGCCCGTTCCCCTTCATCCTCTTCTGGCGGAGAACTTGGCGCAGTGGCGGGAAGGCTCTCTCAATAGAAAATCTGAAGATTGGGTCTTCCCTAGCAGGCGGTATCGGGGCCGGAAACCGTGCTGGGGACACGCGGTCTTACGCAGATACATTCGGCCAGCGGCGAAGAACCAGGGAATCGAAAAACGTATCGGATGGCATACTTTTCGCCGGACTTACGCAACACTTCTGAGGAGCGTCGGCACAGAATTCAAGGTGATGCAAGAGCTGATGCGGCATTCTTCGCTGCGATCGACGCTGGACATCTATGCACAAGCGATTACACCGGCCAAGCACGCTGCGCAAGCGGCTGTGGTGTCGCTAATGTTCCCTCCCGGGTCGAGCACCGCAGCCGTTTCTGACTCGGCGGAGAACGTGACCTAACTCGCTCGATCACGTGGGAGTCTCAGGGAAGAGGACACAGATGGGGCGCAAAAATGTGTCTTTATTGCACCCCTCTGTGCTTCTTTGGAATACCCGTAAAGTTTTTGTTTTGAATGGTAGGCCCGTGCGGACTCGAACCGCAGACCTCTACCGTGTCAAGTCGCTCATAGGTTTTTCAACAACTTAGAAGACCGCGGGGACTGCCAAAGTACGCGGAAGTCGCACAAGACATCATACACTGTGGGTTGGACTGTGGGTTGGAAATAATCACGGAGGCCTCGCCTTTCTGTATCTTCTATAGCACAAATAAGCTGTTCACGCTCTGGATTTGTGCGACCAAGTCAAAGCTTTTTGACATCAGTGGCCTCGTCAGCCCGACAGCACACAGGCATAAGCTCTTCTCCAATGCAACAGTGGCTGGAGGAGGGACCATGCGAGTCCGTTATCAACGGGGATATCTGCGGCTTGGACAAAGGAAGACGGGACCTGATCGTTGGGAGTTCCTTTGGTGGGACAGCGAACCTTCCGGAGTGCGCGTCCGGCGCAAAGCAGTCATTGGCACCATCCTACAGTATCCGAATTTGGAAAACGCCTGGCGCGCAAGTAATGGCCTCCGCGTATCGATCAACGAAACACGCAATCGTCAGCGTGAACAGACTCTAACAGTTGCCGACCTTGTCGATCACTACATCGCGACCGAGCTAGCCACTGCTCAAGCTGACGGCGGAAAGTCACACGCCACGAAGACGGTCTACAGCGATTTCCTCATGAGATGGGTGAGGCCCACATGGGGGAGTCTGAACATCCGTAACGTACGCACAATCGCGGTCGAAAATTGGCTTCGAAAACTGGCGTGCGCAAACGGAAATCCATTGGCTCCTTCGACAAAAGCGAAGATCCGCAGCCTAATGAGCGTGCTTTTTAATCACGCTATCCGTCACGAGTGGCTGGAACAAGGAAGAAATCCCGTCCTTCTGGTGCGCCAGAGTGCCAAACGACAGCGAATACCCGAGTGGCTGGAACCTGAAGAATTGAGCGCACTTCTTTCACAGCTCGATCGGTGTTTTCGTGTCATGGTCTTCCTGGACGCCGTCACCGGCCTGAGGCGCAGTGAACTCCTTGCTCTGAAGTGGGGAGACATCGAGTTCGAGAGCCAGCAAATCAAAGTTCAGCGCTCGATTTATGGAAACGTTGTTGGCAATTGCAAAACAGAAGCGTCGAAGAAACCTGTGCCCATGGATCCAATTCTGGCGGCCGAACTTTGGGCCTGGAAGCAGGACACCCCCTACAGTCAACGCCATGATTGGGTGTTCGCGAGCCCTCGCACCAAGGGCAGGAACCCATATTGGCCGGATATCATTCTATCCCGCGTCATCCGGCCTGCCGCAACGCGAGCCGGAATTCAAAAGCATATCGGCTGGCATACATTCCGGCACAGCTTTTCCACGATATTGATCGCAAACGGCGAAAACGTAAAGGTGGTGCAAGAACTTATGCGGCACTCAAACTGTCGGTGCACACTGGAAATCTATTCTCAGGCTCAAATTCAAGCAAAGCGGGACGCTCAACATCGGGTTATTGAGATGATTATCCCTCGGAATGGAGAAGCAACCGATGCGGAAGAGCGATGATTCTTACGAAAGAGGCGACTCGAGAGCAGCCCCCATCATCTCCGAGAACCCCGTTTCTGGATAACTACCGAGTTGCCGTTTATTAGCGGCCAATTCTGTGAATCACACCCCTAAAAAGCCATTGCCGAGAAGCTGTATTCTCTTCCAGTTGGATTTTTTGTTTCAGGAGGAAGGGGCTCTACTTCCGGCTGCGATCTTG
>Ga0307479_10000311_pt1 | contig 44842 bp, 44 predicted proteins | sample atmos_gasesECM4C_FD_203743 | JGI IMG/M metagenome (GOLD analysis project Ga0307479, IMG submission 203743) | Hardwood forest soil microbial communities from Morgan-Monroe State Forest, Indiana, United States - atmos_gasesECM4C_515 | ecosystem: Environmental > Terrestrial > Soil > Temperate...
AACACTTTCGCCGGCCACCGCTTTGGCATTCCCGTCTATGGCACCCAGGCGCACTCCTGGATCATGGCTCACGAGGAGGAAGCGGAAGCCTTCCGTGATTTCCTCAATGTTTTTCCGGAGCAGTCCATTCTTCTAGTGGACACCTACAACGTTCGCTCGGCCATCGACAAGATTATTGCGCTCGGCCGCAAACCCGGCGGCATACGCCTCGATAGCGGTGACGTCCTCGCCGATAGCCTATGGGCCCGCCAACGGCTAGACAGTGTCGGTTGGAACGACGTGCAGATCTTCGCCTCCGGCGATCTGGACGAAAATCGCATCGAAGCCCTGCTTCGCGACGGAGCGCGCATCGATGCCTTCGGCGTCGGCACGGCGCTCTCCACATCCGCCGATGCTCCGTCCATTGGAGTCATTTACAAGCTGGTGGAAGTGGATCTCGATGGCCATCTCCGCCACACCGCCAAATTCAGCGAAGCCAAGAAGACCTACCCTGGCCGCAAGCAGGTTTTCCGCTTTACCGGGGAAGATGGAAAATTTTCCGGAGATATCATCGGCCTTGAAGGCGAGATGTTTCCTGCGGCCGACCCTTTGCTTGTTCCGGTGATGCGCCGCGGCGAGCGCCTCGCAATGAGTCCACAAGATCCCGCTGCCACGGTCCGCGCAGCACAACAGCGCTTCCTGGCCGACCGCACGCATTTGCCCGGACCGATCCTGGCCCTCGGCAAAGCGGACCCGCCGTTCCCAGTCTCCTACAGCCCGCGTCTCGAGGAGCTATGCGAGCAGATTCGACAGTCCTTGGTCAAAATGGCGCACGACTGAATTCCTGGTGGCGGTCTTGATTTCGCGGAACACAATTTTCTGGGAAGTGGATGCGCAGCGCGACTTCATGCTGCCCGGCGGAAAACTTTACGTTCCCAGCGCCGAGGAGATCATCCCGAACATCAATCGCCTCGTCGAAGCCGCCCGCCAAAGCCGCGTGTTTCTGATTTCCTCGGCGGACGCACACAACCCGGACGACCCCGAACTTCGCGAATGGCCACCGCACTGCCTGCAGGGCACCTCCGGTGCGGATCTTGTTGCCGAAGCATGTGCTCCTAATCGGCTGGTAATACCCAACCAACGGGGATTTGGTCTGCCTGAAAACGTCACTGCGTATCGTCAAGTGACTTTGCAAAAAAACACGCTCGATGTGTTTGACAACCCAAATACGGATGCGCTCCTCAAGCGGATTACTGCCGCTGGTTCCCCTGCCTTTGATCCCGATCCCGAATTTGTGGTGTTCGGCGTGGCGACGGATTACTGCGTCCAGCGAACTGCCGAGGGACTGCTCCGCCGCGGTCACCGAGTTGCCGTTGTCACGGACGCTGTGCGCTCAATCGACCCTGACAAGGGACGCCTGATCCTCGCAAATCTTCACTCTGGCGGCGCGCGTCTCATCACGGTCGAGGATGCCTTGGCTCCTGCGGGTGCCTCGCCGTAGGAGCTCCAGCGTAGCTGGCCAGCAACTCGCTGCCTGAGTGGAATTATATTGCTCGACGTCTCACAAGAGACTGGCCTCCGTATCAGATTGATACAAGTCCGTAGGCTAGCAATGCTGGCGCTACTGCATTCTATCCTTCCCTATATCAATACCCCGTAAGCTACAGCTTATAAGGCACTTAGTTGGACACAGTGGATTCCCTTTTCACTGGTAATGGAGTCCTTCTTGCAACATGTACAGGCAACAATGTTGGTGTGTCTAAATTCCGCCCTCCTCCGCGAAGGAAGCTCGTCAGGCAGTGGGTTTCGCCGTTGGCGCAGGATGTGTATCTCTAGCTTGCTTTTGGTGACACTGCTAGTAACTGCCTCAGTTTTCGGACAAGACCAAACACCTGACTGGCAAACACAGGTTCGCAAGTACTCCGAGGCACGGGATTGGGAGTCAGCTTTGCGCATTGTGGACCAAGAGCTCGCCCGAGCGCCGCAAGATATGGACGTGCGGGCATGGCGCGCGCGCGTTCTGGCTTGGTCGGGGCGCGCGTCGGAAGCAGAAAAGGAATACCTGGAAATCTTGAAGGTCTCGCGGAATGATCCGGACAACTGGATGGGACTCGCAAACGTGTATTTGCGCGAGGGAAAAACAGTTGAGGCCCTCCGCGCTCTCGACACTGCCGTGAAACTCGATCCCACGCGGGCCGACTTACATGCCGCCCGTGCCCGGGTGCTGCGCGCCGTGGGGGAGCGAAACGAAGCGCGATTGGAATTTCAGAGAGCGCTGAATCTGGACCCCACCAGCGTGGAGGCGCGAGGCGGGCTGATCTCCCTCCGCCCGGAACCGAAACACGAACTGCGGTTCGGCCAGGACAACGACCTCTTCAATTTTGCGGGTGCGAATCACGACGAATGGACGAGCCTCACCTCGCGATGGACGCCGCATTGGGCCACGAGCATTGCCGGGAGTTTTTACCAGCGCGGCGGCGCCGGCGCAGGGAAATTTGTGGGAAGCGTTACCCGGCGCCAGCCCAAATGGGGAGCGCTGACCGTGGGCGGCGCAATCGGACATGACAACGCGGTGATCCCCAAGAGCGAAGCCTTTTTTGATCTGGACCATGGGTGGAAGAGCGGCGAGACGAATTTCATCCGCGGGATGGAAGTCGTGTACAGGCAGCATTGGTATTGGTATCAGTCGGCCCGGATTCTGACTCTGAGCGGCACCGCGATTGTCTATCTACCTCGGGAGTGGACGCTATCGCTGGGAGCGACGGGTGCGCGTAGCGCCTTCTCGGGGACAGACGCCGAATGGCGCCCCTCTGGAATCACGCGCCTGGAATTCCCACTGGTGGATTGGGGCGTGAAGCGGCTCTCCGGGAGCGCATTCTATGCTGCCGGAACGGAAGACTTCGCACAGGTAGCTCAGATCGGGCGTTTTGCCTCGCAAACCTACGGAGCTGGATTGCGGTTCCAGATAACCGCGCGGCAGGACGTGAAAGGTTACGCGTCGTATCAGAAGCGCACCCAAAACAGAACGGATACAACTTTCGGATTCAGCTATGGAATCCATTTTTGAAAAGCTCTGGAGGCTCGGCCCGGCAGCCTTTGTGCTGAAGGCCATTGCTGTCGCCGTCGTGGTCGACGGACTGCTGCTGGCGTTCATCTTGGCCCGGCGGACATACCGGAAGCGGTATTTCTCGAAGCGCGACGCACGCGTCTTCGAATTGCGCCAGAAATGGGACGCGCTGATTTCCGGGGAGATTCCGCACGAGGCGTGGCGAAAGATAGCCTTCGACCGGCGGATTGTCGAGACGATTGCGCTAGACGCGTTTGAAGCGGCGGGGCCGGAAGAATCGGCGCGATTGTTGAAATTTCTGCGCACAAGCGGGCTCATCGAAAAACGCATCTTTGAGGCGCGCCAACTCACTGGTTGGCGCAGGGTGCAAGCGCTTGTGGCCCTTGGACGTACGCGCGCGCCAGAAGGCATTCCCGCGTTGGCGGAGGGCTTGCGCGACCCCGATCAGGAAACACGGTTGGCGGCACTGCGAGGGTTAGGGCGGATGGCCAATCCTCAAGCGGGGGAGGAGATTCTTGCCTGGGTCGGTGAAGCGGGGTTGAACGTGCCGGCGCTGCCGCTCCAAAGCGCACTCATCCAGTGCTGCGCAGAGCGCCCACAGTTGCTGCTTCCGTACGTGCAAAATGCGCAAGCTCCACTGCGCGACGTGCTTGGGCGGGTGCTCGGCGAGGCGGCGACTCCATCGATGAGTTTGGACTTGCTGCAATTCGTGGGAGATGACCTCGATGAATTGCGGGCCGCGGCGGCGCGGGCAATGTCGCAATCGCACTCGGGGCTGGCGCTCGACGTCCTTAACGAACTGGCGCGGGACCCCATTTGGTTCGTGCGCCTACGCGCGATCGTAAGCTTGGGCCAGCTATCCGATACCCGCGCGATTTCGTCTCTGCTGCGGGGGCTGACGGATTCGAACCGTCTGGTGCGATTGCGCGCGGCGGAATCGCTCATGGGACTCAAGACGGCGATGGTTCCGATCTTCGAACGGGTGATTGCGGCGCGAGATCGCTACGGCCTGCACGCCTACTTGACGGCGCTTGAGAATGCAGACTTGCGGGAAAGCCTTGAGTTTGAACTTCAAGCCAGCACGCGAATCAACCAAGAAGAGAAGAAGCGCCTGCAGAATGCGCTGCACGCGGGGACACTGCCTGAAGAAGAGCCTGCCACGGCGGAGAGCGTGCCGAAGAATGCAGCGTGGCTGACGTGATTCGATTCCTCGATATTGCGAACCACACTCTGTTCTGGTACTACCTGGCCAGCAATCTGGCCTACCTGACGATGTTGATTGTGGCGCTCAAGACGAGTGCGGACCATCAACGGAGATTGCAAAGCAATCGCTTGAAGTGGATTAAAGAAACACCCATGGCGCCGCCGGTCACGGTCATTGCGCCTGCGCATAACGAAGCAAGTTCCATCCGCGTTGCCGTGCGAAACCTTCTGGAGCTCGATTACCCCGAACTCGAGGTAGTCGTGGTCAACGATGGGTCAGAAGACCGAACTCTCGAAGAGATGCAGGAGGAATTCCGCCTGCGGCCGGTCCGCGCGGTATACATTCCGGAAGCGAAGAGCGCGCCGGTACGAGGATTGTACCGAAGCGGGGTGGACGCAAGACTGGTGGTCGTTGACAAAGAGGCCGGGGGGAGCAAAGCAGATGCAGTGAATGCGGGCCTGAATGCGGCGACCTCGCCTTATGTGTGCGTCGTAGACGCCGACTCGATCCTCGAACGCGACGCGCTGCTGCGAATCATGGTGCCGGTCCTGGCGGACCCGAAGCGCGTCGTGGCCGTGGGCGGAATCATCCGCGTGTTGAACGGTTCAGAAATCGCAGGAGGGCACCTGCGGCGTGTGCGTCTGCCGCGCAAGAGCATCGAAGCGATCCAGGTGGTTGAGTATCTCCGCGCGTTCTTGATTGGCAGAGAGGCGTGGGGTCAGGGAAACATGCTGATGATTATTTCCGGGGCGTTCGGTGTATTTCGAACGGACCTTGTGCGCGCCGTGGGCGGCTATCGACCGCGCGCGATTGGTGAAGATTTCGATCTGGTGGCGCGCTTACATCGGCATTTGCGGGATAAAGGTGCCGATTATCACATCCATTTCGTCCCGGATCCCATGTGCTGGACGGAAGTCCCTTCCGACCTGAAATCGCTGGGCAGGCAGCGAGCGCGCTGGCAAAAGGGATTGTTGGACGTGCTCTGGCCGAACCGGGACATGCTGTTCCGCTGGCGTTACGGCAGGATCGGTTCTTTTGCGCTTCCTTACTTGTGGCTGTTTGAGCTGCTAGCGCCCGTAGTCGAGATCGGAGGGATCGCTACCATCATTCTCGCGGCCTGCTTTGGCGTGCTAAGCCGGACATTTTTCTTGCAGTTCCTGATTTTCGGGTATGCATTTGCGACGGTGATTTCCATCGGTTCGGTCTTGCAAGAGGAAATTACCTACAAACGGTACAACGACTGGCAAGATGTCGCGCGGCTCGTGAGTTACTGCTTTCTGGAGCATTTTCCCTATCGCCAAATGCACATGATCTGGCGGTTGCAGGGCCTCTGGCAGTACCTGCGCGGCGACAACGTTTGGAGACCACTTACGCGCAAAGGGCTTGCGTCCGCGAGTGCCCCATAGTCCCGCCGCGCTGCCCATGCGGGAAGATCCATCTCCTACAGCTCACACCGCTATTACGTTGCCTCACGCGCTGGACGAGGTTGGTACAATGACCCGTATACAATTTGCCGGAACTCCAGCTTCGCAGAACGTAAAGGAAATACATCGCTTAGGTTGCGTGGCGCGCCCGGGGGGACTCGAACTCCCGACCTTCTGGTTCGTAGCCGTTGCCGCACGAAGAAACAATGATTTACATGGAGGGCGACGAAATGCTACCGATTGCTACAAGTGCCACACTCCCGAGTGTTTACGGCGCGAGGTCAACACACCGTAGCACTCGGTAGGGTTTGGTGGTGGGCACAAAATTGGGCACAGTGTTGCCTATGCAAGATCGGGGTCGCTATGCATTTCCCCTTCATCTGGGGAGAGCTTTTTAGTGTCGGGAGCGTCGAGGTTGCACGAAGCGACTCGCGCAGGTGCGAACCTCCAATTTAGGAGTTTTGCGATTGAAACCTTTGCCCGGAGCGACGATTAGCTTTTCCGCGTAGCCATGCTGGCGGATCAGAGGATGTGGCCGGTCGGACCTTTACGGCCGTACTGCCCTGTCGCTCATGGCAGGACTTCTAGTACCCAATTATTCGCTTGATTCTTGATACTTAAGGCGTAAAAGTGGGGTTCCGCGTATCTCATGGGGGTGCCCCTTGCGAAAGTTCTTGGTCCTTCTCCTATTCGTTTTCACGCCGTTAGTAGCGAAGGCGGATACTGTCATAGACACTTCCGGATTCTGGGATGGGGTCGGGGCTGTCCAACCTTGGGGTGCACCGCCAACGACTGCTTACGGACAAACTTTTACAGTGCAATCTGACTCTTTGCTAAAAAGTTTTTCATTCGACATTTACAATGCCGGCGACCACGCAGGTGGCTCATTGGGGCCAATTCCCTATACGGCTAATGTTTACGAGTGGAACAGCACGACGCGAACTCTGGTGGGGCCAGCCCTATACATAAGCCCCATTTCGTTAGTCCCATTCACTGGAGGGTATCAAGTTGTGACTTCCAGTCTGAATGTGGTTCTTGAAGGTGGCTTGCAATACGTTGCCTTCCTCACACCGTCTGGGGCATCCACTCCAAATGCCTATTTTGCGGCAATCTTTAACAGCACCGACACCATGATGGCCGATGTCTATTCCGGCGGGGGTTTCGTTGACATCAACGTTGCAAACCCAAGCCTGCTTACGAGCGCTAGTTGGAACCAAACTCCAGGGGACCTGTGGTTTCAGGCCGACCTCGTCACGGCCGCCGTGCCGGAACCTTCCAGCGTGATGCTGCTAGTGACGGGATTACTCGCCATAGGTGTAACCTTGAAGAAAGGCCTCGCCTAGTCCAGCCCTTTGGCACTTTCCAAACATGTCTGACCTCTCCGAGTTTTTTAGTTAGGCCACGACTGCCCGCTGTGCTGTGGCGTGAGCTATCCCTATCTGAGCCGAGATCGTGTCCCATGAAAGTCCCTGTGCCCTCAGTGCGCGAATCGGCCTGCAAGGGGTAGGGGAGGTAATTTCGGTGCTCAAAACAAACATCCAGAATGAGCGCCAGAAAAATATTCTTGTAAATTCCGAACTTGGCTTGCTGTTTTTTTTAGATCCAACCGATTCACTCCTCCAATATTGGAGTTTCCGGTGTTGGCATCAACGTGGAGGCCCGTAGCTCAGCAGTTAGAGCAGCGGACTCATAATCTCTTGGGAGCTAGATGGCCTTCTGTTTTATCAATGATTTAGAAGGTGTGTGAAGGTGTATCGAGGTGTGGTGAAAGGCCCAAAATCCTAGTTTTGGACCAATTCTGGACCGCATTCTGGACCACGAATCGTTAGGTTATGAACTGCTGCCACTTGTTTTCTCCCATTAGGTGGTCACGCTGAAACCCATTCTCAATAAGGCTTCGGTTTCTCTTACCCCATTCCTCGAAAATGTATTCCTCGGACCCCGCCGGGTATTCGTGTTCCGTCTCTCTGTCGTCCAGGAGTTCAAATGCGCCATTGGAATCTCTGTAGACTAGAAGCGTCACATGCTCACTAGTTTTTGTTTTGTGATGGTATATCGCACGGGCAACGAAGGTCCTTTTTGTAGGCATTTGGCACTCACGACTTGGAATTCGGTCCTAGAAATGTTCCTCGCTTTTCCGACAAGTGTCAAACCACCCTGCGTGGAAACGGTATAATCGCAGGCCATAGATCGATCCACACTTCCCAGGGGCAAGAGGTTTGGCAAAATCGAAAAAACTGCGAGCCGAACGCACTGCGCAACTCGAAAAGGCGAAAAATACGCTTGAACAGTTGCAAGTAGAGTTGAGGACGCTGCGGAAAAAAGCGAAGAGCCGCGAGGCTTTAGCGAATCATTTGGTGGGATTCTACAACGAAATCGACAAGCTGGCGAAGGGCAGGAGTCTTATCGAAGCGACTCCTCTCGTGGTTGACCAGGCTAATGACATTATTCGAGATGCCAAACAGATTGTTGAGAACGATGTCTACCTTGACCGAATCAAAGAATTCGTTCCTGCGGGGAACAATCCTGTCTATCCAGATGTGCTTGTGACCATCCGCGTTGTGCGCCAGAGTTTATATCGATGTGGAAAGAATCTAGAAAAGCAGGAAGAGCGAATCCTTGGCGCATTAACCAAAGCAAGAACAGTCGTTGGCGCACTTGAGTGTTTCCTAAGCGGCGAAGAGAGCAGTGAATTTGCTCTCAAAGAAGACGTGGAGCGATATGTCGTCGGTAATCTTGATGATTCTTGTTTTTATGCAAACGAAGATGCGGGACAAGACTGTTTTGACTTTGACGATCTCGACTCGCAATCCGTGGAACAGTACATCAGAAAGATTGAAGATAGTGACGAAGACGGCGTTGAACAAACCGAAAACGATGCAATAGGCATCGAGGAGTTAGACGACGAGCAGGGCGAAGAAGAATGACCCCGGTAGACCCACGCACTCCTTTGCTCACTGGTATTTCGCAATACGAAGTAGATTTCGTCATCCCTCGTCTTGGTTTAGACCTCCCCTTTGGAATCGACCCATTTCTTCTCTTCAAGAGTCGAGACGCTGAGTATCGAAAACTGCACGACATACTGATTAGCATGTTCAACGCCGGAATTGATGCCCTTCGGCAAGGAAAGCTTACAGAGGCAAATCGCCTTTTTGATTTTCCTGAGGTTGCAGCTATTGGCATGGGTTACACGCGGGGCAGCAAACGGGGTTCGGGCGTGGGTTCTTATCTGTTGCGTCTCATCATCGAGACAATTCGTGGGGCGCCTGGTCTCCAAGAGCGTGGGATTCACCATGTCGAGGAGATGCAGTTGGTATCGGCTGGAATCGGCCCTGACCGAATAAGCGACATTGCAGCGAATATTTTGAAGCAATTTCTGATCGAGTACACGCAGCGACAGTGCAACATCTGGAACATACCGCTCAAAAGCAAAGTTCCGATTGAGCACATTTATGAGTCGTCGTCCCATGCCTGGGAAGACTCCTATGCTGACCTGCCAATAAGCGGTGTGGACGGCTCGCCAATCTTGCTTGTTCCCCGCCGATTGGTCCGTGCCTTGCCCTGGATTAACTACGATGACTTCGTTCGCACTGAGTTCAGTGCCTATTTGTCGGCCAAGCGAAAGACGGCTCGACAAACCGATAGCACGGTCGGTGAGAATGCCAGGACGAAGCAAGATGTCGTAATCGTGACACGCAAAGATATTAGTCTAGTCGAACGGTATGTTCGTTCCCGCGAAAACCAGGCAGCAGATGCTCGACCCGCAATCGACTACATTGATGAGGATGCTTGCCAAGAAGCGGAACGGCTCAAAGAGAAATTAAACGCTACACCCTCAGGGCGAGAGCATGCAGCAGACTACCAACATCTAGTACTCGAAATTCTAAACTATTTGTTCAACCCTGAGTTGATTGACGGACAACCAGAAGTCCGAACGTTCGAAGGCACCGAGCGTCGGGACATAATATTCACAAACGATTCTGATGAATCATTTTGGGACTACGTTCGCACGACACACGACGGTATCCTCATAATGTTTGAAGCGAAGAATACAGACGACCTTGGGATGGCTGAAATTAACCAGACAGCGGTCTATTTGGGAGACCGCATCGGAAGATTAGGTATCATTGTTACTCGCCGAAGTCCTTCCGACGCAGTGCAGCGAAAAATCTTTTCAGTGTGGAATGATTCTGCGCCTAATCGAAAGGTGATTTTGACACTGACTGACGAGCAGTTAAGCCAACTACTTGACTTGCGTTGCAACGAGGGTTCGCCAACGAAATGGATGCAGAAAAATTATCGAAAATTTCGGACATCGGTCCAGTAGCATACATTGCTTGACGGTCAAATTTGGCATCTCAACTGGAGGGCGGCGTGCCAGAGGAATCCCGCCGTGCTACGCAGCTACGCAGCAACAAAAAAAACGTAGCACAGGTCAGGCTACTTGCTGACGGCCCGACCTGTTTCCACAATTCTTCATTTCGTTTTAGGACGACGTGACCAAGCCCAGTCAACTTCATTTGCGACCCATCCAAAATATTGTGGGTTGTGTATCCAACGATGTGAAAAGCATCCTCGCTTGCCATTCCACAGTTCGCCTCTGTCGCTGGATTTTATCACGCGCTGGACTCGAAATCCCGCAACCGCAGAGTCACTTGCTGTCCGGGCAGGGTAGATTTTCCAGGAGACGTTCAGCTAACCTGTCGAAATGGCACCAGTAACTAATGAAGGAACGCTGGAGAGAGTCTTAGAACTGATTTCGCAGCGAACCGGCACCTACCAAACTGGCGTGCAGACAACTGTTTGCTGGAACTCTGATTCTGGCTGGCTGAATTCCATCACAAAGCTTGAGTTCATTCGCAAAGACGAAAAACCGCCAGCGGAATTAACAAGCAAATATCAGAGCGTACAGATTATCCGGCGTCTCTTGACTACGAATGAAGTCGCGGATCTTCTCAAACAGCTTGTTGAGAAGCATACCCTAGAGATAGGCGCTGGTATGAAAGACCTGTCTCACGACGGTAGATTTTCAATCGGGAGTAAAACTCGACACCCGCATTCTGAATGGTCGCAATGGCCTGCCGATATCTTTGACATTCAGGCAAACAGCGCGACTGGACAGACTTGGCCTCCCGACCAGGCGCTAATAGCTCTGAATGCGCCTTACTACCCGTCTCTGGAATACGTCGTCTCTGACCTTTTCGGGATTCGAGTTCAGGGCTGGACAAACTACCTGCGTGGACAGGTAACGGTCGTTCTGTCAGATTTCAGAGCGCGAATCTCAAAATTAACAGTCGCGTCAACGTATGTGAGAGCCGATTTGGAGTGTGTTTTTCTTAAACCATCCGACCTCATTATGAAGACTTATGGCGAGAGCCGCACCGGGCGACTGATACAGGAAACAACTCGTTTGCAGGAGCCGTTTGTGCAGTTTGACTTACCAGACCGCGCATCATTTGTCAGCATGGCCCTGATGTGTGCGTCCAACGGAGATGTGTTAGACGAGAAGGTATTCCGAGAGGGTGTACCCTACCGAGACCCAAACGTGGTGGTCGTGGAGCCACTCATACCTGAAATTGAGCAACTGCTTCTGACTGGCGAAGGTGAGACTATAGAATTCAAAGAGAAGCTAGATACCAATAGCCAGAGGCTTGCAAAAACGGCTACCGCTTTCGCTAACACAAATGGAGGAACGATAGTCTTCGGTATCGATGATGACCAACGGGTTGTGGGTTGCAATATCCGGGGAATGACCGACACGATCACAAACATTCTGCGTAGCCGTTGCGACCCTCCACCACAATTCACAACTAAGGAGGTTAAATACGAAAATAAAGAAGTGCTCCTCGTTCGAGTCGCTCAATCATCGAGTACCGTGCATGTGGTAAGAGAACTCGGTCCATTCATTCGAGCGAATAAGTCCAACAGGTCCCCAACCAGTCACGAATTGGAACTTTTACAGAAGCGGCGTAGTTCTAGCGGCAACTCACCAATTTCTTCTTGGATGACTGGATGAGCAGAGAAAGGAAATCAGATGAGCGCTCCAGTATGTCCCGAACATAGATTGGAGATGGCGTTTCCAACTTCAATTGACCTTGGGGAAAAGGTGAAATTTCGTGGGAAAGAGATTCGAAACCAATTCCACTACTGCCGCACAAAGGATTGTCTTTGGCGCTATTCCCCGGAACTTAAGGAGTATTTCCGTGCGACGGAATTTCCTGCGTCTCATCCGCTTCCAGGGAAGCTCGAACTCTGAGCGTGATCTTTCACCACTTCTGCTGATGGAATGCAAGTGCCGGACGATTCATTTCTCCGCAAAGAAGTTGAACCATACATCGACACCTTCTATTTGAAGTTGCCCCTGCTAAAACGTCCTCGCGATTTCGCCGCTATTCATCTTCTACGCACATTCTTGAGGCGCAGTATCCCTCCAAACTCGCTTACGATGAGATTCAGTTCGGAGAAAATATTTTTGAAACTCCCACGCTTGAACCTATCAAGCATTCATAACTTCGTCGCCGCCCTTCGGTGTTTCTTTGCGTTGAATTTCCACGAACTTGTCTCCCAAGGTGGTAAACCAGAAGACTCTATCGAAGTCAAATTCGAATTGCCACTGTTGAACGCCGTATGGAATCTCCATGCCACGAGAAACAGCAAATGTGCTGTACAGCAGAAGCCAGACCTGAGCGCCAGGAGCTAGATTCTTCCTGTAGCCCGGCACGAGTTTATTCTTTGCCGCGATGCTGGAAGTCAGAGCTTCTTGAATATTGGAAACGGTGTAGCCACCGCCTTCGCCGCACCACCAATGCCTGTGTTCACGCCAGATGCTCATCGAGCCCAAGCCTTCCGGCAGTTTCAGAGCGTTGAAATTTAAGGTTTCATTCGGTTGCGGAGTGTTTGCTCTGATGAATTCAGCTAACGTCCGTGCCATTTCCCGTTTGTCGCGCCTTCTGCCTCTCGCATTTGCGAAATACAAATTGATCGTTACGGGTATGGAGTCGGCGCTTGCGTAGTATTGCCGTTGAGCCATTTCGACGATTTCTTGGTGGTATGTCTCCGCTTCAGCAGGCACGATGCCGAAATTGCTGCTGGCTGGTTTGAGAAGCTCACTAACGTCCACACCCAACATATTTTCATTGAATCTGAAATCTGGCTTCTCGCCGGGAAGCTCTCCTAACGGTATGGGAACGCCTGCGTTTCGAGCAGCGGTCAACGCCCTCGTCTCGATGATTTTCTTTTGGTCATTGGAACGCGGCATCGGGAAGCCTCATCCTGATAATATCTAACCATGAGAAAAATTGTGTTGGTGCGGAAACGTGCGGCGTAGGTTGTGTTTCGTTTCTGGCATCGACGGCTGCCGTGGCGGCTGGGTCAGCTTCAGAGTTGACCTAGCATCCCTGAATACTTCGGTCGAACTCATTGATCTGCCGCTCATTTTGAGGAACAAGCCTGACGACATTGCGATCCTCGCAATCGACATCCCCATCGGGTTACTCGAAGGTCCGAGGGCGTGCGATAAGGCTGCTCGGAAGCTGCTTGGTCAGCCGCGTGGCAGTAGCGTCTTCCCTGCGCCGTGCCGCCCCGCATTGGGAGCGCAGACCTATGCAGAGGGAAGCTCAATCAATCGGCAGAAGACGACGAAGGGGCTGAGCCAGCAAGCATGGGGCATCGCACCTAAGATCAAACAGGTGGACGATGCGATCACGTGGGACTGCCAGCGGTGGGCATTTGAGGTTCATCCAGAGGTCTGCTTCTGGGCACTCGCCGGGGAACGCCCAATGGCGCATGGGAAGAGGACGAAAGCTGGTGTGAGCGAGAGGCTCGATCTGCTTCGCCCAGTGTTCCCGGACATTGAACACTTTCTGCAAAATCGACCACACAACACCGGAAAGGATGACCTCTTAGATGCAGCCGTCGCTGCGTGGACGGCGCTGAGATTGTGGAAGGGTGAGGCGCGTCAGGTCTGCGAGCCAGAGCGGGACACAAAGGGGTTGGAGGCTACTATCTGGTATTGAGGTCGAGATTCCAACATTGCTGGACTACCAAGGCTTAGCCTCAATCCACAAAACGGGTAAAACCATTGTAGCAGCGAGATTCCTGTGTGCGTCACCTATTCGGATGCTGCCCCGTTCTTTGAGGCGAGCGCCGTTACGTCAGAGAAGTTAAATGTAATGTTGTACTGAATCAGCGAAAGCGACCCCACTGCATCAGCGGCGTACCTCAGTCGGTCGGAGAATTCGCTTGCGACGATGATGCCTCGAACTTTCTTGCCCCCAGCCAATTCCTTCCGCACCCATGCCATGTAGCCTAGAATTTGGCCGCACACACTGTCGGCAGCTTTACCCGCTTTGAGTTCGACGACGACGAAGGCTCCGGCCTTATCAAGGGTAACGAGGTCAATGATGCCCACGGCCCCCGTATCAAGCTGGCGTCCGTCCACATCTCCGTCACGGTACAGGGTCAGGCCGGGTTCTAGCATCGCCAGATTTTGAACAAGGCAGTCTTCGAGGTCTCGTTCGATACTCAATGAGATAGGTCCGGCAACTGTGGAATCATCCGATTCGGACGAAGCCGCCACGATGACTGTTGCTGGTGCGCCGTCTTCTCCAATGCGAACGATCCCCTCTGCGCCCAAGGTCCACGTGCCGTCTTGCTCGGGAATCCACTTTCGAAAACCTTTGTCGCCGTCCCAAAATAAAAAGCACTTACCTTCCGTTTGCCGATGATGCTTTCGCTGGGGGTGATTGATGCTGAAAGCGATGAGGTGCAGATAAATTGTGTTCCGCTTCCACGGCTTGTTCGGGTACGCCTTGTCAAGCGCCTCGTAAACTGCGTCCCGTGTGAGATTCGTTTGTGGGTCTGCAAAAAGTTTACGCAAGGCTTCTTGACAAGTCATGGCCGGGATTCTATCACGCTGGTGATCGTGAGGAGCCGCCCTCAGACAGGGCATCAAGGGGCGTGCCAGATCTGTTGACCCTTTTTCGTTAAAGATCGTCATTTCTGGAACTGGTGGAAAAAGAAATCGAATCTGAAGCTCGCTGAGATGCAAGCGAGCTTCTCGCTGTAATCCGTTCCAAACATGCCGTGGGCAGCTTCCTGTAGCGAGCGCACGAATTTTGCCGTTTCATGATCCCCCTTGCCCGGCCTGCTTTCGGCGATGTGCTGTGCGAGCACGCAGAGCCGCTGTGGTCTCATTGGTGGCGATGTAGCGCTTAACATTTCGGCACTTGGCTCGTGAAAATCCACTAAGCTCACTGTAGTATTCATACGGTAACAAATGCCAAGAATCTTCGACAACATAGCCCTCTCCCTGCTCCCAGCCCTGTCGGACACCCTCAAGATTTCTGAGCGGGCGGATTTTTGCGTTGGGTATTTCAATCTCCGTGGATGGAAGCAGATCGACCAGCTCATTGATGCTTGGCCGGGTGGCGAGGGATCGTGCTGCCGGGTCATCGTGGGGATGCAAAAGCTGCCTCAGGATGAACTCCGCGAAGCGTTCAGCCTGACCTCGGGTCCTGATGGAATCGATCAGCAGGCGGCTCTCCGGCTGAAACGGGCTGCGGCACAAGAGTTTCGAGCGCAACTGACGATTGGGGCTCCGAACGATGACGACGAGGCCGGGTTGCGGCGGCTCAGTGCCCAACTAAAGGCACAAAAGGTTTTCGTTAAGCTGTTTTTGCGTCACACACTCCACGCAAAACTGTATCTCATCCACCGCACCGATCCCAATAATCCCACGATAGGGTTCGTCGGCAGCAGCAACCTAACTTTCGCGGGGCTGAGTAAGCAGGGTGAGTTGAACGTCGATGTCCTCGACCACGATGCCTGCAACAAATTGCAAAAATGGTTTGAGGATCAGTGGAACGATATTTGGTGCATCGACATCTCGAAGGAACTTGCCGAGATCATTGACAATAGCTGGGCTCGCGAAGAGGCAATTCCGCCTTACCACATCTATTTGAAGATGGCGTACCACCTCTCGCAAGAAGCGCGGGCGGGACTGTCTGAGTTCAGCGTGCCAAAAGATTTCGGGACTCAGCTTTTGCAATTTCAAACAGCGGCGGTGAGAATCGCAGCCCATTACCTCAATAAGCGGGGCGGTGTGATGTTGGGCGATGTCGTCGGACTCGGAAAGACGTTGATGGCCGCCGCGCTGGCTCGCATCTTCCAAGAAGAGCCGTACTTCCTCGAAACGCTCATAATCTGCCCGAAGAACCTTGTGAAGATGTGGAACGACTATGTTCATCAATATAGGCTCGCAGCCAAAGTGATCTCAATCAGTGCCGCCATAAATGAACTACCAAACACGCCACGTTACCGGGTCGTGCTTATCGATGAGAGCCAGAATCTCAGGAACCGCGAAGGCCATCGCTACAGGGCGATTCAGGAATACCTCAAAAAGAATGGCAGCAAATGCATCCTGCTGTCTGGTACCCCCTATAACAAAACGTACCTCGATCTTTCCTCACAACTGCAACTGTTTGTGCCAGCCGAAGATGATCTCGGTATCCGACCGGAGCGGCTGCTCAAGGAATTGGGCGAGACGGAATTCATTCGGCGGCACCAGTGCCCCGTGCGGTCGCTGGCAGCGTTCGAGAAGAGCGAGTACGCGGATGACTGGCGTGATCTGATGCGGCTATACCTTGTCCGCCGCACCCGTTCGTTTATCAAGGACAATTACGCAAAAACCGACCCGGCGAACGGTCGCAAATATCTGACATTTGATACTGGGGAACGGTTCTATTTCCCCGACCGCCTCCCAAAAACCGAGAAGTTTGAGTTCGACGAGAACGACCCTAACGATCAGTACGCCCGGCTGTACTCCGATGAAGTGGTGAACGCAATCAACGCTCTTAGTCTACCGCGCTATGGGCTCGGGAATTACATCAAGGCAACACCCCACGAACCGCCAACGGAAGCCGAGGCGAAGGAGATTAAGAAACTCTCCCGTGCAGGGAAACGGCTAATGGGCTTTTGCCGAACGAACCTATTCAAGCGGCTTGAGAGTGGCGGACCAGCCTTTATCCAATCGCTCGAACGCCATGCCCTTCGGAATTTCATTTTCCTCCATGCGATTGAAAACAACCTACCCGTCCCAATCGGGACACAAGGGGCAGAGTTTTTGGATGGAAAGCTCGGTGATAAGGACATCGACGACCTGCTCAGCCAGATGGACGACGAGGAGGAGAACGGTGACGTTAACAATGCTAACGGGGCGGCTTCTCTTCGAGACGAGGCAGTGTTCCGTAAGCGGGCTGCTGAGGTTTACAAGAGATACGAGACCGAACTTAAGAGGCGATTCAAGTGGCTGCGCCCTCCGCTCTTTACTAACATACTCGAAACTGACCTTACCAATGATGCTCGGGCGCTCATTGAGGTGCTTAAGAAGTGCGGAGCATGGGATGCCAACAGGGACTCGAAACTGCACTCGCTTGAAGTACTGCTCAAAAAGAAATACGCCAACCAAAAGGTGCTCATCTTCACGCAATTCGCAGACACAGTGGATTACCTCACGCGGGAGATGAAGGGGCGAGGCGTGCCGAAACTTGAAGGGGTTACTGGCGACAACGAGAACCCGACGGACTTCGCATATCGTTTCAGCCCCGAAAGCAGCAAAAAACGGGAGCAGATCAAGCCCGAAGACGAGTTGAGGGTGCTGATAGCCACGGACGTGCTAAGCGAGGGCCAAAACCTGCAAGATTCCGCCGTCGTGGTCAATTACGACCTGCCGTGGGCCATCATCCGCCTCATCCAGCGTGCGGGTCGTGTGGATCGCATCGGGCAGAAGTCCGACAAGATTTACTGTCATTCCTTCTTGCCCGCCGATGGAGTCGAAAGGATCATCCAGCTTCGCAGGCGAGTTCGACAACGATTAAGGGAGAACGCAGAAGTTGTTGGGAGCGACGAAGCATTCTTCGAGGACGACACGGATGAGAAACCGATCCTCGATCTCTACAATGAAAAATCAAGCATTCTTGAAGAAACGGACAATGAAGTTGATCTAGCGTCCTTTGCCTACCAGATTTGGAAGAATGCGACCGACGCTGACCCAAAGGTGAAGAAAATAATCGAAGACCTACCGAATGTGGTGTTCTCGTCCAAGCTGCACAAACGCACTCCCGAATTGCCGGAAGGCGTGCTGGTTTACGCCCGAACTGCGGAAGGGAATGATTCGCTTGCATGGGTCAACAGCAAGGGCGAGAACGTGACGGAATCACAGCTTGCCGTTCTGCGGGCTGCGGAGTGCACAGCGGAAACTCCTTCTGCGGCTCGGCTCCCTAACCATCACGAACTTGTTGAGAAAGGCGTCCGCTACATGGTTCAGGAGGAGAAGTCGGCGGGCGGCCAGTTGGGCCGTCCCTCCGGCGCACGCTTCAGGGTGTACGAGCGGATGAAGGCTTACCTAACCCACGTTCAGGGAATGCTCTTTGCCACCCAAGACCTCGCGAAGGCAGTTGATCAGATTTATAAATTTCCGCTCCGACAGGCAGCAGCAGACGCCCTGAACCGCCAACTCCGGATAAGAGTGACCGACCAGCAGCTTGCTGATTTCGTCGTTTCACTTTGGCAGCAAGATCGGCTCTGCCGAGTCGAGGACGAGGTCGAGACCCAAGAGCCACAGATCATCTGTTCGTTGGGTCTTTCGGTGAAGTAAGAGGCGAATCGAAACCATGGGGATAGATTTCACAAGAACCCGCGAACGCTTGAAGGACTTCGACTTTCACCACCTGTTCGTGGAAGAGCTTGGGTGGTCTCAACCAACGACAAAAGCTTCGACTGATATAAATGTCGGCGGCGCTACTTTCACTCGACGCCAGATTTCCCAACTGGCAGGTATAGCCGTTTTTGAAGTGACGGCACAGGACGGCGGAATTCCAGACGCCAAAACGAGAGCCGCGATACATAAGGAGATTTCAGCCACCTACCACGAAAACCTATTGATCTTTATCGACAGGAACCGAACCCAGAGCCTCTGGAATTGGGTAAAACGCGAAGGCAGCAAGAAATACCCACGGGATCATTTCTACATCAAGGGTCAGCCGGGCGATCTTTTCTTGGGCAAGCTCAGTGGCATTGTCTTTGAACTGGCGGACTTCGATGAGAAAGGCAATGTCTCGGTACTGGAAGTCGCCAATCGTCTGCGTAATGCTCTGGATGTCGAGCGCGTCACCAAGAAGTTCTACGCCGAGTTTCAAGACTTGCGCATCGCCTTTCTCGAACAAATAAATGGCATTCCCGATGATGTCCAACGACGCTGGTACGCATCCGTTCTACTGAATCGCCTTATGTTCATTTATTTCCTCCAGCGAAAAGGGTTCATCGACAAAGGAGACCTAAATTACCTTCAAAACAAGCTCGCTCACAGCGAAAAAATCGGAAAGGACTTGTTCTATCCCAAATTTCTAAAGCTTCTTTTCTTTGAGGGATTCGCCAAACCAGAGGACATGCGATCTGCCGACGCAAAGAAGATTCTGGGGGAGGTCAAGTACCTGAACGGCGGGCTGTTCTTACCTCACAAGATCGAGCAGGAGAATACCTCTATCCGCGTCTCGAACAAAGCGTTCGAGAATCTGTTTTCCCTTTTCCAGCGGTACTCGTGGAATCTGAACGATACGCCCGGCGGTCTGGACAACGAGATCAGTCCTGAAATCTTGGGATACATCTTTGAAAAGTACATCAACCAGAAAGCATTTGGAGCCTACTACACGCGCACAGAGATAACTGAATATTTGAGCGAGAGAACCATTCACCGCCTCATTCTGGACGCGATCAATACGCCTCAGGTCTCGAAAGACCACCCGATCAAGGGCGTCCCAGTCCGGGACTATCGCACCATCGCCGAATTGCTCATGAACCTAGACTCAGGCATGTGTCGCGAACTGCTCTTCACCGTGTTGCCACAAATGAGTCTCTTAGACCCTGCTTGTGGTTCCGGAGCATTTCTCGTTGCGGCCATGAAGACGCTCATCAACGTTTACGCGGCGGTGATAGGGAAAATCAAATTCCTAGCCGATACCAATCTGACTGACTGGCTAACCAAGATCGAGCGAGAGCACAAGAGTCTCGGTTATTTCATCAAGAAGCGGATCATTACAGATAATCTTTTCGGCGTAGACATCATGGACGAAGGTGCAGAAATTGCGCGGCTTCGACTTTTTTTGGCTCTCGTGGCGTCCGCCGAAACAGTAGATCAGCTTGAACCACTGCCAAACATCGATTTCAACATACTCGTGGGCAATTCCCTGATTGGGCTAATGCACGTCGATCCCAAAGACTTTGAGAAGCACCAAAAACAGGGCGAGTTTTTCAAGCGAGCATATTCGGAAATTCTTGCGGAGAAAAACCGACTGGTTGATCTCTATCGCCACACCGCCACGTATACAGATGACCTCACGAGTCTCCGCGATGAAATTGAAGAGAAAAAACAAGATGCTTCCGTTGCGCTTAACGAGCTGCTACTGGATGAGTTCAAGCGCCTCGAAATCAAATACGAGCAGGCAACGTGGGATGACTTAAAGAATAAAGAAGGGCGTCCCTGCCTCCGTCCTTTGAAATTGGCTGATATAGAAGCCCTCCAACCGTTTCACTGGGGATACGAATTTGATCGAATTGTGAATCAGCGGGGCGGATTCGATGCGATCATCACCAACCCCCCGTGGGAGACATTTCAGCCCGATGCTCGTGAGTTTTTCTCCGAATATAGCGACCTAGTAACGAAAAAGAAGATGGAGTTGCGCGATTTCGAGAAAGAACTTGAAAAACTATTGCGCGATAAAGAAATTAAAGCGGCTTGGCTTGATTATCACAGTCGCTTCAATCATCTCCGTAGCTATTTCCGAATAGCACCGCAGTATGAGAATCAAGTACCTCTAATCGATGGTAAACGCCATGGCAAGGACGTAAATCTGTTCAAACTCTTTGTTGAGCAGTGCTTCAATCTTTTGAAGGATGGCGGGGAATGTGGACTGGTGATTCCGAGTGGAATCTACACTGACCTGGGTTCGAAGCAATTGCGGGAAATGCTGTTTACCAAAACAAAGGTCACGGGACTCTTTTGTTTCGAGAATCGGAAGGAAATCTTTGAGAATGTTCATCGCAGCTTCAAGTTTGTTGTCTTGACGTTCGAAAAGGGAGAATCAACAGATTCCTTCCCCGCCGCCTTTATGCGCCACGAAGTGTCAGAGTTAACTGAATTTCCAAAGCGGAACTCCGTCTCCATCGATTTGAGCCTAGTGCGGCGGCTTGCGCCCACTTCGCTATCAATAATGGAGTTTAAGGGCGCGTCTGATATTCAGATCGCCGAGAGGATGTTGAGGTTTCCGCAGCTACACGAGAATGTCGAGGAGTCTTGGAACATAGAGTTGCATCGTGAATTCAACATGACGGATGACGCGTGGCTTTTTCACAAGGAGCGCAAGGACGGGCGCTTACCCTTGTATGAAGGCAAAATGATTTGGCAATACGATCATCTTTTTTCTGAGCCTCGATACTGGATTGATGAGAAAAAAGGAAGGGCTGAACTCGTGCCTTCACGTCTGTCCAGAGTATCGCAAGCCATCTCTGAAAGTGGTTCAGAAGTCCCGGAACCAGACCCTTCAAAACTAACGCTGAACTATCAGGTCTACCGACTCGCATACCGCGATATTGCTTCTAGTACGAACGAAAGGTCGATGATCTGCACAATCCTTCCTCGCGGGGTGTTTGCTGGCAACACGCTGAACCTTCAGCGGGGCATAAGTGATGTGGTGACGGCGACAGGCTGGCAAGAGATAAGAGATGCCTCTTTGGCTGAAACTTTGTTCCTCGCAGGATTGCTCAATAGTTTCACGATCGACTGGATGGTTCGACAGAAAATCACATCTCATCTCAACATGTTCTATGTTTATCAGTTGCCGATACCCAGACTAAAGAGGGGGGACGCTGCGTTCGAGTCCATAGTGTTTCGAGTAGCGAAGCTGATATGTACGACTGCGGAATATGAGGACTTGGCGAGAGAAGTTGGACTTAGGGGGTCGCAAGATGGCGTGTCCGATAGTTCAGAACGTGCCCGCCTGAAAGCTGAAATCGACGGTTTGGTCGCACACCTGTACGGGTTAAGTGAGGAAGAATTCGCTCATGTACTGGAGCCTTTCCCTATAGTTAATCCTTCCGTGAAAGAAGCCGCACTCTCAGCCTACAAACTCTTCGCACCCAAATCCGCAGACCAACAGGTCAGGAGTCTCGTTGCAAAAGGGGAGGGCGCGGGCCTCGAATTCAAGTCGTCCGCTCGTTGGGATGTGAAGGAGAACAAAGCCAGCAAAGTGATTGAGCAAATTGTTGTGAAGACTGTCGCAGGCTTCTTGAACGTAGAGTCTGGTGGAACACTCCTTCTGGGAGTGGACGACGACGGCAACGTACTGGGGTTAGAGAACGACTATAAAACGATGGGAAAAAAGCCGAATCGGGATGGGTACGAGAACTGGCTTACGACGATGCTCCTTGGAGAATTCGGTAAGGATGCCAGCCCCTTGATCCGCGTCAGCTTTCACGCTATCGACGACAAAGACGTTTGCCAACTTGCGCTGAAGCCTTCGCCTAAGCCAATGTTCGTCAAAGATGGCAACAGCGAGCATTTGTACATTCGTGCTGGAAACTCCACTCGTCTACTCACGTCACGCGAGGCTGTCGAGTACTGTAAGCAACGTTGGCCTTAGAAGGTGGCTCAGCAAATCCACGACGGGCTTGAGGTCACGGTGTCCCACGTTGCGCTGGGTGGCAGGCGAGACCACAGCGAGTTGATCCCAGATGGCAAAGATTAGAGAACTTATCGAACAGGCTGGCAGTGCGGCAGAAGAGTCGGTCGTTGCCGCCAAGAACCGCTACTTGGATCAGGTTCGAGGGGTTCTGCGCGATCTCACGCGGCTGAAATTCACGGACAGGCAGGGCGTGGAGTCGCAGCACACTTCAGTTCCGATCAAGATCGTGCCCGGCTTGCCTAAACCCCTTGAGAAAGTGGGCGAGCAGGAGTTACCAAGCGGCGAACGGTGGGGAATCGAACAGATTGGGTTGTGGGCGCATGACATCAAATCATTACTCACCTTATCTCGCAATCTTGGCTCGCTGGTCGCTACACTCCTCCACGCTGATGGGTGGCATGAGCGTGCCGAAAAGTATGGAGCCACATTGGACGATACGGCGAAGCTGGCCCGCGAACTTGCTGACCATGCGGCAAAAGCGGAATTGCTGAAACGCATAACCGAGATCAACGAGGACATTTTGGGCGTTTACATGCCAACGAGCCGACTGTTTCCCGACCGTGGGCAAATCGAAATCTACTGGGTCGTGATTGGCGCTCTCGCCCGGCTCTTGGGGGTCGATGCCGAGGCTCTCGCTGTCGTGGTGATGGCGCACGAGTTGGCTCACGCCTACACCCATGTCGGTCTCGACTCGAATAGCAACCGCTGGGAGGAGGGATTTTGGGAATGTGACAGAGGCATTATGGAGGGTCTGGCGCAGTTCTACACCCACAAGACCGCCGAAGCCCTCAGAGATGAGCGTGGACACGAGCGCGTGTGGATCGCCTACGCACGGCTTACGGAGTTGCAGAAGGCAAACGGCGCGAAGGCGTACGTCAACCATTTGGACTGGGTTAAGACGATTTCGCCAGAGGCGATGAGACAGGGATTGCTGGACTTGCGGCGGGGTCACATCAAACGAGAAATCGGAACGTTCTGCGACGAGTTAACTTACCTCGCTCGTCGCTATCCCCTGAAGGGAAAACACGAACACGGCAGCAGTCAGAAATGACGGGGCAACACCGCGGCTTAGGCAAAGCCCCAACGTCTATGAATGCGATTCTTATTCGTATCGGCATTGACCACGAGTACGGTGGATGGAATGCCCCTGTCGATCCTGTTTCCGGGCGTTTTGTTTATGTTCCGATTCCAGAAACGCAGGAGCCTTTGAACGATCTCGTTCGGCTTTACGACGAGATTCTCCCTGCGCTTGCCTCTTTCTCTGTTGACCTTCATCTTACCGATGGTCTCATCTGTACACTTCCCGCCAGCCTGCCCGGTCGCCCGATGCACCTTGACCCGGATTTCGAGCATTTGACGTATGGCGACAATGGAGCCAACCGAGGTGCAAAACTTAAGAGGTTCAGTGATGGTGATTTGCTTGTGTTCTACGCGGGGCTTCGTGCCGTCAGTGACAGGAAACGGTTGATGTACGCTCTTGTTGGTTTGTTCGTCGCCGAGGAAGTCGTTGAAGCGATTCGAGTGCCTAAAAAACTGTGGCACGAAAATGCGCACACGCGGAAGCGAAAGATCGGCAAGCCGGACATTATAGTCAGAGCCAAAAGAGGTAAGTCAGGTCGATTGGAACGAGCGATTCCGATTGGCGAATGGCGGGATAGAGCGTATCGGGTCACAAACAAGCTGTTGGTTGATTGGGGCGGACTCGATGTTAAGAACGGGTTCATCCAGCGCAGCGTTTCCCCACCCTCTTTTCTCAAACCAGGAAGGTTCTACAAGTGGTTTCTGAACCAAAAAGTGCCGCTGTTGGAGAGGAACAACTGATGGAGACGGACAGGATTGTCATTGTTCACCTGCGGCGACCGGGCAAAGATGATGCACGTAACGATCCGTTTTGGGAATTCGGGAGCTTCGGGATCACAGGGTGTCACAAAGACAATCTTTTGAATCCCAAGAAAATTCACGAGTTGGAAGGTGTGAGGCTGGCGTTTGCTCAGGGTGGGAAAGATGGCTTTAGGCTCGTATTTGTGACCCCACGCATATCAACCGTCAAACATAGGAAAGTTGCTGAGACGAGATGGCAACCTGCGCCAATGCCCCTCAGATATGACCAAGCGCCAATCTTGGTTGCAAACGACGGAACGATGATGGGCGGTATGAGTGAAGCCCTTCAAGGTGCAAACAGATCGACTTTGGAAGCCAAATTCTCCAGCCGCTTTCGAAGCCGCAGGGAGCCTATCAACCAAGATTTCCCCGAACTAGCAAAGCAAATCGCCACGGAATTCGCCCGGCACTACAAACGGGCGAAGGGGAGCGGTGCGGTGGCTCGGACGTACAACGAGGCTCTGCCTTGGAACATCGAAGAGCCAGATCGCCAGCGTCAAGAAACATATGAGAGAAAACTTGATGAGGCAGGTGGAGTAGTACCGAAGAAGAAGTGGGGCTTATACAGTTCTAAGAAACATTGTTAGCAGAGTTCGGAACCTTGCTTCTCAACCATTTGAACACCGCCCATGTTGCCTCAAGGTCTTCCATGTTGTAGGCGATGATCTTGTCCATCAATTCCTTCCGCTTCGCTTCGTCGCTAGTTTCCGTGGCTTCGATGAACGTCGCCATCGCCCGCGCCCCGCCGTATTCTGCTTCTTTCCGCTCGAACCCAACATAGTCTTCGACGACCTTAAGACTGAAACTAGGCAAAGGCAGGACGACCGATTCCCTTGTTACGGTCAGCAAGTCCAGAAGATTTCTCACCACACGGGAAGCGATGCCTTCGGGGTCTCCAAAACGTTCAACGTACCGATGCAAATAGGTTTGCTCGTATGGTGCCCAATGGACGAAGGGGATGTCACCGTAGGTCTCGAAGATTCCCTTGGCGTTGGCTAGAAAGGTAAACCAGCACTCCCTGTCACCATCTGGCCCAAAGCCCGACACCGAGGAAATGAACTCACTGGGTTTTTCGCCGTAGACCTGCATTCCCCAAAGGTAAATTTTGTCGAGTTCGTGTAGGTGCGGCGGCAGTCCCTCCAGATCGAACATCGCGTAGTTGTCACGTGGTGGGATGACGGGAACAGCGAAAACCCTTTCTTGCTTCTTTTCCATTGCGTCAGCGAATTGAAGGATTCGTTCGGCGGCATTTCCCACTCGTTGCTCTCGATTGCCATAGGGGCGCTTCAATTCGCTTAGGTTCGCTGTATCAAATTTTCCTAGCAAATCTTTTCGAGAACGAACTCCCTGACTGTGCAGAGTTCGGGCAAGGCTTTGATCCACGCAATAGACGAGAGCGACATCACAGTTTTCCTCGGCTTTCGCCCAACAACGGTCGGTGAACCCACATCCAAGGCATTTTGACCATCCGACAGGCTCATACGGCTCCGCGGTCAATTGCTTGAGGGCTAGGAGGCGCTCCAACTCTTGTAACGCTGACTTGCCGCCGTCGTAATGGACAGCCACGATCTCGCCTGTGCCGCTGTGGACTTGCAGTCCCTTGGGAGCGGCGCCGCAACTCCTCTCGAAGAGCCATCCATAAAGCTGCACTTGAAGCAGAATCTCGGGATGGTTTTCCTCGTCAATGCGACGCGCCATCTTAGAGTCCCGAATCAAATACCCGTCGCCATCGAAGATGAGGAAGTCAGGAACCCCGACGATTTCGACTTCGGTTCCGCCCAGCTTTTCATTGGCAAGAAAGGCTGGTTGATACAGGACAGCCATTTTGTTTGCTATGGCGTCCGCCGTCTTTTTTACCTGCTCACGAAAAGAAGCGTCGGTCATTTCGACGAATACACCGAGAGAGGCTAAATGATCTTTCTCATGCCTAAGCCCGAGCCGTCGCAGGACTTCTTCGTAGGGACCGGGAGCGGCTTCCTCTTCTCGGCGATGTCGCAAGAAAACCCGCAGGTCGCAGGGTGCTGGGCGGTGGTATGAAACAAAATCTGATGCCGTCAGGCGCATAGGGCATTTTGATGTTGAGCATCTTGTTGTGTGCGAGTCGCAGCGTACACGCACACGCTCAGCAACCCGAAGAGGGATTCCGACTTACTGCTTTGTCAGATTGAGCGATGCAGTGTTCGCCTGCGGGCCTATCAGCACGCTGCGTGATGTCATGTCAGCCGTGCCGGTGAGGGATGCTCCCGCGACCGTTCCGTGAAACGTAATTTCAAGCGAGCCCCAATTAGATTCCAATCATTGCTTTTGGAGCCTCAACGAAGCCGTCTCTGTTGCCGGGCCTAGAATCATGCTACGAGATGTCATGTCCGCCGTTCCACTGAGCGTAGTGCCGCTCACGCTGCCGTGGAACGAAATCTCCACCGATGCCATCGGAAGCTGATTTTGGCCTGAAAACGTCAAGGAATCCTTGGACACGACGCCCGAAGTTATCGGCACCTGGACGCGACCAGCCTGAGGAGGAGTAAAGACAAGGGTTCCGGTAATAGCATCCCCATTTTGGTTTAACGTCAGTTCAGCAGGTCCTTGCCACTTGTGTCCGCGCTTGTCCGTGGATTCGATTGATCCCTTCCACACGCCGGAGACGTTTGAGCGCGAGAGGCATCCGGCGGCCGAAACGATGGCGAGAGAGAGGATCGGCAGAAGTAGCCACAGCCGCTTATTGAGCATTTTAGTTCCCCCCTCCGCGCGGGATTGACGCAGAAATATAGCAGACCAGAAGAATGGAGTCGCTTGCGAAGGCCTTGCGAGCGAGTGACCTCAGGAAAATAAGGCGGCACGTGCCACAACGCCGAATCGCCGAGAATGTTGGTAATTTCGGAGCTACACGAGCCGACTTAGCTAGTTCTATTGACATTGTGGATATTTCGCTATATCAAAAGGCCGCCCAGACGAACAGGCTTGCGTGAGCGCCCCTTCCGGCTGAACGCAATGCCGACCAGCATCTTACTCCGAAAAACCGGCAGCAGTTCTCGCCGACTAGTAAAGCGCAGACGTGAAGACTGTCTGCGGCGTCGCCTGAGGTCGTCCGCACCCCGCAGTACGGTTTTCCTCCAGTGTCCACAAACGACGACCCACAAAGCGAGCCTGCGATCTTTCACCGGCTCCGGGACGAACCACAATGGCAAGCGGCGCATCTCCGAGTTCTTTTCGGCTCAATTCCGTAGATCGGCATGGAAGACAGATCGATCCGGCGGTGCTCGCGGCGGCTGAGACAGTCTTTCCGAGGGCGCCTGAGCACGGCGTGAATTTGCTCGGCGACTCTGCCGTTGTCGCAAATACGCTTGAGGAGGTTGCAGCGACCGTATCACAACTGATTGCGCGCCGAGACCCGCCGGGTGAACCCGCACCCATACGAAATCTGCCGGGCTATGTCTTCCGTGCGTTCGTGCGGCAGGTGAAGCGGCTGAAGAACAAAGAACTCGCAGTGTTGGACGCTGTCATCGCAGGGCAAACGCTGGCGCAAAGATTGGCTGACCCGTCGCGTCAGTTGGAAATGAAAGTTCTGGTGGACGAGTGCTTGGCACAGTTCGACTTCACGGAGAGAGACATGTGCTGGCGACGGCTGGAAGGGTTCACTTGGGACGAAATCGGACTTTTCGCAAGATGGTGGTTTGTGGTCCTCAAAATGAGAAAGACTGGTGGTACGTTGGACACCTTTATCAAAATCCTCGTCAATACAAGGACACAATACCAGCCTTTGAGAATGCCACAAAAATTAACCCCCAAGATGAGTTGGCATGGTGGTTTTTGGGGTATGCATACGGAAATATAGGTGATCGCGCCAAGGTTTCGGATGTCTACGAGCATCTCAAACTGACAAATCAGAATGACGCAAATATACTATTCTATATGTGGTTAGCGCCTCGCCCCCAGTGATATTCCGGGGTGGTAGTGGGCTACTTTGATTCGGACGCCCCAAGAAATTGACTTGCAGCGTGAGCGTTTGGCATGGCATCGTGTTAACATGCCAAAGCGGAATAAGCATGAGCGTCCGAAAGATGTAAATCAGTTGGCCCATCATTTGGTGGAGCTTTCGACAGAAACTCCCACGCCGCCTGCGCCTTTTAGCTTATCTGAGTACATGTCGGAAATTGGCCGCAAGGGTGGCAAAATTGGTGGAAAACGTCGTCTCAAAACTATGACCGCTGCGGAACGGAAGAAAGTTGCTGCTAAGGCGGCAAAAGCACGATGGAAGAAGCCAAAAAGCACGTAATTACATAGACATACTGACTAAGGGGGAGTATGCTCTCGCGGTTCCTTCTCAGATTAGGAGAATCGAAACCGTGGCAACAAATCCCCCCAATCCTCCAGTTCCCCCTAATCCTCCAGAGCCTGCCGCAAAGTTCAGTTCTTCGCCAACTTTCATGGCGATGATTAACGAACTGAACGTGAACATTGACCAATTGGCGAAGCGTCAGAAACTGATAACGGAAATTGAGCAAGCTCTCACCGCTAGGTACAACAGCCCGAACCGCCTAGTGGCCTACGTTATGCGATTCGGACATGCAAGAACGAGTATGCACACGTCTGATATCCCGAGCATCGAAGCACTGCTCAAGTCGGTTACGGGCGCTGAGCAAATCAATTTGCTCGTTCACAGCCCAGGTGGGGATGGCACGATCACTGAAAAAATCATCGATATGTGTCGGGCGCATCTAACTGGTGCGAACACTAAGTTTCGGGTGATTGTGCCAAACATCGCCAAAAGCGCAGCCACCATTCTGGCTTTGGGAACTGACCAAATCATCATGGGGTACACCTCAGAGCTAGGACCAATAGACCCGCAGGTCCCGGTCGTTGTTTCTGGCATCCCGCAGTATGTTTCCGCCTTCGCGTTCGTGGAAGCAAGAGACAAACTGATGAAGCAGATTACAGAAGCGACGAAGAAGAAAGAGCCAACTGTTGGCCTTCTCACTCAATTAGCCGGTCTAAATGTCCCGTTTATCGACGAAATGGAAAATCAAATGGCGTTTTCGAGGAAAACTGCGGTTACCCTCCTCAATAAATACATGCTCGTGCCAGTCCACAAGAGTGCGGCCACCCGCAAGAAGAGCGCGGAAGCGATTGCTAAACAACTGCTTTCCAAGGAGCTTTTCCCGGTTCACGGACACTATATCAATGGCCAAACCGCGAAGGACATGGGATTACAGGTTGACCTGCTGGACATGGGAGACCCACTGTGGAAACTCATCTGGGACTACTACATGCGGTGCGAGTTGCAAATGAATGTTCCCCTCCAACCGGGGCCACACATCAAGACAAAACTATTCGAGTCAGGCAATCAGGTATCCCTCGTCAGCCAAGATACGCCCTGAACAATGAATGCTTCCTTGTGCGGCAGTCGGCGTTGCAGACAGGTCTGCTGGCGGTCTCAGATCCAATACTGGTTCTCTTTGTTCGATTTCGCGTGCGCGGGCAGAGATTTCCAGCACAACAGCGACTTCTGGGTTTTCGCGGATAGCGTTTGCGATCATCTTTTTCATTTTCATAAAAACTCCGCGTTGGATGCTCTAGGTACCCCGTTGGTTGCAAAGAGTACACCAACATCCAACACTAATTATAACATTTTCTCCTTGACATGCTAAAGCGGCTTTAGTACGATGTGTCTATGAACAAACTCACACACGAACAGCGAGTGCAAGCTGTAAACTGCCTCATTGAAGGTTGCTCAATTCGCGCCACTGTCCGCATGACGGGAATCGCCAAGAAAACCGTCATGCGGGTATTGCGCGAAGTCGGAGAAATCTGCGAATCCTATCAGGACCGCACACTACGCAACCTTGCTTGCCGTCGAATACAATTGGACGAACTGTGGGGCTTCAATTACTGCAAGGCGAAGACGGTTACGCCAGAGATCGCAGAGCGCGTGTCGGGTGCTGGCGACGTTTGGCTGTGGGTTGCGATTGATGCTCAAACGAAATTGGTTCCCTGCTGGCGACTTGGCGACCGCAACGCGGGAACGGCATTCGCGTTCGTTCATGATCTGAAAGCCCGGCTCAAGAATCGCGTTCAAATCACCAGCGACGGCCATCGCGTCTATCTGACCGCGATTGAAAGCGCGTTCGGTTCGGAAGTCGATTACGCAATGCTGGTCAAAATCTATGGCGCAGACCCGCGAGAGGATGAGACACGCTACAGCCCCGCGCAATGTATCGGGATTCAGATGGCCGTAATCAGCGGGCACCCACACCCAAAGCATATCAGCACAAGTTTCGTGGAAAGGCAGAATTGGTCAGTTCGCACGGCGATGCGCCGTTACACGCGCCTGTCAAACGGATTCTCGCGGAAGATCGAGAATCATGCGGCGGCTGTGGCGTTGAATTATTTCGCCTACAACTTCATCAAGATTCATCGGACGCTTCGAGTCAGCCCCGCTATGGCCGCTGGCGTGACTGATCGCCTGTGGAGCGTTGACGATCTGATTTCCCTGTGGGAATCCGAAGAGACAAAACGGGCTGCTTAATTCAAAGTAGCCCACTACCTCCGGGGTGAATGCCGTGTCACCGGATAATACTCCTTCCAACTCCAAAATTGGAGTCGAGAGCTTCAGTTTTCCAGGGCGGGACGAAGAACAGGTTGGCGTTCCCCTCCCAAAATCGAAGCTCGGTCAAGAGACAGGGGCGATTATGGCTCCGGCAAGCTCTCACATTTGGCCAGCCGTTTTTTGTTGTGTTGACACCCCGACAAGGCTGCAGTGTACCCTGTCGTATTGCAGCACCTTCGATGCCAGTAAGAAACGCACTCACGGCGAAACTTTCTACCGAGGAAGAGGTGGAACTTGGCGTGATCGTCCGTGCTCTGCAGGATATGTGTGAAGTTCTGGATCTTCCAAAATCGTCTTTCTCCCTTGTATCTGCTGTGGTGGAGCGCCTAGTAGGCACTGCATTAACCCGCGCCAAACCGAACAGACGAATGGCATTTCTCGACCAATGGCGGCAATTCCTGTGTTTCTTACCGGAAGCCCTTCGGGCAGCACAGCCCGATCAACGACTGCGCATTGCAGTTGCTGCGGTTCAGGAATTCAAGCTGACGGATTGGAGAGGAAAGAGGAAGGCTGGCCCCGCTATCCCCCACGGAGCAAACGCGATGGCAATGAAAGACAACGAGCCCTGGTATATACAGGTCCCCGTACAAGCCGTGGAGATGCCGCCCTTGCCGCCGGGTCCGCTTCCTGAGGATGAGCGGCGGCGTTTCGAAGCTGGCCACCCTGTACAAGTAGCAGAGGTTCCTACCTCGTCAATAGAATTGACGAAAGCGAAGTGGTTGCGCCCCTTTAATCAGCCGCGCGTTTTGAAGAAGGAGTATGAGCGTCTGTATCCGCTGCTGAACCTCTCCGAAGGCCCGCGCCGTGGGCTGCGCGACGAACAGGTCTGGAAAACTGAGTTCCCAGACGTCCCGGAAACCATGGTCAGACGCTGGTTTGTCGGACGCGACCCAACGCCGTCCGACCTCGCACTACTTGTCGCGGCTTACCGAGTCGGTTTGGCACCCTCCCTCGGGAGTCTCTCGCGCTTCCGCGAGAAATTGGCTTGGGCCAGGTAGTCGTTCCCCCAAAAGACCCCTCTTCCCGCAACGTTTACGCACCGTTACCTGGCCTTACCCTTTCCACTGCAAATCGACAATCTGTGTCCGGGGACAACGGTGAACAAGCTCTTACTTAGGGAGAAGGATGTAAACGCCGAATACGGCCCGTCGATTCCGTGGCTACGGAAGATGCGGCGTCTTCGCGGCGGGCCAAGGTTTTTAAGAATCGGGAAAATGATTTTTTATCGTCGTGAAGACCTCGAGGCTTTTTTTACCGCGCATTTGATCGAAACCTGCAAGGACACGCAACGGGAGGAAAACGAATGAACCGTCAGTGTGCCGGTGTGGCCGCACGCGTGTCAGGCTTGCCACTCGAACCAGGCAGCATGTCTAGTTGCTACCGAGCGCTGCTGCCAGTCTCAGCTGGCACAGTACGCGAGTCTGGAAGAAACGATGAAGGCCAGGGTTGAGACAAGGGGAAGGATCTGATGGGCGTCGAAAATAAGCTGATGACGCTGCTTCCACACCACTGCGACGACCTGCGACGCAGCGGACTTTCCGATCGAACGCTTGAGAAGTGGGGTGTTTATTCTATCGAGGCGGATCAGAGCTGGGTCATGCAGCAGCTAGGCTTTGGACATGTGGAGCCCCCCGTGCTTGCCTTGCCGGTTCTTCCCCCGGACCGCACACAGCCTAACCTGAACGACATCATCATCAAGCCTGACAAACCGCGTCGAGATGAACGCGGACACTCCCGGAAATACGAGATGCGTCCAAAATCGCGTAACCGCGTACATGCCCCACTGTCTTGCCGGGAAAAACTCTTTGATACCACTTTTCCACTCGATGTGACGGAAGGCCAGAAAAAGGCAGAGAAAGGCTCCCAGGAGGGCTTGTGCTGCATCGCCTTACCCGGTGTCTTCAACTACCTAGTCAAAATCGCGTCCGATGCATCGTTTCCCATCGAGGACCTGGATAAAATTTCAGCTGATGCAAGAACCGTGCGAATTGCTTTCGATGCTCCCCTTACTCCGGCGGTCCGGACCGCACAGCGCCGCCTGGCTGAGTATTTTACCCGGCGCGGTGGAACGGTCTACTTTCGGCAGCTACCAAGCGGTCCAGGGGGCGAGAAATGCGGCCTCGACGACTTCCTTGTGAATCACTCGGTTGCGGACTACCTCGCGCTGCCAACTGAGGAGTTCAAACTAGAACCAAACATAGAAGAGCGAATCGAAGAACTGACGCCCGAGACGGACAAACAGCAGCGCGCAGACGTTTTGAGATTCGTTGCAGAAGAGAAGGAGCCAGCTGAGCGCGAACGTCTTTTGAAGAAAATTGCAGTGCAGACGAAAATTCCCGTCTCGGCACTCCGGGAATCACTGCTCACGAGAGCTTCTCGAATCCCGACTGACATTTTCACTTGCATCAATCAAGCAGGCCAAATGGAAACACTTCGCCTGGCCCAGGACTACCGCGATAGGCATCTTTGGTATGGGGTTCTGATTGGGGAAAGGATGTTCGTGATCAACTCGGCCCGCGAAAATTTTCGCCTTGAGGAATTGGAAAATCAGTTTGTAGTGTCTAGGTCACAGCCTTGGCGCTCACCCATGTCGCCCAAGGGAGTGGAAGGCTTCTTAAAAGGAGGGCGCATACATCTGTGGAAGTTATTTTCCGATCTTGAACAATATTTTCGACGTCATGCAGTTTACAAGCACCTGGGCACTCCAACCGTTATCACGCTTTGGATTTTGGGCACGTACGCCCACATGGTATTCGAATACTTCCCCTATCTTAATTTGAAGAGCTTGGCCAAGCGCTGCGGCAAATCAAGAATCCAAGAGCTTGCCGAGCGCATTGCGTTCAACTCGACCGGCATCCTAGTGAACCCATCGTCACCTTCGTTGTATCGTGACGTCGAAGCAAATGGCTGTACAGTGTTCATTGATGAAGTAGAGGGCCTGGACAAAGAGGAAGTTGGCCACATAGTGGCACTGCTGAATGTTGGATTCCGACGTGGTGGGAAGGTCTCCCGCTGCGAAAAGATCGGAGACGACATCCGGCCACGAACGTTTGAAGCTTACTCACCGAAGTGTTTCGCAGGCATCAAAAGTTTGCCTGACACCCTGCTAGACAGATCTTTAATAATCGAAATGGTTCGAAGGAAAAAAAATGAAGAGATCGAGCGGTTTCAGCCCCGCCGTCTGAAAGAACAGTTCAGTATTTGGAGAGATGAATTGTGCCTATGGGGCTTGCAGTTTGCACCCGCCCTCGACGCGTTATATCAGCAAGTGGAAAACCTGGAGATTCCTGCGGGATTGGACGACAGAGCAGTTGACCTGTTCGCTCCGCTTTTCTGTATCGCTGCTCTGGTGGACGGAGACCGGAACGACAACGAGCTGACGGTGACGCAAGCATTACAAGAGTTCGCCCGAGACCAAACTGGTCTGCGCGACTCGCCTGATGAGGGGCAAAATGTCGAGGCCATTCGCGCGCTGGTTGAGTGGGCCAGAGGCGCAGGACTCAAAAAGGGTGGGAGGCTTGTGATCACGTCGAAGGAGGCGGTCAATGTATTTTCTCGATGGCAGGGGCTTGAGTGGGTCCGAACCCGATCGGAAGCACAAAAACTCCTTCGAACGCTTGGCTTCCGGAGTGGAACTCACCGCGAAGAAACTCTCGTTCGCCGTGGCTACGCAATTTCGGCGGACGCCTTGCGGGACCTATGGGAGAGGTTCATCGCTGTACAGAAGGAGCATCCGCCGGTCGTGCAGCCGTTACAGCCCGTTACCTCCTGAGTTCTCAATGGATTAGAGCGAAGATGAGCAGCGTTACAAAGCGAATCGTAACGCTGCTGAAATGCGGGCTTAAGTGCCGCGTCCTCATATAAGTAACGGTCTGTAACGCGAGGAGAACACAAATGGGAACCGCAGCAGAGGCTGTCCTGACTAATTACTTAAGAACGCTCGAAAACCGAAGGCAGACTGCCCCACCATTTCGATCAGCGCAGACTGACCAACCCATCCGGATTCTGGGCGGCAGTCCGCTGGCGGAATCAACCGCAGGACGACAATGGCCGAAGACGCCCGCATGCCCGTCTGAGGTGCCTGAAGGTGTCGGCGCTCCCTCGGAACAAACAACTCTGGCGTCTCTGCTAGCGCAACATTTGCATGAACTACCGGAGGATCATTTACACAACGTGGAACACCTCTCCAGCTATTTGGCAGCAGTTATTTTAGATTACCTAACACGCCTCAGCGAGCTTCGCAGTAAGGGCTTACGTGTTCAGACAGTGCAACGCGCGAAATCTTTTTGGTTGTCGCGCTGCCCTAAGGGACATCTGACAGATGAATACCTATGGTGTCACCAGTGCGTCGGAGTCGTCTGTCCCGAATGTGTAAGCATTTACGACCCGACCGAATGCCATCTTGTGCCGCGCGCTGTGCGTGGATAGAAGGACTTGTGAGGTCTATGAGCAACATGTCTATGAAGGATGCAGGAAACTCCAAAATTGGAGTCGGCGCGGCTTTGAATCCATCAACAGATGGCAGACGAATAACAGTGCGTTTGCACGGATCTGCGATCCATCTGTTGGAGCGCAGGCACCAGCAAACCGGTCAAAACCTCAGCGAGATCGTGCGCAACGCGTTACAATTTGCGCTTCAGGCCGGAAGCGATGAAGGCCAACGAATACCCGATTCTCAATTTCGTCAAAAAGTACCATCCAGCTACACTTTTCCTCGTGATTTACAGCCATTACTGCCTCAATACCGGGTGTTCGGCACGCAGATCTGGCAAGAGCGAAGACGCTGCTTTGGCGCGCTTTTAGCCATCTGTGAGCTTGTTAGAGAACAGACTGGGAGTCCGCAAGATCAGGCTCTTTGCGCCGAAACCCTCCGAATCGGAAAACTTTACGGACTGCTACGATGATCGAACCAAATGTCCTGTCAGACAGCACGTCACCGAATAATTTCAGGCAAATCGAGCCACAAACTAGCAAGCGCCTCGTCGAGGAGTGTACGGCAATAACAGTTTGGGCGGTGCGCCAATGTTTCGGGAAGGAGGGTTTGCTCCGGATGATTCGGGAGTGCCGTCCCATCGAAGTTCCGATTCCAGGAGGCTACACTTTCGAAATCTGGCTTACCTACGATTTCCATCGTTTGGTGAACAAAGCGGGTGTTTTTTCCTCGTTGGAAGCCGGAACCGCAAGAATTTGGTTCGTATGTCCCAAGTGCACGCGTGCAGTCGCTAAGCTGTTTTTTCTGCCAGTTCCCGGTCACAAATCCTGTCCTGACCTTGCATGTAGGAGATGCCACAACCTGACATATCTAAGCGTGAATTGTGCTGGAAATCGGTTCTATAAGCTTGTAGTGAAACCGTTCCGGCGCTTGAAACGCATAGAAGAACGCCTTCGATTCAAATCTTTGCCTCGCGCTCAGCGTCAGTCGTTGGAGGCTCAGCAGAGTGTAATCAGAAACTGTCTGCCGCTCGCTATTGAGAAATTCGGGCGTCGAACCCCGCTAAAGTTGACACAAAACCGCACAATGTGCACCCGCCGAATCCTGAAGAAGAGGGCCTACAAGGACCTGAAAATGGCACAGTTGTGCAGCTAGCGCCGCTGCTGTCGGCAGCGGAAGCGTACGCTTGCGGCCCTAAACGAACCGTCAACAACCCGCTTCACTTTCCCGAAGTGGGTCAAAAGACGTCCATTTGCACGGACCGCGAGTGCTAACGGGCCAAGGTCGGTGACGTTCTAAATGTGTGTTGTTAGTCTACTCTTGGGATTCTGGACATTGTTCTTTTCGGCCGAACCATTTAATGCTGCCGTCTCCACTGAGTTCTACGGCATCAATGGGACCATGGACTGTTTGCGTGGGGTCGTAGGCGATAGTGAGATCAACAAGCCTTATGATGTGAGCCATTTCGCGGCTCATTCCTTTCGGCAAAGACAGGGGGGACCGCGCTTCTTTCTTGGCTCTTTCAGTCTTCCCAAGTATGAACTCAGCGAATATATCTGCCATTCCAGACACGCACGGGCCACTGCTGCAATCTTCGTCAAGGTGCACTGCCGTTACGATGCCATTTTTGAGGACAATGGCTCGAGCAGTAAGACTGACACTTTCGTGCGATGCTGCTGCAAAGATGCCAGTTGTCAGGCTGCCGTTCTCAGCCAGGGCGAATTGACTAACGAAATTAGGATGAATCAAGTTGAGGATCCGCCAATTCGTTATCATACTGCTGGCCCATGTGTCAGCAATGGAGTTGACCCGACTTACGGAATCCCGCTGCTCTTTGGAAGGGTTGATTGCAATGGCCTTGCTAGCTTCTTCGGTGGCGCTCCAGGCAGGGGCAGCATCAGGGTTGCCGGGAACATAGAAAGGACCGGCGGCTACAGCGAAAACAACTTGCTGGCGAAATGCGGCAATCTTGCAGTACGTATCGTTTGGAATGCCTTTGAAAATACCTCGACTGTCAGCCGCCACAACAAATTTACCGTTTACCAATTGAAAGACGATGACCGTGCCGGAACTGACTTGGGGATATGCCGGTTGAGAAATGAACATCCAAATAAGAATGCAGGCAGTCCTTTTCATCTTGTGATCAAAAGCGGTAGCAATTCCTTTGCTTCCGGTATTCCCGGCAAAAAGCTTACATGTCTTTGGTGCCAGCCGGTAGAAGTAAGTGCGACCGGCAAACGATTCGGAATCATTTCTGTGAGGGAACAGCCTGATGGTGGTGGCCTTGGCCAGAGCGGAAAACATCCTAAAAAGACCATGTAGTCTTCAATAGTTCTTGCACGGTCCAGATGTGATCGGTTGGCACGTGAAGGCGGATTCCAGCCGCAAGCTCAGCCTTGTAACCTGCTTACTAGCGCAGATTTGATGTTTGGCTCTCCAAATTTGGATTTTGGCCTTCGATTTTCCTTGACAAAACCTATCGTTAGGTTTATATGAAAGACATGAATAAGCTTAGCCAAGCAGCAAGCGCCCTGGGGCGTAAAAGCGTCGAGGTGCGTCGTCAGAGATGGGGTAGAGATGAATTCGTCCGACGAATGCGCGAGTGGGGAAAACTGGGTGGCCGGCCGGTTGGGAGCCGTAGAAAGAGAGGCGAGAAATGAGCATTTACAAAAGAGGCCAAGTGTATTGGTACAAATTCATGTGGCAAGGGAGGCTCGTCCGCGAGTCCACCAAACAAGGCAACGACAAGGTTGCTCGGCAGATGGAATCCGCCCATCGCACCTCGCTCGCAAAAGGTGAAGTCGGGATCCGTGAGAAGAAGATCGTGCCCACGCTGGCGGAATTTGTCCGCAGTCGTTTCCTACCGTGGGCTGAGTCTGTCTTTGCAGCCAAGGCTAAGACCTGGCTCTGGTATAGAAATGGAGTGCGTCGTCTGCTTTCCTCTGTGCCTCTCGCCGACTTGCGCCTGAGCGAACTCACTGGTGAGTCTGTGGCGTCCTACGTCGCAGACCGGCAGTCCACTGGCCTCGAAGTTTCTTCTATCAATCGTGAACTGCAAGTCCTACGACGGATGCTCCATCTCGCCGTGGAATGGGGTGCAATTGACGCGACGCCAAAGATTAGGATGCTCGCGGGCGAACGACACCGCGAACGAGTTGTTACGTTCGAAGAGGAAGCCAAGTATCTTGCTTCGGCACCAGAGCCGCTCGCGTCTGTTGCCGCCGTCCTAGCTGACACGGGCCTACGGCCCGACGAGTGTTTCCGGCTCCGCTGGGAAGCGATTACGTGGCTCAACGGGCGCTATGGCTCGCTGCTCGTCACGCACGGCAAGACCAATGCGGCTCGCAGAGTGCTTCCCATGACTCCGCGAGTCCGAGCCATTCTAGAAAGCCGCTGGGAACGCGACGGGAAACCTGCAGAGGGCTGGGCTTGGTCTGCGCCCACCCGAAGCGGCCACATCGAATCTTCCAGCCTCAAAAAGCAGCACCGCAAGGCTCTGACGCTGAGTAGGGTGCGGCCGTTCGTGCTGTACTCGTTCCGCCACACGTTTCTCACCCGGCTGGGCGAGAGTGGCTGCGATGCATGGACGCTCGCTCGCATCGCTGGACACAGTTCGATCGGTATTTCGACGCGCTACGTCCATCCGTCTGAGGATGCTGTTCTGGCAGCGGTCGAGAGGCTAGGTGGGCACAGAATTGGGCACAATGACAAACACGTTCTGCCGAGCGCCGAGAGGAATTCTACGCTAACTCACTAATGCCGCGAGGGATGAGTGGCGCGCCCGGGGGGACTCGAACTCCCGACCTTCTGGTTCGTAGCCAGACGCTCTATCCAACTGAGCTACGGGCGCGCGGTTTCTAAATATTAGCACATTGTTTTACCGGTGGGCGTCGCGCCGCTCTCGGCAGCGCCCCGCACAAAGCTGCGTCCGTGCGCTTCCGCTCCGCCCCAGAGCAACACCGCAAGCGTAAGGATCGTTACAATCTCCAATCCGGCAATCGCCCACGGATAACCAACGTGATCCCGCAGTGCGTACACAATCGAATTGGTTGGCGCCCCAAAGAGAATCCCCAGTTGATACGCGAGCCCGGGCATCAGCCCGCGCGCCGCATCGGCAGCCAGCTCGTTCAGATGGACTGGAATCACTCCCCAGGCGCCTTGCACGCCCGCCTGCATCAAGAAGGCGGCCACCGCCAAGGCGGCGAGTTTTCCGCCAAAAGCCCAGTACGGAATCATCGCCAGCGATAATCCCATCGCCACAATCATGCTCTTCCTGCGTCCGGCCACTTGCGAGAAATGGCCGAAGACGAGCGCGCCAACCACTGCCCCGATGTTATAGATCACCGCCATGTTGGCCCGCGCGGCTGCGGTGAAGCCGTGGACCTCCTGCAGAAAATCGGGGTAAAGGTCCTGCGTCCCATGTGAAAGAAAAACCATGAACGTCATCAACACAACCAAATAGGCAAAGCGCCGCCATTCGCGAGCGACGATTCGCAATACGTCTCCCGTGCTGGCCGCGCGATGCTGCTTCCACGCTTCGGACTCCGGCACTTTCGTTCGAATGTACAGCGCAAGTAACGCCGGCAAAGCTCCCACCCAGAACATCGGGCGCCAGCCCCACGCGGGCAGCAGGAATCGCGCGGCAACCGCAGCGAGCAGTTGGCCGATCACGTAGCCGCACTGGAGAATGCCGCTCAAAATGCCGCGCCAACGCAGCGGCGCGGCCTCCATGGCCAGCGACGCGCCTACACCCCATTCGCCGCCCATGCCGATCCCAAACAACGCCCGCATTACGAGGAAGAACGTGTAATTCGGTGAAAAACCGCAGAGCAGCTCGATGAGCGAGAAATAAACGACGTTGGCCATCAGGGGAATGCGCCGGCCGTAGCGATCTGCCAACAGGCCGAACAAAAGTGCCCCGACCGGGCGCATCGCCAGCGTGGCCGTCAGCGTGCGCACAATGTCCTTTTTGGGAACACCGAATTGGTGCGCGAGAGTGTCGATTAGGAATATGACTACGAAAAAATCGAATGCATCGAGCGTCCAGCCGAGGAATCCGGCGAGCACCGCATGGCGCCTTCCGGAAGCACCTGCATCTCCCCGCATCCCGCCCTCCACAAAGTCGAACGGCTAAGTCTCTTTGCGCAGCGCGACGCTGTCAAAGGAAATCTAAAATTAACTGGATCGTCGGAAATGAAAAGCCCCGGATCGCGGGGGGGTAAGCGATCCGAGGCTTGGGGTAACTGCTGAGGGGGGCCGGAGGAGACTCGATGCGCCCTTCTAGTGCACTTGGTGCACCGCGAGCTGGCAAATCTTTCGCAATTCCTCGTACGTATAAAACGTTTCTTCGCTATCTCCTGCACGCTCTCGGTGCCCGAATCCGGATTCATACGAAATCCGGGAGAGCTCTTCTTCCGGAATTCCGAGCAGCACCGCCGCTCGTCCTTGGGTCACGTATTTCGGCGTCTGTCCATTCATGGCCGTTCACCTCACGCAGGCAACGATGGCATCACAACCATGGAATCTTCTTCGACCGCCAGGATCATGGCCTTATAGATGTCCACATCCCAGCCATCGCCGATGCGCATCCGCACCGTCTCTCCGCCTTCTTTCAGGAGCTTTCCGCGCAGCGGCACTCTGATGTCGCCAAGCGCCAACTGGAGGACTACCGGCTGGCCAATCCATGTTGCGTAAGCTCTGTTCATGCCCCCTCCGTTGGGACTTTCCTTCTGCCGTCACAGAGGATCGCGCACGATACCGCGGCCGCCAATGGTACACAGAGGGCAGAACCGTAGTAAGAACGTACCATCGGTGGATCAAGCGGGAATTCATACGGCTTTCCCTCGCAGTACATCCGTACTGTTTTTTCAGGACGCGCGGCCCATAGGTGAAAAAGAAGAAGTCGGGCATCATGCTCGCATGTCGCCGCTTGAACAAATCACACTGCGCGCACGGTCAGGCGCCCCGGCCTTGCGGACAGGCATCAATCTCGCCCTCGGTGGCGGCTTCGCCCGCGGATTCGCCCACCTCGGCGTCTTGCAGGTCCTCGAGCAAAACCAAATTCCTATCGCCGCCATCGCCGGCACGAGCGTCGGCAGCATTCTCGGAGCGGCCTACGCCAGCGGCGCACCCCTGGCACGCATCATCGCGACTTGCCGCACGCTGCGCTTCCGCGATATCGCTCGCTGGCGCGTCTCACGCCTGGGCCTCGCCAGCAATCACCGTCTTGGCGACCTCATCGAGCGCGTCTTCGAGTCTCGCCGCTTCGAAGAACTACGCATTCCCATGGCCGTCGTGGCCACAGACCTTGCCACCGGAGAACCGGTGGTCTTTACTCAGGGCAATCTGGTTGACGCCATCCGGGCGAGTTGCGCCTTCCCCGGCCTTTTCGAACCAGTCGAGATCGGCACGCGCTGTCTGGCCGACGGTGGCCTGGTTGCGCCCGTTCCGGCGCAAGCTGCACGGCAACTCGGCCCCGGCTGCGTGCTCGCCGTTTCCGTCGGCATTGAGGACGGCCATCGCGGAGCTCCTTCGAACATCTTCCAAGTCGTAAGCCGCGCCGTCAGCGCCGCGCAGAAACATCAGCTCGAAGTCTGGGAGCGCCATTCGGATCTCGTTCTCCGCCCCGACGTCCAGTCCCTGGCCTGGGACGATTTCGATCGCGCCGGTGAAGCGATCGCGGCAGGCGCCGCAGCAGCCCGAAACGCTATCCCTCGCATCCAGAAATTGCTGGAGTGGACCGCTGCTCCCACGCTGGATTTGAAAGCCAGCCTCGAAGCCGGGACTCAGCGCCATCTACAACTCGCGGAGGTGCTCCGATGATCCGACTAGGCTTGTGTCTAGCCGCCTTCGCGGCTTACGTGCTGCTCTGGCACGAATGCGGAGAGAATCCGCTCGTTTTCTGCTACCGTATTGGGTGCAGTGCTTTGACAACAGAGCGTGTCCGCGCCCTCGTGCCGGTTCGCGCATCCCAGAGGACTAGCGCAGCGTGTTCGAATCCATCCGTCATCTTCTCCAAACGCTCTACGATGTCGAAGGACTGATCCGCTGGGGCGGTCCGCTTCTCGTTTGCATCATCGTCTTCATTGAAACCGGCTTCTTCGTCGGCTTCTTTCTTCCCGGCGATTCCCTGCTGGTTACCGCGGGCGTCTTCTCCGCCGCCGGAACAATTCCTCTCCGCTGGATTCTTCTTCCGGTGATGCTCTGCGCCATCCTGGGCGACCAGATCGGCTACTGGGTTGGCCGCGCTGCCGGGGCGGCTTTATATCGCCGCCAAGACTCCTTTTTCTTTCGGCGCAGTCATCTTCAACGCGCCCATGACTTCTATGAAAAGTACGGCGGCAAGACGGTCATCCTCGCGCGTTTTGTCCCCATCATTCGTACTTTTTGCCCGCCCGTAGCCGGCGCCGCAGGCATGCCTTATTCCCGCTATCTTGCTTACGACATCTTCGGCGGAATTTTCTGGGTGGGCAGCATGATCCTCGGCGGTTTTTTCCTCGGCCGTTCGATTCCCAACATCAGCCAGCGGATTCATTACGTCATCGCAGTCGTCGTCGTGCTCTCCGTCCTTCCTGCGATCATCAGCATCCTCCGCGCCAGGCACCGCCCCCAATCGGGCGGCACTCCGAGCCAGGCTTCCATTCCGGAGATCGAGGGCAAATAGTCCGTGCCGGTTGCCAAGTTCCGCGCCATCATCTTCGACATCGGCCGTGTTCTGGTCCGCCTGGACATCTCCCGCGCCGTGGCCGGACTGTCCCAGGGCATCGCCCTTTCTCCCGGTGACCTTTGGTCCGCCATCACACACGATCCTCGCTGGCCGGATTGGCAAGAGGGCCGAATCTCGCCGCGCGATTGGCATCTCCACCTTGCGAAACGTCTCGGCGGCTCCCTCACCTTCGAGCAATTCACCGACGCATGGAATCGCGCCATCGATCCCGTACCCATCCTTGAAAGCGACTTCTTCGAAAGACTGTCGAAGCGCTATCGTCTTGCGCTGCTTTCCAATACCGACCCTATACACGTCGCTCATCTGGAATCGACCTGCGGGTTTCTAAGTCATTTTCCCAAGGCGACTCGCATCTACTCCTGCGTCATCGGCGCGAGCAAGCCCAACCCACTCATCTACCGCGAGGCTCTCCGCGCGTCCAAAGCCCGCGCCGAAGAAGCCGTCTATATTGATGACATCCCCTCTTATGTGGAAGCCGCCGAGCGCTTGGGCATGGCCGGCATCACGTTTCGCTCCGCGGCACAGCTCAAGAACGACCTCGTGGCGCTTGGCATCCACGCAAATTAGGGTCCGCGGCGCACAAATTTCATTGAAAGCGCATCCTGTTGGTAAACTTTGCTAGGACTAGTACCCCCTCCCTCGCCGAGCGCATCTTTATCCCATTTATTTTGTTCGTCATATAGCTAGGGCAATGTAACCTTCTTTGGTAACATGCATGCAATCTTTGCATCACGTTCCCGGTAGTTCCCGGTATTCGAATGTCTGCCCCACTCGGGGTGAGGAGAAAGGTTCAAAAATGTCAGAGGATCACACAATCGAAACAAGCAGTGGGTCATCTTGGCAGCTTCCGGCCATCGTTATTGTAGGCTTGGTTGCTCTGGGGGGTCTTGGATTTGGCTGGAGTGCCTCGTCCAAGCTCGATAGCAACCAACAGACGCTTACTGCTCAACTGAAGACCGCAGAGCAGTCCGTTCAGCAGGACATGTCTTCGCTGAAAGATCGCATCGCGCAGGATGAGAAGACCAATACCGACCTGCGGGGCGATCTGACCGTGGTCACCAAGAAACTCCGCATTACCCAGGGCCAGCTCAAGGCCGCTCGTCAAGAGGCCGCCAAGCTCAGCGATGAGGCTACCCAGAAGATAACCGCTCTGGATACCTCCGTTCACTCGGAGCTAGCCACCAAGGCAGGCACGGAGGACGTCAAGAACGTGGACACCAAGGTCACTAAGGTGGGCACTGATCTCGACGCCACCAGGGAAGACCTGAAGATGGCCAAGAGCGAAATGGGCACGCTCATCGCCCGCAACCATGACGAAATCGACCAACTCCGCCGCCTCGGCGAGCGCGATTACGTCGAGTTCACCATCGCCGGCAGGAACAAGCCGCAGAAGGTGGGCAACGTCACCGTCGAACTGAAGGGCGTAAACCAGAAGAGGAACCAGTTCAGCGTCGCCATGACCGTCGAAGACAAGCTCTTCAACAAGAAGAACCGTGCGCTCAATGAGCCCATCTTCTTCTACACTTCGGGCGCGCGTTTGCCGGAGGAGCTCGTCATCAACAAAGTTGGCAAGGACCAGATCAGCGGCTATGTCAGCATCCCCAAGGCCAATGCACAGCCGCAATCGCCGTCAGCGTCAACTTCTGGAAGGTAGCGGCGAAATTCCAAGTAACACACGCGAAGAAAAATAGAGCGATCTCGGCCACACTGGCCGGGGGGCAACCGAAGGCGGGCAGGATCTCCTGCCCGCCTTCTTTTTTACTTACCTAGGCCCCCATCCTTCCGAGTT
>Ga0307479_10000312_pt1 | contig 44727 bp, 37 predicted proteins | sample atmos_gasesECM4C_FD_203743 | JGI IMG/M metagenome (GOLD analysis project Ga0307479, IMG submission 203743) | Hardwood forest soil microbial communities from Morgan-Monroe State Forest, Indiana, United States - atmos_gasesECM4C_515 | ecosystem: Environmental > Terrestrial > Soil > Temperate...
CGAGCATACCTTCAGCCACACCCTGTTTGCAGCACCCTACATGCCGCCTGTTCATTCCTCTTTTAACCCGCTGAAAGCGGGTCCGTGGCTCGGGATGACAGATGTATCGAGTGTTCAATTGCGGCCGGCGGCGAGCGCTTTGGCTATGGCGGCATCCGCCAGCGGGGCCATGATTTTATGACCGGCGGCGTTCGGGTGCAGGCCGTCCTCGGCGAGATCTTTATTCATATATCCCTTGTCGTCGACCATGGCGCTGAAGTAGTCGAGATAAATGGAGCCGTGCGCTTCGCAATATGCCTTGAGCCAGCGGTTCAGGGCCAGGATTTTTTCGGGCGGGCGCTGTGCAAAGAAATCCTTGGACCGCTCTGTGTAGTTGTGCACGGGCAGCACGGAGGAGAACACCACGCGGATGTGGCTGGCGCGCGCCAGTTCCGACAGGGATGCATAATTTGCCTCGATATCTTCGAGGCGCATGGGTCCGGTGTTGCCGGCGATGTCGTTGGTGCCGGCGAGAATCATCACCACCTTGGGATGCAGGTCGATGACGTCCTGGCGAAAGCGGACCAGCATCTGGGGCGTGGTCTGTCCTCCGATGCCGCGGTTAATGTAGGGCTTGCCGGGAAATGATTCGTCGAGATGCCAGCCGTCAGTGATGGAATCGCCGAAAAACACGACGCGGTTCTCATCCGCAGCGGGTGTGGAGAGTTTGGCGTTGGCATCGCGGTAGCGCGCAAGCTGGCCATAGTCATCAGTGAAGATGGCAATGCGCGACGCGCGGTACTGGTCGAGTCCGGCAAAACCAGTCGAGGGGATGGACAGGGGCGGCTGGGGGGCGGGCTGCTGGGCGAGGGCGGAGTAAGACAAGACGAGGAAAAGCAACAGCACGCGGCGACTGGCGGGGGAACTAGAAATCATCGGGATTCCTTTCCAAGCTGGGAGAGCATTCTACAGGGTCAACCGGGGCGTCGACGCATGCACCAGCGATACTGTTTGGCGAGGCGCCCCATGCCACGGTGGTGTGCTTAGAAGAGATGAGTACGGCAAAACAAGACGTCGAACAGCTTCTCCAGAAGCTCCCCGATGACTGCTCGGTCCAGGATATTCAATACCACCTTTACGTTCTCGACAAAGTGCGGCGGGGATTGGAGGACGCCCGCCTGAACGGTACGCTCTCGCAAGATGAAGTCGAATCTCGCCTGGCCGATGGCTCTCCGAGTAGTTTGGTCGCGACGCGCGATCGAGGACTTGGAAGCAATCGCGGACTTCATGGCGACGGACTCGCCAACATAGGCGTCCACTGTCGTCAGGAATCTCGTTAAGCGGACCAAGAACCTGGCCGCGTTTCCTCGCAGTGGGCGGAGGGTTCCAGATTTCGACGACGACGTTCGCGAGCTGGTAGTGCACAGCTACCGTTTGATTTCCCGTTTAGAGGGTCAGGACGTCGTGATCGCCGCTGTCGTCCACGGCAAGCGCCTTGTCCAGTGAACCATTCAATAAGCTGAACTGGTTCGCTTCCATGGTGCGATCACTTCGCCTTGGGACAGTTTGTCGCGAACTCGATTGACCCGTCAATCTGCTGGCCTGCAGCTTCTTTAGGGAATCTCCACCGACTGACGGCATCTTGCACCGCAGGCACAAGCAGGGGATGACCGCTGACGAGGGTGAAATTGGAGGTCTTGCCGTCCGCGTCTACGTCCAACTTGAATGCGACCGCACCCTCTATGCGAGCCAGCGTTGCCAGAGGGGGGTATTGTGGGACGTTGGATGTCTCCGGCTTTACCGGTGACACGTTTGCCAACCGCACCGAAGGGGTTGGGGGCAGAATATGGGATGCCCGGTACACCTCGGATGGCTTGTCAGTCGCGCCAAGGATGCGAACGAAAAGATCGTCGTACTTCCCGGAATTCACGTCAGCGAGTGCTGGTGAATCGTCGACCTTCGCGGTCGGAGCATCCTGATCCGCAACGGGGAAGATGGGCTTGTCCATCACGCCCGGACCGAGAAGTTTGTCCAGGCTTCCCAGCAATTGCATCGTCCAGGAAGTATTGGGTGGGGTGTTGGGGGCTGGATCAAACATGTCCTTGTCCAGAATGTCTGCACGGATAATTCGTGCTTCATTCCCGCACTGAACTTGAATGGCTATGTCGGCTCCGCTAAAGACCAGGCCTTTTTTTCGGCGCTTCAGTTCGCGGTGAAGGTCTTTGTCTGCGATGTCGCAAGGATTCTTGGACCCGAGCAGCTCTTTGACAGATTCGCTGGCAACTGCCGAGCTGGTTTCGACCTTCGCGGGCTGAATGCAAACATTGCCCGCCGGCGTAAGCAGGATTCTTTCAACCAACGCGCCTCCGCTCTTGGCCCGAACGAATAGCAGTTCGTAATAGTTGAACGGCGGGCCGAAGTCGAAGAATGTGTGCCGGGCGATTACGAGTTGTTCAGGGAATTGCAAGGGAGGGTGATGTTGTTTGGCGACCCCATAGGGGGTAAGAAGCAGGAGAATATAAACGACCAACCACTGCCGCATCGCGGAATGCTATCACGGCCCTTTTCGACTCTACCGCACGCGGGCAGGAGTGCCCGCGCCACACAGCCTGACACCCAAAACCTAACACCTGACGCCCGCTCTCACATGCCATCGTAATTCGGCCCGCCACCGCCTTCGGGCGGGACCCAGGTGATGATCTGGTAGGGGTCGGCGATGTCGCAGGTTTTGCAGTGAACGCAGTTGGCGGGGTTCAGGCTGATGCGCTTGCCGTGCGGCTGGGTGGCGTCTTCGACGAGTTCGTAGACGTTCGCGGGGCAGAAGTTCTGGCAGGGGCCGCCGTATTCCTGGGGGCAGCGCTGGTTGCAGACATTCGTGTCGGCGATGACCAGGTGCGAGGGCTGGTCTTCTTCGTGCTTGGTGCCGGAGTGGTAGAGGTCGGTGAGCTTGTCGAAGATAAGCTTGCCGTCGCCCTTCGCGGGGCCGAGCAGATGAGCTTCGGAGCCGCCGTCGGCGGGCAGGGCGGCGAGCTTCTGCATCTGCTCGTGACCGGCGTGTGCGGGATAGCGGTTCCGAAGGCCGCGGCCGCCGGTGAACTGTTGCAGGCCCGCGTGGAATAGGCCGGCCACCAGGCCCTTTTCGAATCCCTGGTGAAAGTTGCGTACCTTCCAGAGTTCATCTTTGATCCAGCTGGAGTCGACTTTTTGTTGGAACTGTCCGAGCGTGGCGGCGGAGGAGTCGTTTTTCGTCAGGGCCTGGAAGGCGGTTTCGGCGGCGAGCATGCCGCTCTTGATGGCGAGATGAATGCCCTTCAGGCGCTGGGAATTGAGGAAGCCTGCGGAGTCGCCGAGGATCATCCAGCCATTGCCCGCGACCGGCGGGATCGCCCACCAACCGCCGTACGGAAGCGACTTGGCGCCGTAGCGGATCATCTTGCCGCCGGCGAGCAGGCTGGCGATGAAAGGATGCTGCTTGAAATCCTGCAGAACGTGCTGCGGATCGAGGCGCGGGTCGGGATAGTCGAGCCCGGTGACGAAGCCGAGCGAGACCAGGTTGTCTTTCGAGCCGTAGATCCACGCGCCACCGTATTCCTTCGTGGTCAGGGGCCAGCCCATGGTGTAGATGACTTCGCCCGGGGCGATGCGGCCGGAGGGCACTTCCCAGAGCTCTTTCACGCCGACGCCGTAGGTCTGCGGGTTGGCGTTCTTCGCGAGATCGAACTTGGCGATAACCTCTTTCGTGAGCGAGCCGCGCGTGCCTTCGGCGAGGATGGTGACCTTGGCTTTCAGGTCGTAGCCGGGCTCGAAGTTTGACTTCTGCTGGTTCTGCTTGTCGACGCCCTTGTCGTCGGTGCGGACGCCGGCGACGCGGTCACCTTCGAAGAGCAGCTGCGATCCGGCGAAGCCGGTGAAGATCGTGATGCCGGTTTCTTCGACCTTCGAGCCCAACCACTTCACAAATTTGTTGATCGAGATGACGTAGTTGCCGTGATCGCGCAGGGGCGGCGGGGTGATGGGAAACTTGAACTTGCCGTTCCTGGTAAGGAAGTAGACGTCTTCTTTCGTGCACTGCGCATCGATGGGAGCTTCTTTTTCGAAGCCGGGCAGGAGTTCGCGCATGGAACGCGGGTCAAGAAGGGCACCGGAAAGACAGTGCTGGCCGACTTCGCGGGCTTTCTCGAGGACGTAAATGTTCTCTTTGCTGAGCTGCGCTTCGGGATGCTTGGCGTTGTGCTCGTCGATGAGCTGCGAAAGGCGCAGGGCACATGCCATCCCTGCCGGGCCGCCGCCGACGATGACGACGTCGGCGTCCATCTGGGGACGGGAGATGTTTTCGAGAGGATGGCGGAAAACTAGCATTTAGCAATTAGCCTTTAGCACTTAGCTCAAACCCTTAGCTCAAACCCTCTCGTGCCGCTGCTCTGCACAGCGACCGCAGTTTGTTTTGGCGAAACTGCCTCGCTTCAAGCCCCAGCCTTTGCCTTTCTAATTTCCTCAATGAGCGGCGGCACGATTTCGAACAGGTTACCGACCACTGCATAGTCGGCGATTTCAAAGATCGGCGCCTCGCTGTCCTTGTTCACAGCGACGATCGCGCGCGCGCCTTTCATGCCGACGATGTGCTGGATCGCACCGGAGATGCCGAGCGCAAAGTAGAGTTTAGGGGCGACGGTCTGGCCGGAGGAGCCGATCTGGCGGTCCATGGGGAGCCAGCCGTTGTCGCAGATGGGGCGCGAGGCGGCCAGCTCGCCGCCCAGTGCCTCAGCCAGCTGCTTCGCGATCTCGATGTTTTTCTGCTCTTTGATCCCGCGGCCGACGGCCACAATGATTTCGGCCTGGGTCAAGTCAACGGCTTGCTTGGCTTCCTTGAAGATCTCCTGAGGCTGGTTGCGGATGACGCCGTCGGCGATGTCGACGGTGACGCTCTCGACCGGGGCAGCGCTTGCTGCAACTTCGACTTTGTCGCCGCGGAAAGAACCGTTCTGGAAGGTCACGAACCAGGGAGCGTCGCAGGCAAAGCTGACGTCGGCGACGAACTTGCCCTGGAACATCTGCCGGGTAAAGACCAGCTTCTCGCCCTCTTTCTTGTAGCCGATGGCGTCGCTGATGACGGTGCGGGACATCGCGGTGGCGAGCTTGGGCACGAAGTCACGCACCTGGTAGGTGTGCGGCATGAGCACGAGCTTGGGCTGTCTTGCGGCGATGAACTGCTTCAGCGCGGCGACGAAGGCGTCGGGCGTGTAGGGCTCGAGCTTCGCGTTCTGGATCGCGTAGACTTTCGCGACTTTCTTGGACGCGATCTCGCCGGCGAAAGCACCGACGCTGCCGCCGAGGACGGCGGCTTCGAGGGGCCAACCGGTTTCAGCGGCCAGCGCCTGGCCGGCGGTGAGCGTCTCCCAGGAGACTCGGTTCGGCTTTCCTTCACGTTGCTCAACGATAACTAGAATCATAAAGGCGGTTCTCTAGAGGCAGTTCTCGGTTGTCGGTTCCCAGTTCCCAGTTCTCAGTACGCGGACAGAAGTGTGCGCGCCACACGGTTACTCTGCGGGCTTGCCGCGCATTACATAGCCGCTCACCCTCAAGGCCAAACCCATGACGGCCAACAGCAATCGGTGCGGTGATCTTCGGCACATCGCACATCGCCCGCGGGCAGGAGTGCCCGCGTCACAGGTTCAGAGCACCCGCACTTCGTTGCGCAGTTTTTCCGCGAGCTTCTTGGCAATCTCGCCTGGAGCGCCTTCCAGCAGTTCGGTCTTCTTGGTTTTCTGCGGGACGTACAGTCGCTCGATTTTCTGCAGATTCTCGCTCAACGCAGGCTGCACCTCCGCCAGCGTCACCTTGCGGAGCGGCTTGTTCTTGGCCTGCTTAATGCCAATCAACGTGGCGTAGCGCAGCTTGTTGATGCCGGACTGGATGGTGAGTACGGCGGGCAGTGGCATGTCGACGAACTGGAAGTATCCGGCTTCGAGCTCGCGCTTCACGCGGATGCCGCCGTCCTGTTTTTCGATCTGCATGATGATGGTGGCGTGCGGCCAGCCCAGCAACTCGGCGAGGATCACGCCGGTTTGCGCATAGCCGTAGTCGTCGGACTGCAGGCCAGTGAAGATGAGGTCGAACTGTTCGTCTTTGATGGCGGCCGCGAAGGCGCGGGCGGTGTTGAACGCATCGAGCCCGACGAATGCGTCGCCTTCGAGATGGATGGCGCGGTCGGCGCCCTTGGCCAAGGCTTCGCGGAGCACCTGGCTGGCGCGGGCCGGGCCGGAGGTGATCACCACTACTTCGCCGGAGTGTTTTTCCTTTTGCCGGAGGGCTTCTTCGAGCGCGTAGGCGTCAGGCTCGTTCACTTCGTAGGACAGGTCTTCGCGGATCCAAGTGCCCGATTCGTTCAGCTTGAGGGGGGCATCTTTCTGCGGAACCTGCTTCATGCACACCAGAATTTTCACGGGACTCCTGACCCTTGGCCGACAAAGCGGCGAGCGGCGTCGCCGCCCGCGCCGGGGACCCAGGGAGCAAACGGGTCAGTATAAATGACTGTCGCGCGGAGGAGGAGTCCGCTTGCTCCAAACAGCTTGCGCTCATTCCCAAACGCGGAGCCCCAATGCCGACTCCGTTTGTCGGCTTGGGAAAATTAATCGAGCGTGACGACCGATTGCACGCTGGTGATTTCAAAGCGCTTCCGACATCGGAGGTTCTTGCACATCATCACGTCGTCTTTGCGCACCATGTAAGACGTCGCTTTCGCGAAGCGGGCGCGGTCACGCTCGTCAGCACGCGGCGGAAGACCTTTTTTCTTGGTGCGGACCAGCCAGTTGATTTCGTACTCCGCGGACTGGTGGCAGTGCGGACAGTTGAGGTTGGCGGGCTTCTTGTCGGGCCGTTCGTCGAAAAATTCGCGCTCTTCCATAAGGGCGGTCGTTGGCCGTCGGTCGTTGGCTAAACCGCTTACCCGACGCGCAACCTTTTGGAATTATTGCACAAAGGCGTGGCGCGAGACCGGAGGTAGTTGGATTTCGAGGTACACTCGGCGGGGGAAGGACGGGAGCGCCGGGGAATCGCATTGCGATCCCTACGAATCCTTCTCCGGCTTAGGCATGGCACGTAAGAAAAAAGTGAAGCGGTTTCGGGCGGTCACGGCGGTAAAGGAGCTGGCGCGGGAGCGCGTCGGGATGCCTCCGCCCACGCAGATCGTGCCGGATCGTAAGAAGGGCAAGAAGGAGAAGCACAAGGCGACGCTGGGCAAGATTTTGGGGGATGCCTGACCGGATTCGGATGCGCAGGGACTTCCCGCCCGCGCGCAAAGCCGGGTTCGAGCCTTTTATTGGAACTGGACGGTCACGGTACGGTTCATGCTCATGGTCACTGTACACGTGTTTCCCGATATGGTGTCGCAGCCTGCCGTCCAGGTCGCTGAAGTCGAGGGGGCGGTGGGCGAAGCGGTAAGCATGACCGACGCACCAGTGTTGAAGATAAACCCACAGGTCTGCGAGCAAGCGATTCCGGCGGGCGAACTAATGACAGTGCCCCTCCCGCCGGCAAAGTTGACAATCAGGCTGGGCCCGGTTGGACCGGCTCCTGTAAAGCACACCACTGTGGCGGTCATGAAGCCCACTTGTATCCCGCCGTGACTCGCCGCCATGGTCGCCGAGACCAGGGTGTTGCCGCAGGCGTTGCCGGTGGCGGTGATGGTCCCGGCAGCGTCGACGGTCACCATTTGAGGGGTATTGGAACTCCAAGTCACCTGACCGCTGATTTCCTTGGTCACGGGTGGGTGAATGTAGCTGCCATACGCCCGCAGGTTAACATTCAGCCCCGCGTCCGCGGAAACGGGTATATTCGGCGCGCCAAAGGTCTCAATAGGAGGCTGTACAGTGATCGCGATCAGTTCCTGGTCGTGCCCGCAACCGGAAAGGCTTAGTAAAAGGCTGGCTGAGAAGAAGATAGTAAAGACACCAATCAGAGCAGAGCACTTCTGACTCATGACAACTCCTGGGATCCCGCGACCCCGGTGTGCGCACTTGGCGCCTGGGAATGGCGTCAATGTAGTCAAAGGCCTCCCGAAAAGCAAGAGAGCACTGGGGCATGGCTGCGTCAGTTGATCGGCGGCAGCCGAGCCGTTTGGCCGGGACCTCTAGCCGACCAGGATTTGGCGGACAAACGATGCGAATTCCCGCACATCGTCCTCGGTTGTGTCGAACGAGCACATCCAGCGCACCACCGATTCTTCTTCGTTCCACACGTAGAAGAAGTACCGCTCCTGAACTTTGGCGATGGCTTCGCGCGGGATTTTCGCGAAAACGCCGTTGGCTTCCACTTTGTAGACGATCTTCACGTTGGGAATCTGGCTGACTTCTTTCTCCAGCAGTTTCGCCATGCGGTTGGAGTGCTGCGCGTTGACGAGCCAGAGGTCGTTGGTCAGCAGGGCCCCGAGTTGCACCGAGATGAAACGCATTTTCGATGCCAGTTGCATGGCCTGTTTGCGCAGGAACAGGAAGTCGGCGCCCACCTTGGAGGTGAAGAACACGACGGCTTCGCCGCCCATGATGCCGTTCTTGGTGCCGCCGAAGGAGAGGACATCGACGCCGAGGTCGCGCGTGGCCTGGCGCAGGGTCTGACCGAGGCTGGCGGCGGCGTTGGCCATGCGGGCGCCGTCGAGGTGCAGGTACATTTCGTGCTGGTGCGCAAACTGGGCGAGAGCCCGGATTTCCTCGGGCTGGTAGACGGTGCCCATTTCCGTCGATTGGGTGATGGAGATGACCTTGGGCTGCACGTGGTGCTCGTCACCGATCCCGTGGTAGGCGTGCCGGACCATGTCGACGGTGAGCTTGCCGTCGCTGGTCTCGATGGGGATCAGCTTGCAGCCGGTGAATTTCTCTGGGGCGCCGCATTCATCGGTATAAATGTGGGCTGAAGCGGCGCAGATTACCGCGTGATACGACTTGGTGAGCGCTTGCAGGCTGAGGCAGTTGGCTCCGGTGCCGTTGAAGACCACGAAAACCTGCGTGTCGGCGCCAAAATGATCGCGAAATTTCCTGGTCATGGTCTGGGTGTAGGGGTCAGCGCCATAGCCGACCACGTGGCCCTGGTTCGCCAGAGCAATGGCCTTGATGATTTCCGGATGAATGCCGGCGTTGTTATCGCTAGCGAAACTGCGCAGGGGTTGCATGGCGTTTCCAATTTAGCAGACGGGATACGCCTGTGTGACTGGGGGAATGGCTGCGACGGACTCCCAATTTGAGCTTGTCTACCTGGATTCCAAGTCGCCAGACAGGCGTCGATCGAGGCTATTCTGCCGCAACGGGCTTCGAGGCGGCGCTGTGGGCCAGCCGCTGGGGCGGCGGTGGTAGCGGGTCAGCAGCGGTAATCTTGTAGTCCCGGTACTCGATCAACAGGTCGGCGTGGCCTCCGACGCGAATGAAGCTCTGCGAGTGGTTTTCGGCGGGAAGCCAGAAATCGTCAACTTTCTTGTAGGTGTGGCGGATCTCGGTCTTCTTGATCCAGAAGGAAGGGTTCTGGGCCGGCGCAGCTTCGATTTTGGTCACGGCGAAGTCGGAGGCGTCCACCCAGATTTTCCCGCGATACAGAAACTTGTTCTTGGACCGAGGAGACACGGCGAGAATGTAGCGCGCACCCTCGGGCGTGTCTTCGTAGCCCGCCATGGTGAATTCGTAGTTTTGTTCGCTGAGCTCGGTGCGGCTCTGCTGTTGAACAGCTTCTTTCTCGCTTTCGATCATTTTTTTCAGGACGTGATCGATGAGCATTTTGGAGCCGGACTGGGACACAACGGTGAAGTCTTTACTAGCGGGGGACTGGTACGTGACGTTGACCACCATTTCCGCATCGTAGCTGTGCGGGAAGCCGCGATAGTGAAGACTGTAAGCCCGGGAGCCTTCGAAGCGATGCAAGGCTTGGGTGCGCGTTCGGTTTCGCTCTTCCAGATTCTTCACTACGTCCGTGGTAGTGAGGGGAGCGTGTTTGGAAGGAGAGGTCTTCTCCTGAGCGCGCAATAAGGCCGGGAACAGAAGCCCAATCAACGCCAATGACGTCATCCCGGCAGCCCTCACTCGACAGCGCAGGTTTCGCATTCTCGAATTTCTCCTGCCTCTCAGGATACTGTCTAGGCTAACAGGAAGCTGCGACTTGGAGCTAGTATCAAAAGTGCAATCCGCGAAGCGTCTCCTCACCCCAGGCGCGCCGCGTCGGCACACACCCCGGCAGGGCGTCTCGGACGGACCTTCTTGCCGGCCAGGTTGCCATTTCGCAGTCCGCGCTCGTAACCCGCGTACACCGATTCGAAGACGGCGTCCCACGAAGCCGACAATGCCTGGGCCCGCGCTGCAGTGCGCATGGCGGCAAGCAGGGGCGGGTTCTGTATCAGGTTCCGCACCCGTGAAACGAACCCCTGCAGGTCGGCAGCGATGAAGCCGTTTTCCCCAGGGCGAATGACAAAACGGGGCCCGCCGCTGTCGGAGACGATGGCGGGCACGCCGGAAGCCAGGGCTTCGAGAACGACGTTTCCGTACGTGTCGGTGCGGGACGGGAAGACGAACGTATCCATATTGGCGTAGGCGCGCCCCAGGGCGTCGCCGGTGAGAACACCCGGTAACTCCGCACGCCAAAGGTTGGCGCGGAGCCACGGCTCCTCGGCTCCCTGGCCGACGATGAGGAAACGGAAATTAACGATGCCGGCGCGGACCAATTCCCGTTCGAGATCGGCGAGGAGGCGCACATTTTTCTCGACGGTGAGCCGGCCCACGTATCCGATCACAAATTCGCTCTCGCTGCGGTCGCGCCGGGCGGGATCGAACTGGACGGTGTCCACTCCTCTTTGCATCAGGAAGCAGGGCTTGTTTGTCCCTTTCTCCAGCAACTGGATCAGTTCCTGGTTTGGGGCAAACAGGATTTCGGCGATGTGGTAGTAGCGGAGAGTGGCGCGGAGACTGGCGTCCCGAATGGACGCTCCGAGGAATTCGGCAACTCGGCTGGGCAGCCAGAAGAGGAGGCTCTCGGCACGACGCTGCGCGTACTGGTGAAGGTTGGTGTGCCAGGAAGCGGCGAGCGGGACGCGAAGGCGATGGGCGATGAGAGTACCGAGGATCCCCACGTCATTTGGGCCGGTGACGTGCACGACGTCAGGGTTGAACTCTCGAACGGCCTTCTCGGCCGCTTCACAATGGCGCAGCAAGGTCAGGTCGAAATCATGTTTCTTGTCGAATGCAAACGCGATGCGTCCGCGCTTGAGCTGCACACGGCGGGCCGAGCCAACTCCTTCGATCTGGTCGCGATTACCCCCGTGTACCGTGAGGAAGGGCAGGCCCCGGCGAATCGCGAAAGCTTCGTATTGGCGGCTGGTGTTGGCGACGCCATCGATTTCCCGGTAGCAATCCGGGAAGAAGGCTACGCGCAAGGACTCTTCGTTTAGGGGGTCTCGCGTCATGGGGCAAACTCCTGTCCTTCGCGCAAGGTGAACTGCAGCTCCTGCTCAGGCCGGGCGAAGGCGCGCTGCATGGCTCGTTTCACGGGCGACACTTCCATCAGGCGCACACCCGCGAAGACGGCTTCAATGAAGAACGGTGACTTTTCCCAAAGGGCGGCGAGAGGACGTATCACGCCAGAAGCATCGGGGTGAAACGTGCGTTCATCCCAGCGGCGGGAACCCTCGGGGAAATCGGGATAGTAACGGACCACGTCCAGCAGGGACTGCGCCATCCGCATTTTGTAGGGCTCGGCGTACTGCGGCATGAACAACACTTGGCTGCGCCGGCCTCTGCGAATCTCGTGGACAAACTCGGTGAAACTTTCTGCGTTGGTCAGATTCAGCGCCGCGCTGGGCTCGCAGCCGTGACGGTCGCCGCCGGCGATGACGAGCTGGTTCCAGCCCTCGGCCAGCTGCAAGACTGCTTGATTCTCTTCCCAGCTACGCAGGCCGCTGAGTTCGAGAGCGTGGATGTACATACCCAGATCGGCGAGGAACCCGCCAACAGTGTGGGCGTGGCGCGGCCTCCCGATGCCGGCCAGATCCCACAGCGGGTGGTTCAATACGATCAGGATGTCGGGGTTGTCGTGCAGGCGGGCAAGGAGATCGGGCAGGTCTTCCTCGGCGGGGTGGGCCGTAAAGGCGGCACAGCGCGCCATGATCGATTCCGCTTGGGCACTAGGCAGATTGTGCATGCCGAGATGGAGGATGGTATCGCGAAAAGGAACGCTCCATTCCATCGAAACCGGAATCGGGCGTGCTTCGGGCACGACGCGAAGCAACAGAGGCGCTGCGATACTGTCGTGGTCGGTGAGGGAAATCAAGCTGGAAAGGCCCAGCTTCTGTTCGATCTGCTCGCGCTCCAGGCGGAAGGCAGCGAGCGGCGGCAGGGGTGGCGTCCAGTAGGCTTTCCAGAAATCCAGCCGAATTGCACTAATCGTCTGGGCGCGCCTGTCCTGAAAAGCGAGTGCAGCCCGCAACGGGCCGTAGCGTGCGGCGAATTCGGGAATGAAGTAGAGGCCCTCGCGGGAGAGGTTGGTGTGGCCGTGCAGGGAAACCGCGGTCCGGTAGGGCTTGGGGGCGCCCGGTTCTTTCCAAAGGTAGGTTACTTTGCGTTGCAAATCGCCTCCTTGTGACCTGCCCTGATTCTGGTGCACCTACTGGGACCAAGGTGCCCGAAAAAAGTTACAGCGGAGTTACGCATAAAACATTTTCGTGTGAATTTGTTTTTCACGAGAATTTAACGATAGCAACAGGAGGCGTTGCCTATAGTGAGAATTTGGACTCTGCCTGCGCAGGCGAAGGGAACCACTCACACGCCCCCGTCCCAGTGGCGAAGGGACCTTTGTTGGTCGATGTTCTGCATCGGCTGGTGCGACGTCCGCAAGAGATTCTGCTGCTTTGGAACTGGAAATCCGCGCTTCTCAGCATCATCCTGCGCGCGCCGATCTTCCTGATTGCGAGCCTGCGGCGAGGCTGGGAGGCGGCCTTCTCGGCGGTGCTGACCGAGTCTCTGTTCTGCGTGGTCACGGCAGGCTTCTATGGCACGTTCGTGCAGCTGGTGCGCAATGCCCGCCCCGAGTGGGTCACCGGTTTACTAATTACCGTGCTGATGCCACTGGCGTTTCAAGCGCTGGAATACGGGATGCACTGGCTGCGGGGAACTCCGCATTTGCGGGCAGCAGAGATCGCCTCGGTGGTGACGAGCGCGGTGTCGGCGCTGTTCAACTGGTATGCGATGCGGCGCGGAGCGCTGCTGGTGGGCGGTGAGGGAAGCGATTTCAGCAAGGACCTGGCGCGAGTTCCCCGGCTGGTCGTGGGTTTCGTCGTCCTTCTGCCGCGCTGGCTGCTGGACCGGCTGAGAGAGGGTTCTGGTCCAGATTCTCAGTCGGCTTTATGCAACCCTCCGGGAGGCAAGCCGTGCCGCTGAAGACCCTGCACCTGACCAACTCCTGGCACGAAACCTCCGGGGGTATCGCGACCTTCTACCGCGCCCTGTTGGACGAAGCGAACCGACGCGGCCAGCAGATGCGCCTGGTCGTCCCAGGACCGGAAGACAGAGTGGAGAAAATCGGGACGCAGGGAAAGATCTATTACCTGCAATCGCCTCGTTCGAAGTTCAACCCCGCGTACCGCACGATCTACCCCTCTCAATTCCTCTTTGGCGAGAGCAAGGTGCAGAGCATCCTGAGAGACGAGCGGCCGGACGTGGTGGAAATCTGCGACAAATACACCCTGAACTACCTGGGCGCGGTGTTGCGCATGCGGCTGTTGAGCGGCGTCGATTTTCGGCCGGTGGTGGTGGGCCTGAGCTGCGAGCGCATGGACGACAACTTTCGCTCCTATCTGGGGAAGAGGTGGTATGCGCAGCGTTTCTGTTCCTTCTACATGAAGACGATCTACTTTCCGTTTTTCGACCACCACGTCGCTAACTCGACCCATACCGCCGACGAGCTGCGGGAGGCATCGCGGGACCAACTGACTCCGCGGGCAATCTGGGTGCGCCCCATGGGCGTGGATTTGCAGCATCTCACTCCGCGACGACGGAGTGACGAACTGCGGCGGCGGCTGCTCGAGAACTTTGGCGCCCCGCCCGAGAGCGCGCTCCTCTTATATGTGGGCCGATTGGTCCCGGAGAAGAATCTGGAGCTGCTGTTCCGAACGCTGGAACGGTTGGCGGGGACCGCAGCACGGGATTGCCGCCTGCTTGTGATCGGGGATGGGATTGAGCGCACGCGCTGGGAAACCGAGGCCGCCCAGCAGCTTCCGGGACGGACCCTTTTTCTCGGGCACATCGGTGACCGGGAGGCACTGGCGAACATCTATGCGAACGCGGATGTATTCGTCCACCCCAACCCGCAAGAGCCGTTCGGGATCGCGCCTTTGGAAGCGATGGCCTCCGGACTGCCTCTCGTGGCGCCTAATTGCGGGGGAGTGACCTCGTACGCCCACTGCGGCAACGCGTGGACGGTCGAACCGACGGCGGATGCTTTCTGTGACGCGGTGGGCGAGGCATTGCAGAATTCGCCAACACGGGCGGAACGCGTCAGCAGTGCACTGGCGACGGTCACGCAATATCGGTGGGAATCTGTCGCAGCTGCGTTCCTGGATCTCTACGAGCAATTTCACCGAGGGAGTAAGGGCGGGCCGTTGCAGTTGCGACCGGACTTCGAGTCGTCGAGCGCGCCGGGCTGGCAGGCGGCGCTGCTGCACACAAGCTCTCAGCTGGCGCAAAAAGCGTTCGCTTTCGGCAGCAGATTCGTACGGGTAACCCGAGCGGACCGACGTCAATCGGAAAGAACAGACACGGGTGTCTGGGTTGGGAGCGAAAGCAAGGTGGACAAAGTGTTCCCGCGCCGCGAAGCGCTGAGTATGAATTCCTGGTTGAGGAAATCCGCTGCGAGCAAGCCTGATCAACGAACCCAGCCCTGAAAACGGAGGTTCTGACTGATTTCCAAAGGCGCGATTCTGCCGTTCACTCGCCCCGAGTGACGAAAACTGTCAATCTGATCGCGCGCTTTGACAGACACCTGCCCCGGGACCCAGCACTCCGGCTGGGGTCGCACTTGCGGCATTTCGTTGATGCGAAAGATCTTAAACACGATTGCCCGACATCGACGCAGGCGGGCGCAGAATGGCGCTCGAGCTGCGGGGATTTTCCGTGGTTTTGGTCTTACACGAGGTAAGACGATATGAGCCATAGCTCTCAATTTCTGAAGACTGCGGGACCGACGCCGGACATGTCGCCACTCGAGCATCTTGTGGATCAGGACGTTACGCCGCGCCAGGTGTGCGGAGTCCTGGCCAAGATGTTCCAGGTACAGCAGACCGAAGTTGCCATTCTGCGGCTGAACCGCGGGCTGTTGAACTTCATCTATCCCGACGAACTGCGGACGGCCGGATCGATTCCGGTCTCAAGCACGTCGATTGCGGCGCACACGGCAATCAGCAAGAAGCCAGAGATCTTCAACAATTTCGCGCGGGTAAAGCACGCCAGCATATTCGAGTCGATCAAACTGGGCAGCTCGGAAGGCGTGGATACCAGCGAACCGCTTCCGATCCAGAAGCTCATGTCGGCGCCGGTGATTGACGAGAACTCCCGCGTGCTGGGAGTGATCCAGATTTCGCGTAAGGGCTCCGAAGCGACGTATGCCGGAGCGGATTTCAGCCGGGAAGACCTGCATGAACTGGAGATGGCGGCTGGGATTCTGGCCTCGTCCACAGTAATGCGGGAAAGCTAAGCACGCGAGCTTGACCTGAGGTATGATCCGGGAAACGGAACCAAGCCAGCCTGGGAAGGCGAGGCTTGGTTCTGACGTCTGAAAATCCTTCCCTTTCCAGCCTTACCGGGGAATAATGCAGACGTCTATTTAGAGAAAGCACCAATTCCTTGGACACGAACCTGCAAGTCACGATGTTCCATCCCCACGCCAACCTGTGCGATGAGGTGAACCACAACATCGTGCAATCGGAGATTGAAGGCGGAGTCTTCCTGGCCGACCTACAGCCACAAACCGTTCTGAAGATTCACACCCAACATCACTGTTACACGGCAGTGTTCTTAGGTGACAACCAGGCGTTAATCTGGGGACATCCCGAGTTCTGCCCGAGGCCGGTGCCGGTGGCCATAGCGGGGTCGACCTGGGGCGGCACAATGCTCAAGGTGCGCTTTCTCGGCCGGGGCATGCGACTAGAGTTTCATCACCCCGCGTACCGGACGCCGATCATCACGTCGCCGATCCGGGAGATCAACGAGCGGCGGCCGCGAGTGCCGCAACCCTCCAAACGATCCTTCGTGAGCCACTAGCCAATATCTGCCCCATGCGCCCGGTCTGGCGCTTCGATCGTCCGCGTTATAATCTCGGGGCGTGCAGGGTTCCACGGTGCGGTCTCCAACGGCGGGTCTGCTTCTCGGACTGATCATCACGCTGGCGGCCGTGGTCGCGTATTCCTGGTATACCACCCAGCAGATCGCAGGCTTGCGGGCGCTGCAGAACAATATCGCCGATCACAATCGGAAAGATTCACTGCAGCTGCTGCGCATCCAGAACGATCTCAATTCGCTCGCGCTGGCGATGCGCGACATGCTCGACAATGATGAGCCTTATCCCATCACTGCATGGTCGGCGCAGTTTCAGCGCGTCCGGTCTGACCTGGATGCCGCGTTCCGAGTAGAAGAGGAACTCGCTCCGACTCGTCGCACGCCCGAACAGAGGCAATATCTGGCCCAGTCGCTGGCCCAGTTCTGGGACGCGGTGGACCGCACCTTTGCCATCGCGCAGGATGGGAAGCCGGACGAAGCGCGCACACAGATCCGCCTGACGCTGCAGGCGCGGCAGGCGGCGTTGAGCACGGCGGTGGCCCGTCTGCTGGTGCAGAACAACGAGAGCGAGGAGCAAGCAGATCTGCAGATCCGTCAGATTTATGACCGCGTGCAGCGCCAGGTGTACGTGTTTCTCGGGGCGACGCTGGCTGCGATCCTGCTGACCAGTCTTTACCTGATCTACTTCAACCGGCAGCTGTTCGCGCAGCTGGCGACGCTTTCGGAACAGAGGAGCGATCTCGCGCAGAAGCTGATTGCAACCCAAGAATCGACGCTGCGGCACATTTCGCGCGAACTGCACGACGAGTTCGGTCAGATCCTGACTGCAGTGGGATCGATGCTGGGACGAGCGGAAAAACATACTCCGGAAGATTCTCCGGTGCGCACGGAGCTCAAAGAGGTTCGGGGCATTGCCCAGACCACACTGGACAACGTGCGCAGCCTGTCGCAGGCGTTGCATCCGGTGATGCTGGAGGAGTCGGGGCTGGAGACCACGGTGGATTGGTACCTGGCCACCGTGGAAAAGCAGACAGGCATTGGCATATCCTACGAGAAGTCCGGGAGTTCCTTCACCATCAGCGGCAGCGCCAGCATTCACATCTACCGTGTGTTGCAGGAAGCGCTGAATAACGCGGCCCGCCACTCCGGCGCAAGCAAGGCGTGGGTCCGGTTGCGGTTTCTGGCGGATCGTCTGGAACTCGAAGTCGAAGACCACGGCAAGGGTTTCAGCCGAGACGCGGGGAGCCCGGGAATCGGGTTGGTCGCGATGCGCGAACGCGCGGAGTTGCTGGGGGGCCGGATCGAGTTTTCTCAGCCGCCCGGTGGCGGCACGTTGGTTCGTTTAACGGTTTCGAAGGAGAGAGTAGAGGCGCATGCCGAATAAGATAACCGTCCTGCTGGTGGACGACCACAGCCTGGTGCGACGCGGGTTCCGCCGGATGCTCGAGGATGAAGCGGATATCACGGTCGTCGGTGAAGCGGGAGATGGGGACGAAGCCATCCGGTTGGCGCAGGAACTGAAGCCGATGGTGATTGTGATGGACTGCGCCATGCCCGGGACCAGCGGCTTGATTGCGACCCGCCGCATTCTTGAGACGTCTCCGGAGCAAGCCATCCTGATGCTCAGCATGCATTCGGAAGACACGCTGGTGCACCAGGCACTCGACGCGGGAGCGCGGGGCTACATTCTGAAGAATGCGGTCGACCTGGAGTTGCCAGCTGCGATTCGAAAGGTCGCTGAGGGTGAGGTGGTGCTCGATCCCCAAGTAGCCAAGCGAACTGCTCTCAAGGGAGAGCGCAATGGCGGTCTCACCACGCGCGAACTCGAGATCCTGCAGTTGATTGTTGACGGCAAGTCGAACAAGGAAATCGCCGACCAGCTTGGGCTCAGCGTGAACACCGTGGCGGTGCACCGGGCCAACATCATGGACGCACTCGGCATTCACAAAACGGCGGAGCTGGTGGTGTATGCGATTCGTCATGGGCTGGTGAACATCCCGTGAACCGTAGATCGTTCCTGCGGGGTATGGCGGGACTTGTATCGGCTGCCGGGCTCGGAATGAATGAAACCTGGGCCGTGCCGGCGCCTTCTCCTCTGGGCTTCAAACTCATCGACGTGACGTCCGACGCCGGAATCCAATTCCATCACAACAGTGGCGCGTTTGGAGGCAAACTGCTGCCCGAAACGCTGGGCTCGGGTTGCGCCTTCCTCGACTATGACGCGGACGGATGGCAGGACATTCTGCTCATCAACGCCATGGATTGGCCGGGACATAAACGGCAGCGAAGCACGCTCAAGCTCTATCGCAATAATCGCAACGGGACGTTTAACGACGTCACTCGGGCGGCGGGCCTGGAAGTGGAGATGTATGGCATGGGAGTGGCGGTCGGGGACTACAACAATGACGGGTTCCCCGACATCCTGGTCACCTGCGTCGGACAAAGCCGTCTGTTCCGGAACACGGGCAAGGGAACTTTTCTGGATGTGACGCAGAAGAGCGGCCTGGGTGAACGACAGGCCATGAGCACTTCGGCACTGTGGTTCGATTTCGACCGCGACGGGCTGCTCGATCTCTTCGTGTGCAATTACGTGAGGTGGTCGCCGGAGCACGACGTCTTCTGCAGCCTGGATGGAAAGCACAAGTCGTATTGCACGCCGGAGGCTTACCGCGGTGAGACCTGCTGGCTCTTTCACAACAAAGGTAACGGGACATTCGAAGACATCACCGCGAACAGCGGAGTGTTTGACAGCAGTTCGAAGTCGCTTGGAGTCGCGATGCTCGACTACGACCAAGACGGCTGGCCCGACCTGCTGGTGGCCAACGACACGCAGCCCAACAAACTCTATCGCAACCTGCACAACGGCACCTTCAAAGATGTCGGCATGGAAGCCGGCCTCGCGCTGAGCACCGAGGGCAAGGCGCGCGCTGGCATGGGTGTGGACACGGGCGACTTCACGAACGCTGGGAGCGCTGGAATTGCGATTACGAACTTCGACAACGAAATGATCGGGCTGTATCGCGCGGACGGGAAAGGCGCATACGAGGACGTAGCGACGACAGCGGGAATTGGCCTGGCGTCGAAAAACAGCCTGGGATTCGGCTGCGCTTTTTTCGATGTGGATTTGGACGGGTCTCTCGACCTGGCTATTGCGAATGGACATATCGACGATACGGTTCGGAATATTCGAGGAAACGTAGGATACGCGCAGCCGCCGCAACTGTTTCTGAACAACGGCAAGGGCATTTTTCGGGATGGGGCCTCCGAAGTCGGCCCGGTGTTTAACCAGCCGAAAGTGGGCCGGGGGCTCGCTTACGGAGACTTTGATCGTGATGGCGATCTTGATCTTCTCATCACCACCAACAACGGACCTGCATTCTTGTACCGCAACGACATGAGTTCAGGGAATCGCAGCATTCGCTTTTGCCTGGTGGGCACCAAGTCGAACCGGGATGCGATCGGGGCTAATGTCCGGATCGAGTGTGGAGGCACGAGCCAGTCGCGGCTGGTGAAGGGCGGCTCAAGTTATCTCTCGCAGTCGGAGCTGCCGGTGACATTTGGGGTCGGCCCACGTGACCGGATCGAGCGGGTCGTCATTCAATGGCCCAGCGGCCAAACCGAGGAGTACAAGGCTCTGTCCTCAGGAAAAGCGTACGAGTGCGTGGAGACGAAGGGGATTCGGGACCTCGACCACTTCTAGTATTTTTTCAGTATTGTTCCCAAATCCTATTCCGATTAAAGTCCCGAGCAATTCATAAGTCCTCCTTTGCGCCCCCACGCGCGACTCGAGGCACCCCTAGAGCTACCGGCAGATCGTGCCGGGCAATAATTCGTCCCCGGCTAGTCATAAAAGCTAGCCGGGGTTTTTTGAGCGGGTTAGAAGTCGGGGTCCGGCAGGTGGCAGGTAATCTGGGTTGGGGGTTCTATGAGAATCAGTGGAACGGCTGCGAGAGTGGCGATACCTCTCTTTCTGGCGGTGTCTCTGTGGGCGGGCTCTGCAAAATCGAAAACCGAGACCGTACAAGGTTACGTGCTCGACTCCGCCTGCGCCTTTACCAAGGGCCTGGAGAAACCGATCAGCCACGATTGCGCTGTCGCCTGTGCGAAGGCTGGATCTCCGTTGGTAATTCTCACTGCCAACGGAACCATCTACTGGCCGATCGCCGACACCACACCATCGAGCGGACAGAACGAAAAGCTGCTGCCTTTTGCCGGGCAGAAAGTGACGGCCACCGGCAAGGTGTTTGAGCGTGGGGGCTCGCACGCGTTTGTGATCGAGAAGATCGAGCCGCTGGCCGACGCCAAGTAGCTTCCAACCAAAAGTCGAATCAATTCGCCCTTGGGAGAGTGGGGACTATGCGCTACCTCAGATACTCGAAGTGTGCCTTATTGATCATGTCGCTTGGTTTGAGTGCGGCGGCGCAGCAGATCACGGGAAGTATTCGCGGGACGGTTTCCGATTCCAGCGGAGCGGTGGTGCCAAAGGCGACCGTAACCGCGATACAGACGGAGACGGGTCTGACGCGCACGGCGACGTCGGGCCGCGATGGCAGCTATCTCCTGGTCGAGTTGCCGGTGGGGCACTACACGATCGAGGTCGCAGCACAGGGTTTCCAGAAATATCTGCAGGAAGGGATCTCGCTGAATGTGAACGAGACGCCCACCGTGCCCGTGCGCCTGGCGGTGGGCGCGAGTACGGAACAGGTGCAGGTGACGGCGGACGCGCAGATGATTCAAAGCACCACCAGCAGCCTGGGGATGCCGGTGCTAGAGCGTGAATTGCTCGACCTTCCCCTCGACGGTCGCAACTTCTCGCAACTAGGGCTGCTGCAGACAGGGGTTGTGCCCCTCACCAGGGGATTGCAGGAGGCGGGCGGGTCACTGCGCAACGGGCAGGCTTACGCCGTAGACGGCCAGCGACCGGAGTCGAACAACTTCCTGATCGACGGAGCGAACAACGTAAATTCGGTAGATGCGGGCTTCGTCCTAAAGCCACCGATCGACGCGATCTCGGAGTTCCGCATTCTCACGCACAACGCGAACGCGGAGTTCGGGCAGAATACCGGTTCGACAACGAATATCATCACGCGTTCCGGCACAAACTCATTTCATGGTGCGCTGTGGGAGTTTCTGCGCAACGACGCCATGGACGCATCCGACTTCTCGACCAGCACGGTGCAGCCGCTGAAACAGAATCAGTTTGGCGGAACGTTCGGTGGGCCGATCGTGAAGGACCGGACATTCTTTTTCGGGTATTACGAGGGGTTCCGCAACCGTCAGGGGGAGACGGTGAACCCAACGGTTCCATCGTTGCTGCAGCGGCAAGGTAATTTCTCGGAGTTGTGCACGGTCTCCGGACACACTTTTGATTCGAACGGCCTGTGCACCGATATTCAACAAAACTCGCAACATCAGTTGTACGGATTCCAGTTCATCGGCGGGCAACCCGTTCCGGTTCCAGTTCCGAACAACGCACTTCCGTTCCCGATCAATTCAATTTCGCAAAATATCTTGAACTTCTACCCTCGGCCGAACCAGGGGCTCAATACCTTCGTCACGACCCAGTCGCTGAGCGTCAATAACGATCAGTTCGGATTGCGATTCGACCAATATCTCTCACCGACGGACACGCTGAATTTCCGCTACCTGTTCAGTGGCGGACCGACGACCGATCCGCTGTCGCCTTCGGGAGCAAATGTGCCCGGTTTTCCAGTAGGAGAGGAGGATCGCGCACAGAACTTCGTCGTGCAGGAGACGCATGTCTTCTCCCCCGCGGTGGTGGGCATTGGGCGATTCTCTGTCTTGCGCAACAAGTTTCTGTTTGGCGAACGCATCAATCACGAACCGCCGTCCGGCCTGGGCTTCCAATACGAACCCACACTGGCGGCGGCTGCCGGGCCGCCATTCATTCAGGTGGGTGGTTATGCATCCGTGGGCGATCCGATTACCGGTCCCCGCAATACGTATCAAAATACGTTTGATGTTTCCGCTTCGCTGAGCTGGACTCGCGGCCGTCATGAACTGAAGTTCGGCGGGGGCTTCCGGCACGACCAGATCAATGCGCTGCAGGGCATTGCCTCCAATGGGTTCTTTGTCTTTTCAACTTTTCCGTTCACCGATGGATTCGCCAGTTTTCTGGCGGGACAACCGGTCGTCTTCCTGCAGGGCGGGGGCAATTTCGATCGACACATTCGCGGAAAGGCTCTGAATTTCTACGGGCAGGACACCTACAAGGTCGCATCTCGGCTGACGCTGAACCTGGGCCTGCGCTACGAACTGCCCTTCCCGTACACGGAAGCGCATAACTTGCAGAACCTCTTTGTTCCGGGTGCGCAATCGAAGGTCTTTCCGAGCGCGCCCAAGGGTCTGTTGTATCCCGGCGATCCGGGAGTGCCCGCGGGCTTGATACCCACCGAAAAAACCGCGTTTGCCCCGCGGATTGGCTTGGCTTGGGATCCGACGGGTGAGTCGAGGTGGGTGCTGAGCGCGGCGTACGGCATCTTCCATGAGCCGTTCTACAACGGGCAGGGCGGGCCGCTGCAGGATCCGATCAGCGCGCCGCCGTATCTGGCGACTCCGCAGCCCGGCTTTCCGGTCAATTTCCCGAACCCGTTCCAGGCAAGCAATCCGTTTGACGGGTCGTTCTCCGAGCCGATGACGCTGTTGGTGGTGGCGCCCAAGCTCAAGCTGCCCTACGCGCAGGACTGGAACCTGAACCTGCAGCGATCGTTTGGCAACGACTTGCTGTTCCAGATCGGCTACGTGGGTACGAACGGAGCGCACCTGCCGCGGTTTATCGAGGGCAATCCGGCGATTTATTATCCGGGCCAGTCGAACGAGAACAATGTGCTGCAGCGCCGGACGTATTCAGGTTGCACGCTGGCGCAACCGAATGGCTGTATCTTCGCGTCAGTCGGCGAGATCGCCGGGATCGCGAACTCCAACTACAACGCGCTCGAGACCAGCCTGCGCAAACGATTCAGCCACGCGATTTCGTTCCTGGCTTCGTACACATATTCGAAGTCGATTGATGACGTCTCGTCGTTCAACATCACGGGATCGGCGTCGCAGCCGGTGGCAGGCGAGAACGACCTCGCACAGAATCCGTTTGACTTGGCGGCCGAGCGGGGGCGGTCGATGTTCGACGCGCGACACCGGCTGGTGCTCAGCTATGAGTGGAGCCTTCCCTTCTGGAGAGAGGCGCATACCTGGTACCAGCACACCCTGGGGGACTGGCAATTCAACGGGATCGTCACATTGATGAGTGGAACGCCGTTCACGGTGTTCGACTCGACGGACACTTCCTTGCAAGGCAGCGCACCGGAGATTTCGGGCTTCTCGGCCAACCGGCCAAACCTTGTGGGCGATCCGAACTCCGGGCCACGCACGCCGCAGGAATGGCTCAAGAAGGCGGCTTTCCAACGCGTCACGCCCGACCCGAACTCCCCGGTGCAGCAATTCGGCAACGAAGGGCGCAACGTGGTACAAGGGCCTGCGTACGCAAACTGGGACTTCTCCGCCGTCAAGAACATTCGCGTGACCGAAGGGAAAGAACTGCAATTTCGCGGCGAGCTGTTCAATTTCCTCAATCACACGAATCTGCGGCTACCGAACAGCGACATCAGTTCGCCGACGTTTGGTGAGATTCACTCGGACCTGGGACCGCGAGTCATCCAGGTAGCACTTAAATTTCTGTTCTAGAAGCTATGGGGCGTCGAGTTACGATCAATTGCTATGGAGCAAGATACGAAGCCGGCAAGTTCCCGGGACGACGGTGCAGACGGGCGCGAGCCGACGAAGATCCGCATTACTGAAGACCACGAGGCCACGGGAGAGACCGCCGCGGCGTATGACTTCTGGCGGGCGAGTTCTGGCCGGAAGCAGGTGCCGGGGATCATCAAGTGCTTTGGTGCGCGGCCCGACTTCCTTCGGCAGGTGATCGAGTTCTCGAACACGGTGCACTTCTCCGAAGGGCACCTGGCGCGCCGGCACAAGGAGATGATCGCCAGCCACGTCTCCTTCCTCAACCGGTGCCCGTATTGACTGGATAGTCACGCCTACTTCCTGCGGGTTCAGGGAGCCAGTGATCAATGCGTAGAGGCGATTCTCGAAGGCAAGCTGGATGAAGCTGGGCTGACAGCGGCGGAGCGGGCGCTGCTCGACTACGTGGAGTTGGTGACGAAAGCCGCGTACCGGACCACGGCTGACGACGTGCAGAAATTGCGCGATGCGGGATGGACTGAGGACCAGATCGCAGAGGCTGTCTATGTCACGGCCATGTTTGCGTTCTTCAACCGGGTGGCGGACGCGTTTGGTGTGCCCTCGCAGGAATACTTGAAGACGGGGAAACTCACGCCATAGGAACGTCCGAAAGAAATTGCGAATTGACCCGCCGGCCCCGTAAGGAACTCTACTTCTACTTCCACTTCCCTTCACCTTCCACAATTGTGACGTAGCGGTCAATGGGGAGATCGGTGAAGCGCTCTACCCGGCCGCTGGGCTGCGGCCACTTCACTTCCAACCAGTCGAGTTTCGTTCGCGGCCCGATTCCCAGCACCAGGCGGGGGTCGTGGTAGGAGAGATAGCTTCCGCCGCCGGTTTTCATGCGGCCGCGCTTCAGGTCGCCTGCCTGGTAGGCTACGCGTGCGCCGATTGCGTCGGGATTCGCTTTCTTCCCCACAAGCTTTACCCCCAGCCAGTGATTCTGATTGCCGACTCGGTTATGCAGGAGGACGGGCGCATCGTCGTTGATGGAAATCAGAACATCGACTCCGCCATCGTTGTCGAAGTCGCCGATGGCCAGGCCGCGGGCCGAAAATGTCTTGGAGAAGATGGGGCCACTTTGGGCGCTGACGTTCGTCCAGGACTTGCTGGAGTTGTGGAACAGCAACAGCGGCTCCTGGTAGCCGACCTGGTGGTGGGTCAACTCTTCGATCAGATCGTCGGGGTTGCCATTGGCGAGCAGCAGGTCGAGGTTGCCGTCGTTGTCGTAGTCGAAGAACTTGAGTCCCCAGCCGCTCATCAGGCGGGTCGCCATGCCGATGCCAGTCGCTAGCGCCTGGTCGTCAAACGTCTCGTCATGATTGTTCTGATAGAGGGAGAACATCTCGTGGTCGATGTTGGCCACAAACAGGTCCATCCATCCGTCTTCATTGATGTCGGCGGAGTCGAGGCCCATGCCGGACCGGGGACGGCCTTCAGCGCTGTAGGCCACGCCGGCAGGAGTGCCGATCTCTTCGAACTTTCCGTTGCCGCGATTGGCGAAGAGGAAGTTGGCCACGGTGTCGTTGGCCACGAACAGGTCCATGCGGCCGTCGTTGTTGATGTCGGTGGCGACGACGCCCCAGGCTTTGCCCAGGGAGTTCGCGATGCCGGACGATTTACTGACGTCGGCGAAGGTGCCGTCGCCGTTGTTGTGAAACAGCCAGCTGGGCATTGGCTTATAGAGGTGGGGGATGCAGTAGCCGCGCTTGGCGTCCTCGCCCGAGCGGCAATCTTTGCTCTTGGCCTTGTCGAAGTCGACGAAGTGGCAGACGAACAGGTCGAGCCGGCCATCGTTGTCGTAGTCGAACCAGACGGCGCTCGAAGCCCAGCCCGGGGCGGCGACACCGGCTTTTTCGGTGACGTCGGTGAAGGTGCCGTTGCCGTTGTTGTGGTAGAGGATGCTGCGGCCGTACTGAGTCACGTACAGATCGGGGAACCCGTCGCCGTCGTAGTCGCCCACGGCCACGCCCTGGCCGAAGCCTCCGGCCCCGACTCCGGCCTTCTCGGTGACCTCGGTAAAGGTGCCATCACGATTGTTGCGGTAGAGCGCGTTGCGGAGCGGCGGATCGGGAGCGAAGAAATCGCAGCGGCCGCTGTTGACCAGATAAATGTCCATCCAGCCGTCGTTGTCATAGTCGAGAAACGCACAGCCGGCTCCGGTGGTCTCGGGAAGATATTTCTCAGCAGATTTGCCGGCGGTGTGCTTCCAGGTGACGCCGGTGAGGGAGGAAGGAAGCTCGTCAAACGGATAAAGGGGCGGCGAGGAGGCACCGGTCAAGCGGGAGAACGCGCCGAAGGCAGCAGTACCCGCTGCGGCTTGCAGAAAATGCCGACGAGAGAGGGGGATCCGTCGGGGCTGGAGGCTTGGGATCGGTTTATTCAAGTCGACAATTTCGTGCCGTGAGAGGCCGCCCTGCGCGCACAGCTTCCAGTTTAGTTCGGATTCTCTGGCGGATTGCCTTGCGGCGCCTCTTGCGCGGCGTCGCCTTTCTGCGTCATCTGCCGATGAATGGCGAACTCCTTATCGGCGTCTGTCTTGCGACCGGCGCGGCTGTAGGCCGTGGCTAAATTGTAATGCGCTGCGGGGTTCGTGGGCTCGAGCTTCACCGCGGTTTGGAGTGCGGGTATGGCTTCAGAGAACTTCCTGCTGGAAATCAAGGATTCGCCCAGACCGAGGAAAGCATCGCCGAAACCTGCGTCGAGTTTGCTGGCCCGGGAAAAATGATTGGCCGCGTCGTCCCATTGCTGGTTGCGGCGCGCCAATTCTCCAAGCACGTATTCGGCGCCCGCATTGGAAGGATCGATCTTCAGCTCCTGTTCAAATTCGTGACGTGCCTGCTCGACGACGTCAGGAGGCGGATTGGGCTCGGAGAGCAAGTGGCGGCCCAGGCGGAAGTGGACGCCAGGCACTTCCGGGTTCTGCTTCAGAACCTTCTGGTACTCCTCCGCGGCCTTATCCCACTTGCCTTGCATCTCGTATGCCTCGGCGTTGAGCTCACGGGCTTGGTAGGACGAGGGAGCGTACGTTGCCAGGTCTGTCGAGGCACGTGTCGCGAGATCGGAGTAGGTATGGATTGCAAGGTAGAGGACATCTGGATCGCGCGGGAATTCCCGGGTCAGGATGTGCAGCAAATCAACAGCGTCGTCGGTCTGGTTGAGGCCCATGGCACAGCGAACCCCGTCGAGCGCCGCCCTCCGCTTCAAGTCTCTGTCTGGAATCTTGTGCACGACGCTCTTGAGGGTTACGAGCGCTTCAGCGCAATGTCCACTCTCGGCGAGTTCGGCGCTGTGGCGAGCGATCTGTGACGCGTCGTCTGAGTTCTTTGTGGGAACCTGCGCGACGAGGGCACCGTTCAGTGCGCCGAACAATACGGGCAGAACGATGAACCGTAGTTTCCGCATGGGTCGATGATAAATGGAAAACGACAGGCACCCCAAGGCGCCTGTCGTTCCCGCGACTGAACAAGACATCCCGACGACGCAGCCTCAGAAGTAGAACTTCAAAGCAAACTGCATCTCGCGAGCGTCTTGAGACGTACTCGTAATGCCCATACCCGCTCCCAAGCTGTGGGCAGGAGCGCCAAAGTTGGGGTGGTTGAATGCGTTGAGGAAATCAGCCCGGAACTGCAATCGTTTGGTCTCGGTGAACAAGAAGTTCTTCTGCATGCTGATGTCGAAGTCCTTGTACCCGGGTCCGATGACCGGCCCCTGGGCGGGACAGTTCCCGAATGTGCCTGCTGCCGGCGCCGAAAATGCACTGGGATCAAACCACAGAAGCCCTGCGCTGCTAACCGTCTTCGGGTAGTGCACCGGGCCACTACAGTTCGGGCGCGGGGAGGGAGAGCCGGTTCCCGAGTTGTCCGGTCCGTAGAGTGCAAGTGGGAAACCGGAGTGCAACGAGACGATCGGGTTGATTGACCAGTTCCCCACCACTGCGTTGGCAGCAGCCGGCATGTCGTGGCCGAAGCGCTTTCCGCGGCCAAACGGAAGTTCGTACACGGCGTAAGCACTCAAGACATGCTTCGTGTCCCAGTAGCACTGCGCATAGTCGGAGTTGGGGTTATAGAGGTTCTGCCAGTAGTTGGCGGCCGGTGAGGCCTGGGTCGCGGTACCCCAGGTCCCGTAGTAGCCATCGTTGTTCGTCATGCACTTTTGGAACGTGTAAGACACCTGAGTCTGCAGTCCACTGCTGTAGCGCTTCTGCAACACCGCCTGCAGTGCGTTGTAGTTCATGTTGCCGTTCGAGGCCGTGTCTTTGACATTTCCGAGTTTGTTCGGGCCGAACCCGCCGGCCGGGTTCTTTCCGCCGATGTAGGGGTAGGTGATCGTGCCGTTGGATTGCAGGTCGCCCTGTTTCAACCACTCGGGCACCATCAGGTGAGTGGTGTGTTGTCCCACGTAGCCGACCTGGAGGGTGGTGTTGTTGGCAATCTCGTGCTGGATCGAGAGGTTCCACTGTTGCGCGATGGCTGGCTGCACGGTTGGATCCCAAGTCAGCATCGTGCTTCCGGTGAACGGGTCGCCCGCCGGCGGCGCGGCGGCACTGAAGGCGTTGGCAGTGCCGAAGCCCGATCCTGAAGCTACGTTACCCGCCTCGATCTGAGGTGGGGTGAAAGGCGGGTTCTGGGTCAGACGAAGGTTGGTGCCGGTGCCTTCAAGGTAGGAAGAAATGCTGAAGGCCCCACGAACCACGGTCTTATGGTTAAAGGCAGCAGGGCTCCAGGCAAAGCCGATGCGCGGCTGAAAATCGGGCAAACCGTAAACTGACTTGTACAGACCAGCGCTGAAACCATTGGTGCCGACACCTTGGACAGGGACGCTGCCAGGATATTCAAGCGCGCCAGTCAACGGATTGACGCCGACCTGACGGTTGTTCTGTTCGGTCCAGGGCGTGCGTGCTTCATACCGGAGACCGAGATTCAGGGTGAGGTCATTGCTAACCCGCCAATCATCCTGAACGTATCCGGCAAATAGCCAGTCGCGCTGGTGCCAACCACCGGAGGTGGTTCCACGGGCAACATCTTGAGGGAGTCCAAGCGCCCAATCCGCAGACGGGTCTCCAATGCCGGTGCCATTGCCGGAATAATTTCCGCCCGGCCCAAGCCCATAAATCAGGAGACCAAGCTCGCCACCGTTGCCGCTATAGAACACGTTGATTTTGTAGCGGTTCATCTGATACCCAGCTCTGATGGCATGGTGACCGTGCGTGTAAATCAGGTTGTCGTCAAACTGCTCGACGGTTGACGAGAACTTCTCAGTTACGCCAGCACTTCCTAAATTCTGCAAGACACCAGGATTAGGGTTCGTGCCCGCCCCTCCGCCAAAGTAGAGGCCGGGGAGACCCGCCAAGCCGCCGGGGTTACCCTGTGCGATTCCAATGGCATCGCCCAGTTTGCCAACGGAAGGGTTAAAGCTCGTGATCCCGTGTGGCAGCTTCGTCCAATTCAAACCTAGGCGGACTTCGTTCAAGAGGTTCGGAGAGAAAGTGTGTGTCCAGTTAACCCCGCCACTCAGGATAAACGCTTGGTTTACCGTATTTCCCAGGATCGCTACCGAGTTCGTGGCGGGGTCGTATTGATCGCTCTTGGAAAACCGCCCGAAGAGCCGATCTCTTTCCGATGCGTCGTAGTCGATCTTAAGGTCGCCTTGGTCGGTATTGAACTGATTGGCGGTAGTGTTCAGCGCCTGCCCAAACCCGTTGGACAACTGAGTGACGGCTTTCGGATACAAGGCATTGGTCACCAGTTTGGTAAAAACTGGATCGAGCATGTTCGACGGAATTACATTGTTCAAGAAGGCCTGTCTCGATGCTGGGGCAAGAATCGAACAGGGTGTTCCCGATGTTCCTCCAGTGCCTGCTGCACACGGGTTATAAAGCTGAACCGCCGATAAGGTTGATTTCGGGGGTGCGGGGGCGCAGGTTCCACCTGGACCCGTGAAGCCGGTCTGACAGAGAGCCCCGAAGTTACCGCCGATCTCGTTGGCCGTCAGGACCGTCATCGTACCTGTTGTTGACGGGAAATCGAGGCGCCCGCCCTGGTAATCACCAAAGAAAAACAACTTGTTCTTGATGATTGGTCCACCGAAAGTGCCGCCAAACATATTCCAGCGCAACTTGGGAGTCGGCAGGACGCCAGTCGCAGTGCCCACGCCCAGGCCGTTCTCCCATTTATTTGCGTTGAATTTGTCGTTACGGAAAAACTCAAACGCATTGCCGTGAAAGTTGTTGGTGCCGGATTTGATGGTGGCGTTAATGATTCCACCGTTGTAGTTGCCGAACTCGGCGGATGCGTTCTGCGTGATGAGATTAAACTCTCCGATCGCATCGGGAGACGGCGTAAAACCGATCAGATTCTCCGAGGCCTGATTGTTATCAATGCCATCAAGAAGAAAGTTGTTGGCTTGCTCGCGGTTTCCGTTGATGTAAGGACGACCACCCTCTTCCGCAAGGTTCGATCCCGTATTCATGCTCTGCGGATCAACCGAGATCGCGCCGGGAGTGAGGAGGGCCAACTGGAGAAAGTTACGCGTGGCCAAGGGAAGGTTGTCGTTCGTCTTCGCGTCGAGGATGGTGCTGACCTGGGCGTCTTCGGTCTGGAGCACCGGGGCCGTTCCGGTCACTTCCACAGTCTCAGTGATTTGACCCACCTTCATCTGCACGTCAACGCGCGCGGTCTGATTGAGAACGAGCGTGAACGGAGGGTACACGGCCTTTTGAAAACCCGTGGCCACGATCTCGACTTTGTACGTCCCCACAGGCACGCGCGGCAGGTTGTAAGCCCCCGCTTCATTTGTCTTCGCGGTCCAGGTGGTGCCGCGATCCGTGTCAGTAGCGGTGACATTGGCGCCGTTGATGGGCGCGCCACTTGGATCGGTGACCGTGCCCACGATCGCTGCCGTGACTTCCTGACCCCAGGTGGGCATGGTGAGCCCGACGAAGGCAAACAGCACGGCCAGAATACATCCAGTTCCTAATGCTCGTTTCATCACAGAACCTCCCACGCGCTGAAGTTGCGGTGCATCCCCACCGACCGCAACCGCGAATGGACATATGCTATATAGCAGTGCGATGCGTAAGGTCAAGAAGAAAATTCGAATTTTCTTCCGCGCCTTATTCGATCTGCTCCCGGCAGCACTGCATAGCACTTGAATGACGACGGGAAAGCACTTGGCAGTGAGCCGGCGCCTGCGTGCCTGGAGATGGGGTGGCTATGGAAAACCGGAGTCGCCGAGGATTTGCCTATTATTTCTGGTATTAAACCCGTTTTGTGCCGGTTTTTCTCGACTTCTTCGACTGCTTCCCCAGCTCTCACGAAAGGGCTAAACCGGGCAGAATCAGTCCTATAGCACTCTGCCGCTATATAGCAAAGCAGTTCGCGCAATCGGCCCCCTCGAAAAAGCCTCACAAACTCTGCTTTACCTGGTCCCACACATGTGCTATATAGCTCACACCGAGTTCAATGGAGCCGCACATAGTGATTGGGATTGGGGATACGCAACGAAACGAATGGTAGATTGACCGTGGGCAAGACGATGGCACCGAACTGGACCGGGACGCTCGTCGACCAGGAAATATCCAGGGTGTCATCTGGAAGACGTATCGAACGATTTGGACTCGCGGGACCGGGTGAGTGCTAGATTGGCCGTGGGGAAGATGATGGTACAGAACCGAAACGGAAGCCGGAACGGCACGCCCGCTTATAAGAAGATCCAGAACGTCATCCGGAAACGGATCGAAGGCGGACAGTTGAAGATCGGCGACGCCGTGGACTCGGAGCGGGAACTCGCGAAGATTCATAGCGTCAGCCTGATGACGGCCCGTCACGCCCTGGCTGGTCTCGAGCGGGAAGGCATCGTCGAGCGGCGCCGCGGTTCCGGCACCTTCGTTGCACCGCCCAAAATTCATTTCAACAAGCTGATGAGCTACACGGAGCACATGTCGAGTCGCGGGCTGGCGCCGCGGACACGGGTGCTTTCCTCCAAGCTCATCGAACACCAGTTGGAGATTGCGGCCCGCCTCGGTTTGCCCGCGGCCAGCCATCTGGTAAAGATTGACCGGCTTCGGCTGACCGGAGATGACCCATTCGCGCTGGAGACCTGTTACTTGCCGGCACCGGAGTTTGCCGGCCTGACTTCGGCGCCGCTCGGCAAGGCTTCTCTGTTTGGCACGTTGCAGCATGACTATGGCGTTGAGCTCGCCTATGCCGACGAAGAGGTCGACGCTACTCCCGCCGACGCTCACAATGCCGAGTTGCTGGCCGTTCCGCGGGGCGCGCCCCTGCTAAGGATTCGGCAGGTGATCTACTCGACCAAAGGGAAGGCTGTGATTTACGGGGTTGGGTTTTATCGGTCCGAGCGTCACACCTTATTTATTCGCCGATTCCGATAGGCACGGCGCGGCGGCCGCGCAAGGCAGGAGCGCTCGTGAAGGTGGGCGTACGACTGGCCGATCATTCCAAAAAGCTTCCGCGGACGTAAAATCTCTCGGCGACACGGAGACCTATGCCGCTAACCGCAACCGACTGGATCGTGATCGTTGGCTACCTGCTGGCCAATCTGCTGATCGGCGTGTACTACCGCCGGCGCGCGAGCGGAAACACGGAGGAGTTCTTCATTTCCGGTCGCGACGTCTCCTGGTGGCTCGCGGGGACGTCGATGGTGGCAACGACCTTCGCAGCGGACACGCCGCTTCTCGTATGCGGACTCGTGGCGCGGCAGGGGATTGCGGGCAACTGGATCTGGTGGGGTTCGTGCGTGGGCGGGATGCTCACCGTGTTTTTCTTTGCGCGCTACTGGCGCCGCGCCGAGATCCTGACCGACGTGCAACTGGTTGAGATCCGTTACGGTGGCAAACCCGCGGCGTTCCTGCGGGGATTCAAGGCGGTCTACCTCGGGCTGTTCATGAACTGCTTCATCCTGGGCTGGGTCACGCAGGCGATGGTTAACATCGTGACCGTCCTGCTGGGGCCGGCGATCGCAGAGGGACGTCTACTGCAGCTGACACTCGGCGGCCACGTTTTTCAGCACGCGCTCGGAGATCCGCGCTCGACCGCGCTAGCGATTTGCGTCCTGGTGCTGATTCCCTTCACCGGACTCTACACCTTCATTGGCGGACTCTGGGGAGTTCTGGTAACTGACCTCTTCCAGTTTGTGCTGAAGATGACGATGATCATCGTGCTGGCCTGGGTCGCAGTGGCGAAGATCGGCGGCATGCAGGCTCTGCAGATGCACCTGCAGATCATCGGGAATAATGCACGGCAGAATGGAATGCAGGTGTCGGACCCGACCGCATTCCTGCCTGACTTTCATTTGGGGCTGAGCACGAGCGCATTGTGGACGCTGCCGGTGCTGACCTTCATTGTCTATCTGGGCATGCAGTGGTGGCTGGCCTGGTATCCGGGCGCGGAACCGGGCGGCGGCGGATACGTGGCCCAGCGCATGTTCAGCGCGAAGGACGAGAAGAATTCGCTGGGCGCGACCCTGTGGTTCAACATTGCGCACTATGCGTTGCGGCCCTGGCCATGGGTGGTCACGGGATTGGTAGCGATCGTGGTGTACTCACCGTATGGTGGCCTGCATCCGAGCGCGGCGTTCGCGCAGAATCCTGAACAAGGATACGTGATGGTGCTCCGCGACTATCTACCTCCTGCGCTGCGTGGGCTGATGGTCGCGGCGTTCCTCGCGGCGTTCATGTCGACGATCGGCACTCAGTTGAACTGGGGCAGTTCGTACCTGGTGAACGATCTGTACAAGCGGTTCTTCGTCCGCGGCGCGACCGAGAAACACTACGTGCTGATCAGCAAGATCTTCACCGTTCTTCTGGTGCTGGGTAGCGGCTACACGGCGACGAAGCTGGCTTCGATCAACCAGGGCTGGCAGCTGGTTCTGAATATCGGATTCGGGACGGGCGCGGTCTATATCCTCCGCTGGTACTGGTCGCGTATCAACGCGTGGAGCGAGATTGTGGCGATGCTGGTTGCCGCGGCGATGACGATCGGACTGAACCGCGTGACCTTCACCGGAAATGATGCCCTCGTCTACGCGAAGACTGCGCTGATCACGGGCCTGGTGACCACGATCGCATGGGTGATCGCAACCTTTGTCTCCGCTCCCGAGTCGGACGAAACGCTGCTCGGGTTTTACCGGCGGGTCCGCCCGACGGTTTACGGGTGGCGCCGTATCGCGGGGCTTGCGCCCGACATTCCGGAAGTGCGCGACGTCGCGAGCAACGCATTCAACTGGGTCATGGGCGTGATTCTCGTCTACGGATGCTTGTTCGGCATTGGCAAGCTGGTCTTTGGCGAGTGGGGATGGGGATTGTTGTTGCTCGCGCTCGCGGGAGTTGCAGGGTATCTGATTTTCTGGGATCTCTCGCGGCGCGGGTGGGCGACACTTTCTGGAGTTGCCGTGCCGGCCCCCGCAGCGAGCCCGGCTGAGGGAGATTAGGTCGAATCATGTTGCGCCAGCTCGGCTATCGGTAGGGACCGCCTGCAACTACGCTTAGCCAGAAGTTGCTTGACCGACTCCGGTGGCTCTCTTGGTCCGGGAACAACTCACGGTAAGGCGGATTGGTAATGCCGTTGACATGCACTTCGATTCCTGCTTCGCCCAGTTCTGGACTGAAGTCGATGATTTGAACGCCCCCGCTGCACTCGATCGGTACACCGCTCGTTAGGCAGACCGTCAGTTCCGGAATTAGTACCCAGCTGTTTCGATGCTCGATGCAATAGGTCTGCACTGCACTGTAGGCCGGAGTCGCCACGAACCTGCCGAAGGCGACGCCCATTGGGGGATCACCTCCCGCAAGTTCGGAGAACCCGATGATCTCAGTCCCGAGTTTGACTTGGAAGCGCACCCGACCTGTTCTGACACAAGACTGAGACCGATCGGGCCTAGACTCACAGAGTACTTCGGAAGAGTGGGAAATTGGTAGGGGCGCAATGCGGCCGTTTCACCATTCCTCCATCACCCGATTAGCGACTGTAACGCGCGCACACAACCAGCTGGCCCCCAGCATTGTGCATCGAATCAGACACTGAAAGAAGAAGGCGATGAGACTATAATGCTCGCGCTCACCGACATCTGTTTCGTCTCCGGAGGTGATCTCGTGCGCGCTGCCACGCTAACCTTGTTTGTCGCGCTTTCGGCAATTCCTGGTTCCGCGCAATCCGGCGAATGGAAACAGCTGTTTGATGGCAAAGATCTTGCGGGGTGGAAACACGTTGGCCCCGGGGAGATGACCGTGGAGGGTGGGCTCATCCGGACCCACGGCGGCATGGGGCTGCTCTACTGGACGGGTGGGAAACTGGGGAATTGCGTGATCCGCGTGCTGTACAAAATGCGCGATCAGAACGACAACTCCGGTGTGTTCATCCGGATCCCCATTGAGCCGCGCGAAGAGTGGATGCCGGTGCACTACGGGTACGAGGTGCAAATCGACAACGAGCCGGAGAAGTCCGGCGAAGACGATTATCACGTCACCGGCACGCTTTATTCGCTGACCAAACCGCTGGCACGCCCCGGCAAGCCCGGTCCGGAGTGGAACACGATGGAGATCACGCTCGACGGTCCGCACACGACGGTTGTGCTGAACGGCGTGAAAGTGACGGACTACACCGAGGGCGGGCCAGTGCCGGAGAAGAAATTCAACTTCGAGCCGCAGCGCGGCCCGCGTCCTCTCGAGGGGTACATGGGCTTGCAAAACCACAGCGACAACGACATCGTGTTTTTTAAGGAAGTGGCGGTACGGTCGCTGAAGAAGTAGCTGCGTTGACAGAGTGGAACTGGTCTCGTCGGTGCTCGGAAGGAGTGAAGCTCCCCTCAGGGGCTAAAGCCCGATTCTTAATGACAGGCAAGTGGCACGGCTGAAAGCCGCGCCCTTCCCAAATTTTAGAGCTGTCTGCGATAGTCTCGGAGGACTTATGAAGAAGCCCGTCTCCCGCCGCGAGTTCCTGCAAACGACCAGTGGCGTTGCCGGCGCGATGGTTGCCGCACAGACGGTCCTGCTGGAACCGGAACCAATTTTCGCTTCGCCGCGGCCGACCCCGCCGAGCGATCGTCTCCGTCTGGGTATCATCGGAGTCGGCATGCAGGGATCCGGACTGCTGGCGACGGCGATCACTCTCCCCGGCGTCGAGTGTGTAGCCGCATGCGATCTCTACGATGGCCGTCACACGCTGGCGCGGGAGATCGTGAACAATCCGAGCCTGCCGACCACCCGGCGTTACCAGGAACTGCTCGATAACAAGGATATCGACTGCATCATCGCCGCCGTCCCCGATCATTGGCACAAGCAGATTGTGGTCGATGGGGTGAGTGCGGGAAAAGATATCTACTGCGAGAAGCCCATGTCGCATACCGCGGCGGAGGGTTTTGCGATGGCGGCCGCGCAGCAGAAAACCGGGCGCATCGTGCAGATTGGCTCGCAGCGGGTCAGTTCGGTGCTGTATGCAAAAGCGAAAGAACTGATCGCGAAGGGAACGATCGGTGATTTGTGCCTGGTGGAAGGGTCGCTCGGCCGCAACGATCCGACGGGTGCGTGGGAGTATCCACCGCCGCCCGATCTGTCGACGCAGACCCTGGACTGGGATACCTGGCAAGGCACGGTGGCGAAACGCGACTTCGATCCGCTGATCTTTGCGCGCTGGCGCTGCTGGAAGGAATATGGCACGGGGGTCGCCGGAGACTTGCTGGTCCACCTGATGAGTGGGATATTGTTCGCGCTAGGCTTGAACGAGCCGCCGATGCGTGCGATGGCGATGGGTGGAATCCTGCGCTGGAAGGATGGGCGCAACATGCCAGACGTGCACGCGGCGTTGTTCGAGTACGGGGATGTGCCGGTCTACGCACGGCTCAATCTGGGAACAGAGAGCCCGGAAATCGTGCGTTTCCAGGGGTCCAAGGGAATTATCGAAGTGACAGAGGCGTCTTTAACCTACAGGCCGCAGACGGGCACGGACACTTCCCCAAGTTATTACGCGCACAGTTTTCCGAAGGAATTGCGGGAGGCATACTTTAAACAGTGGCATGCAGAGCATGATCCGACGCCGGGCCAGGAGCCGCTCGCCGAGGGAACGACCTATCGCGGGCCTTCGTACGACGAGGTGAAGCCGCACCTATGGAAGTTCTTTGAGGCAGTGCGCACGCGGAAACCGGTCACCGAGGACGCGGTTTTTGGCAATCACGCGGCACTCGCTTGCCACATGGCGAATGAGTCGTACTTCAGGAAGAGCGCGGTCTTCCTCGATCCGGCGACGAAGAGTATCAAGGCCTGACCGGTGCCAGAATCCCGGCTACCCGCCGCGAACTACTTCGGGCCCGTCGCTGGATAGTCGGAGCCGGGAGCGTCGTAGTCGCGGCCGTACTTGTTTTTGTGAGGAGCGGGCGGGGCGTCTTCCACCACTCGAATCACTCCCAGGGAATGCTCCGCGCCCGAGACCGTCACCTCCCGGCTCAGGGCCTTGAGGTTTTCAGCGCTCGCCCCTTCCGCCCACACCTGCATCAGATACCGGCCAGGCGGAACGCGTTCGATAGCCACCTTTCCCGCTGCATCTGAAGTGGCGTAGTACGAAGTCTTCAAGGCCACCACGACTGCGCTCATCTCCGGATGGATGTTGCAGAAAATGTAGCTGACGCCGGGACGATCGAAATGCACCAGGCGCGAAGTGCCGGCTTCGTACAGGCCAAGGTCAAAGCGCTTTCCTTCAAACAGCGAAAAGACGTTGTGGAAGAAAGGGTCGTGGTTGGGGAACTCAACCGCGGACCCCACCGGAACCACGAGGACGTGAGGATCGAATCGTTTGTCCTTTTGTAGCAGACGTAAGCGCTGCCTCGCCTGAAGTTCGGCCGCAGGCCGCACCCGAGGAGAGTCCTGGAGCGCAGTGAGCCAGACCACCACGTTTGCTCTGTTTCTCGCGTGGTGGGCCGCACTCTCGCTGCTCAATTCAACCTGGGCGGTGACCCTCGAGTCCTGGGCACGCGAGGCCGCAGAAACAAGCAGGCTGCAGGCGCACAAGCTTGCGGCAAGCGCACGTAATCGCCTTGGTCGCGACATGAAGGGGGCGCTAGTCAGAACAGTATCCCCATGACCAAACTCACATGGTCGGCGGTGTAGCGTGTATTGTCGGTTTCGTAGGTGGCGATGTGGCCGTACTCGGCCGAGAACACCAGGTCCGACCTTGGGTGGTAGATGACGTTGAACAGTTCGCTTTGATTCCGCATCAGAGGAGAACTCAAGAGTCCCACGCCGTAGGCGGAATAGGGGAACGCCCGGATCTCACTGGCGAACGGATTGTCCTGGCCGGCGGCGACGTTGAATTCGACCTTCGACGATGCTCGGAACTTCAGTTGCGACCAACCTCCGATGGCATCGAGCCCGCGCGCCCGGGTGGCGGGATTGCTCGGATAGCCCGTGAATAGCGCGCTGTGATACAAGCCGCCGCCCAGGCCACCCAGAGCACGGCCGCGATAAAACTCTCCGCTCAAGCTCAGACGCGGTGAAAGCGGCGCAGTCCAGTCGAGCGTGCCGGCCCAGCCGTCGATGTTTCTTCCGAAGCCCCAATTCTGCCGGCTGTAGTAGCCTCCGGCGCCGAAGGTCATGGCCTGTCCGAACAAGTTGTGCGACCAGGCGGCGCGCCCGGCATATCCGGGCTGCCGCGAAAACTCACCGGCTTGCGCGGGGCGGGCGTAGGAAGGGGGCGGAGCCTCTCCCGTCAGCCCATCCAGAATGCCGGCCTGCAGCGTGAACGTGGAATCCTCCGACAGCGTCACGCGGTGCTCCACTCGAATCTGAGGGATCCAGGTCCACAAGTTGCCGGCATAGGCGAAGGCGGGCTCGGCGACGGTGGCGAACGAGGTCGGCGACAGCGCAGAGAAAAACGGTGCGTCCTGTCCTGCAACCACCGAAGTATGCGGCCAATCGAGATGAATGGTACCGGTTCGCAAGCGCAAGAGGCCGAAGGCCACGCCGTTGGCCGTAAGAGGAGACCCGCCAGCAAAATCAACTTGCAGGTCCCCGCGAGTTCGAGCACCGGCAACTTCGGGCCCAAACACTTCCATCCCAATTTGCGATTGCCGTAGAGAGAGGCCGGTGCTGTTGGCGCGTCCCAGGATATCCGGGCCGTCCACCAGGCCGGGAAGATCCGCGCTGTCCACGGCGCCGCGGTTGGTGAAGAGATTCAGCAGAACCAGCCCGGAAAGCCGCACCCGGTATTTTGCTCCACTCTCCACCTTGGTCTGATACTGATCGTCGACTTTGCCGGTCAGTAAGTCGAATTGTTCTTCGAGTTTGGCAAGCCGGCCAGCGGTGTCGGACTCGCGGTTCGCGCTCGAAGCTGGTTCGGCGGTTGGCTGGCTAGGCGTGTTCGAGGACTCTGAAGTCGAAGAACCCGCTGTCTCTTGCGCGCCTGCTTGCCGCGGAAGCTGCGCGACCACCGAGCGGAGTTCCTGACGAAGCGCTTCGGTTTCAGAGCGATAGCGCTCAGACTGCGATCGCAGATCCGACACGACCGACCGAAGCTCGCTGACCTGCTGCTGCAGTTGCTTCACCGAATCGGCAAGTGACGTGTCCGGCGAAGGGGCGGGCAGCGAGGATTCCTGCGCACGAGTGCCAGAAACGAGAGTTACCACCGCCAGAAACATCCAGCCAAATCGAAGGCAAAGCGGACACTTGAGTCGCATACATCCCCCCAAAGAACACAAGGACTGCTGCAGGTGTATTGGCGGGGGTTCGCGACGCCGCGAACCGCCCGTCAGTCGGGCTTCCCAGCTCTTACCGGCTGGTTCAACCTCGCGCTTCGGCGCGCACCACTCCATTCCCGGCCGCAGAAGCGATCGGAGTTCCGCGAGTCTCGGGAAGCACGATCAGAAACACGGTGCCTTTGGATGACGTGCACTCGACTGTCACGTCTCCGCCGTGGTCCTGAACAATTTTCTGTACTACGGTCAGGCCAAGCCCTGTCCCGTTCTCTTTTCCGTGACTGACGAAAGGCTCGAACAAGCGGTCGCGGACCAAGTCTGGAATTCCGCGGCCGTTGTCAGAGACGCGAATCTCAACATTATTCTTGGTCGTGTGCAGGGTGACCTCAATCTTACCGCCTTCTGGAGGCACGGCCTCGCAAGCATTGACCAGCAGGTTCTGGAAGACGCGCTCCAGTTTTCTGGAGTCAAACCAACCGTCGGTCGGCCCATCCTTGTGAGTTTCGATGCGCACCGAGTGAAACTCAGGATGGGCGTGCACGCTCTGAATGGAGCGCTCCACCACGTCCTCGAGATCTCCGTAGGTCGGCCGCAGCGATTCGCGGGTGCGCGAAAACTCGAGCAACGAGTCGATAAGCTCGGTCATCTGGTTCACGGCGACCAGAACTTCGTGATAGAGCTCCTCGCGCTCTGCCTTGCCGCGGTTGCTCTCGCTGAGAAATTCGGCGTTGGCCATCACGGTTGCCAGGCTGTGCCGCAAATCATGCGAGATGGAGCTGGCCATTCGTCCGATGGTTGCGAGCCTCTCGGTTTCGAGCAGCCGGCGCTGAGTTTCCTGCAGACCTTTCCTCATACGCAAAAAGGCGGCCGTGACCTCGGCCACTTCATCGCTGCCTCGCACTGCGACCGGGTACTCGTAGTCGCCCTTGCCCAGAGCGCGGACACCTTCCACCAACGTTCCTAGTGGTCGCGTCAAGGTGTGGGAGAAAATAAACACCAGGATGCTTCCTAACACCAGCGCTACTAGGCCCAGGGAAAAGAACAACCGGTTGAGGCGTCCCAGGAACGCGGTGGCCTGGTCCAGAGACTTCAACACGCTCAACTGGACGGGCGCGCCACCCGGGGCCAGATCAACTGACGTTGCCAGGAAGCTTTCCTGCCCCAGCTGGATTTCTTTTGGCTCCATCCGGCTATCGGTCAGCGACCGCCCCTGGCGGATCAAGTCGGTCTCCTGCAACGGAGACAGGGTGCTGCGCACCAGAGTATCTCGGTACAGGAAAGCAACCTGACTCGCGGCGACCTGGCTCAACTCTCGGGCAACTCCATCATCAATCTCGTAGCCCATCACCAAGTAACCGAGAACCCGATTATCGGAAGGCGGGCCAGCAGAGATAGGTTGTATGGATACCTGGAATAAGTGTTTGTTGCCGAACCACCAGCGTGCGTCTTTATCTTGGCCGAGCGAATCGGCAAGCGATTCCTGAGCCGACTCGAGCTCAAAATCGGCCGCCTTCGAGTGCAAAGCTACGACCTTGCCGGTGCGGTCCCCGAGTACCAGCAGATCGCTGCCGGCCAGATTCCATAACCCACGGGAGCTGTCCTGTATGGTGGCTGCGTGCTCGGTGGTCATTAATGCTTTGAGGATGGGCAGGTTCGCCATCAGCGCAGTCGAGTGGGTAAGAAACTGTTCCCGCTGGCGCTGCACGTTGCGAAAGGTGTAAACGGAATTGCGAAGGTCCTTGTCAATCTGCAGACGAACCTGGTGCTCGGCGGTCTCACGGGCAACGAGCAGGGCACCTGCCGTCAGGCCAACGCCGACCAAGATCAGGGAGAATAAAAACTTGGTCCGCAGTCGAAACTTGGCCATTTCTCGCCTACTCCTCTACCCACCGGTCCAGCCTGTGCAGGGTACTACGGTACGAACTTGTAGCCTACTCCATGCACGGTACGGAAGTGGACGGGATTGGCGGGATCCGCTTCCAGTTTCTGCCTGAGCTTCAAGATATGATTGTCCACCGTACGCGTGGTGGGATAGTTCTGGTAACCCCAAACGTCGTTGAGCAGTTCCTCTCTTGAGATAACCCGGTTGGGGTTCTGGGCCATGAACTTCACAATTTTGAACTCCTGGGGAGTAAGGGTCACTTCCTGGCCGTCGCGGTTTACCTGCATCTTGGTGAAATCCACCACGACTCCGTCGAAGGCAAAGGTCTCCCCCATCGTTGGCCGGATCGATCGCCGCACCGCCGCTCGCACCCGGGCCAGAAGCTCTTTTGGACTAAAGGGCTTGGTAACGTAATCGTCAGCGCCTAGCTCCAAAAGCAGAACCTTATCCATCACGTCAGAGGCAGCACTCAGCACAATGACGGGAACACCGGGTGCCACTTGCTTGATCTCCCGGCAAACGTCACGCCCCGGCATGCCCGGCAGTCGTAGATCGAGCACGACGGCGGAAGGCTGGGCGGCACGAAACGTGTCCAGACCGGACTGCCCATCGAAAGCAGCATCCACCGCGTACCCCTCAGGCTCAAACAACCTTTTCAGAGCGCGGTGGACCGCACGATCATCTTCGACAACCAGAATTCTTTCCATTGTGCGAGATTCCTATTAAAAAGCGTATGGTCTTCGGCCTCACCATTGGCCCAGTGCCGGGCTCACTACTCTGATTCTGGGCTGATGTCTCATCCTTGTCAAAAATATGGTACTTAGGCGGCGGGTGTGGATTTGTCAACAAATTGTCACGGACGTGCAATTTGTCGATAACAAACTCCTGCCGCAAGCGCTGCGCTCGGTACGATGGGATACGAACCCACAGCAGCCGTCGCAGGTGCTCCTGCACTGGTCAGCGTCACACCGGTCACCGTGTTGCCGTTCAGCAAACCGGCAGCTGTGAACGCCGTTCCAGAGAATGTCACCGTCTGCCCGTACGTCTTGATCGCGTTGTTAGCCGTGATGGTTAACCCCGCGGGGGTCACGGTGAGGGTGCCGTTTACGTAGTTGATCGTGTAGTTGGTCAGCCCGGTCCCTAGCGCTGCGCTGGGAACGATGGGATACGAACCCACAGCAGCCGTCGCTGGGGCCCCCGTACTGGTCAGCGTCACACTGGTCACCGTGTTGCCGTTCAGCAAACCGGTAGCAGTGAACTCCGTTCCCAAGAACGTTGCCGTTTGCCCACAGTTCTTGCTCGCGTTGTTAGCTGTGATGGTTAACGCTACCGGGTTCACGGTGAGTGTCCCGTTGGTGTAGGTGATCGTATAGTTGGTTAGCCCAGTTCCTACCGCCGCACTAGGCACGATGGGATACGAACCCACGGCAGCCGTCGCAGGCGCTCCTGTGCTGGTCAGCGTCACGCTTGCCACCGCGTCGCCGTTCAGCAAGCCGGTAACGGTAAACTCCGTTCCCAAGAAGGTCACCGTCCGCCCGTACGTCTTAATCGCATTGTTAGCCGTGATGGTCAGCGGTACCGGTGTGACTGTCAGCGTACCGGGGACGTAAATCACGGTGTAGTTAGGAGCCACGATGGTCGAACTAGAGCAGTCGATCGGGTAGATACCGACCGGACTGGTTGCGGTTGCAGTCGTGGTGCAGACCTGGTTGAAGCTCATCGAAGTGAGCGTATCAGGCGTCACCAGGCCCGTCGCTGTGACAGAGAAGGCCGGAAGCGGCCCTCCGTACGGCATCGTGGCAGGGTTAGCTGTAACGGTCAGCGTAGCCGGACTCACAACGAGCGTGCCCCTAGCCGTGCTGGCCAAGAAAATGCTTTGCGCGGCGTAATTGGCGACAAGGTTGTGCGTTCCGACGACAGGCAGGACGATTGTGAAGATCGTCGAGTCGCTGGCACCGAGCGTCTGCGGAGCCAATGCAACACCGTCCACCGTCACCGTGACCGGACCCGTGACTACTGGTCCACCTGGGGCAGTGACCGCCACTGTCACCCAGGCCATTCTGTCCGTAGGTGATCGGCGAATTGGCGACCGACAAAGTGTGGGTCAAAGACCCGAACAGTGTCATGCCGATGAGGAAAATGACGCTTGCAGCGCGGCACGCCGCCGCCCAGCGGAACCGGGAGCGCAAGGCGAAAGCCGACGCGCAGCGAAAGCAGAATGCTACCGCGAATCAGGGGGTACGGTAATGAAAACCGAAATCTTACTGACCCTCATCCTGCTCTTGATGGGAACGTTGGCGTTTGCTCAGAAGTCGGTACCGACGTGCAACGGGTTTGATCCGACGGGTGTAATTGCAATGTATTTCGCACCCACGGGTGCAACCGGGGCGACGCTCTGCACCGACTACTTCGGGAAAGCGAACTATGCTATAGAGTCCAAGCAAGTCCGTTAAGTAATTCCACGCGGGATAGTTGCGCAACCCGAGGTTGCTTCTTGTTAGTATTACCCTGTACAAAGTGGGTTCCTGTGTATATCTTCGCATTTAACGCTTGACAAGCTGTGCCGTGTGTTCCTATTGTATTACCCTATTATGCCGAGCCTCGTCGCCAAGAAAAAGGGCAACAAACTCTATTACTACGTGGTCGAAAGTGCCCGCGTCGAAGGCAAGCCGCGCATTGTCCATCAAGCCTACCTGGGCACGGCCGAGAAGCTGGCCGAGATGGTCCGCGATCGTACCGCCCCCATCCCTCTGGCCGCTTCCACCCGCGAGTTTGGCTTGCCCGCCGCCCTATGGGCGGCTGCCCAGCAAACCGGAGTGTGGGACTTGCTGGCTTCTCTTTGGCCCACGCCACGCTCCGGACCCTCGCCCGCTCACTACCTATTGCTGGCTGCTTTGCACCGCATCTGCCAGCCCGGTCCCAAAACTGAAGTGGCCGATTGGTATCGCACTTCCATCTTGTCCCCGCTGTGGGAGTTTCCCCCCAAGCGCTTTACGTCCCAGGCTGTCTGGAATGCTTTTGCACAGATCCTGCCGGAAGGCCAAGAGGCGCGGTCACTGGCGGACGATCCCCTGGAGCAAGCTCAGTTGCGCTTGCTGGGATTATGGCAAG